>Ga0335074_10005388_pt1 | contig 17696 bp, 16 predicted proteins | sample Lox_Sample_23_FD_206715 | JGI IMG/M metagenome (GOLD analysis project Ga0335074, IMG submission 206715) | Soil microbial communities from Loxahatchee National Wildlife Refuge, Florida, United States - Lox_Sample_2.3 | ecosystem: Environmental > Terrestrial > Soil > Wetlands | place: USA... | reverse complement strand
AACGCCGGGCCGGTCAGCCCGGCCGAGTTGGCGTGGAAGATCCCGACGAACGCGGCGCCGAAGATCGCGCTGGCGATGACGATCTGGGCATGACGGTGGTGGCCGAAGATGGAACTAGCCGAGACCGCCGCCGTGATCACGGCGATCAGGGCCCAGAAGACCAGCGACACCGGCTCCCGGCGCTGGTAGAGCCAGGTCCGCGCGGCCACGGCTCCGCGCAGGCCGGACCGGGCCAGCGGCAGCGCCGTACCGCGGACCTGCGCCGACTGCGTCGAGGTGTCGGAGGTCACCAGGGCCCGGCTGAGCGACCTTACCCACAGCCAGCCGAAGACGATGATGGCGGCGGCCAGCGCGGCCAGGCGCGCGAGGGCCAGGCCGGTGTGGCCGTCCGAGGCGTCCTGGATGGCGTGCGCGGCCAGGCCCGGCGGCAGCCAGCGCATCCAGGAGTCGAAGCCGGTGAAGCTGGACGCGGTGATCTTGCCCTCGCTGGCCGCCTTGGGCACCACCTGGGTGAAGAACTCGTACAGCGCGACCAGAGGAATGATCAGGAAGGCGGCCAGGTCCCGGCCCCGCCGCGAGCGCAGCAGGCTGGCCAGGGACGTTATCACGAAGCGGGACAGGGTGATGCAGAACAGCACCTGCAAGATCACCGCGACGATCGCGACGGTCACGCCCAGCGGGCTGCTCGCCAGTCCCACGGTCACGCCCAGCAGGCCGATCACGTTGGCCAGCGGCCACGCGCCGGTGGCCGACGCGGCCAGCAGGCCGGTGGCCAGCGGGCGGGTGCGCAGCGGGTAGAGCGCGAGCGTCGCCGGGTCCAGGGTGCCGTCGACGCCGAAGACCATGATCGGCGCGATCAGCCAGCCGAACGCGAACACGGTGAAGATGACCGCGGTCAGGTCCACCGACGTGCTCTTGCCGCGGAAGCTGGCCAGCACCAGGAAGGTGACGATCGCGAGCAGCGCGGCGAACGCCGAGCTGATGATGAAGGAGATCTTCGCGGTCCGGGACGAGCGCAGCGCGTTCAGCAGCAGGCGCAGCTTCAGCTGGACGAGGAGCCAAGCCATGACAGCACCTCCTCGTCGGTGGCGCGCGGGCCAACCAGGTCGATGAACGCGCGCTGCAGGCTCTTGCCGCCGCGCACCTCGTCGGTGGTCCCGGTGGCCACGATCTTGCCCTTGTCGATGATGGACACGTGGTCGCAGACCTGCTCGACCAGTTCCATCACGTGGCTGGAAAACAGCACGGTCGAACCGGAGCTCACGAAGCGGGTCAGCAGCCGGCGGATCACGTCGGCGGAGACCGGATCGACGCCCTCGAGCGGCTCGTCCAGGAACAGCACCGACGGATTGTGGATGAGCGCGCAGCCGAGCGCGGCCTTCTTGCGCATGCCCGTGGAGTAGTCCGCGACCAGCCGGTGCGCGTCCTGCGACAGATCCAGCACGTCCAGCAACTGCACGGCACGCGAGCGCGCCTCGGCGGCGGGCAGGCCGCGCAGCCGCCCGGAGTACTCGAGCAGCTCCGCGCCGGACAGGCGCTCGAACAGCCGGACCTCGGCTGGCACCACGCCCATGATCGCCTTCGCCGCCGGCGGGTCGGCCCAGACGCTGAGCCCGTTCACCTCGATCTGCCCGTCGTCCGGGCGGAGCAGCCCGGTCATCATCGACAGCGTCGTGGTCTTGCCCGCCCCGTTCGGCCCGACCAGCCCGGCCAGCGAGCCGGCCGCGATCTCGAGGTCGATCCCCGCCACCGCTTCCTTGTCGCCAAAGCTCTTGCGCAGCCTGCGCACCTCGATGGCAGGCACCGGCGCACCCGCCGGGCGGTTAACCCGGCCGTACGCCAGGCCCTCCAGTGGATCCATGACTCCGTCCCCGTCTGCTGGCCAGAAAAACTGATATCAGAATGATAGACGTATCGGTGTCACGCTGGCAAGGCGCCTGCTGATTCGCCCTTGATCCAGCGACGGCACGGGTGTTACACCCGAAAGGTACGGCCCGATTACACCCAGGGGACCCGAGAGGGCCGGAATGGCGGGAGCACAATGACGTTAACCCTCCGTAAGGCTGCTTCGCTGCTCGGCGCGATCGCACTGAGCGCCACCGGGATGACCACCGTCAACTGGGCAGCCACTTCGGCCGCCCAGGCCAGTGTGGCGCCCCCCAGCTTTTCCAAGCTGAGCCCGAGCCAGGTCAAAGCCCGCTCGTCCGGCAAGCAGGAGCGCGTGGTGGTCGTGTTCGGCAACCAGCTCACCAGCTTGCCGGCCAACCAGGCCCACCGGCAGGCCCGGAAGGCAACAGCCGCGTCCATGCAGGCTCCGCTGGTGGCCCAGCTGAAGCAGGTCGGGGCCACGCATCTCACGGCCCTCTGGCTCCTCAACGCGGTCGCGGCGACCATGCCGGCCGCCGAGGCGCAGGCACTCAGCCGCACCCCGGGCGTCAAGGAGGTCGTGCCCGACGCAACCGTCATCATCGGGCAAGGCGGCAACTACAGCACCAAGACGGTGGCCCCGTCCCGGGTGCGCAAGCCGGCCATCCCGGCGACGGCGGCCGACGGGCAGCAACTGTGCAATACATCGGCCAGCAAGCCGCTCGTGGAGCCAGAAGCCCTCACCAGCATTCACGCGGGCGAGGCGAACACGATCGCGACGGGCAAGGGCGTCATCGTCGGGAACGTCGACGCCGACCTCATCGCCGGGAACTTCAACATGATCCGGCCCGACGGGCAGCACGTGATCATCGATGCCCCGGACCCGACCTCGAACATCTTCAGCGACGAGTTCAACGGAGACGTCTCCACCATCGCCGCCCAGGGCACGGTCGTCTACACCTACGCGTCCCAGCTGCCGTTCTCGACATTCCCCGCGAACTGCAGCTTCCGGATCGTGGGTGACGCCCCTGGCGCCTCCATCCTCACCACCGGTTCCTTCACCGACACCAACGCGCAGGGCCAGATCGTGGCTCCCCAGTCGCAGGTCATCGCCGGGCTGCAGCAGGCGGTGAACGACGGTGTCAACGTCGTGTCGGAGTCCTACGGCTATGGCGCTCTCGTGGGTGCCAACAGCGACCTGCTCGTCCCGACGAACACCGCCATGTGGCAAGCGGGCGTCGTCGTCGTGGAGAGCGCGGGTGACAGCGGCTCGTCCGGCACGGTCGAGGAACCCGCCGCCAACCCCGACACCATCGACGCCGCCGGGACGAACGACCTCAGGCTCCTCGCCCAGGCCGATGGCTACACCAAGGGCTGGCTGGACAACAACATGACGACCTTGTCGTCGGGCGGCACCACACCGCAAAACGACGTGGTGGACCTGGCCGCTCCCGGCTACGTGGCGCTCGCTGTCGCCGGCATCAACCAGCAGCCGGCACCGGCACTTCCGACTGAGGCCTTTGGCGGCACCAGCGAAGCGGCCCCGTTCATCTCCGGCGCCGCCGCCGACGTCATCCAGGCCTACCGTGACAGCCACGGCGGTGCCAGCCCGACACCTGACCAGGTAAAGGAGATCCTCACCAGCACGGCAACCGACATCGGCGCCGCGGCGGACCAGCAGGGCGCCGGCCTGCTGAACATCGACGCGGCCGTCGAGGCGGCCCGCCAGATGCCGAACACGTCAGTGACCCATTCCAGCACCCCCGAACTGGTGGATAGCCCCACCCAGCTCGACGTGCAGGGCACAGGCGGCTCAACGTTCCAGACAGCGGTCACGCTGTACAACGCCTCATCCAGCGCCGAAAAGGTCACCGGTACCTACCGGGCGCTGGGCAGCGAGACGAGCTTCGGCGCGCCCGTCACCGAGAACGTCAGCGCTCCGAGCGGCCCGATTCCCGCCCAGGGAGCGACCGCCGCGGCACCGATCCAGTTCACCGTGCCGAGTGGCGTCAGCGTGCTCGATGCCGACATGCGCTGGCCGGACCCGACCAACAACAATGAGAACATCCTGTCGTTCATCCTGACCGACCCGGCCGGCAGGCTGGCCCAGTCGTCGTACGACTACGGCGCCGCCGAATACACCCCCTGTGGTGAAGCAGGCGGTGCCGGAGGCTGCAGCCCCGACATCCAGCACGCCATTGTCGAGCATCCGATGGCCGGAACCTGGACGGCCCAGATCCTGTGGGCCAATGGCCGCGGCCACGCGCAGAGTCCGCCGGACACCCCAGGGCCCTACACCGGGACCGTGACGTTCCAGGCCAGCGGCCAGAACTTCACCTACAGCCCGGCGTCGGCACCCGTCACCATCCCGGCTCGCAGCTGGGCGACCGTGCCGCTCAGCATCGCCCTCCCGCAGACTCCGGGCGATGCTCCTGAGTCGGTGCAGTTCACCGGGTCGAACGGGCTCGAGAGTTCGGTGCCGATCGCCCGGCGGACCCTGATCCCGTCGGCTGGCGGCTCGTTCGGCGCCACGCTGACCAGTTCGGTGTCTCGCGGTTCCGGGCAGATCAAGACGTTCTACGTGGACGTGCCCCGGGGCAAGAGGGACCTCGACGTGTCGTTCCTCGCGCCGAACCACGCCGCCGACGACCCGGTGTACTACTACCTGTTCTCGCCGGCCGACCTCTCGTCCACTGGCGTCCAGTCGTTTGACTTCGAAGTCACAGCGACCGACAGCACGCCGACACCCGACAACCCGACCGGAAACGCCTCGCTCATCGCCACCGATCCCCAGCCAGGCCTGTGGGAGATCGATGTGATGCAGGGCCCTGTCACCGACGGGACGGTGTTCTCCCAGACCGTCGCCGGAACCGTCGCGTACAACCAGCTCAAACCCGTCACCGGGACCGGTATCCCGACGTCGACGTCGACGATCATCGACTCCGGCTCGAGCGTCCCGATCACGGCGAAGGTGACCAACACGACGAACCACGCCGGGTACTTCGAACTGCAACCGACCAACAACGACATCACTGGAGGCAATGTCAGCACGCCGCTGGAACTGGCGGCCGGAGCCACCGGCACGCTGACGGCGACGCTGTCGCCCACGGCGGCTGTGGGTACCGCGGTGCAAGCCACCCTCAGCGTCATCGACTCGACGGACTACGGGGCCACTGAGCCCGACATCGGGTTCCCGGCGTCCTACAACGATTTCCACGATTTCGCCTACGCCTACACAGTCGGGAGCTAGCCCGAGTAGCTAGCCCCGGCGACAACGGCACGGCCCGGGCCTCGTCGCAGGCCCGGGCCGTCGCCGGATCAGAACCAGTGGAAGTCGGGGTGGCTGTTGTGCCACCACACCAGCACGACCTTCCCGACGATGGTCGAGCCCTTGATCGGTCCCCAGTACCGGCTGTCGCATGAGATCGCCCGGTTGTCGCCCATCATGTAGAACTCGCCGGCCGGCACCCGGTAGGGGTGCTGCGCGCTGGCGTGCGGTATCGGCGGACCGAGCGGGTCGGGGTGCGGCAGGTAGGGCTCGGCTAGCCGCTTCCCGTTTATGTAGATGCTGTTGCCGGATGAATAGATCGTCTGTCCCGGCAGCCCGATGACCCGCTTGACCAGGTCGCCTCCCTCCGACCCGCCGCAATGGTCGAGTGGCGGCTGAGTGAACACCACGATGTCGCCCTCGCGTACGTCATGCCAGTTGAAGAACGCCTTCTGCACCAGGATCCGGTCGTACACGCCGAGCGTCGGAACCATGGACGCCGTGGGGATCCAGAAGGTCTGGAACACGAACGCCCGCATCAAGACGGCCAGCAGCGCCACTACGAGGATCGTGACGGCCGTCTCCAGCAGCGCCCGGCTGCGCCGCCGGCGCCGCCCGCGAGGCCCGCGCCGCCGGCCAGCGTCAGCAGGACCCGCGTCGGGCGAATCGGCGTCGGGCGAATCGGCGTCGGGCGAACCGGCGTCGGGCGAGCCGGGGTCAGCAGGATCGGCCATGCCGGGCCTCCCCGATGATCAGCGGCGGCCTGCCCACGGCCGGGATCACGTCCGGAATCAGGTCCGGAACGGAGCCGGGCGAGCCCGGCCGGCAGTGCGCCCGCCCGCGCTCCTGACTCGTGCTGGCCGCCGTGGCTGGCCCCGCCGAGCCCAGCAACCCCGCCGAGACGCCCAGCGAGCAGACGACGATCAGCAGCGCGCCGGCCACCATGGTCAGCGGCCGGCCAGGGCGCGGCGCCAGCCACTCCCGCGCCGCGCCGGCCAGGTAGCTCAGCGCGATCGAGCCCGCCGGGGTGCCGTCCCTGACGAGCAGCGCGGCCAGTTCCCCGGCCTCGTCGCCGTGCCGCCGCCGCCAGCGGGCCGGGTAGCACCGCAGCACGATGTCGATCAGCCGGGCTGTGCGCGGGTCATTCATCCGATGCCGCCTAGCTGCAGCCGAAGCCGCCCGGCCGCGCTGACCCGCTCGAGCGAATCGAGGTGCACGCGAAGCGCGGCCGCCCCCGGTGCGGTAATGCGGTACGGATGGCGCCGGTCATCGGCCGGCAGCGGCTCGATCAAGCCGAGCCGCTCGAGCCGGTCCAGCGCGCCGTAGAGCGTGCCGGGCCCGAGTTCGACGCCAACGAGTTCCTTGATGTCCTGGATCAGCACGTAACCGTGCTTGGGCCCGTCGGCCAGGCTGATCAGTATCAGCACCGACGCCTCGCCCACCCGGCGCAGCACGTCCTGCCCGGCCCTGCCATCCCGCCTGATCACGATCACCCGCCTCTCTACTACGCCGGTGAATATATCAGTCAGCGTAATAGACGCCAAGACGTAGCCGTTCAGGCGCTGGACCTCAGGCGGATTCCAGCAGGGAGCGGAGGACCGCCCACCGGTCGCCGGGGGCGGCGCGGGCGGTAGGGGCGGCTGGGACGGCGAACGCGGGCGGCGGTCCGGGCGAGGCGGCGGGGGCACGCAGCCCGATCAGGTCCGCGACCAGGCGCGCCAGTTGCGTGCGGGTCCGGGCGGTCAGCGCGCACCCCACTCGCTCGTCCAGTTCCGTCATGGTGAGGCGGCCGTCGGCGGCAGCCGCGCACAGGATGTCCACGGCGGTGTCCCGGTCAGCGTCCGAGGCCCGCTGCTCCGGGCGGAACAGCGGGCCGGGGCGGAGACTCTGGTAGAGACAGGCCAGCATCAGACCGTGGCGCGGCGGATGGTGGCGTGACCGCCGGCCAGCAGCAGCACCGCCAGCGCGGCGATGACGCCGGTCAGGCCGAGGGCGGTCAGGCCGGCCCAGGACGCGCCGTCAGCGGACCGGAGGTGCCAGTGCTCGGAGCTGACCGTGATGGCCCAGGTGACCACCAACAGCACCTGCACCGCGATGAACGCCAGCGTGCCGAGTATGCCCCACCGGGTGCTCACGATTCCGTACCACATCCCGTACACGAACACCGCGAACAAGCAAACGAACGAAGTCAGCCAGGTGGCGTACCACGGGCCGTCCAGCAGATACGGCACCCGGAAGAAGTGCAGGGACAGCCCCCAGCCATCGGTGGCCCGCTCGATCGCCTGCAGCACGGTCAGCAGCAGGCCGGTCACCAGGGCCAGCGCTATCCCGAGCAGCCCCGTGCCGGAGTAGAAAGACCGGCGGCTGGCGCCGAGCGTGAGACCGAACGGCAGCGACCGGCTGATGGTCTGACTACCCAGCACGCCGAAGTAGACGAAGACGCCGGCCAGGTATCCGGCTGCTTCATGGCCGTCGCCGCGGCCGGCAGTGACCGCGCCTATGGCGAAGGCCAACGGGAGGAGGCACGGCAGCAAGACATAGTTGGTCGGCCGCACCAGGTGGTAGCGGGCCACCTTGACCCAGGTACTCATGCGCTGGTCCTTTCGGTCTCGAAGCCGGTCTCGGGAACGGGGGCGAGAACGCCGGCGGCCGCCTGTACCACGACCTGCTGCAGGGACAGCGGGGTCAGGTCCAGCCCGGATGACCGGGCCTGCTCACGGTCATCCGCCGACAGCGGCCCGACCATGACCACGGACGCCTGGGAGCCGAGCCGCCGCCGCTCCCACACCGGGCGGCCCCCGGCGAGCGCGTCCACGGCGAGGCAGGGGCCGCTCACCCGGGTGGCGATGCCGCGCAGGACGTCGGCCGGCGCGTCCAGGACGACCCGGCCCCGGTCAATGACGATGACGCCCTCGAACAGCGCGGCGGCCTCGTCGATGAGATGCGTGGACAGCAGCACCGTACGGGGGAACTCGGCGAAGTCCGCGAGCAGCCGGTCGTAAAAGATCTTTCGGGCGACCGCGTCCAGGCCCGCGTAGGGCTCGTCGAACAGCGTCACCTCGGCCCGGGCGGCCAGCCCGATCGTGATGCCGAGCGCCGAGCGCTGCCCGCGCGACAGCCTCTTGATCGCCTTGTTCGCCCGCACCCCGAAGTCGTCCAGCAGCGAGGACGCCAGCGCGGAGTCCCAGTTCGGGAAGAACCAGGACGCGGCGCGCAGCGCCTGACCGGCCTTGATATCCGGGTAGGCCTGATCCTCGCGGACGAACACCAGGCGGCGCAGCACGCCGGAGTTCTCGGTCGGCGCCCCGCCGAGGACCCGCACCGACCCGGATGACGGGAACTCGTGGCCGGCCAGAATCCGCAGCAGCGTGGTCTTGCCGGCGCCGTTGCGGCCGAGCAGGCCGCTGATCGTCCCGCTGGGAACCGTGAAGCTCACGTCGTCGAGAGCGATCTGGTCCCAGTATCTCCGGGTCAGCCCGGTGACCGACAGCGCCGCTGTCATAGCGAGACGCCTTCCCGGACGCTGCCGGCTTCCTTGATCAGGGCGAACAGTTCGTCGGTGTCGATCCCGAGGCGGACCGCCTCGGCCAGCAGCGGCGCGACGTACCGCTGCGTGAATTCCGCCCGGCGCCGGGCCAGCAGCCGCTGCCGCGCCCCGGCCGCCACAAACATCCCGATGCCCCGCCGCTTCTCCAGCAGCCCGTCATCGGCCAGCACGTTGATCCCCTTGGCCGCGGTCGCCGGGTTGATCCGGTAAAACGCGGCCAGTTCGTTGGTGGAGGGGACCCGCTCGCCCTCGGCCAGGCCGCCGTCCGCGATCTCGCCCGCGAGTCTGTCGGCAACCTGGGCAAACAGCGGGGTTCCCTCGTCCAGACCAGCCATCTCTGGCATCGTCTCCGCCTCGCTTCATAGGTTCATTACTCAAGTAATGTACCGCTGAACCAGGGAACCGGTCAACCCCGGTGTGGGCCTGTCCTAAGCTGCGGAGCCATGACTGACTGGATCTTCCAGGGCAACCCCCGGCGCCACGACCACGACCTGGACGCGTCGGTGGCAGCGTCCCGGGAGCAGTGGTGGGGCACGCCGCGGTACCGGGACCGGATGGCGGTCGGCGACCGGGTCTGGCTGCAGATCGTGGGGCCGAAAGACCCGGGCATCTACTACCTCGCGACGATCGTGTCGGAGACGTACGAGCACCCCGTTCAGCCAGCTGACCCGGCGCACTTCCGGTGGCGGACCGACATCCGGTTTGACTGCCGCATCCGCCCGCCGCTGCTGCGGTCGGAACTGCTCGAGGACGTCCAGCTCGGATCGTTCCGCCCGTTCCGCGGCTTCCAGGGGTCGAACGTGCCCGTGCCGCCGGAGGTCGCGACGGCCCTGGCCGGGCGAGCCGCACCGCGCCTCGAACCCCTGCCATCCGAGAACGGGTAGCCCCGGCCCAGCCCGACTCCGATGGCGCGTGTGGCCCGCGGGACTGATGAGACCAGAGAGCCGAGCGGGGCGGCGCCGATGCGCATGAATGTACCGATGGGCGTGCTCTGGGGCTGTCGCCGAATCAGCCGGAAGATCATCTGGCCGCCGTTACGGCCGGCCCCGCAGTTTTCTTGATCATTCCCGCTCTTCACTCGCTCACTGACCGCAAACGGTCCCGGCAGTGATGTGGTGGGCCCCACGCTGTTCCTGTAGCAACAGCTAGGTGCCCACCACACCGCTCACATTGGGTCATGAACCGGCCGGAGCGCGTGAAAAGTCGCGATGATCATGAAATTGGCGCCTCACCCGGCCGGGGAGAGCAGGAGGAGCGGGCGGCGCGCGACGCGGTCTGGCCAGTCCTGCAACAGCCTGTATAACCCGCCCATCGGTACATTCGCATAATTCGTCAAGATCCTGGCTGTTACTGGTGTGAGCGGTGAGGCGCGACGGGACGAAAGGCGCTGCTCTGCAGCGCATGGACAGCGGCGTTTCCATGATCTGGGTTCCTGGGGTGGTTTATTTGAGCGCCAGGAACCCAGATCATGAAAGAGGGCTGCATCAGCAATCAAACCAGTGTGTTAATGATCTGCGCGAACTAAGGATGCTTCCCGGTCGTGGCCCCCTGGCTACTTCACGAAGTACCAGTCTTCCGGGTAGATATTGTTAAGCGGATCCTGCGGCAAGACGCCGCGGAGCCTGTTGCTCACCGCGGAGATCTGGGTGTCGGCCTGCGGCATCCACAGCCCGGGAAGCTGCCCGGCCAGGTAGTTCTCATAGGCGTGGAATGCCGAGATGCCTCCCGAACCTAGCTGGCCGATGAGCGCGTCGGCCTTCGGGTTGGAATACGAGCCGAGGTTGGACGGCCCGTCCGAGCCGAAGAGAATGGCCCCGTCGGGCTCGTCGTAGCCGGGAAGGAAGAGCCAGGCCTCGCCGATGTAGGACATTTGCCAGCAGGTCGGCTTCGAGCAGCCGGGCGTCATCTCGCCGGTCACCGCGGGGAACGTCGCACTGCTCGTGGTCAGCTTGATGCCCGCCTGCGCGAACGAGGACTGGAGCGAAGCGATCTCCTCATCGTCGCCAATCGAGCCGGTCGTGTACAGCAACGGGAACGACAGCGTGGCCCCGGCGGCGACGCCACGCCCGCACTGGGCCGGCCCGGGCCCCGGCCGCACGCAGGTGTCCGTGCCGCCGGGCTTCACCAGCCAGCCGTGGCTGCCCAGCAGGGCGGTCGCCTTCGCCGGGTCGTACGGGTACGGGTTATGGGTCTCTCCGGAGGACACGAAGTCGCTGGCCGGCTGCAGCGGCACCGGGCCGTAGGTCGGGTAGGCGTAGCCCTGCAGGAACGTGCTGATGTAACCGGCCTGGTTGATCAGGTGCTGCATCGCCTCACGGATGTAGAGCTGCCCGAACAGCGCGCCGGACTGCGGCGAGGCGTAGTTCAGGTAGATGTAGTTGATGCCCCACGAGCCCCAGGCCTGCACGGTGTAGCCGTCCGATTTGACCCGCGATACCTGCGCGGCGTCGTTGAACGGCACGTAGCCATAGTCCACGCCGCTGGACGACAGCAGCTCGTCGAACTCGTCAATGTCGCTGGTGTCGCTGACGATCCGGATCGCGTGCAGCGAGCCGGTGGCCGGCCCGGAGAACTTCCGATTGCGGACGTAGGTGGCATTGCCGGTCGGTGGCGCGTAGCTGGCCAGCTTCCACGGGCCGTCGACGACCTGCCAGAGCGGGTTGGTGGCGTAGGTGGACGTGTCCTTGTTCTGCGCCAGCAGGAAACTGGCGACCGCCTGCGCCCCGGCCGGAGTCGTGTCGTAATTCCCCACCGGGCCCGCCGGCGATTCCTTATCCCAGGCGTGCTGGGGGAGGGGGATGATCAGGGCCAGCTGGTTGTAGAGCCATTCCGCCGAGTAGGGATGGTTGAAGGTGAGCGTGAACCGGCTGGTGCTCAGGACGTTGAGCGACGTGAGGTTGTCCGGGAACTCGCCGGGTTCGTAGCCCCAGAACTGGGTCTTATCCGCCTTGAGCAGGTTGATCCAGAACTCGACGTCCCGGCTGGTGAGCGGCGTGCCGTCGGACCAGCGGTAGGGCTTGAGCTGGATCGTGGCCATGGTTTTACCGCCGGACGTAGTCACGCTGGGGGGGTCGGCCAGGCTCTCTTTGAAGTTCACCCCGACGTGCCCGGGGCTGCCGAACCAGTACAGCGGCCGCCACATGAGGTATTCCGAGTAGACGACGTTGGCAAAACTGTCGTTCTCGAAGTTAAGTAACGGGAAGATGAAGTTGAATTGGCTGTCGCTAGGGGAGAGCGCGATCGTAGCCGTCCCGCCTTGAATGCGGGTTTCGCTCGCCGCGCCCCCGGGTGAGCTGCTCGATGAGCAGGCGGCCAGGAGTGTCACACATGCCACGCTGGCCAGCACCAGCAGCCGAAGTCGTCCTGGTGAAGGCATAGCAATCCCATTCCACGAACGCCCAAATGGGCGACCCTGGCGCAGGAGCGTCTATGCAGTAGGATCGTTACGGAGCATAACAGGCCCGATACGGTCGGGGAGGGCAAACCTCCATTGTCCTCCGTTTGCGGGCCTCAGCGGTCCTCGCCGTCGGCTGCGGACCAGCATTGTCCGCCAGCCGGACAAAGGTCCGAAGCCTGCCTGCCGCCTGGGCTAATGGGCAGCGGCCGGGGCGGTGGCGGCCGGCCGGTCCACGGTGACCTGGGGCGCCGACTGGTACGCCGCCCAGTCGGCGCTGATCGCGCTGGCCGTCTGCAGCAGCAGGGGCAGGTACTGCCCGGTGAGCACCTCGACCGGAGTCTCCGCGGCGTGGGTGTTGACGTTCAGCGAGGCGATGACCTGGCCGTCCCCGTCCCGCAGCGGCGCCGCCGCCGACCGGATCCCGGCAGCGAGCTCCTCGTCGGTCAGCGCCCAGCCCCGCGCACGGACTTGCCGCAGCGTCGCAGCGCGTGCCTCGGCCGTGCGCAGGAGGCGAGGGGTGATCCCCGATCTGCTCGGCTCAGCCATGACCCGCTCGGCCTCCGCTGGCGGCATGGCCGCGAGCAGCACCTTGCCCAGTGACGTCTGCATGGCCGGGAATCTGGTCCCGATCGTCACGACCAGTGCGACGATCTTGGGAACGGCGACCCGGGCCACGTATACGATGTCCGAGCCGTCAAGCTGGGCAATGGAGCTGGACTCGTGGGTCTGAGCGACCAGGCGCTCCATGTGCGGCCGGGCGATCTCCCAGAGGTTGCGTGACAGGACGTAGGACATGCCAAGCTCGAGCACCCGGGGCGTCAGCTCGAAGCCGCGCTCGACCGAGCGCACGTAACCCAGCTGCTCGAGGGTGAACAGCACGCGGCGCGCCGTCGGCCGGGGCAAACCTGCCGCGCCCGCCACGGCAGTCAGGGACATGACCGGCTCGTGCGGCCGGAACACCCGGATTACGTCGAGGCCGCGCGCCAGTGCCTCGATGAAGTCCGGGCTGCCATCTCTGCGTGCCATGCCTACCTTTCCCAAGCTTCTTCCTCGGCGCCTGCGCCGCACGTGCCACTGCCCGCTGGTGTCCGCATCGCGGACAGGCTAGCGCACCGTACGACCGCCCTCGCCGGCCGGCTGGAAGCCGGGTCGCCGGCCAGGGCCCTGGCCAGTCGCGTCAACTGCCCAGCACGGCATGTCCGGGCCCGCTGGGTGCGCCATCCGGACGCCGTCGGCACGGATGTTCCCGAACCATGAAGGCACCGGCGGCACGGACGTTCCCGAATCATGAAAGGGCCTCTTGACAGCGGTACGGGCGAGCGAAATGCTGTGCCCGTTCGCTCTGTGATTTTTTGTCCGTATGGCGGTCAGATCGACTGCCAGGTCCTCTCGTGCCGCCGTGCGGTCTGGGCTGAGTTCGCTCACTTCGGGGTCTGCGCCGCCCCGGCGCGGCCATCAGACAGGGAGGCTCCGATGACAGATGTGCAATCTGAAGCAGCCGGAAGCAATGCGCAGCAGGCCGAGGCCCAGCCGGCGGAATCGGTCCAGGCCCCGCAGCTGGCCGGCAATCCCGCGGTACTCGGGCTGATGGTGTTCGCGACCGGCAGCCTGGTGCTGGGCATCTCGCTGCTCGGCAACGTGCCGCTGGCGGTACAGCCGGGGACCGTGCAGCCGATCGTCTATGCCGGCACCGGCCTGGGCCTGGTTATCGCCACGATCTGGGCCGCCTCGCTGCAGCAGACGTTCGTCGCGACGATCTTGGGCACGTTCGCCGGATTCTGGCTGAGCTACTCGGCCATGGTGCTCGGGCTCACGCACAACTGGTATGGCATACCGCCCGCGGACATCCCGCACACGCTCGGGCAGTTCCTCATCGGCTGGGATGCGGCGATCTTCATGCTGTTCCTGGTCACCCTGCTGCTCCCGCTGATCTTCTCGCTGATCCTCGGCGCTGGCACGGTGGGTGTGGCGCTGCTGGCCGTCGCGGTGATGGGCACCTCGTCCGGGACGTACCGGGCCGGCGGCGTGTTCGTTCTGATCTTCGCGATCCTGGGCTACTACGCCTACCTCAGCGGTGCCCTCGAATCCGTGGGCGGCAAGGCATTGCCGCTCGGCAAGCCGGTCGTCAGCTGGTTCTCGAAGTAGCCGCCCCCACTGGAGGACGCATGACAGCCATATCAAGCCTGACCGCCGCCGACCTTGCGCCCGGGCGGCCGGTGGTGTTCAGGAACGCCACCGTCCTGACCATGGACGATGGTCACGATGTCCTCGACGGCGCCGACGTCCTGGTCGGCGGCGAGCGCATCGCCGCGGTCGGGCCGAACCTGGCCGTGCCCGAGGGAACCGCCGAGATCGACGCGGCCAACGGCATCCTCATGCCGGGAATGATCGACACGCACCGGCACATGTGGCAGACCGCGATGCGCGGCTACGGCGCCGACTGGACGCTGACCCAGTACTTCGTCTGGTACTACCTGCAGTGGGGCAAGACGTTCCGTCCGCAGGACATCTACGCGGGCAACCTGCTGGCGGCGATTGAGGCGATCGACGCCGGGGTGACCACCACCGTGGACTGGTCGCACGGCCTGCAGACGGCCGAGCACGCGGACGCGGCGGTGGACGCTCTGAGCGAGGTGCCAGGCCGGTTCGTGCTGGCGTACGGCAACATCCAGCAGGGCCCGTGGGAGTGGTCCGCGGCACCGGAGTTCCGTGAGTTCGTCGGCCGCCGGTTCGGCAGCGCCAGCGACATGCTCGGCTTCCAGATGGCCTTCGATGTGACCGGCGACCCGTCCTTCCCGGAGAAGGCGGCGTTCGAGGTGGCCCGTGAGCTGGGCGTGCCGGTAACGACGCACGCCGGGGTGTGGGGCGCGACCAATGACGACGGCATCAGGCTCATGCACGAGGGCGGCTTCATGACCCCGTCCACGATCTACGTGCACGCGGCGACGCTCACCCGGGACTCCTACCACCGGATCGCCGCCACCGGCGGGTCGGCGTCGGTGTCCACCGAGAGCGAGCAGAGCGCCGGGCAGGGGTACCCGCCCACCTGGCAGCTGCGCGAGCACAGCATTCCCGTCTCACTGTCGATGGACACCAGCGTGTGGTGGAGCGGCGACCTGTTCTCGGCCATGCGGGCCACCCTCGGGGCGGACCGTTCCCGCGAGCACCTCGAGGCCCACAGCAAGCAGGAGACGGTCACCAACTGCCATCTGCGCGCCGAGGACGTCGTTGACTTCGCCACCCGGGGTGGCTCCCGCGCGCTCGGCCTCGACTCGATCACCGGCAGCATCGAGCCCGGCAAGAAGGCCGACCTGGTCCTGATCAAGAACGACGCGTCGCCGGTCATGTTCCCGCTGCTGAACCCCTATGGTCACGTCGCATTCCAGGCTCAGCGCGGCGACGTCCACACGGTGGTGATCAACGGGCGGGTGGTGAAGTACGAGCACCGTCTCGTCGGCATCGACCTGGCCCGGGCCCGGCGGGTGACCGAGCAGACCGTGGAGTACCTTAAGGGCCAGCTTGGCCCGGCGGCCTGGGCCGCGGGCATGCACCCAGAGATCCCGGAGACCACGGTGCTCGACAATCCCTACACCTACACCGAGTGGGGCGCGGGCTCGGCCCAGTGGAAGGGCACGGCCGGCAGCGATCCCGCCGCCTGAGGCCGCGTTGACCGCCACGATGCGGGCGGCGCTCATCCGCAGCCATGGCCAGCCGCCCGAGTACCGGGATCACCCGGTGCCGCGGCGCGGCGCCGGGCAGGCGCTCATCAGGATCACCGCCGCCCCGGTGTGCCCGCTTGACCTGCTCTGCGCCTCGGGGACGTCGTACTTCGGCCAGCCGCCGCTGCCGTACGCGCCCGGCGCCCAGGGTGTCGGGATCGTCGAGCAAGCCGACACCCTGCCGGCCGGCCAGCGGGTCTGGTTCAGCTGCGACGCCGGGATGAAGCCGGGCGACGGCGCCATGGCCGAGCTGTGCGTTGCCGAGGAATCGTCGATCCTGCCGCTGCCCGGCGACGTCAGCGCCGACCTGGTCGCGGCGCTGGGCCTGTCCGCGATCGCGGCGTGGACAGCGCTTGCCCTGCGCGGCGGCCTGCAGCCCGGTGAGCATGTTCTCGTGCTCGGGGCCAGCGGAACCGTCGGGCAGGTGGGCGTGCAGGCCGCGCGACTGCTCGGCGCGGGCCGGGTCACCGCCGCGTGCCGCGACGCTCACGGCCGCGCCCGCGCGGCCGAACTGGGCGCTGACGCGGTCGCCGACCTTACCGCAGACGACGCCGCGACCCTCACCGCCAGGCTGGCCGAAGCCGCCGGCGGGCGCGTCGACCTGGTGCTCGACCCAGTCTGGGGCAGGCCAGCCGAGGCGGCGCTGCGGGTACTGTCGCCGCACGGTCGGCTGGTCAATCTCGGCTCGTCGGCAGGCCCGATGGCCGCCCTGGGATCCGCCACGCTGCGCAGCGGCACGCTCTCGGTTCTCGGCTACACCAACAACGCGCTCAGCCGCGAGCAGAAGGCGGAGGCGCTGGCCCAGATACTCCGGCACGCCACCGCCGGGCAGCTCACCGCCGACCGCGAGACACTGCCCCTGGCCCAGGCCGCGGACGGCTGGTCGCGATGCGGGACGCCGCCGTACCGGCGCGCGGTCTTGATCCCGTAGCTGGACCGGCACCTCGGCCGGGCTGGCGGCCTGGTCAACGTCCGTAGAATGAATCGATGACCACTCCCCGGCCCGGTTCGCGCGCCGAGCAGCGCCGCCGTACCGAAGAGCGCATCCTCGACGCCGCGGCCGGGTTCTTCGCCGCCGACGGGTACGAGCGGACCACGATCCGGGCCGTGGCCTCGGCCGCGGGCGTGGACCCGGCCCTGGTCATGCACTACTTCGGTTCTAAGCAGGAGCTATTCCGGCGGCTGATCGACGCTGCCCCGGTCCCCGGCTTCAGCCGAGCGCCCGGGCAGGCGGCCGAGCAGATCCTCGCCTCGCTGGCCGACCGGCTGGCGAACGAGCCGACCACGTCGCTGACCCTGTTGCGCTCGATGCTGACCAGTCCCGAGGCGGCCAGTGCCGCCAGCGTGGCCATCGCCCGCTACCAGGCGCAGATCACGCAGGCCATCCCGGCCGATGACGCCAGCCTGCGGGCCGCGGTCATCAGCGCCATCACCCTCGGCGTCATTGTCTCCCGGCACCTCATCAAATCCGACGAACTCGCCACCGCCGACCCGGCGCGGGTCATCAGCCTGCTGCGTCCCGCCATGCTCTCGCTGGCCGTCCCGCCCCAGCCGCCGGCCCGTTGACTGCGGGCGGTTTCACAGCGGAGCGAGGATCATGAGGACCTCGTCACGGGTGTCATCGGGAGCGAACCGGAGCTTCTCAGGCCAGCGGCCTACCTCGCGCCAGCCGAGCCTGCCGTAGAAGTCTTCGAGCCCGATCCCGCCCCGGGCGGCGAGGTGGAGCTGCTCGAGCCCCATCTCGTCGCGGGCGACGTGCCGGAGCTGGTGCATCAGGGCCGAGCCGATGCCCCGGTTGCGGTGTGCTGGGTGGCTCTGGAGGTGATGGACGGTACCCCAGTGGGCGATGAGCGGTTTAGGGTCGCGGCTGATCAGCACCCAGCCGGTGAGGGCACCGTT
>Ga0335074_10005387_pt1 | contig 17697 bp, 14 predicted proteins | sample Lox_Sample_23_FD_206715 | JGI IMG/M metagenome (GOLD analysis project Ga0335074, IMG submission 206715) | Soil microbial communities from Loxahatchee National Wildlife Refuge, Florida, United States - Lox_Sample_2.3 | ecosystem: Environmental > Terrestrial > Soil > Wetlands | place: USA... | reverse complement strand
TGATGGCCGGCCGCCCCCGGCCGGGGGGGAAGGTGTGCCCTTGCGGCGGCAGGGTACGACGCCGGATGTTCGCCCGCGCCGCCCGCGCATCCGGGGGGCCCGGGTGAGTTTCGCCGGCCGGAACGGGGGTCCTGCCTGTGGTGCATAGCGGCCGTAACCAAGAGGCCGACGCGATCCTGGAACGGCTGGCCGACCAGCTCGGCCTGCGCATCCATTACCGGCGGGGCGGCAAGGCGGAGTTGCTCGGGCCGGACGGCGAGACCGTGCCGACATTCCGCGAGGATTACCCGTACCAGAAGAAGCTGCGGCGCCGCCGGTATGAGAAGGAGAAGCGCGCGCTCCAGATCGAGCTGCTGAAGCTGCAGCGCTCGGTCCGGTCCCAGCACCGCAGGCTGGTCATCCTGTTCGAGGGCCGCGACGCGGCCGGCAAGGGCGGCACGATCAAGCGCTTCACCGAGAACCTGAACCCGCGCGGCGCGCACGTGATCGCCCTGGACAAGCCGACCGAGCGCGAGCAGAGCGAGTGGTACCTGCAGCGCTACATCGCGCACCTGCCGGCGGCCGGCGAGATCGCCATGTTCGACCGGTCCTGGTACAACCGGGCGGGCGTCGAGCGCGTGATGGGTTTTACGGACCCAGACGAGGTCATGGAGTTCCTGCGAGAGGCGCCAGAGTTCGAGCGAATGCTGGCCAGGGACGGGATCCTGCTGATCAAGTTCTGGTTCTCGGTGTCCAGGACCGAGCAGCTGCGCAGGTTCGTCCGCCGCCAGCTGGATCCGATCAAGCGGTGGAAGCTAAGCCCGATCGACCTGGCCTCGTTCGACAAGTGGGACGAGTACACCAAGGCCAAGGAGTCGATGTTCTACTACACCGACCTGGCGGACGCGCCGTGGACGGTCGTGAAGAGCAATGACAAGAAGCGGGCCAGGCTCGAGGCCATGCGCTACGTCCTGTCCCGCGTTCCCTACGACGACAGGGACGACTCCATCGTTGGCCGGCCCGACCCGCTGATAGTGGGCCCGGCACCGTTGCTGCACGAAACCGGCGAGCGCAACTAGTCCTGCCGCCCCCTAGTCCTGCCGCCCCCTAGTCCTGCCGCCCCCGCGGCGGCAGCCCGGCCGCCCCCTAGTCCTGCCGCCCCCGCGGGGGCAGCCCGGCCGCCCCCTAGTCCTGCCGCCCCCGCGGGGGCAGCCCGGCCGCCCGGTACACGTCGTCGATCTGCCGCATGTTCGCGACCGCGTCGTCGGCGCTCGTGATCACCGGCTCGCCGCGCAGCACCGCGCCCGCGAACGCGCGCAGCTGGTAGGTGTAGGTGGTGCCCTGGCCGCGGACCCGCTCCCACCGCCTGCCTTCCGTGGTGCGGATACTCAGCAGGCTGAACGCCTGCGGCGCGAGGTAGTTCAGCACCCGCATCTCGCCGCGCTCGCCGGTGGCCTTGGCGGATACCCGGAGCGGCTGGGCGGACCAAAGCGAGGCGCGGATACGCCCGGTGGCGCCGCCGGGGAACCGGAAGTCGGCGATCATCGCCCGGTCGACGTCCGCACCGTGCAGCTTGGCGCGCGCGGCGGTGACCTTCGGCTCGCCCTGGCCGAGCATCCGGATGCAGTTGATCGCGTAGCAACCCGCGTCCATCGTGGCGCCACCGGCCAGGTCGAACCGGTAGCGGATGTCGGAGAACCTGGGCAGCGGGAAGCACAGCGCGGCCTCGACGTGCCGCAGCTCGCCGATTTCCCCGGCGGCGATGAGCATGCGCCGCGCCAGCGGGTGGTACCGGTAGTGGAACGCCTCCATCACCACGACCCCGGCCGCTTTGCTGGCCGCCTCGGCGACCTCGGCCGCCTCCGCCTCGTTCGAGGTGAACGGCTTCTCGCAGAGCACGTGCTTGCCAGCGGCGATGGCGCGCAGCGTCCACGGCGCGTGCAGCCCATTTGGCAGCGGGTTGTAGATCGCGTCGATCTCGGGGCTGGCGATGAGCGCCTCGTACGTGGGGTGCACGACGGGGATGTTGTGCCGGTCGGCGAACTCCCGCGCCCGCGCCGGCTCCCGGGCCGCCACCGCGGTGACGACCACCTCCGGCACCTGCCGCGCCGGCCTGATGAGCGCCGTCGGCGTGATCCTGGCAGCCCCCAGCGTCCCCACCCTCACCACTCCCACGCCCCCACCCTGGCCGCCCGCCACGCGGGCCGCCGCGTGATCGCTTCATCTTTTACTTCGACCCGTGGTCACAAACCAGGACATATACCTCGTGATCATGACTGAACCGAAGTAAAAGTGGCGGCGATCATGGCGCCGGGCGGCGGCGGGCGCGGGGCGGCGGCGGCGGCAGGCGCGGCGGCGGCAGGCGCGGCGAGGCGGCAGGCGCGGCGAGGCGGCGGCAGGCGCGGGGCGGCGGCGGCAGGCGGCGGCGAGGCGGCGGTGGCGCGGCGCGGGCTACGGGGTTTGCGGCCAGGCCAGGACCAGGCGGGTGTGCGGGCGGTCCACGATGACCTGGCCGGGCGCGATCTCCGGGACTTCGGGCACGTCGTCTTGGCCGTGGCGGGGGTGGGCGGTCACCACGAGGGTGGCGGCGCTCGGGCGGCCAGAGGAGCGCCAGGCCATGACCCGGGCGGCCAGGCGCTCGGCCAGCAGCGCGCCCCACGGCCCGAATCCGCGGACCGCGATCTCGAACTCTCCGGATCCGGGCTCCCGGTGGCCCCGGTGGCCCGGGTGGCCCGCGTGGCCCGGGTGGCCCGGGTGGCCCGCGTGGCCCGGGTGGCCCCGCTGGCCCGGGTGGCCCCGCTCGCCCAGGCGCTCCGGGCCGCCGGCGTGGCCTCCGATCGAGGAGGGCGGCGAGGCCGGAAGCAGCCCGGCGATCCCCAGGCCCTCGGCCGCCGTTGTGGCCAGCGCGCCAAACGGCAGCAGCGGCAGCACCGAGTCCCGCAGCGGCCCGCCGATGATCGTCAGCCGGGACAGGCCGCGCTCGCTCAGCGTCACCCAGAGGTCCGCCTCGCCCAGTTCGCCGAGGCCGGCCACGCGCACCCCGGTGAGCACGTCGGTGACCGGCCCGTTCAGCTCGCTCCACAGCACGTCCGGGGCCAGCGGCTGGCCATCGGTCTGGACGTGCAGTCCCGGCTGCGGGCCGACGGGGACATACGAGTCGCTCATGGCCGCGCAGCTGCCCGCCATCCGGATGAAGCCGCAACGCCCTGGGGCGGACGTGCTGCGCCAGCTCAGGCCGCCGGACCGCTCCAGTGCCATGCACAGCTGGATGCCGCGCAGCCCCAGTGGCAGCGCGATCCGCCCGCCCGGGCCGAGCTGCTCGAGCCACTCCGGCGCCAGGTCCGAGGCGCCGGCGGTCACGATGATCCGGTCGTAGGGCGCGAGCTCACGAGCGCCGAACCCGCCGTCGCCGCAGATCACGATCACGTCGGGGTACCCGGCGGCGACCAGGTGCGCCCGCGCCCGGTCCGCCAGGTCCGGGTCGATGTCCACGGTGACGACCAAGCCGTCCGGCCCGACGAGGCGGCTCATCAGCGCGGCGTTGTAGCCGGTCCCGGTGCCGATCTCGAGCACCCGCTGGCCCGCGGCCACGCCGAGCTGCTCGAGCATGATCGCCATGATCGCGGGCTGCGACGAGGAGCTGACCGGCAGCCCGCCCTCGTCGGTCTTGATCACGAAGGCCTCGTCCTGGTACGCCTGGCTGACCGGGTCGAGCTCGGGCAGGAACACGTGCCGCGGCACCGCGCGGAACGCGGCCTCGACCGAGGCACTCGTCACCCGGCCGCTGGCGCGAAGCTCGTCGACGAGCCGGGCCCTGGCTTCGTCGGGCCCGCCTGCCATCGCGACCACCTCCGCTCAGGCCCTTTTACCCCGGCTCGACCGGATCAGCCGGTTCGGCCGATTCAGTCCCCCGCCGCTGCCCGCCTCCTGGCGACCTCGTACAGCGCGATCCCGGCGGCGACGCCGACGTTCAGCGACTCGGCCGGGCCGGGCATCGGGATCCGGGCCAGCACGTCGCACCGCTGCGCGATCAGCCGGGACAGCCCGCGGCCCTCGGAGCCGACCACGAGCACCAGCGGCCCGTCGGCCAGGTCAAGCTCGCTGACCAGCGAGGGCCCGTCCGCGGCCAGGCCCACCACGAACAGGCCGGCCTGCTGGTACGACGACAGCGCGGCGGCCAGGTTGCTCGCCTGGGCCACGGGCACCCTGGCCAGGGCGCCGGCGGACGCCTTCCACGCCCCAGCGGTCACCCCGGCCGACCGCCGTGCGGGGACCAGCACTCCCTGCCCGCCGAACGCGGCGACCGAGCGCGCGACCGCGCCCAGGTTCCGCGGGTCGGTGACCCCATCCAGCGCGACGATCAGCGGCGGATCGCCCGCGGCGGCCAGGTCGTCCGGATGCACGTATTTGTACGGCCGGATCCGCAGCGCGAGCCCCTGATGCACCGCGCCCGCGGCGATCCGGTCCAGCTCGGCGCGGCCCGCCTCCACCACGGGGATCCCGGCGTCGGCCGCGAGCGCCACGGCCTCGCCGATCCGCTCGTCGGCGTCCAGCCGCGGCCCGACGTGCAGCGCCGTCGCGGGCACGCCCGCCCGCAGCGATTCCAGCACTGCGTTCCGCCCCGCGACGACCTCGGCCGACCCGGATCCCCGGGTTTTCGGGCCTCTACGAGGAGTCCGTTCCTCGCCTGGCCCGCCACCCACTTTGGCGTTCGGGCCCGTCGATGAGGGCTTGGCTGCGGCCGCTCTGCGCTGCGCGGGATGGCCCGGCCGCATGTGCGCGGGCGGCGTGGGGCCCTTGCCTTCGAGCTTGCGTTTGCCGTAGCCGCCGGTTCCCGGGCGCGGCTTGCCCGACTTGGTGCGGCCGCCGGGGCCGGGCCGCGCCGTCACCGGCGCAGTTCCCATCGCGGGCCGCGCGGAGTGTCCTCGACCAGGATGCCCGCGTCGGTCAGGCGGTCGCGGATCGCGTCGGCTTCGGCGAAGTCCTTCCGCTGGCGCGCCGCCTGGCGCTGCCGCAGCGCGACCTCCACGAGCGCGTCGACCACGGACCGCAGCGCGCCGCCGCCGGCGCCGCCGCCGGGGCCGGACCAGTGCGGGTCGAGCGGGTCGATCCCGAGCACGGACATCATCCCGCGGACGGCCGCGGCCTGCTTGGCCGCTCCGGCCACGTCCCCGGCCGCGAGCGCGGTATTGCCCTCGGTCACCGCCTCGTGCACCACGGCCAGGGCCTGTGGCACCGCGAGATCGTCGTCGAGAGCCGCCCCGAATCCGGCGGGCAGCCCGGTGGCGCCGGCCTCGGCGGCGGTCGTACCGGCCGGGCCCGCCTCCGCGGCCCTCGTGACGAAGCCCTCGATCCGCCGGTACGCGGCCGACGCCTCCGCCAGCGCGTCGGGCGAGTACTCCATCTCCGACCGGTAGTGCGACTGGCCCAGGTAGTACCGCAGCTCGGCCGGGCGGACCTCGGTGATCATCAGGTCGACCAGCAGCGAGTTCCCGAGCGACTTGCTCATCTTCTCCCCGGCCAGGCCCAGGATCCCGTTGTGCACCCAGTAGCGGGCGAAGCCGTCGCCGGCCGCCCGGGACTGCGCGAGCTCGTTCTCGTGATGCGGGAACACCAGGTCCAGGCCGCCGCCGTGGATGTCGAACGTCGGGCCCAGGTACTTGGTCGACATCGCGGAGCACTCCAGGTGCCAGCCCGGGCGCCCGTCGCCCCACGGCGTCTCCCAGGACGGCTCCCCCGGCTTGGCGCCCTTCCACAGCGCGAAGTCCCGCGGGTCGCGCTTGTGGCTCTCGTCCACGTCCTCGGCGGCGCGCATGTGCTCCAGCCGCTGCCCGGACAGCTCGCCGTACTCCGGGTAGGAGAGCACATCGAAGTACACGTCCCCGCCGGCGGCGTAGGCGTGACCCGACTCGATCAGCCGGCGCATCAGCACGATCATCTCGGGCACGTGCCCGGTCGCCCGGGGCTCGACGTCCGGCGGCCGGCAGCCCAGCGCGTTGTAGGCGCGGGTGAACGCGCGCTGGTTGCGCTCGGCCACCGCCCACCACTCGACGCCGTCGGTGGCCGCGGTCCGCAGGATCTTGTCGTCGATGTCGGTGACGTTCCGGCAGAACGTGACCTGGTAGCCGCTCGCGGCCAGCCAGCGGACCAGGATGTCGAAGTTCACCCCGGACCTGATGTGGCCGATGTGCGGAGGGGCCTGCACGGTGGCGCCACACAGGTACAGCGAGGCCTTCCCCGGAGAGACGGGGGTGAACTCGCGCACCGCGCGGGCGGCGGTGTCGTGCAGGCGCAACGTCATGCAGTCCAGGCTACTGGGGATCGCGACCCGCTCGTTGCCCGTGCCGGCTGGCGGGAGCGCAGGTCACGTGGCGCGATCGAGGCCCGCGCGAGTAGTGTCCCGGAGCGTGACAGTCAAACTCGTGGTCCTGTACACCCAGCCGAGCGACCCGGAAGCGTTCGACCGGCACTATCTGGGTACGCACATGCCGCTGGTCAACGCCATCCCCGGCCTGCAGCGGAACGAAACCGGCCGGTTCGGGGCGGCGCTCGACGGCGGCGAGCAGACGTACTACCGCATCGCCGAGCTGTACTTCGCCGACCAGGCCGCGATGCAGGCCGGGTTCGGGTCGCCCGAGGGAGGCGCGACCGCGGCCGACTACCAGGAGATCGCCCCGCCCGGCTCGAGGATGTTCGTCGCGGTCGTGGACGACTGAGGCCAGGTCAGGCCGGGCTGACCCTGGCCAGGGCGGCGTCGATCGCGTCGTCGAAACCGAGGGCCTTGCCCTCGGCGTAGGCGAGCTCGAACGCGTCATCACCGAGCTGCGACCGCATTCGGCCGATGCTGCCGCTGCGGTAGCCCTCCTCGGGTTCCTGCCACCACCGGTCGCCAATGCTTTCCAGGAAGGCCTGCGCGACCCCGTGCAGCACGGCAGCCCGGTGCCAGTCGCCCAGGTCACCGGCGAGGCATGCCAGCCCGAGAGCGGCGTAGGCCAGAACGTAACGCTGGCCGATCCGGCGGCCCATCCGCAGCGAGGCTTCGAACGACTCGCGCGAGCCGCCGGGATCGTTCTCGGCGCGCAGCACCCAGCCCAGGTTGATCGAGGTGACGCTGCCCTCCTCCCCGACCGCCTTGTTGCTGCGCGCCGCCTGTTCCAGATGCGCGCGGGCGGCGGGCATGTCGCCGGTCAGCAGGGCCTGGACGCTGGCGTTGTTGTGCAGGGAGTAGGCGATGAGCTGATCACCGGACCGGTTCGTGCACGCGATGGCCTCGGCGAACAGCTGATCGGCGAGCGCGGGGTCGAGGGGGTAGGTGACCATCAGCAGCGACATCAAGGCGCTGCCGAGCAGCACGTCGTCACCGAGCCGCCGGGCGCGCGCGGCGGCCTCCTGCCCGACCGCAAGCCCCTGCTCGAGCTCGTGGATGAAGTAACAGGTGCTGCACTGCGCGCTCAGCGCCTCGATGAGCAGCCGGTCGTCACCGACTCCCCGGGCGACCTGCACCGCCTGCTCCCCGAAACGGAGCGCCGCTGCTGTGTCATTGGTGTGTGCCATGAACGTGGCCGTGAACAGCGCCGCCGCGAACAGCGCGGGATCCGCGCTCGCCTCGGGCCGCTGCAACGCCGCCGCGAGCAGGTGAAAGGCTTCGACTTCCTTCGGGCGGGCCCCCCAGTACCGCCGCAGTGCGACGCCGAAACGCAGCGACGAAGCGACACCGTCCGGGCTGCGCGCCGCGTACTCTGCGGCGCGCCAGAGGTTGACCTGGTCGGCATCCAGGCGGGTGAACCATGTGCCCTGGTCTGGCCCGGTCAGCGGACGGTCTGCGGCCTCGGCGAGGCGCAGGAAGTGCTGGCAGTGCGCGGCGGCAAGGGCGGCCGCCTGGTCACCGCCGGTCTCGGTGAGGCGTTCTGCTGCGAACTGGCGGATGGTCTCCAGCAGCCGGTAGCGGACCGACGGCCCGGCAGACTCGGTCACGACCAGGCTCTTGTCCGCGAGCGAGCCGAGCAGGTCGGCGACCTCGAACTCCTCGATGTCGCCGAAGCCGCAGACTGCCTCGGCCGCCGCAAGGTCGAAGGTCTCGGGAAACACCGACAGCCGCCGCAGCAGGACCTGCTCGGCGGGGGTCAGCAGCGAGTACAACCAGTCGACCGTGGCCTGCAGGGTCCGCTGGCGCTCCATGGCGGTGCGGCTGCCGCCGGTGAGCAGGCGGAAGCGCTGGTCGAGGCGGCCGCGCACATCAGTCAGCGACATGGAGCGCAAACGCGCCGCGGCGAGCTCGATGGCCAGCGGCATCCCGTCGAGCCGCCGGCACACCGACGCCAGGAGCAGGCCGGTCTCCTCGTCGCGTGGCAGGGCGACACCCTGCTCCCGCGCCCGCTGCACCAGCAGCGCGACCGCGTCTGATGATTCCAGGGTGACCGCGCCGGCGTCGCCGCCGGTATCCGGCGCGGGAAGCGACAGCGACGGCACCCGGTAGATGACCTCCCCGCCGATGCCGAGCGGCTCACGGCTGGTGGCGATCACGTGCACCCGGGGGCAGCGCCGCAGGATGGCTTCGGCCGCCTTGGCGCAGGCGCCGACCACGTGCTCGCAGTTGTCCAGCACGATCAGGACGTTCTGCGGGACGAGCGCGTCGACCAGCGCCTCCAGGATCGGCTGCCCGGGCTGCCCGGCGATCGCCAGCGCCGCGGCGATCGCCGTCGCCACCTCGTCCTCATCGGCGACCGGTGCCAGCTCCACCAGCCACACCCCGTCGCCGGATCCGTCGAGCAACTCGGCGGCCACCTGAAGGCTCAGCCTGGTCTTGCCGGATCCCCCGGCGCCGGTGAGCGTGACCAGGCGGGACGTCTCGGCCAGCGTTCTGACGTCCGCGAGTTCCTGTCCGCGGCCGACGAACGTCGCGAGCTGGGTCGGCAGGTTGTTCGGCAACGCCGGGTTACTGAGCGAGCGGAGCGGCGGGAACTCGGCCTGCAGGCCTGGGGCCTCCAGCTGGAAGATCTGCTCGGGGCGCCCCAGGTCCTTCAGCCGGTGCTGGCCGAGGTCGGTCAGGGTCACGCCCGGCGGAAGCCGGTCGCGTACCAGCGCTGCCGCCGTCTCCGAGAGCAGGACCTGCCCGCCGTAGCCGAGCGCACCCACCCGGGAGGCCCGGTGCACGTCGAGGCCCATCAGGTCGGCGGCACCGCTCTGGGCGGCCTCACCGGTGTGCAGGCCCATGCGTACCCGGACCCGCTCCCCGGCGGGCCAGTCGTGGGCCTCGAGCCCGTGCTGCATCTCCAGCACGGCGGCGACGCAGGCGCTCGGCGAGGAGAACACGGCGAAGAACCCGTCGCCCATGGTCTTCACCTCGCGGCCGTCATGAGCGGCCAGGGCCGACCGGATCAGCGAGTGATGGTCGTAAAGTACCTGCGCGTAGGCGTCCTGCCCGACGCGCCGCAGCAGCGCGGTCGAGCGCTCGATGTCCGTGAAGAGAAACGTGAGCGTCTCCACGAACAAAGCGTAGGAGACCGTGCGGACAATGGCTCGCGACCTGCGCCACCCGCGTTGCTGTGGTCACCGCGGGACTGACGCCGGCGGTCAGCCGCGGGCGGCTCTGGCCCAGCTCCAGGCGTACTCCGGGTCCTCGGCGCGGCGGCTCGCCGGGGCCAGGAGCAGCGGTCGGAACGTGTCGATCATCACCGCGGTTTCGTCGGTGGTGCCGTTTCCCTCGTCAAGCGCACGGATCGCCGCCTCCACCGCCCCCGGCTGCGGCCCGTGCGTGAATCCCGACGGGTGCAGCGTGATCGAGCCGATGCCGACCCCGGAGCCCTTGCGCGCCGTGTAGTCGCCGGCCACGTAGTACATCATCTCGTCCGAGTCCACGTTGTGATGGTTGTACGGGATCGGCACGGCCTCCGGGTCAAAGTCGAGCGGCCTCGGGCAGAACGAGCAGATGACGAAGTTCGGCCCCTCGAAGGTCTGGTGCACCGGCGGCGGCGCATGGGTGCGCTTCACTATCGGCTCGAAGTCGGCGATGTTGAACGCGTACGGGTACAGGTAGCCGTCCCAGCCGACCACGTCGAACGGGTGGAACGCGTAGCTCAGCCGGGTGAGCCCGCCCCGGTTGCGCACGATCACCGGCACGTCCTCGCCGTCGACGACGAGTGGGCCGTCCGGGCCGCGCAGGTCCCGCTCGGAGTACGGGGCGTGCTCGAGGAACTGGCCGGTGGCCGACAGGTAGCGGCGCGGCGGCCGGATGTGGCCGCGTGCCTCGATGGCGAGCGCGTGCACGGGTTCGCCGCCCGCGGGAATCCAGCGGTGAATTGTGCCGCGGGGAACGACGATGTAATCGCCGGCAACGGCGTCGATCGAGCCGTACACGGACTCGAATCTGGCGGACCCGTTGCGAAGGTAAATGGCTTCATCGCCGGTGGAATTCCGGTAAAGCTCCGATGGGGCATCCGCCGCCGCGAATGAGATCCGCACATCGTCGTTGGCCATCAGAACCTGCCTGCCGAGCACCATGTCGCCACCTGCTGGCAGTTCCTGGGTCCGGAAATGCCGTGGCAACAGCGGATGATTCGGCGACACGCCCGCGTCTGCGGCGTCTTCGAGGCCCTCGCTCTTTACGATGGCCGTCGGAGGGTGGACATGGTAAAGCAGCGAGGAATCAGACACGAACCCTTCTTCGCCCATCAGTTCTTCGGCATAGAGGCCGCCGTCGGGACGCCGGAAGCGCACGTGGCGCTTCCGCGGAATCTCCCCTGCAACCCGGTAGTAAGGCATATCGTCTCCTTGACGCCGAAACCGCGAGGCTCAGTGAAGCCAACCGGCTGCGCGCCATTTGCACCCTGGTATTTCAGCGGTAACGCCGCTAGCCGTGCAGCGTCATGGCGGCAGCGCGGGTCTTGCCTCGATCTCGACTATAAGCCCGTGGCGCGATGCTGCATCGCGCGAGGAAGGACGGGGGGCGATGAGTAACCAACCCCAGCCCGGCACCGCGCCGGCGGACAGCCATCGCGGCCTGCGGCTGCTCGGGCTCGTTGCGGTGGCGGCGGGCGTGCTGGTGCTCATGGCCGCCGCGTTCGTCCTGTCGTACACCGGAATCCACGCGATCGCCCTGTCCGCCGGGGTATCACAGCGATTCGCCCGGATCTATCCCGTGATCTTCGACGCGATGCTCGTGGTGGCGTGCGCGGCGGTCCTGGCGCTGCGCGGGGCGGGCCTGCCGTCCCGGTGCTACGCCTGGCTGACGATGCTCATCCTGCTCGCCGCCGCCGCGGGCGCCGACACCGTGCACGCGACGAATACCAGGCTCCCGCACAAGCCCACCGCCGCCGCCGCGGCGATCATTCCGTGGGTGCTCGTGCTCCTCGGGTTCGGGCTGCTGCTGAGCATGCTGCGGCACGCGCGGCTGCGCCGGGCAGGACTGATCGGGGCTCCGGAGCGGGAATTGACCCAGCCGTCCGGCCACGTCGAGGTACAGCAGCGGCACGGCCTCGACGACCTGTTCGGCTCGCGGAGTACGCCAGATGTGCCGCCCGTCCGGTACGTGCCGCCGGCCAAGCCCGTCCCGGCCGCCAAGCCCGTCCCGGCCGCCAAGCCCGTCCCGGCCGCCAAGCCCGTGCCGGCCGCCAAGCCGGTGCCGCTGGCCGAGACTGCCCCGGACCTCGCCATCGAAAGCGATCCCGGCCACGATGATCCCTCGAGCGACGAGGGTCATCCGGCCGCGCGCAGCGCGGAGCGCCACGAACAGGCGGAACGCCAAGGGCAGCCCGCCGGCTATCGCAGCAACCCGGCGTCCGCGTTCAGCCCCGCACCGACGCTGGATCTCGCTGACGACGCCGAGGCCGGGACCGCCCTCGGTTCAGGGAGTCCCGCCGAGGCCGGAACGGTGCCCGTACCCCGCCGCGCGCAGAGTCTGGCACCGCAGGCCAAGCCGCCGAGGCAGATCAAGCCGGCGCAGAGTGCCGAGCCGGCCGCCAACGGCAAGGCAGCGGGCCCCGCCAAGACCACAGCAGGCACAAAGACCGCGGGCGCCGCCGAGACCGGGCGGAACGCCAAGACCGCGGGCAAGGCGAGGCCGACGGCCGCAGCCGAGGCCGAGGCCGAGACCGAGGCCGGGACCCAGCCGGCCGCCAAGGCCGCGCCGGTATCCAAGGCCCGGTCGGCGTCCAAGGCTCCGCTGGCAGCCCAGACCGAACTGGCCCCTGGGGCTGAAGCTGCACCGGGCGTCAAGCTGTTGCCCGGGATGGTGCCGACGGCCGGGCCGGCCGAGGCCGCGCCGGTGCCGCAGACCGGGACCGCTGCTGAGCCGGCGTCCGCTACTGAGCCAGCGTCTGCTACTGAGCCAGCGTCTGCTACTGAGCCGGCGTCTGCTGGCGAGCCGGCGTCCGCTGGCGAGCCAGAGCTTGCCGCCGACGCCGAACCCGCGCCAGCCGTACCGGTGCAGTTCGACCGGGTGCGGAGTTCGCCGGTCCCGCCCGAAGCGTGACAGCGCGAACCCGCTGAGTCCGCCCGCAGGGCATCCTGATGGCGCCGGGACACTCCGGCCCGGCTCGATGGGATGATCAGATCATGAGCAGGGACGCGCATGGTTACGTCCTCGGCCCGGGTACGGGGGTTGCCGGCAGCGGGCCGGACGTCAAGGCCACGGCGGCGGTCACGGCAGGCGCGCTGACCGTGATGGAATCGACGGTCACGCAGGGGCCGCCGCGCCACGTGCACGCTCATGAAGACGAGTGCTTCTACGTCCTCGCCGGAACGCTGGTCGTGAGCTGCGGCGACGAGGTCTTTGAGGCCGCCCCGCGCAGCTTCGTCTTTCTCCCGCGCGGCATCCCGCACACGTTCCACGCCGTCGACGGCCAAGCCGATGTCTTGCTGATGGCCGTGCCCGGCGGCATAGAGCACTACTTCAGCGAGATCAACAAAGCTGTCAGCGTCGAGGAACAGGAGCGGATCGGCGCCAAGTACGACATCCGCGTCGTGTGACGTCTGCCGGTCACCACGCCGGGCCAGTCCGCCACTGGGCGCGGCTCGACCCCCGGGGGACCAGAACGGGCGCTGGCCAGACCGGTGTGGTGGCGGAGAACCGGACCGGCGGGGCGAGCATGTGGACGTCGCCCAGAGGGCTGGGGGCGTCGTAGGGGACCGGCTCGCGAATCCCGTGCTCGTCATCGCAGCCGGCCTGTGCGGGGTTTACCAGGCCGAGCGAACCACACCACATGGCGGCCCGGGTGAGGTTCACCGTGACGCGCCATGAGCCGCCTTCCGCGGCACGCTTCACCAGCGCCGCCGACGCGCCCACCGCACCCAGGTAGCCGGTCACATAGTCGTTGATCAGGCCGGTGATGGGGAGCCTGGGCTCTGCCGCGCTTCCCTCGGCCGCCATGAGCCCGGAGGCGGCCGATCCGTTCATGTCGAACCCGCCGCGCTCCGCCCACGGCCCGCATGATCCGTAGCAGGTGACCGACACCTGCACGAGGCCTGGGTACTTCTCCGCGAGCTGGACCGGGGCGAGTCCATGGCGCTCCAGCGAGCCGCCGCGGTGGTTGTTGACCACGACGTCGGCGCCGGCCAGAAGGGCTGCCGCCCGCGCCTGGCCCGCCTGGCTCGCGAGGTCGACGTAGGCGCTGCGGGAGCCGACGTTGGCCTCGGCATAGATGAACTCGTGCTCGTAGTCGTTCGGGCGGGTCGCGCACAGCACGTCGGCGCCGTGCTCGGCGAGGGTCCGGCCGACGACCGGGCCGGCGACGGCGTGGGTGAACGAGAGCACCCGGATATCGTCGAACGGCCGCTCCGCGAAGCCGAAGTCCCGTGGCGGAGCGTCGCCGATGCGCTCGAGACCAATGACGGGCTGAGAGGCCAGCAGCGAGCCGTGCTCGTGCACCAGCCACTCGTCGCGGGTTCTCACGGCGCACACCGGCAGGCCGGCGGCGCTCGCCGCCTCCTCCAGATCGGGTGCGTCCCACGTGCCGATGGCCGCCGCGACGCTCGCGCCGTCGGGCGGCACGCCGAGGAAGCGGCACCATTTCGCTGCCAGGCGCGGGTAAACCCCGGACGCCATGACCCAGCGCCCGTCGGCCGTGCGGTACGGCGTGAGCAGGAACGGGTTGTCGAGCACGAGCGGATGCGGGGCCGGCTCGCCGTTCAGGCTCGGGTGCCAGAACGCACCGGGGTTGATGCCGTGCACGGCCTGGCGCAGGTCCAGCGCGAGGTCCTGCGCCGGGCCGCCACGGCGGCGGTGCAGGGCGACCGCCGCGACAGCGCTGGCCATGATCGGGATACCGATGCAGGCACCGAGGCGATGCGCCGCGGGCACGATCGGGTCCTGGCCCGCGAACGACACCGTCCCCCCGGTATCTGCCGTGGAGAGCCCGACGGCGGACAGCACGTCGTCCAGCGCCGCTAGCGGGTCAAATTCGGCGGCGTGCTGCGCCCGGGCGCGCGCGTCCGTGTGCGTCATGGCTGCATGCCATCCTCGGCCTGGGCGACGGCCTGCGCGGCCGGCGCGCCGCTGCGGAACAGCAGCGCGGCGACCACCGACCCGGCGGCGAACATGGCGGCCGCCCACCAGAACGCGGTGGTGTAGCTGTGCACCTGGGCAAGCTCGACAAGCGCCGGAGCCGGGCGCCCACCGGCCATCAGCCGCGGAGTGAGGTGGCTGGCCAGGTAGCCGGCGGCGGCGCTGGCCGCGACGGTGTTCAGCAGCGACGTGCCGATCGAGCCGCCGACCTGCTGCCCGGTGTTCACGACCGCCGACGCGACCCCGGCGTCGGACGGTGCAACACCCGATGTGCCGGTGTTCATCGACGGCGACATCACGAAGCCGAGGCCGATCGCGGCGAGCAGCAGCGGCGGCAGGACGTCGGCTGCGTAGCTGGAGTGCGGGCCGATGCGGGTCAGCCACGCCAGGCCGGCCGCAGCAGCAAGCATCCCCGGACCGACGAGGAACCGCGGGCCGATGCGCGGCAGGAGCACGATGTTCGCCAGGTTGGCGCAGACGATGATCGCGCCGACCAGCGGCAGGAATGCGACGCCGGTCGTGACCGGGCTGTAGCCCAGGGTCTCCTGCAGGTAGTAGGTGAGGAACAGGAAGATGCCGAACATGCCCGCGCCTGTGACGAGGATCGACAGGTAGGCGGCGGCGCGGTTGCGGTCGAGGACGATGCGCAGCGGCAGCAGCGGCTGCCGGGCCCGCGTCTCCAGGTATCCGAACACCGTGAGCGCCGCGCCGCCTGCGACCAGGAAGCCCCAGGTGGCTGGGGAGTGCCAGCCGTCGGTGGCGGCGTTGGAGAACCCGTAGACGATGCAGAACATGCCGGCGACCTCGGCCATAAGGCCGGGCAGGTCCAGCCGCTGCCGCGGCGCGGCCGACTGCCGGCGCAGCAGCACCACGGCACCGGCGCACGCGATCGCGGCGAAGATCAGGTTGACGTACAGGCACCAGCGCCAGTCCAGATACTGGGTCAGCAGCCCGCCGAGCAACAGGCCGACGGCGCCGCCGGCCCCGGCGATGGCGCCAAACACGCCGAAGGCCTTGCCCCGGTCCTTGCTGCCCTCGAACGTGGTGGTGAGCAGCGACAGCGCGGCCGGAGCCAGCAGCGCCCCGAAGGCGCCCTGGCAGGCGCGCGCGGCGACGAGCATGCCGAAGCTGTCCGCCGCGCCGCCGGCGGCGGACGCCGCCGCGAAGCCGATCAGGCCCATGACAAATGTCGTCTTACGGCCGATCAGGTCGGTGAGCCGTCCGCCGAGCAGCAGCAGGCTGCCGAAGGCGAGCGCGTAACCGGTGACGACCCACTGCCGCTCGATGTTGGAGAAGTGCAGGGCGTGCTGGGCCGACGGCAGCGCGATGTTCACGATCGTGGCGTCGAGCACGACCATCAGCTGGGCCAGCGCGACGACGGCCAGGATCAGCCACCGCCTGGGGTCGGGCCCGTTCACGTCGGGTTGTGGGTCACGTGCCTTCGCTGGGGTCTGTACGGCGGCGTTGCTCATGGTTCCGGGTCCCTTCGGGTCCGCCGGGCTGGTCATGTCTTGCAGTCTAACGCAAATTTGCAGTCTTCTGCAAGATTGCAGTCTGAGGTAGACTTCTCGCATGGCAATCGCAGAGGCTGGACTCAGGGAACGCAGCAAGGCACGCCGCCGGGCGGCGATCATCCGGGCGGCGTTCGAGCTGTTCGCCGAGCGCGGCTACGACGCCACGACGGTCGCCGACATCGCCGAGGCGGCCGAGGTCGCGCCCCGGACGGTCTCGATGTACTTCCCGGCCAAGCAGGACATCGCAATGTCCCGGTTCAGCGACGGCGTGGCGGATCTCAGCGCGGCTCTGCGCGGCCGGCAACCCGGGGAGACCCTCCACGAGGTCTTCGGCCGGTGGCTGCTGACCAGCCAGGCCGAACCCGAGGACCGGGAAATGTACCGGCTTGCCCGCCGGATGTTCGCGGCCAATCCCGACCTTGGAGCGCTGCGCACGGCGCGGATGGCGGCCGCGATCCGCGAGGGCGCGGCCATGATCGCGGACGAGACCGGGGGTGAGCCTGAGGCCATCGGCCCCCGGATCGCGGCGGCCGCGGCCTCCGCGATCGCGATGGAGATCGTCGACACCGAACCAGGACCAGAGCGCGAGGAAGCGGTCGCGGCGGCGATGCGCTTCCTGGAAGGCGGAATCGCCGCGCTGCGTGACAGCGCATCGGCCACGCCCTGACCGGCTGCGCGGCTAATGCCCCAATCTTGCCCGGCTTCAACCGGGCAAGGTTGGGGCAGAAGCGTCGGTTGGGACCGAAGCGTCTCGGTCAGCCGGCGCCGGGCAGGACGAGGACCGTGGCGATCGCGGCGATGCCCTCGCCGCGGCCTGTGAGACCGAGCCCATCCGTCGTGGTCCCCGACAGGCTGACGGTCGCGCCGCCGAGCGCGTCGGAGAGGGCCCGCTGCGCCTCGTCGCGGCGCGGCGCGATCCGGGGACGGTTGCCGATGACCTGGACGGCCACGTTGCCGATGCTGAATCCCGCGTTCTTGACCAGCCTCGCGGTCTCGGCCAGCAGTTCGGTGCTCCGCGCGCCCGCCCAGCGTGGCCGTGCGGTGCCGAAATGGGCACCGAGGTCGCCAAGCCCCGCCGCGGTGAGCAACGCGTCACACACCGCGTGCGCCACTACGTCTCCGTCGGAGTGGCCGGTCAGGCCAACCTCGCCGGGCCAGAGCAGGCCGGCGAGGTACAACGGCCGACCTTCACCGAATGGATGAACGTCTGTCCCGACCCCTACCTGCGGAAATACGCCTGGCACGGTCGGCGGCAGGCGAAATTCAGGACGCCAGGATCTCGTCGAGCAGGGCCTCGGCCTTGTCCTCGTTGGTCTTCTCGGCGAGAGCAAGCTCGCTGACGAGGATCTGCCGTGCCTTGGCGAGCATGCGCTTCTCCCCGGCAGACAGCCCGCGTTCGCGGTCCCTGCGCCAGAGGTCCCGGACGACCTCGGCGACCTTGTTCACATCGCCCGAGGCGAGCTTCTCCAGGTTGGCTTTATACCGCCGGGACCAGTTCGTTGGCTCCTCGGTGTATGGCGCTCGCAGCACCTCAAATACCCGCTCGAGCCCTTCCTGCCCGACAACGTCCCTGACGCCTACAAGCTCGGCATTGTCCGCAGGAACACGCACAGTCAGGTCACCCTTGTCGACCTTGAGCACGAGGTAGGTTCTATCCTCGCCCTTGATCGAGCGGGTCTCGATCTCCTCGATCCGAGCAGCCCC
>Ga0335074_10005386_pt1 | contig 17698 bp, 16 predicted proteins | sample Lox_Sample_23_FD_206715 | JGI IMG/M metagenome (GOLD analysis project Ga0335074, IMG submission 206715) | Soil microbial communities from Loxahatchee National Wildlife Refuge, Florida, United States - Lox_Sample_2.3 | ecosystem: Environmental > Terrestrial > Soil > Wetlands | place: USA... | reverse complement strand
GATCGCATTGGCGACCGCTGGACGGTGCTCATAGTGGGCGCCCTCTGGGACGGCAACGCCCGCTTTTCAGAGTTGCGCCGACGCATTGAGGGCGTCTCACAGAAGATGCTCACCCAGACTCTCCGTGGGCTCGAACGGGACGGGCTCGTGCGCCGCACCGTCTACCCCGAAGTACCGGTCCGCGTCGTGTACTCGCTCACCGAGGCGGGCCGCACCCTGCGCGAGCCGCTGCGCGCGCTGGAGGAATGGTCGATCGCGCACCTCGGCGACGTGTCAGCGTCGCAGGAAGCCTACGACCGCGGGGAGCGACCTCCTCCTGACTCAAGACCATGATCGCCGGGGCAGCTCGACACTGCGCAGAGCCGCGCGTGATAGGGGCATCATGAGGCGACTGCGGTAGGATAGAGGTATGACGACGGCTAAGCGGAAGGTCTCGGTCACCTTGGACGCGGACCTCGTCGCGGCGATGGAAGCCGATGCCGGTACGACGCTATCGGCAGAAGTGAACTCAGCCTTGCGCGCGGAGTTCACCAGGCGAAGGCGCGAGCAGGCTCTCGCGGACCTTCTCGACCACATGGCTCACGAGCGGGGTGTGCTGGACACTCCCGAGGATGAGGCAGAGATCGCACGCTACATGCGACTGCTCGGCGGCATGGCCGAGCAGCCCAGCCAACTGCAGGCCGGCTAGTGCGACTGGTGCTCGATGCCGAAGCGGTGAACGCGCTTCTTGATCCCCGACATCCTGCCGAACGCTCAGTACGGCGAGCGATGGAGGCAGCACGCAGGCTGCGTCGCGATGTGGCGATCGCTACCGGAACCCTCGCAGAGTTGTACCGCGGAGCCGGGCGGAATCAGGCACTGGACGCGCTTCTAGCCCGGGAATCGGGGCATGGACTGCTCCTTCGTGACACGGACAGAACACTGGCTCGCCTGATCGGCGCTTTGCTCAGCGAGGCAGGTGCGAGTTCCGCGCTCTTCGCGGACGCCCACCCTGTCGCCGTTGCCGTCGAAGCGGGCGGGGGCATCGTGCAGACCGCCGATCCCGGTGACCTCGGCCGACTAGCGGCCCCGTACCGGACGGTCGTCATCGAGCCGCTGGCGCGGTGAAAGGGCTCACCCGACTGACGACGGCCGGAGCGGGAGCCGCAAGCATGCCCGAGCCCTGCAAATGATCAAGGCCCGATCGCCACACCGGCGATCAGGCCCGTGACCTGCTACTTCCTCTGTAGCCCCGACCGGATTTGAACCGGCGCTACCGCCTTGAGAGGGCGGATTTCCGTTCACATTTCTTTTTAGCCAACTAGCGCATTCTCCGCTAAGCTCCTGGTCAGGGCAGTAATTTAAGTGCTGGCCAATGTTTATTCGTGCCCCGCAGTGACGCAGGGTCCACGGACAAATAACGGACAGATGATCACGGAGGTTCCCGCTTATGGGGTACGCGAAGAAGCGCGTCGGGCGGAGCGGCAAGCCACGGTACACCGCCGTCTACGTAGACCTGCGCGGCTCGGAGCGCTCCGCGGGAACCTTCGGCAGCGAGAGGGCCGCGAACCAGGCGTGGCAGAAAGCCGAGGTAGAGCTGCGGCAGGGCCGCGTCGGCGACCCGGCGCGCGGACGCCAGACGTTCCGCAGGTACGTCCAGGAGCAATGGCTGCCCAACCACGTGCTCGAGCCGACGACCCGGGAGAAGTACACCTATTACCTGGGTGCCTATATCATCCCGGTGCTGGGCCCGATGCGGATGGCCGACATATTCCCCGAGCACATCCGGGAATGGATCACCCGCCTGCAGCGCGACGGTCGGTCGGCTTGGACTATCCAGTACTGCAAAAGCTCGATCCTCAGCTCTATATTTACGACCGCGCTCAACGACCAGGTCACTTATATTCACCCGTGCCGAGGCGTGAAGATCCCGACCGTGCCGGCCACTGTGCGGACGATCGTCACGCCCGAGCAGTTCGATGTGATCTACGGCGCGCTGCCCGGTGCCGACGCCCAGCTGCTGGTGGAGACCGCGATCGAAAGCGGGCTGCGCTGGGGCGAGCTGGCCGAGCTGCGCGTCCGTGACCTGGACCTCGCCACCCGGATGGCGACGGTCAGCCGCAAGGTGACCGAGGTCAACCGGGAGTTCCATCCCGACGGCCAGCGGTTCCTGGTCAAGCTCTACCCCAAAGACAAGGAGTACCGCCGGCTCAAGCTCAGCCCGCAGATCGTCGGGAAGCTCGAGGCCCACATCAAGGCCCGCGGTCTGGGCCCGGATGGCCTGCTGTTCGCTCGGCGCGCTGCGGCACCCGCACCCCTGCGCGTGGTCACCGAGCTGGGGTCCTCGGGTTCACCAAGCCCAACGAGGCGGGCCGCCAGTACCGGCACGGCACGCTCAGCGCTTACAACGCCGGGGCGTGCCGCTGCCCGCACTGCCGACGCGCCTTCGCCGACTACCGGGCCCAGCGCCGCGCGGCGCGAGGCGCCACCCCGCGCCTTGCGCGTCTGGTCGATGGGGACGAGCACGTCGGCCGCAACTGGTTCCGCCGCATGGTCTGGCGCCCAGCCTGCCAGGCCGCAGGTTTGACCGACTTGCCACGGTTTCATGATCTTCGCCATTCACACGCGTCCTGGCTGCTCGCCGGAGGGGCCGATCTGCAGGTCGTCAAGGAACGCCTCGGCCACGCGTCGATCATGACCACCCAGCGGTACCTGCACACCCTGCCCGACGCGGACGAGACCGCCGTCGAGGCATTCACCCGGATCCGCAGCCGCAGCAGCAAACCCACCACCCGGCGGCCACGGAGGTCAGCGTGAACCCCCGCACCCGCCGCGCCGCGCTGTACGCGATCGGGCTGATCGCGATGCTGGCCAGCGCCAACGCGCTCGCCCACAGCTACGCCGGGCTGTATGACTGGGCGGTTCACCACCGGCTGTCTGGATGGCAGGCCAAGTCCTGGCCGGCCGAGATCGGCGTGTTTCTGGCCGTCGGCGAGTTGGCCCTGTACGTCGCCTACCTGGACGGCTGGCCCGCGCGGCAGCGGATCTGGCCCTGGACCACCGCGCTGACCGGGCTGGCGGTGAGTGTCGCCGGGAACGTCGGCCATATTCAGGCCGTGCCCGGCCACCCGGTCATCCTCGCCGACCGGCTCACCGCCGCCACCAGCCCCCTCGCCGCGTTCGCCGGGCTGAGCGTCGGACTGCTGGTGCTGAAGATGACGCGCCAGCAAGTCCACGCCCGTGCCCAGGAGCCGCATATCGTCCCTGCCCTCGTCCTCGCCCCGCCACTGGCGCCCCCTGCCACGGCAGCGGGCGCCGAGACAAGCAGCCCCGCGGCACACCTGCGCTGGCCGGACAGCGTGACCAACCATCGCGGCGGCGTGGGTCCGCGGCCAGGCTTGCTGCGCGACGCCAGCAAGATCTACCAGGACGCCGCCGCGCGTGGCGAGCGGCTCAGCCAGCGAACTCTCGCCCGGCAGCTGCGCGGCCACGGTCACCGGTTCCCCAACGAGCACCTGCGCCTGATCGCCGACAGCATCGGGCTCACCGCGGACACAGCCGCGTGACGGGCCGGTGAGCCCGGTGCCGCCCAGGCCGCCTGCGGCACCGGCCGGCCGGGACAAAGGGAAGGTGAGCGACGTGCCAGAGGCGAACGACATCGCGGCGCGTCTGCGGCAGGCGGCCAGCCTGCCAGAGGTCCTGGCGGCGGGCTTGGACGCGTTCGAGGCCATCCGGACCGCCGCCCGCCACTGCCAGGACCAGGTGCCCGAACTCTTCGCCGCGTTCATGACCACCGCGGACGCCGCCGTTGACGGCCGCGAAGCCCTGACCATCGCGCCCTCACTCCCCCTCGACGGCGGCGCCGGCCCGGGCGCTGTGGTGTCCACCGGCGCCGATGCGGGCCAGGCCGCCGGCGCTCTGGCCGCGCTCGCGGCCGTGCTCCGCCTTCGCCTCACCGATGCTGCCACCCAGGCTGACCTGCCGGACGACCGGACAGCCTGCCAGGACGGTGCCGAGGCGGCCGACCAGATCTGCCAGCTGATGACCCGATGACCAGCACGCCTGTCTTCAGTGAGTTCCTCGGGCCGGCCGGGGAGCACATCACCGCCGCGGTGTCCTTCCGCGGCGACCTGCCCTATGAAGCCCAGTGCGGTGTCGTCCGCCAGCTCGACCGCCTGGTCGCGACGCTAGCCCGATACCTCACCGACCTGCCGCTGCCCGACGGGCTGGGCCCTTCACCAGCACTAGAACGCGACTCCGCAGGGCGAGCCGCGCCCGCCGTACTGGCCCTGGACCGCGCTAGCCAAAGTCTGCGCCCCGCCGCGGCGGGCGCGGCGGACTCCGGCGACGGCGTGGCCCACCCGGCCGTCGGCCACTTGTCGGCCGCGGCCGACTATCTGGCCGCCGGGCGGGACCTGCTGCACACCCACTTCACCCTCGACCCCGCCGGCGCCCGGACAGCAAGCTCCTACTGGGCGCCGGTCATCACCTCCTGGCCGGTGACCGCCGCGCTGCTCAGCGAACTGGCCAGCTACGCACAGAACCTGGCCCCCTGGATCGCCCGGCAATCCGGCGCGCGCCGGGTGAGCCCCGGCGCGCTCACCTCCGCGCAGCTGGCCCTGCGCAACGCCGAACCATGGCTAGCGTTAGCAGGCACAACCCTCCAGGCTGCCCAACGAGCCCATTACCCGCTTCCGGCCCGCCGCCTGCTCGACGCCATCCCGGCCAACGCCCCGCCACCCCGACAGCCACCCAGCGGCATTGAGCCGGTCACCGAGCTGTGCGAACAGATCCCGCTCACCGCCGAACGGCTCCGCCACGCGGCCTTCACCTTCGCCGCCCGCGCCCGCTGGTCACCGGCCGCCGCCTCCGCATCCTGGCGCCGTGACGCCCTCGCGTCGGCCATCACCAGCCATGGCAACGAGTTCATCTTGCGCACGCTGGCCGAGCGCGCTGGGCAGCTCGGCCTGGAACCCGCCTTCCGGGCCCAGCTGCGCGACGCAGCCCAGGCCATGGAACGGGCCTGGAAGTCCTGGCGCGCCGTCACCGAGCAGTGGGACATCGTGACCACCGGCGCCTACCGGGGCGCCGGCCTGACCCCGGCCGCCAGGGAAATCGGCGACCTAGTCCTGCGGACCGGGCGGCTCGCCTACCGCAACCCGCACTGGACACCAGCCTGCGCCCACACCAGCCTGGTCCGCGACCCCGCCGACTTGGCCCACTCCCCCGGCGAAATCATCACGGCGCTGTCCGCCGTCCACCACGCCACCGACGCGATCAACCAGATCGCAGCCAATGACCACCAAGCCGTGCTCGACGCCGCCGCCGGCAATCTGCTCTATGTGCCCACCCGCCTGCTACCCGACACCTGCGACATCCCGCACCCCTACACCCCCGCGCCCCGCGTTCACGCCGACGCGGTCCTGGCCGCCTACGACACCACCATCGACGCCACGACGCGCATCACTGCAGCCCTCGAGGACCTCGCCATCGCCGTCAACGCGCCTAGCAGCCTGCTCACCGCAGCCCGCCAGGCATCCATCGGAACCCAGCTAGACCAGCGCCGCCAGCACGATGAGCGAAATGCTCCCCGGCCGCATCCTGTCACGCCCGTGCCCGGCCGGACCGAGCAAGCACTGCGCAAACTCCACATCCGTGACCCAGCCCTGCTCCTGCGCGCGGCCGTCATCGACCACGCAGCCCGCGACCTACTCGCTGAAGCAACAGCGAAAGCACACAGCCGCAACATCGTGAGCGGCCCCGGCTCCCGGTCCGTGCCCGGGCTCCGGCAGGCGCCGGCCCCGCCCGCGCGAGTGGCGAGCCAAGATATGCCACCCGCGCCGCGAGCAGGGCAGCCGGTCGCAGCCATGCCCGGGGTTTCGCCGGCCCGCCCGGTCAGCCCTCCAGCGACGCATAGACGGTCACCGCACGGCGGACTGACCTGACCTCGAGAACCGCGGTACGCGCACGCATCTGCTGCCATCTTGGGCTCCTAGGCGGCTAGAGCTCTCGGCGAAGCAGGCTGATCTCCGGTCGATACACACCTGCTGGTGATCGGCCGACCCGGTGATTGCCCCAGATCTGCACAGAACTACTCGGTTTGAGGATGTGCTGGCCGCGTCCCTGAGCGAACGTCGAAGCATAGGGGGCCTTCCGCCAGGTCGGCTTGAACATCTCGTGGTCAGGGATGAGGCAGCGATGGCGACAGCAGTCGGGATCGACCTAGGCACCATGAACTCAGTGATCGCGGCGACCGAGGCAGGCAAGCCGACCGTGATTCCCAACGCCGAGGGATCGCGGACAACCCCCTCGGTGGTGGCCTTCACCCCCCAGGGAGAGCGGCTGGTTGGCCAGCTAGCCCGCCGTCAGGCGATCCTGAATCCCAAAGAGACGATCTACTCGGCCAAGCGCTTCATCGGGCGGCGCTTCGCCGAGGTCCAGACCGAGCTGAACGCCGTGTCATTCGACGTCGCCGGGCCGGACGGCGCCGCGCGGTTCGAGATCGGCGGCAAGCAGTACGCGCCGGAGGAGATCTCGGCCCTGGTCCTGCGCAAGCTCGCCGAGGACGCGTCGAAGTTCCTCGGCGAGAAGGTGACCGAGGCCGTCATCACCGTCCGGGCCGCCGCCGAGCTCCAGCAGGTCTATCACGGCCTCGGCGCGGCCGCCTCGGGCGCTTCGGACCGGCTGGATCAGCAGCCGGGCGCCCCGCAGCCGGGCGGCCCGCAGGGCGATGACAGCGATGATGTGATCGACGGCGAGTTCACCACTCATGAGTGACACAGCCGGACGGACCGAGCCCGGGCCCGGCAGCCGGGGCGGTGACCTGCCGCAGGCCGAACGGCAGCCCGGGCCCGGCGGCAGCGACCGGGCGCAGGCCCAGCGGGACCCCGGGGCCGACACAGAACGGCCCGGCGGCGGGGGCGGCGATGGTACCGTCGCCGACCTGGAGCACCGCCTCGCCGAGGCTCAGGATCTGCGCCTGCGGGCCCTCGCCGACCTGGACAACCTGCGCAAACGGTGTGCCGCCCAAACCCGGAGCGCCGCGGACGAGGCGCGGGCCCAGGTAGCCAGGCAATGGCTGCCCGTGATCGACGATCTCGAGCGGGCGCTTGAGCACGCCGAGGCCGATCCCTCGGCGATCGTCGAGGGAATCCAGGCGGTCAGGCAGCAGGCTCTCAGCGTGCTCGTGAAGCTTGGCTTCGCCCGCCGTGACGACACCGGAGTGGTGTTCGACCCCACCCGCCACCACGCCGTCGCCGCGAAGGTCGATCCCGATGCGCCTCCCGGCACGGTCGTGGAGGTCGTGCAGCCCGCCTACGGCGAGGGTGATCACCAGCTGCGGCCCGCGCAGGTGGTGGTGGCCGAGGCGGATTGATGGCCGGGCGGGCCAACAGCGCAACAGCGCGTGACTTCTACGAGATCCTCGGCGTGCCGAGGAGCGCGAGCCAGGACGAGATCCAGCAGGCCTACCGCAAACTCGCCCGTACCTACCATCCGGACGTCAACCGCGACCCGGCGGCCGAGGAGCGGTTCAAGGACGTCTCCGAGGCCTATGCCGTCCTGTCGGATCCGCAGACCCGCCGCCGCTATGACACCTTTGGCCCCGGTTTCCGGCAGGTGCCCGAGGACGTGGATCCGGAGGCGTTCCGCCGCAGCCGCGCCGGGGCCCGGGCGGGTGCCGGGGCCGGGCGGGCGGCTGGGGGCGGGGCCGGCGGGTTCGGCTCTGGCCCGGGCGGGGGGTTCGGCTCTGGCCCGGGCGGCGCCTTCGGCGCGGGCACCGGCGACGTCGACCTCGAGGATCTGCTGGGCGGGATCTTCGGCGGCAGGCCGGGGCGGGGCTGGGGCCCGATCCCCGGTGCCGACCAGGAAGCGGAGCTGGAGCTGACCGTCGAGGAGGCCTACCGGGGTGGCCAGCGGACGGTCACCCTGCAGGGCCCGGATGGCCAGCGGTCCTTCGACGTCAAACTGCCGGCCGGCGTGACCGACGGGCAGCGCATCCGGCTGGCGGGCCAGGGCGGCCGCGGCAGCGACGGGGCCCGGCCCGGTGATCTGTACCTGGTGATCCGGATCGCTCCGCACCCGAGATACCGGGTCGATGGACGCGACCTGGCCGTCGACCTGCCGCTGGCGCCGTGGGAAGCCGCGCTGGGCACCTCGGTGGCCGTGGACACGCCCGGCGGTGAGGCGGAGGTCAAGGTTCCGCCGGGCACGTCGAGCGGCCGGCGGCTCCGGCTGCGGGGCCGCGGCCTGCCGCATCACCGGGGCAAGGCCGGCCACCTGTACGCCGAGGTCAAGATCATGGTGCCGGACAAGCTCTCCCGCGAGGAGCGGCAGCTCTTCGAGCAGCTGGCCGCGACGTCAGCATTCAACCCGAGGAGGCCACGGTGAGCTACGCCCTCGTCCGGCCGGCCCGGCCAGCCCGCCTCGACCTCGAGACGTTCGCACAGGCGGCGGCCGTGCACCCCGACCTGATCCGCAGGCTGGTGGCCCTGGGCCTGGTCGACGCCGACCGCGACGCGGCCGGCCAGGTCTGGTTCTCACCCGCACAGCTCACGGCCGTGGCCCGGATACAGCGCCTGCGCGCCGGGTTTGCGCTCAACTACGCGGCCATCGGGCTGGTCACCGACCTGCTGGACCGGATCGCGGTGCTGGAGACGGCCTTGCGCAGATCCCGACAGCCAGGAGGACGGTCATGGACCCGAACCATCTGACCCAGAAGTCAGCCGAAGCCCTGCACGACGCGCAGACCAAGGCGCTCCGCTTCGGGCATACCGAGGTCGACGGTGAGCACCTGCTGCTCGCGCTGCTTGACCAGGGTGACGGTATCGTCCCGCGTCTGCTGGCCCAGGCCGGCGCTGATCCCGACCGGCTGCGCAGCGGGCTGGAGGCAGAGCTGGGACGCCGCCCGCGGGTCAGCGGGCCCGGGGTGAGCCCCGGCCAGGTCAACGTCACGCAGCGGCTGTCCGGCCTGCTGGACCGGGCGCAACAGGAGGCGGACCGGCTCAAGGATGAGTACGTCTCGGTGGAGCACCTGGTCCTGGCTCTGCTGGAGGAGGGACCGCAGACGGCGTCTGGCCGGCTGCTCCGCGACCAGGGGCTGACCCGGGACGGCTTTCTGCAGGCCCTGACGAAGGTCCGCGGCAACCAGCGGGTGACGTCGGCCATGCCCGAGGTGGCCTACGAGGCCCTGGCCAAGTACGGCCGGGATCTCGTCTCCGACGCTTCGTCGGGCCGGCTGGACCCGGTCATCGGGCGCGACAGCGAGATCCGGCGGGTCATCCAGATCCTGTCCCGCAGAACCAAGAACAACCCGGTCCTGGTCGGCGATCCGGGCGTGGGCAAGACCGCGATCGTCGAGGGTCTGGCCCAGCGGATCACCCGCGGTGACGTTCCCGAGGGCCTGCGGGACAAGACGATCTTCAGCCTCGACATGGGCGCTCTGGTGGCGGGGGCGAAGTACCGCGGCGAGTTCGAGGAGCGGCTCAAGGCAGTTCTGGCCGAGGTCACGGCGTCGGAGGGACGAATCCTGCTGTTCGTGGACGAGCTGCACACGGTGGTGGGCGCCGGGGCGGCCGAGGGCTCGATGGACGCGGGCAACATGCTCAAGCCAATGCTGGCCCGCGGTGAGCTGCACATGATCGGCGCGACGACCGTGGATGAGTACCGCAAGCAGATCGAGAAGGACGCGGCCCTCGAGCGCCGGTTCCAGCCCGTTCTCGTGGACGAGCCGTCGGTGCAGGACACGATCTCCATCCTGCGTGGCCTGCGGGAGCGGCTCGAGGTGTTCCATGGCGTGCGGATCCAGGACAGCGCGCTGGTCACGGCGGTCACGCTGAGCCATCGCTACATCTCCGACCGGTTCCTGCCCGACAAGGCGATCGACCTGGTCGACGAGGCCTGCGCGGTCGTCCGCACCGAGATCGACTCCATGCCTGCCGAACTCGACGAGCTAACCCGCCGGGTGATGCGCCTGGAGATCGAGGAGACCGCGCTGGCCAACGAGAGCGACGCCGCGAGCCAGGGCCGCCTGGAGAGCCTGCGCAAGGAGCTCGTGGACCTGCGCGCGCAAGCCGACTCGCTGCGGGCCCAGTGGGAAGCCGAGCGCCGGGCGCTGCGCAAGGTGCAGGAACTGCGCGAGGAGATAGACCGGCTGCGCCAGGAAGCCGACCAGGCCGAGCGCGACTACGACCTGAACCTGGCCGCGGAGCTGCGGCTCGGCAAGCTGCCGGACATCGAGCGGCGGCTGCACGCGGAAGAGGAGCAGCTCGCCGCCAAGCAGGGCGGCGAGCGGCTGCTCCGCGAGGTCGTCACCGACGACGAGATCGCCCTGATCGTCTCGCGCTGGACCGGGATCCCAGTCAGCCGGCTGCAGGAAGCAGAGCGGGACAAGCTGCTGCGCCTCGACACGATCCTGCACGAGCGCGTGGTCGGCCAGGACGAGGCAGTCCAGCTGGTCGCCGACGCCATCATCAGGGCCCGCTCCGGGATCAAGGACCCGCGCAGGCCGATCGGATCATTCATCTTCCTGGGGCCGACCGGGGTCGGCAAGACGGAACTGGCCAAGTCGCTCGCGGCCGCGCTGTTCGACACCGAGGAGAACATGGTCCGCATCGACATGACCGAGTACCAGGAGCGGCACACCGTCAGCCGGCTGATCGGCGCCCCGCCCGGGTACGTCGGCTACGAGGAGGGCGGGCAGCTGACCGAGGCGGTACGGCGCAAGCCTTACTCGGTGGTGCTGTTTGACGAGATCGAGAAGGCCCACGCGGACGTCTTCAATACACTGCTGCAGGTGCTCGACGACGGCAGGCTGACCGACGCGCAGGGCCGGACGGTTGACTTCCGCAACACCATCATCATCATGACCTCCAACATCGGCTCGGAGTATCTCCTGGAGGGCGTGACCTCCGGTGGCGAGATCAAGCCGGACGCGCGCGAGCGGGTCTGCGGGCCAGGCTGGCCGAGCGCCAGATCACGCTGGAGATCAGCGAGGAGGCCCGGGGCTTCATCGCCGAGCGGGGGTTTGACCCGGTTTACGGCGCGCGTCCGCTGCGGCGGTTCATCGCCCGCGAGGTCGAGACCCGGATCGGGCGGGCCCTGCTGGCCGGCGACGTCCCCGACGGGGCGGTCGTCCGCGTCGGCCTGTCGGAAGGTGAGCTGGTCGTTAATTATTCAGAACGGTGAGTGAGCCGAGGCGGCCGAGATGCCAGGTGATGTGGTCAAGTGCGAGAACTGCGGGCGCAAGAATCGGGTGCCGGCCGCGGCGACTGGCATCCCGCGCTGCGGCCACTGCCACCAGCCGCTGCCCTGGATCGTGGACGCGGGGGACGAGGACTTCACCGAGCTGGCCGAGCGGGCGCCGGTTCCCGTGCTGGTCGACCTCTGGGCTCCGTGGTGCGGCCCGTGCCGGATGGTGAGCCCGGCGCTGGCTCAGCTGGCCGGTGAGATGGCGGGCCGGGTGAAGCTGGTCAAGGTCAACGTGGACGAGGCGCCCAAGCTCCAGCAGCGGTTCGGCGTGCAGGCCATACCGACCCTGATGGTGCTGCGCAAGGGGCAGGTGGTGGCGCGCCAGGCCGGGGCCGCGCCAGCCCCCGCGCTGCGAGCCTGGCTCGAGGAGGCGCTCCAGCGCTGACCGGCCAGGGCCGCGCTGGTAAGCCTCCCGCGTGGACCGGCTTGCCGTGGAGCCCAGGTGACGGGTAGCTGGGTAAATCAGGCAGCTGCCAGGATCATCCGGTGAGTCGCCGGCGCGTTGGTGACCGCCGCTGCCGCCGGCCCGCCTGTAGCGGCCGCCGCCAGGAGCGCATCCGCCGTGCCCGCGGTGCCCGGGTCGGTCCGCCGGCCTGAAGCTCGTTCCTGAGCCTGTCGAGATGACTGATCAGCTCGCCCCGCAGCGGCCAGCCCACCGGCCTGACCGCGGGATCGGTTCCGAGCAGCTCGCTGAGCCGTCCCTGCTGTTCCTTGGCCGCCGCCAGGTACCGCCCCAGCTCGGCCGCCAGCTGGTCCTGGCGAGCCGCGTCGGTCACGATGGCCAGGCGGCCGTAGGTCCTGACGGCCGCGGCCAGCTGCGCCAGCACGGCGGCCAGCCGGCCGCGTGCGGCCGGATCCTGCATCGGGCTGTCATCGCCGGCCAGCGTGACGCTGTCAGCGAGCGAGCGGGTGAGCCCGCGGACCGTGATCGCCGCGCGCTCCAGGGTTTCCAGCCTGCCGCGCAGGCTGGTCGGCGCGTGCGGCAGCAGCAGGCTGCGGGGGTTGAGCCGGACGCTGTCTTCCGCCTCGCGGAGTGCCTTGTCCAGGCGCCTGATCTCGCCTCCCAGCGCGCGCGCCTGGCCGAGCCAGTCGCCCGAGCGGTCCCGGACCGATCCGTCCTCGAGCCCGGCCGCCATCCGGTCAAGCAGATCGGCCATCTTGCGGCAGAGATCCTCGATGGCCTCGGTCGCGGGCTGCACCCGCGGCTTGGCCAGGACGATCCCGGCCAGCAGTCCCGCGGCGGCTCCGACGAAGGTCTCGATGATCCGCCCGCTGGCCGCCGCTCTCGTGTCGGCGACCGACAGGATCAGCATCGCGCTGATCGGGACCTCGAGGATGGTATTGCCCAGATGCAGCGCGTAGCCGACCGCGAGCGCGGCCACTATCGTGAGCCCGAGGCTCCACCAGGTGAGCCCGACCAGCGCCGACAAGCCTACGGCCAGCAGCACCCCGGCCACCACGGCCGCTACCCGGCGTACCGCGCTGGTGAGCGTGTGGTAGAGGCTGACCTGGCCGACCAGCAGCGCGGTCAGCGGCGCGAGCACGGGATGCGGGGTGACCGGCAGCGGCAGCGCCACCAGGTAGGCGAAGACCGCGGTGCCGGCCAGCCGGGCCACGGTGACCGCCGTTGGCTGCGCCCGGCGGCGCACCACGGTCAGGGTCTCCGGCGTGCGCTGGGCCACAGCTCGCGCGGCGGCGCCGACGCGGGCGGCCGGGCGCCTGCGGAACACGGACATGCTCAACGGCGCCGTATGGGACCAGAATCCCGCTTCAGCGCTAACCTCCCATTTTCCATGCTGTCGGGTCGCCCGCGGCGTGACATCCCCTGTTCGGGTAGACCGGCAGGTAGACCCCCTGGTCAAAGAACTAGCCGGTCTGAGGATGTGCTGCGCAGTTTCCCCCGCCAGTCTTGAGTCATGCCTGCCACCACCCTCGACCCGCACCTGAGCCTGGTCCGCGCGGTAGCCCCGCGGACTCCCGACGGCTGCGAGGAATGCCTGCGTCTCGGGGCCGCGTGGGTGCACCTGCGGCTGTGCCTGACCTGCGGGCACGTCGGCTGCTGCGATTCTTCCCCGCTGCGTCACGCCCGCGCCCACGCCCACGCCATCGGGCACCCGATCGTGCGGTCGTTCGAGCCGGGCGAGAACTGGCGCTGGTGCTATGTCGACGAAGCCTACGTCTGACGCGGGCGCCGGCGATTCCGGCTGGCCCGCGGGTGCCGACGCTCCGGCGCCGATGGCCGAGACTCCCGACCCATCCGGGGCGTATCCGCGGCTGAGCGACGCCCAGATCTCGGCGCTGGCCGCGCTGGGCCAGCGGCGCCGCGTGCAGCCGGGCGAGACATTGTTCAGTGAAGGTGAACGCAATTGCGGCTTCTTCGTGGTTCTCGCGGGAATCGTCGCGGTTGTCGAAGGCTGCGGCACGCCGGAGGAACACGTCATCAGCGTGCACGGCCATGGGCGCTTCCTTGGTGAGCTCAGCCTGCTGATCGGCGAGGGGTCGTTCTACACCGCCGTGGCGGCCAGCTCCGGCGAGGTGCTCGCGGTACCGGTTGAGCGCCTCAGGGAGCTGGTCGCGCGCGACCCCGCGCTCGGCGACCTGATTTTGCGCGCGTACCTGATCCGCCGTTCCATCCTGATCGGGCTCGGAGTCGGCCTGCGGATCGTGGGCTCCAGGTACTCACCGGACGCTCGCCGGTTGCGGGACTTCGCGGCCCGCAACCGGCTTCCGTCCCGCTGGCTGGATCTGGAGGCCGACCCGCGCGCCGAGGCACTGCTCAGCCAGCTCGGCGTGGCACCGGCGGATACGCCCATCGTGATCGTGCACGGGCGGTTGCTTCGCAACCCCAGCAATGCCGAGCTGGCCGCCGCGATCGGGCTCCCGGCACCCAGTGCGCCGCCGGCCAGCTGCGATCTGCTGATAGTCGGCGCCGGGCCGGCCGGGCTCTCGGCCGCCGTTTACGGAGCGTCGGAGGGCATGCAGACGTTGGTGCTGGACGGAACGGCCACCGGCGGCCAGGCCGGCACCTCGTCGCGGATCGAGAACTACCTCGGGTTCCCGTCGGGTATCTCCGGCGCCGAGCTCGCGGACCGGGCGGTGCTCCAGGCTCGGAAGTTCGGTGCCCGGTTCGCCGTGCCGGCCACGGCGACGTCCATCGCACGGAACAACGGCCTCTACACGGTGCGGCTGGACGGCGCTGCCCCGGTCACGGCCAGATCGGTGGTTATCGCCACCGGTGCCAGGTACCGCCGGCTTGATGTGCCCCGCCTGGAGCATTTTGAGCAGATGAGCATTTACTACGCGGCGTCTCAGGCTGAGGCACTGCTCTGCCGCGATGATCCGGTCGCGATCGTCGGCGGCGGCAACTCCGCTGGCCAGGCGGCGGTCTTCCTGTCCAGGCATGCGGCCGACGTGACCCTCATCGTCCGGGAGCGGGACCTGGCCGAGCACATGTCGCGGTACCTGATCGACCAGGTCGGGCGGATCGGCAACGTGCATGTCCTGCTCGGCACCGAGGTGCAGGAACTGCTCGGCGATCAGGCGCTGGAAGCCGTGGCCGTGGCCGACAGCAAGACCGGCGCGCGTCGCGTCATCCGGGCCCGAGCGCTGTTCGTCTTTATCGGCGTCATACCCGGTACCGGCTGGCTTGGCGGCCTTGTTGACCTGGACGACGACGGCTTCGTGCGGACCGGGCAGCACGCCCCGCGGGCGGCCGACGGTGCCGAGGCCGAGACCTGCTGGCTGCGCTCGGTGCTAGAGGCCAGCCAGCCGGGCATGTTCGCCATCGGCGACGTCCGCAGCGGCTCGGCCAAGCGGGTGGCCGCGGCCGTCGGCGAGGGCGCGATGGCGATACGGCTCGCGCTGGACCGGATGCAGTCAATGTGAGTGATGCTGACTGGGAGGCGGCCGTGCCAGTGATGGGCTTCGCGAAATTCGAGCGTTTCTTCCGCATCGCGGGCAGCGTTCGTGTCGACCGGGACGACGTTAAGCGCTACCTGGACTTCGTCAACGACGCAATCTACGACCTGCTGGTCATGGGCCAGGCCACGGCGAAGGCGAACGCCCGCGACGTCATCGAGCCCTGGGACCTGCCGATCACCAGGGGATTGCAGGAGAGCATTCACGGTTTCGAGAGCATCGACGAGGAGATCGAGCTCCGGCCCATCCTCGATCAGCTGGCGGCCCGCCCGCCCCTGGACGCAGCGTTGAGCGAGGATACCCAGGCCCGCCTGCCGCTGATCTTCGGCGGCATCAGCGTCGCGCTGGCCAGGACCTTCAAAATCGTCAGCGCAGAGCTGAAAGCGGTGCACAGCCATGAGTGGGAACGTGCGTTCAGCCTCTTCCGCCTGCTGATCTAGCAAATGCCGGCGCCCCGCCGGGAGCCTGCCCGGGATATCTGACGCGGCTTTACGAGTGGCCCGTCATAAGGCCTGTGAGCGGGGAATACCCTTAGTGAGACGAGCCCGATACGGGAAGGACAGCAAGCAGGCAAAGCCTTGCCATGCGACCTGTCCAGGTGTCCGATGATGACCGTAACTCTTGCGGCGTGCCCAGGCGGGTACGGATAAGGCCCGCAATGACCGATCTGCCTCGCCGGCGGCGAGGCGGGACTCCTCGCTGCATGGTCCCGCCGGGGAGTGGGGCCATACGCGGGCGAGAGCCCGAGCTGCGGGCTGTCCTCGAGCTGGTACGGGGCGCCGCGAAGGGCTGCGGCGGCGTGCTTCTCATCGAGGGAGACCTGGGAGCCGGAAAGTCGCTGCTCCTCTCGCAGGCCGCCAGCGCCGCGGAAGCAGCGGACATGTCGGTGACCGCCGCCGCCGCCGATGAGCTCAGCCGGTTCATGCCGCTAGGCCCGGTGCTTATGGCCCTTGGTGAATCGCCGTCCGCGCTGGCCGATGAGGCAGGCGCGTCTGGCCAGGCCAGCTCGCCGATCTGGCTCATCGAGGCGGCACGGACACACCTCGAGAACCGGGCCGCGGTCGGCCCGCTCCTGGTCAGCCTGGATGACCTGCACTGGGCCGACCCAGCCACCCTGCATGCTCTTCGTACCCTGCCGTGGCAGCTCGCATCGTATCCGCTGGCCTGGATCCTGGCCCGGTGCTGGCCAGACCAGGGCAATGAAGCCGGGCTGCTCTTCGACCTGCTGGAGAGCGAAGGTGCTGGCCGCATCAGCCTGCAGCCGCTCGGCGATAGCGCGGTAGCCGAACTGCTCGCCGACGCCCTCGGCGCGGTGCCAGATCCAGGCCTGGTGACGCTGGCCGCCGGCGCCGCCGGTAACCCGCTGCTGCTCGCCGAACTCGTCGCCGGGCTGCTGGAGGAGGATACGGTCGACGTCACCGCCGGCCGGGCCAGCCTGAGGTCGGCACACGTCCCCCGGAGGATCCAGGCGGCGGCGCGTGCCACGCTTGGCAAGCTCAGCGCCGTCGCCAGGCCGTTTCTGGAGACCGCCGCCGTACTCGGCCGGTCATTCCGGCTGGAGGACGCGGCCGAGATGCTGGGCACATCTCCGGCCGGATTGCTGCCTGCCGTCGATGAGGCGCTCGCCGCCGGGGTGCTGGTCACGGCCCACGACGCGCTGGCGTTTCGGCATCAGCTGGTGTGGCAGGCCGTCTCGCAGACCCTGCCGCCGCCGGTGGCCCAGGCCCTGCACCGTCAGATCGGGGAGATCCTGCTGGCGCGCGGCGGCTCCGAAGCGTCGGCTGCCGCCCATATGCTCAGCTGGGCCAGCAGCGGCGACGCCGGAGGGCTGGCCGGGCTCGACCGGGCCGCCGCGGAGGTTCTCCGGTCATCGCCAGCCATTGCCGCCGACCTCGCGACTCGTGCGCTGGAGCTGACGCCGCCGGGGGATCCGGAAATGATCCACCGATCGGTGGCGGCCGCCGAGGCGCTGACGGCAGCGGGACGGCTGGCGGCGGCGACCAAGCTGACCTGGTCGGCGCTGGCGCAGCCGCTGCCGGCCGCCGCCAGCGCCCGGCTGCGGTGCGCGCTGTCCTCGGCCCTGTGGATGAACGGCCAGGCCACCGAGGCACAGATCGAGGCCGAGCGGGTACTGGCGGAGCCGCAGCTGCCGAGCGGAATCCGCGCCGAAGCCAAGATCGCTATGATCCAGGGCCTGACCGGGCTGCGCGACAACCGGCGGGCAAACGGGCTGGCGGAGTCCATCCTGGCGGCACCCGGAGCCGAACGCCGAGATGTGGTGACCGCGGCCCTGGTCGCCCGGGCGGTCATCACGTGGGACCGGGGCCGGCTGGCCGAGGCGCTGGACCTGTCGGCCGAGGCTGTCCGCATGGCGGTCGGCCAGGTGCCCGACGCGCGGCAGTCTCACCCGCATCTTTTCCTGGCCTCCCGTCTGGTGGACCTGCGGCGGTTCGGCGAGGCGCGAAGCGTCATGCGGACTGCTGCCGATCACGCCAGCCCGCTCGGCCAGGCCGGGTGGTCGGCCGCCCCGGCCACACTGCGCGCGCGCATGGCC
>Ga0335074_10005385_pt1 | contig 17698 bp, 16 predicted proteins | sample Lox_Sample_23_FD_206715 | JGI IMG/M metagenome (GOLD analysis project Ga0335074, IMG submission 206715) | Soil microbial communities from Loxahatchee National Wildlife Refuge, Florida, United States - Lox_Sample_2.3 | ecosystem: Environmental > Terrestrial > Soil > Wetlands | place: USA... | reverse complement strand
GCGTTGGCGACGCGTGGCCTGGCCAAGAACTTCGGCTCGCTGGTCGTCGCCAGCGATATCGAGATCACGCTGCCGAGGGGCGTGCGCTACGCCCTGATCGGTCCCAATGGCGCCGGCAAGACGACGCTGATCAATCTGATAACCGGCATGCTGCAGCCGGCGGCCGGACGCATCTTTCTCGACGACGCCGACATTACCGCACTGCCGCCCGAGCAGCGCGTGCGGCGCGGCCTGGTGCGCACTTACCAGGTCAATTCGCTGTTTCCGCATCTCAGCGCGCTCGAGTCGGTGACGCTTGCGGTGTGCGAGCGCACCCGCGCCGCGCGCACCTGGTGGCGGCAACTCAACGCCTATCCGCACCAGATCGACGAGGCCTACGACATTCTCGCCGCGTTGAAGCTCGGGCCGGTTTGCCAACGCGCGACGCGCGAATTGGCCTACGGTCAGCAGCGGCTCCTGGAGATCGCGCTCGCGCTGGCGACCCGGCCAAAGGTTTTGTTACTCGACGAGCCGGCGGCCGGTGTGCCGCGCGACGAAAGCAAGGAATTATTCGCAGCGATCGCGGGCCTCTCCAGCGACATCACGGTGCTGTTCATCGAGCACGACATGGAGCTGGTGTTTCGCTTCGCCACACGCGTCATCGTGATGGTGGGCGGGCGTGTTCTGATCGAAGGCTCGCCGCACGAAATCGCCGCCGACCCGCAAGTGCGAGCGGTCTATCTCGGCAAGACCGCGACTACCGCCCTGCAAGGGTCGCACCATGGCTGAGCCGCTGCTTGCGCTTGACGACGTGCGCGCCGGTTACGGCTCCGCGGTGGTGCTCGACGGCGTATCTTTCGCCTTGCCCGAGCGCGGCGGGCTCGCCGTGCTCGGCCGCAACGGCGTCGGCAAATCGACGCTACTCCTGACAATCATGGGCTACACGCAGGTCAGTCGAGGCAGCATTCTTTGGCGCGGCGAGGACATCACACGGCGCCCGCCGCACCGTCGCGCGCTCGCCGGCATCGGCTGGGTGGCGCAGGAACGCGAGATTTTTGCTTCGCTGACCGTCGAGGAGAATCTCACCGTCGCCGCCCGCGCCGGACGCTGGACGCTGAGCGCGGTGTACGACCTGTTTCCCCGTCTCGCCGAGCGGCGGCACAATCTCGGCAATCAGCTCTCCGGCGGTGAGCAACAGATGCTGGCGATCGCGCGTGCGCTGATGACCAATCCGGCACTTCTTCTGCTCGACGAGCCACTCGAAGGTTTGGCGCCGATCATCATCGAAGAACTCGCCGCCGCGATTAAGCGCATGACCGGCGACGGCGCCAACGCCTTCATCCTGGTCGAACAGAACGCTGACATCGCGCTGTCGCTGACACAAGCTGCGCTCGTTCTCGAGCGCGGCCGCGTCGTCCATAGCGGCGCCGCGGCGGCCTTGTTGGCCGATCACGCGGCGCTCGACCGCCTGATCGGTTTGCGGCTGGCGGAGGCGTGATTTCCGCGGCTGGCAAAACTTGACTAACGATCGCGCCAATCCGTTTCAGCAACGCTGATATTTTGCTGGACACACCCTGACGCAGTCCGCTTCAACCTATTTTACTTCGCGGACGCGGCGAGTTGCCCCGGCAGCTTGATCGCGAGCGCATCCGCGATCTCCGCAAGCTCGTCCCAGAGCTTGCGCGGAATCGGGATGCCGGAGGCGCGGCGTGCAGTTGCGGTGCGTCCGGCACGTTCGCCGGGCAGCAAAATTTCGTCAAAACCCGCCTGCCGCGGCAGCGTCTTGAGAACCGCCGCCAGCGCATCGGCATCGCGCGTAAAATCGGCGAGCGGCCGAAAGCTTTCGACATCGACGGCAAGGATCGCGCCGTTCTGCGTGAGCCGTCGGCGCTTCTCCGGGCCAAGCGCGGTCGCCTGGATCGGCGCCGCTGCCAGTACGCTTGCCAGCATTTCAAACATCAAAGCGAGCCCCGAGCCCTTCGGCCCGCCGAGCGGCAGCAAGACTTCCGCCTGGCGCGGATCGGTCGTCGGCTCACCCTCGCGCGTGAGCGCCGTCCCGGGCGGCAGCACAGCCCCGGTGGCGAGCGCCTGCAAGATTTTACCGTTGGAAATGCTGCTCGTCGCCATGTCGAGCACAATCGGGCCGTTGCCGCTCGGCACGGCGATTGCGATCGGGCTCGTACCTAAGCTCGCGACTCGCGCGCCGTGATAGGCGACGAAGGCCGGACCGGCCACCATGATCAGAGCCGCGCAGCCGCACTCCGCCAGCCATTGTGCGTAACGTCCGATTGCACCGGTATGCGTTGTTTGGCGCAGCAACCCGAAGCAGACTCCGGACGTTTGCGCGCGCTCTCTTGCGAGCGCGACGGCCTGCATCATCGCCACCGGGCCGAAACCGTGATCGCCGTCGAGCACGAAGGTCGCGGCGCGATCGTCAAGAAGCCGCGGCCGTGCTTTCGCATCGATCTCGCCGCGCTCGACCATCTTCAGATAGAACGGCAAGCGGGAAACGCCGTGGCCGTCAACGCCGCGCAAATTGGCCCACACCAGCACCTCGGCGACGATTGCAGCGTCGGCGGCGCCAGCGCCCTTTGCCTTCAGCGCGTCGCCGACGAAGCGCAAAAGCTCCTCGTGACCAACGATGATACCGCCGCGGCTCACGCGCGTTGTCCGCTCATTTTGTTGCCGGAAAGTAGGCGTCGAGCCAGTTGCGCAGCACGTTCCACACCCGCGCGGAATTTTCGTTGAACAGAAAGTGGTCGAGGCCGCTGAACAGATGCAGTTCGGTCGGCTGGTCCGCTCGCTTGAACATTTCGATCGACTGCTCGGTCGGCGTCACCGAATCGTTGGCGGCGTGGATCAGGAGCAGCGGGCGCGGTGCGATCTTGCCCACCACCTCCTCGGCGCGGAAATCGAACATGCTTTGCGCGGTTTCGGCCGGAAACAATTCGACCGAGTTGGGCGCGAGCATCGTCACGTTCTGTTTCGCCAAGCTCTGCCGCACACGATCCGGGATCGGCACAATTTCGTCGCGCGACACCATGAGCGACTTGCCGGTGCGCTCGAGCGTCGCGCGGCCCTCCTCGAGCATGGCGGTAAATTTCGCCCACGCTTCCGGGGTGGGATGTTGACCACGGAATTTGCGTTCGCCGTGCCCCCAGCCGCCGTTCGAGATCACCGCAGCGATCCGCGGATTGGTGCCGCCGGCATAAACCGCGACCGCGCCGCCAAAACTCGAGCCGATCACGCCGATTCGATCGGCATCGACGGCCGGACGGCGGGCGAGAAACGTCAGCGCGTTGCCGAGGTCCTCGACCTGTTCGAGACAGATGACGCGACCGAATTCACCTTCGCTCTTGCCGCAGCCGCGCATGTCGAAGCGCAGCGTGACATAGCCGAACTCATTTAAGACTCGCGTCGGCTGGATGACGCCCGCGGATTCGCAATTGCCGCCGAAGCCATGGAGCACGAGAAATGCCGCGCGCCGCTGCGGTGGCTGCAATCCGACCGGCACGCTGAGCATGCCATGCAGCTTTAAGCCCGCAGATGGAATACTGACGATGTCCTCGTTCATGGCGCCGAGCGTACCGCGGATTATGCAGCAGCGAAATCCGCAATCGCTGCGATAGCGCTACGAGCTTTCCGATTGGGTCGCGCCGTCCTCCGCTTCGATCGGCCAGCGTTCGTGCGCAAGCGGCACGATCAGCCGCGTGGAGAACCCCTGGCGCGTATAAGAAGGATGCACCTGCCCATTCATTTGCCGCTCGATAACGAGCCCGATCAGCCGGGTGCCGAATCCGGTCCGCCGCGGCCGCCGGGCCGGCGGGCCGTTGCGCTCGACCCAATCGAAGGTCAACGTCGTGCCGTGCCGCGGACGAGCCACCGACCAGCTCAGCTCAAGCCGGCCCTGCGGACGCGACAGACTGCCGTGCTTGATGGCGTTGGCGGCAAGCTCGTGCAGCGCCGCGCTCAGGGTGAAGGTCGGATCCGGTGCCAGCTCGACGTCGGGTCCGCTGAACGAGGTGCGATCGAGATAGGGTCCGAGAATGACGCGCAACAGTTCGGCAAGCGACGTCGCCTTCCAGCCGGCCTCGGTGATCAGGCGGTGCGCATTGGCCAAGGCGAGCACGCGCGCCTGATATTTGTTGGTCAAGTCCGCCATGTTGCGGGAATTCTTGGCTGTCTGCGAGAACAGGGCCAGCAACTGGGAAAACAGATTGCCGGAGCGATGCCGCAATTCGCGGATCATCAATTCGTGTCGCTGTTCCAATTGACGGCGGTGAATCGCGCCGGCAACAAGGTTGGCGACCGCGGCGAGGAACGACGAATCCTGCACGCTGAATTCCCGCATTTTGTTGGTGCAGACGCCGAGTACACCGTAGGCCCGTCCATCCTGCCCGGTGATGATCGTGCTCATGCCGCTGACGCAGCCGTGATTGCGAAGATATTGCGGGGTGGTGAACCGCGTTTCGCCGGCGAAATCGCCGGTGATCACCGGAACTGCCCCGGCCAAAATATGTCGTGCGTAGTCGTCGCGTTCTTTCGACATCACGATCGAGCCGATGCAGCCGGCCTTCCATCCGAAACCGGCGCGCTGCAAGAGATCGTTGCCGCCGGGCAGCAGCTCGAGCACCTCGACGAAATCGACCGGCAGCGTGAGCGCAATCGTAGAGACCACGTCGTTGAGCAACCGCTCGATGTCGGTTTCCGTCAAGGCGCGCTCGCCGAGTTGGGCGAGCGCTTCCTGTTGCTTGGCGCGGCTGCGCAGCTCGCCCTGCAGGTTTACCCGCTCGGTGACATCGTGGCAGAGCCCGAGCATGCGCTCCGGCTTGCCATCCCGCATGATCGTCGCCCCGGTCGCCTCGATCCAGAGTTCCCGCCGGCCGTCACGCGGCGCCACCCGATAGCGCACCCAGTACGGACCGCCACTGCGTAGCGATTCGTCGACCGCAGCCTGCACCTTGGCGCGATCCTCTTCGTGAATTTCTCGTTCGAAGAACGAAAAGGTACGGTCGAAAGTACCGCTAGGCAGACCGTGAATCGATTCAATGTTGCTCGACCACGTCACCACATTGGTGGCGATATCCCAGGACCAGATGCCGATCTTTCCGGCCTCGAGCGCGACGCGGACAGTCGCAAAATCGGGAAAGAACGCCGCGTTATCTTGCGGTGCCCGATCCGGTTCCGCCAATGTTCTTTTGAGCCTGGTTCTGTCCATGCGCCTACAGTTCGACCTCCGGCCCATCAGGGTCAAGGCCGACATCGGACCGTTAAACGAACGTCGCAGTCGCGCGTTGGGTTTCGTTGCAGCCGGCTAGAGGATCCAGCGAACGCTCCCTCGGACGTGATCCCGGGTTGGAGGCCGGTTTTGCGCCCGGACGCGCAACAAAACAAACGCGCGCAAAACAAACGCGCGAAAGCAGCGCCGTTGTCAATAAAGGCCAAAGGGCGTGGGACTGCTGCTCCATTCGCCGCGCGGCAGGTGCTGCTGAGCGCCGCTGGCCGGCAGCTGTGCGAGATCCGCCGGCCAACACAATTTTCATTGTCTTGGCTTGCTTGCCGCGTTCGATCGAATATTTCTTTTTGACCGCGATCGTGGTGACGCTCCGGGCGTTCGGCAACCTATGGCCGTTAAAGGTTTCATTCGCAGTTCTGCTGTGGGGCGCTGCATTTTCTGATCGAATTCTTGCAAAAAATATTTTCAAACCATGCAGCGAAGAAAAACGCCGCTACGGTTGTTGCGCAGCGGTGGCGGGTTCACCGATTTGTGATGAGGACCACCCGCATCCCCGTCATGACAATTCCGCAGTGGGGATGCGCGGAACCAATCGCCGGATGGCGGCTTATCACCACGACTGGCCATCCTTTCCCCCCTCCCCCCGTGCTTGGCCGGTCGTCTTGGGCGCAGCCGGTGGACCGATCGGCTGCGCCCTAATTTTTGTTTGGCAGGGCCTCATTTATGCCTCGCCGCGTCCAAAAGACGCGACATTGCCTGGCACACCTTTCACCATGGGCCCAGGCCGACGGGCCGGACCCGGTTGGCCGGGGCAATGGCGATACGGGAGATCGAAGTCGAAATGGGAAAATTACGCGGTCGGCTGCCGCTCGCGCTGGTGCGCCTTGCGCCCGAAGAACAGCGCCTGGCTCGCCACCGCCGAGACGACGGCAAGCTGGAACGGCTTGGCGATCAAGAACGCTGGCTCCGGCCGTTGTCCGGTGAGAAAGCGCTCGGGGTAGGCCGTGATGAAGATCACCGGCACCTCGAAGGAGCCGAGAAGCTCGTTGACCGCGTCCAGGCCCGAACTGCCATCGGCGAGTTGGATGTCGGCCAAGATCAGCCCGGGGCGCTTATGGCGTGCGAGCGCGATGGCCTCGGTATGGGTGCGGGCAACCCCAATGACGCGGTGGCCGAGACTTTCCACCAGCGCCTCGATGTCCATGGCAATGAAGGTCTCGTCCTCGATGATGAGCACGTCCGTTGCGATCTCGGCGGCGAGTTCGCGGCCGGATTCTTCGACCAAAGCGCGCAGCGTCGTCAAATCGCAGTCGAGGATGCGGGCGGCATCTTCCTCCGTGAAACCTTCCAGTGCCACCAGCAGGAAGGCTTGGCGCGGCCGCGGCGTGATCTGCGTAAGATGCTGCTCCGGTGGCAGATTCACCTCGGCCACGTCGGCTTTGCCGTTCACACCGACGGAATTCCAGATTTTTGTGAACAGGCTGTAGAGCGCGACCCGCTGATTAGGGTCGGATTCAAGGAGTTTCGGGCTGGCAACGAGCGATTCCAGGGTCGCGGCTACGTAGGCGTCTCCCGAGGCCTGATTGCCGGTCAGGGCCCGGGCATATCGGCGCAAAAACGGCAAATGCTGCACTACGGCATGTGAGGTCGACAGGGCACCCTCCCCTTCCAGCGTCCCAAGGCTATCGACTAGAACGCCCCGGCGCAAACATAGTTCCCCGAAAACACTTACGGGGGCGGAACCAACGCCACAGCCACGCGTTGGTGGACCAGCAGCGATCGGGGGCTCTAGGCCGTACGCGGTTGCAGGGAAAGGTGGCTAGGGGGGCGTGACGAATTATGAAGACCGGTAAGACAGTCAACGTTCAACCGCCGGCCGCGGATGAAAATAAGGCGGAAGCCCGAGATGCTATGGGCAAGCCAATAACTCAACGCAAGAGCGAGGTACGCCTCGGACGCGAAGTGCAAGCGCGCATTGGCCAGCAATTGCGGGCCATGTACGACGAAGTGGTCAACCAGGGCGTGCCGCAACACATCGCCGATCTCGTTCGTCGGCTCAGCGACCAAGACGATGGGGTGGCATGACGCTCGATCCCGCCATACGCGATCAAGTGCTCGCGACCGTGCCCAGTCTGCGCGCGTTTGCGATTTCGCTGTGCGGCAACATCGATCGCGCCGACGATTTGGTACAGGAGACGCTGCTGCGTGCGCTCGCTCATATCGATTCTTTCCAGCCCGGCACCAATATGCCGGCGTGGCTGTTCACCATCCTGCGCAATCTGTTTCGCTCCGAATATCGCAAGCGTCGGCGCGAGGTGGAGGATGCCGACGGCCGCTACGCCGAGACTCTCAAATCGCATCCCGAGCAGACCGGACGGGTGGAATTCAACGAGTTTCGTGCCGCGTTGGCTAAGCTGCCTTCAGACCAGCGCGAGGCGCTCATTCTCGTCGGCGCGTCGGGCTTCTCCTATGAGGATGCCGCCTCGATCTGCGGCTGCGCCGTCGGCACCATCAAGAGCCGCGTCAATCGCGCGCGCACACGGCTTGCCGACCTCCTCGCCATCGACAGCCTCGACGACTTTGGCCCGGACCGGACTACACGCGCCGTGCTCGCCGGCGGCGGCCGGAATTGAACAGCCGCTTCAATTTCATCCGCCTGAATATCGCGTCGGAATTGGCGGCGTGCGTGTACGTGGATTTCTGACGTCATGCGCGAGCGGTGGCGGCAAAACGGCGATTATTAAAATTGCCTGCAACGAAGTAAGAGTTCGTACACGATGTCTTCGATTGTTCCGAAGCTTGCCGGTTCGCCTTAACGCGCCGGCAAAGCCGGCCGGGTTATCGCCTCCCTGAGAACGAAACAGCCGGGTGAGCGCGCATGCGCGCAACGCCCGCGGCCTCGGGGACCTCGGATGTCCGCTCGGATCGCTACGCGCAGCATTGCGGTGTTAGTGATTGTATTGCCGCTGATTTTTGGCGCCTCGGTCACCGCCTTCGCCCAATATACCCAATATCAGTTCAGCGCGCTCGACGCTACGGCACCGTCCAGCCAAACCGCGGCCACGCCCGAACCGTTCGGGCTCGATGCCCTGCCGCTGACCGGCGGCCAGGTCTTAAGCAAGTGGACCGGCGTCGTCGCCGCTATCCGCACCGAGCGCGAGATTCTCTCCCGTTGCCGCTACACCACCGACCCGTGCCCGGCGGCGGCGCAGAAGTTTCTCACCGTGATCGCGGACGGACGCGCGCACGATGGCCGTGCCCGCTTCGGCGTGATCAACCGCGCCATCAATATGGCGATCGAGCCGATGAGCGATCAGGCCCAATGGGGTGTCGCCGACCGCTGGAGTGCGCCGCTCGTCACGCTTACGACCGGGCGCGGCGATTGTGAGGATTACGCCATCGCCAAATACGTCGCGCTCGAGGATGCGGGCGTCGCCGACGAGGACTTGCGGCTCGTCATCGTGCGCGATCTCGCGCTCGGCCAGGATCACGCCGTGGTCGCCGCGCGCCTCGACCAGAAATGGATCGTGCTCGACAATCGCCGGCTGGCGCTGGTCGAGGACGTCGAAATGCCCCGCGTGGTTCCGCTCTTCGTGCTCGATCGCGACGGTGTCAGGCAATTCGCACCGGCGATGATTGCTGAAATCCGCGGCGGGCCGGAGCCGAGCGCGCTCGGCTTCTAACGGATTTTCCGCTTCCTCCGCCCCAGCGGGAATCCAGCACGGGTCTCGCGGCTTCAAGGCCTTTTCAACCTTCGCCGCCGTAAGGCCCCTGCGGATCGGCCAGCGCCTGCAAGCGCAGCGCCGCGGCATGCGCGAAGCGCAGCATCACGGTCTTGCGCCGCGCCGGCTTGAGCCGATGCTCGGGCGCCTCGCATACGATCGAGGCGCCGAAAGCGTCGGCGACGATCAGGCCGGCGTCGGCGGGAAAGATCTCGCACGGAACACCGACGACGGTGGCGAAGAACAACCGGTCGCAATGCAGCCGGTAGTTCATCCATTTGTGGTCGGCGCGAAAATCGGCAACTGACGACTTGATCTCGACGATGACGATTTCGCCGTCGCCGCCGAGCGCGACCAGATCGGCGCGGCGGCCGGACGGCAGCGGCAACTCGCTCACCACCGAATAGCCGAGCGCGTGCAGAAAACGCGCGGTACCGCGCGCGACGGCGAATGCGGTCGGCGATTGCCGCCCGTCAACCGGCGGCGCGGCCGGCAGCAAGTTGACGCTCATGGTCAGGATTCCGGGCAGCGGCTGACTACGCGAAGGCCGACTGTCGAGCTTAGGCACGCACCCACCTGCAAAAATGCAACCGACTCTCCGATAGCCGTCATTTTGCCGCGCCAGCGCGCTTCGGAAAAGCCCCCGCCAGCGCCGCGCGCGACGCCGCGATCACGCCGCGCTCGGTGATCAGCCCGGTAACGAGCCGCGCCGGGGTCACGTCGAAGCCGTAATTGGCGACGGAAGTACCGTCCGGCGCGATGCGCACGGTCTCGATGCGGCCCTCCGCCGTCCGCCCGGTCACGGTCGCGACCTCGTCAGCGGCGCGTTGCTCGATTGGGATTTCGGCGACGCCGTCGGCGACGGCGAAATCGATGGTGGGCGACGGCAGCGCCACATAGAACGGAACGTTGTTGTCGCGCGCCGCAAGCGCCTTCAAATAAGTTCCGATCTTGTTGCAGACGTCACCATTGGCGGTGACCCGATCGGTGCCGACGATAACGACATCAACCAGGCCGTGCTGCATCAGATGGCCGCCGGTATTGTCGGCGATCAACGTGTGCGGCACGCCATGCTGGCCGAGCTCCCAGGCGGTGAGCGAGGCGCCCTGGTTGCGCGGGCGCGTCTCGTCGGCGAAGACATGAATGGGAATTCCGTGGTCGTGCGCCATATAGATCGGCGCGGTCGCGGTGCCGATGTCGACAGCCGCCAGCCAGCCGGCATTGCAATGGGTGAGTACGTTCACGCACTCGCGCGGCTTCTTCCTGGCTGCGAGCGCTTCGATCAGCGGCAGGCCGCTGCGGCCGATGCCGGTATTGATGGCGATATCTTCTTCGCAGATTTCGGCGGCGCGCCGATAGGCGGCGGCGTTTCGCTCCGCACGCGGCCGGTTGCGTACCGCCGCCATCATCTCGTCGAGCGCCCATTTGAGATTGATCGCGGTCGGGCGCGTCGCCAGCAGCACAGCGTAAGCACGCTCGAGCGATTCATCGGAGGCGTCCTCACGCACCGCCAGAGCGACCCCGTAGGCTGCGGTGGCGCCGATCAGCGGCGCGCCGCGGATCACCATGGCGCGGATCGCATGCGCGGCCTCGTCGAGCGTGGTCAGCCGCGCCGTGAGCAAACGATGCGGCAGCGCCGTCTGATCGATCACGCCGACCGACCAGCCGTTCGGCTCGAGCCAAATGCTGCGGGTCGCCTTGCCGTTGACGTTCACGCACAACGCTCCGATCGGTCTTCGCCCGCACGTTTCTCGCGCGAACGGGATTCCGAATCCCGGTACGGGCTATCGCGTGACGAGACTCTTCGCCACGCTGTTGAGTCCATCTCAGACCCAGGATTGTAGCACGTAGTCCAGCGGCGCGTCGTAGTTCAAGAGATCAACCCTTTGCAGCGTTATTTTAAAATCGCCGTCGGTCCGCACGAGATGGTGCCGATAGCGCCCGGCCATATAACGCTGCTTGTCCCATCTTAATTCGACCATATGGAACCGGGACTGCACGGCGATGACGCCGTTGTCGTCGCCGGTGTCGAGAATCGAAACATTTGAAACCACGTGGCTGGTTCGATGGGGAGGCAGCTGCGACCAAGCCTTCGGATTACGCAAACGCTTGATGCGCGTGCGCATGAGATAGCGGTCTTCGCAACAGATACATGGCCGGCCCTCCGGCGAAGGATGGTCGGGATGAGCCGGTATCCAGTAGATCCCGGTGGCAGCGAACAGGTCGAGCCATCCATCCCAGTCACGGGTGTCGAGAAATTCGGATTGTCGATACAGAAATTGCTCAAGCTCATCTTTCAAGGAGCCTACCGAGACCGTGTTGACTCCAGGCGAAGTCCTGGAACGCATTGTGAGGACCTGATCAACGGGCACTTTTTATTCCTTCCGTCATATATTTCGACCAAGCCCGAAACATCTCGCGCATCGGCATTTCACTGAGACCGTTTACCGATTTGGTCACGCCGTCCGAAAACCCGTCTTGACCGGCATTGCGGTGAAAGCTGACCCATTCGCCGGCCTGTTCGCCGCTCAATCCCTCCTGGCAGCGCCAGAAGTTGATCAGGTCGTCGGCGTTGACCAAAGTCGAGGGCGAATTGATAAGATTGTAATAGGCCAACGATCGTCGATAGATCGGTTCCGGCGCCCCTTTGAGGCGGAAGTGCCAGAGCTCGGTCAGCGTCTTTTCCGGTCCAAGCGGCCGGATAGCACGCAGCTGCTGAAATGCCGGCTGCACCGAGAGACAGGGATAGATCAGCATGTGATGGACGTCGCGCGAAAGGATTTCGTCCGCTTTCTCCTGCCCATACCTCTTTCGCATGATGTCTTCATAAAAAACGGAATCCGGATCGGTCGGTCGTGAACCGATATATCCGCCCAAGAGGCAATGCCCGTAGGCATATGCTTTGGTTTCCAGAGTCGCCCATTTTGACATCGGCGTACTCAGCGAGGAAATGTATTTGTAGAAATACGGCGCATCTTCGCCGGTTTCTTCCTTGATCTCCTTCTCAATATCGGTCGCGGCCTTTGCGGCGGAAACGTGGGTGATCGATGCGTGAACTGCGTCGAGTTGATTCTCGAGAAAAATCTTCCAGTTGTTGTTTTGGACGATGCGGAAACAATTGTTGACGATCTCCACGTCCCCTTCCGGCGCCCTGTCGCACATATCGTCAAAAGCGCGATGGCCGGCGCCGAGCCAATCCTCGAGGCTCGGGCCACTCTCCGCAAGGCTTGCAAAAATGAATCCGCGATAGGAACTCACCCGTGCGGCGCTCTTCACCCCCGCTTCCGGAGCACCCTTCCCGAGCCGCGTTTCCTTGTAGCCATCCGGCGACGGCAATGCCGCAAGCCTGCCGTCAAGCCCGAATTGCCAGGCATGATACGAACAAGTAAACAGACGGCCGGTGTTGCCGCTGTGTTCGTTGCACAGCATGGCGCCGCGATGCGGGCATCGATTGTATAGGACATTGACCTCACCCCCCGCGCCCCGCACCAGCAGCATAGGCTGACGGCCCATCATAAAGTTGACGTAGTCGCCCGACTCCGGGATTTGCGAGACGTGGCCCGCGTAAATCCATGTTTTGTAGAAAATGTTTTTGAGTTCTTGCTGAAAGATTGTCTCGTCGGTGTAGCAGCTGCGATGAACGCGGTCGTGCTCCACGAGCGTGCGACCGTCGGGAAACGACAACAGCGGCTCTGCGGAATTGCCCAATGTCGCCTCCTTTGACGCGAGCAAGATTGCGGCGGCGAGCGACGACTGTCTCGCGCGAGTAGATCGGGTTCGCGCGATGAGATGAGCCGTCGTCAGACCCGCGACAGGACTGTGTCGGCGAGTTCTTCAACCGCGTCGAGATCGACTTCGTGGTGATCCGCCGCCGGAGCGAGCATGGCGCGATCGATGCGCGGCGCGGTAAACCGCGCGCTCGCGGGCGACCACACGTCGTTACGGCGCACCAGCAGCCGCAGCACATCCGGACGGGCATAGTGGCCGACCGTATCCACAATTGCCTTGGTTGCCTTGATCATTGCCGCCTGGCATTCGGCATAGATTATATGGGTTCCATAGTCCGGGCCGGTCAGAGGTACGGCCAGCGGAGCAATGATCGAGCTGCCGCCGTGGGCCCAGTCGATATTCATGCGGCCCTTGTAGGGGAAATCGGCGGGTATATCGTCGTCGGTCTGTATCCCGCACGCGCACACCACGAAAGCGCCAGCTTCGATCGCATGCGCTCGTGTCGCCGCATGCCCCCAGAACAGGCCTTCGGTGTCCGCCTCCTGGAGCCGCGGGCCCGTATGCAGCGCGAATGCGCCGGGATAAACGGCGATGTGGATGTGTTCGCCCTGCGCGATCAAGGCGGCACGCGCCAGCGTCATCAAATTCTCGCCGCAGATCAGACCGCCGATGCGACCGATATCGGTGTCGAGCACGAACAGATCGGTGCCGTCGCCCTGGCCCCAAAACAAGCGCTCGCAGAACGTCGGATGCAGCTTGCGGTGACGGCCAAGAAGCTTGCCGTCGCGACCAATGAAAAGCAGCGTGTTGTAGATGGTCTCCACCTCGGGCCGGGAATCGAGTTCGTTGCAGCCGATCGCCACATAGATGTTGGCCTCGCGGGCGGCCTGGCTCAGGCGATCGGTGTCGTCACTCGGAATGACGAGAGCCGCTTCACGAAATCTCATCCGAGCGTCTATCCACGACGGTATCTGAGAATCCCAACCCTCGCTCCAGAATGGATAGCCGCTGACCCAGACTTCCGGAAACACCACCAGGGCGGCGCCGTTCTGGGCGGCCTCGCGGATGGTCGCGCAAGCCCGTGCAATGGTCTTTTTTCGATCGAGGAACGCTGAAGGCACCTGAGCGACGGCGATTTTGACCGTCTCGTGCCCTCCGAGCACGGCTTTCGATTGTGACTCTCTCATCGACATGGCGATCTCCTGATGGCGTAATCAAAGAATAGGAGCTGCCGTCGGCGCGACGCTATCCGCCTGCTGCAAATCCTATCCTTGAGTTGCAAAAAAGAGGCACTTTGCCCGCAATCGAGCGTTGATCGCGCGTCCTCGATCGGTTCAAATGAATGTGGAAAACGGCCATGTCAGATCGGTCTTTCGAGATCCGAACTGGGAATGTTGACAAAGTCCGCCAGCTGATGGCGGAATTGTTCTGTCCGTTTCAGCTTACTGCCAACTCTGCGGCCTACGATGCACGGCTGCGTCACGACTCGCTTGGCGCGTTGTCTTTCACAAGGCTGGCGTACGGCGACAGAGTCGATATCGACGTCGATGAGCGGCAGTCGCAGTTTTTGCTGCAAATCCCGGTCGCCGGCACGTTCGACGTGCACACGAATGGCCGCGAATTCCACGCCACGCCGGCAAGCGCGCAGATTGCACTGCCAAAAAAGCCGTTCCGCCTTGGCTGTTCGGCCGAGTGCGCAATCCTGGTCGTCGGCATCGATGCGCGCGATGCCGAATTTCAGGTCCGTACGCTCGCCGGGGAGGACGTTGCGTTACCCTCAGTTATTCCCGATATCGTTGCGTTGACCGGCGCCGGCACCACCCTGGGGCACTTCGTCAAATTTCTGGGCGCGGAATCGCGACGGCCCGACAGCTTGCTGCGGCACGGCCAGGGCGCACGGCCTGCGCTGCAGACACTCATGGCGATGCTGGTCCATTCCTTCGATATCCCCGAGCGGCCGCCGCGCCCCGGCCGAGCGTGGTACGTCAAGCGCGCCGAAGCCTTCATGGAGGACAATCTCGCCTCCCCGATCGGCATTTGCGATGTGGTCACAAGCTCGGGAGTCAGCATGCGCACGCTGTACCATGGCTTCCACAGTTGCCATGGCGTTGCCCCGATGACTTGGCTTAAGCACCGTCGTCTGTCTCGAGTCCATGACGAGCTTCGTTCGGCCGATCCGGGCGAGATGAACGTGACGGAAGTTGCGACCCGCTGGGGCTTCTACCATTTGGGCCGTTTTGCCGCGGACTATCGCGCGCGCTTTGGCTTATTGCCGTCGCAAACCCTCCGCCGCCGCTGATTGACCCTCTTTCATCACGGGCGATATCGAAATACCTACCGTATTGTCGTTCGCGCGCTCGGCCGGTCTTCAACGCCCCTCCGGCTCCGTTATTCGCGCATTTGCCGCTGGAGAGCCCGATGGCCGAAGTCGATTACGAATTTGAATACAATCTGCGCGCCCGCGTGCCGGAGCATCCGGAGATTTTCGTGCGTTGGGCGCGCGACGCCGAACTTTATCGCGCCGAGATGCTCGAGCGCGACCGCGCCGAGCTTGGGCTTTCCTACGGCGACACGCCGCGGCAATTCATCGATCTGTTCTTGCCCGAGGCCGGCGATACGGCTCCGCTCGCCATGTACATCCACGGCGGCTATTGGCGCGCATTCGACCCCAGTTCTTCGAGCCACATGGCGCGCGGCCCGAACGACCGCGGCATCGCCGTCGCGATCATGGGCTACGACCTCTGCCCGATCGTCACCATCGCCGACATCATCGAGCAGGCGCGCCGGGCTTGCATTTTTCTGTGGCAGCGATTCGGCCGGCGCGTGCTGGCTTTTGGGCATTCGGCCGGCGGGCAGCTTGCCGCCGCCATGGTGGCGACCGAATGGCGCGTGCTCTATCCCAAGGCGCCGGCCGACCTCGTGCCCGCTGGCTACGCGATCTCCGGCGTGTTCGATCTTGCGCCACTGATCGGTCTGGCCATGAATCAGGACCTGCGGCTTGACGCCGAAGCGGCGCATCGCCTTTCGCCGCTGTTCTGGCCGGTACCGCGAGGCCGCTCGCTCGATGCCGCGGTCGGCGATCTCGAGACGAGCGAGTTCAAGCGCCAGAGCCGAACGATGGCGGCGACATGGCGGCAAGCCGGTGCGGACACCCGCTACACCGAGTTTCCCGGCAACCACTTCAGCGTCATCGACGCGCTCACCGATCCGCAGAGCGCGATGGTGGCGCGCATCGCGGAACTGGCGCAGCGAATCAAGGCGTAGCCTTGTTCATCGCGTTCGCAGCCGCCACCGGCGTCACCAGCACGCAGGCGGACGCGGCAAATATAAACGCAAAGCCGATCACATCGGCGACCGTCGGCCGGTCGCCGATGATAAGGATCGAAGCCAGCACGCCGACCACCGGAATCCCGAGGATGCCGAGCGAGGCGGTCGCCGCCGGCACCCGCCGCACAATTGCGAACCATAAGCCATAGGCGATGCCGTTGCCCACGATTCCCGCGAATACGACGCCAATGAGCGCGCCGGCGTGGGCGTTGTGCAGATCGAGTCCGCCGCCAAATGCGAACATACAGCCGGCGATCACGAAGAATGCCATCGTGAGTTGCCAACTGGCGACCGCCATGGGGTCGGCGTCGATGCGGGCCCACTTGATGTAGACGGTGCCGGCCGCCCAGCTCCAGGCCGAGCCGACGGCGAACACGGCTCCCAGCGGGATTCCGGTCGCGGCCAATGGATAGATCAGGATAGCAAGCCCCACGGCACATAACGCGATTGCGATGACCTGCGATCTGTTCGGCCGCTCGTTGAGGACCAGCCACGCCAGCAACACCGTCCAGATCGGCAACGTGTAAGCGAGGATCGCCACACGCGACGTCGTCGCCGCCATCAGGGCGAAGGCGCTGAAGAGACTGAAGCCGACGACATTGAGGAACGAGGCGACGACGACGTGGCCGCAGGCCCGCGCGCCCGGCACGCGGAAGCTCGAACGCTTGGCGAGGCAGATCAGAAACAACGTCAGCGCGCCGAACGCCGCCGTCAGCGTGCGCATGCTCAACGGCGGCATCCCCGCTAGAGCGATTTTCATCGCCGGCCAGGTGAGGCCCCAGCTCAGACAAAGCAAGATAAGCAGCAGCCGGGCCTGGATGTCGCCGGCACTCCTCGCCGCGTGTTTGCGCGCGCTGTGGTCGTTGACAATCACGGCGCCGTCGGTCCGCAGCGGCGATACCAGTCGGCGATCTGCGTGCCGGTCCAGAACTTTACGTCGCCCTTGTCGCGGACGACCGCGAAGACGCGGCGGAGATATTTCAGCCGGTGCGGCGCGCCCATGATGTAGGGGTGCACCACCAGCGCCATGACACGCGCCGAATGCGCGGCGTCTGCATAGATTTGCTCGAACTGGTCCAGCGCGCGGTCGCAATATTCCGATGCCTTGTGGTGCTGGATGAGCATCATAGCGACGTCGTTGCATTCCTGAGTGTAGGGAATGTTGAGAATCGACTTGCCCCGGGTCTTGAGCCAGACCGGCTGATCGTCGAGCACCCAGTCGGCGGCGTAGTCGTAGCCTTCCTCAACCAAAAGGTCGGGAGTTTCCCAGGTCTCGGTCAGACCGGGGCCGAGCCAGCCGCGTGGCGGCTTGCCAGTCGCCTTGACAATCGCTGCGCGCGTTTTGCGGATGTCGCCGCGCTCGTCCTTCACGTTCTGCATATTGCGCTGGGTGAAGCCGTGGCCGATGAATTCCCAATTGCGCTCGACTGCCGCATGCACGATCGGCGGATAGGCGGCGAGCGCGGAGCCATTGATCGCCAGCACGGCGGGAATTGCGAATTCGTCGAAAACCTCGACCAAGCGCCAAAAACCGACCCGGTTGCCGTATTCGTGCCAAGCCCAATTGGGCACGTCGGGGATCGGCGAGCCACCGGCGGGCGGCGTAAGGACGGTGCGCGGCATCGGCGCGCTCGGATCCCATTCCTCGACGTTGACGATAACCCACAGCACCATGCGAGCGCCGTCCGGCAGCTGCAACGGCGGC
>Ga0335074_10005384_pt1 | contig 17700 bp, 15 predicted proteins | sample Lox_Sample_23_FD_206715 | JGI IMG/M metagenome (GOLD analysis project Ga0335074, IMG submission 206715) | Soil microbial communities from Loxahatchee National Wildlife Refuge, Florida, United States - Lox_Sample_2.3 | ecosystem: Environmental > Terrestrial > Soil > Wetlands | place: USA... | reverse complement strand
GCTGCTTTGGTGGTTCAGGCGGCTCCCGATGGAGTTCGATGGGCGCTACGGTCCCGATCGACCTCTGCGGTGGGGTTGAGTCATCTTCGCGGGTCCGGGCGTGAGATGTCGCAAACGGTCGCACGTTGGGTGGCTAGCCGGATTGGCGCATCGATCGCGGCCAAATTCCTTGCTTGCCGGGGGCGAGGATGCCGTGGGGATCGATGGCGTCCTTGATGGTCTCGCAGAAGCGCATGTAGGCGTGGTCGTTCCACGAGTATTGCTCGGCCGCGAGGTCCATGAAGTCCAGGTGCGCGCGATACTCGCCGTAGCCGAGCTCGGCGGCCTTGCGCACCAGGGTCTTGCATACCTCGAACGCGGAGGTCACCTGCTGTTCGTTGGTTCTGTCGTAGATGATCATCGTGATGTGGCTGAAGCTGCGAGCGCTGACCGGCAGCAGTGATGCCATGTAGTCGAGTCCGGCCTCCTCGACCATGCCGCGCAGCAGGTCACGCAGCGCGAATCCGTCGCGGCCTGTGAGTGGCGCGATCGGCGAGAAGGCGATGTGGCCGCCCTCCTCACCGCCGTACCAGGCGACCATCTGGTTGAGATCCAGGCTCGGTACGCCTCCCATCACGCGTTCGTGCGGGTTCTCGAGCTCCGGGATGTCCTCAGGCGCACACTTGGCGCCCCAGATCTCGGCACCCGGAATGGCCCCGTAGGCGGCCTTGATCTTCTCAAAGCCGTGATCGACCGTTGGCTCGTCGCCGTACAGCGCGCAGCGCAGCAGCCAGCGGCCGCAATCAAACTCGCGCGCCATCTCCTCAATGCGGCCGTCGGGGATCGGCCCCTCCCCCTGCCACCACTGATCCCGCGTGGTGAACATCGACGTGTAGAGCACGGTGTTGAGGACCTGGGGCACGCCACGTACCGTGCCCTCCAGCATCAACCGCCGCAGCGTATCCAGCACCGCTGCCAAATCATCGTCGTGCCACACTCGCACCCAGACCGGCATGAATACCTCCGGGTAGGGCAGCAGCCAGACTCCCATCTTTGTGACGATGCCGTAGTTGGACTGCATGAACAGCTGGTCGGGCGTCGGGCCCAGACCGCGCTTGTACACGTGCCACGATCGATTGTTCGGCATCGCGCCCATCCCGGTGCGTAGCACCTCGCCGTTCGCGAGTACGACCTCCATGCCGCACTGCATCATCTGGTCCTGCCCGTAGGGCATGTACGTGATCCCATTGTCGAGCGTGTTACCGATCACGCTGCCCCAGCCAATGTCCGCGACCGACAGCATCAGCTTGTGGTCGCCCGCTCTAATCTCCTCGTAGAGGTCAAACCAGCGCACGCCGGGCTCGACCACCGCGTACGCGCACTCCTCGTTGATCTCGAGCACCCGGTTCATGTCGCGCAGCGACACGATCACGGAGCCTTTCACCCGCGGCGCCGGGCCGCCGTAACCGTTGTTGCGTCCCTGGCTGTGCGTCCAAAGCGGTACGCCGTGGCGGCCAGCGATGCGCACGACCTCCTGGATCTCCTCCACCGTCGCCGGTTTGATTACGGCCGATGCTGTGTACTCGTTCCACGTAGCGAACGAGAACGGATCCCGCCACTCGCGCAACTCGGGCTCGCCGGTGATCACGCGCTGGTCGCCGAGCAGCTGGCGAAATTCGTCGATTGCCGATTCCGCTTTCACGGGCTACGCCTCCGCGCGGTTGCGCAGGCGCTTGGGCCAGATTCCGGATTTGCCGGGGGCCATGATGCCGTTGGGGTCCAGGGCGTCCTTGATCCGCTCGTGCAGGCGCAGCAGCGCGCCGTCGTTGTAGCTGAAGGTCGCCATCACGTCGTCCATCAGGCTGATGTGGGTGCGGTATTCGCCGTACCCGTCGCGGGCGGCTTCCTGGACGAGCAGCCTGGTCAGCTCCAGTGCCTCGGTGCGGTCATCGGCGTCCTGGGTGTCGAATAGGAACAGGCAGATGTGGTGCATCTCGCGCAGGCCGATGATGAACTGGGCGGCGTAGTCCTTGTTGTACTCGTTGCAGCGGTCGCGGACCATGGTGTACTGCTTCATTGCGTCCTTGCCGTCGGGGGCGGAGATCGGCGAGAAGCAGACGTGCCCGGCGTTGGGGATCCACTCCATCAGCTTCATCTCATCGAGGCTCGGCTGGCCGCGGTTTATCTTGGTGCGGTCCTGAAGGATGTGCCCGCCGCGATCGTGGCGTTCCTCGGAGGTGTAGAAGCGTGCGCCGGGGATCTGCCCGAACGCCTCCTTGATGATCGCGTAGTACATGTCCATGATCGGTGGCGGTCCGTACAGTGCACCGTAGAAGTTCCAGTAGCCGAGCCCGAGCTCGCGTTTCATGTTCTCGATCGCCTCGGGCGGCAACGGGCCGTCGCCGTCGTACCACTCCGAGCGATGCGATACGACCCCAGCGTCGAGCAGGATGTTGCGTAGCACCGGTACGTTCTGCAGGGGCGCCATGTTGATGCGCAGCGGCAGCATGATGTCGATGATCTGCTCCAGGTCTGATTCGTTCTCAAAGCAGATCATGTAGGACATGTAGCCGGGCGGGATCGGCATCAGCGCGATGCCCATCTTGGTGACGATCCCGTAGTTGGACTGGGTGAACAGCCCGTCGGGATAAGGACCGAACCCGTAAGGGAACAGCTGCCAGGTGTTCGAGCCCGGGACCGCGCCCATCCCGGTCCGGACCAAGTCGCCGTCGGGCAGGACGATCTCCATGCCGGTCTGCCACATGAAGTGATCGCCGTAGGGGGTGTAGCCAACGCCGCGGTCGAGCGTGTTGCCGACCACGCTGCCCCAGCCGAGATCCGGGACGTCGAGCCACAGCTTGATGTCGTTGGCCTGGAGATGCTCGTACAGATCGAAATAGGTGACCCCGGGCTCCACCAGCGCGTACCCGAGCTTCTCGTTGACCTCCAGGATCCGGTTCATCCGGCCCATCGCGACGACCACCGACCCGGCCAGCCGCGGCGCTGGACCGCCATAGCCGTTGTTCTTCCCGGTCGAGATCGGCGAGAGCGGGATCCGATGCTCGTTGGCGATCCGCACGACGGCCTGGGTCTCTTCGCTGGACCCCGGCATGACGACCGCCGACGTCGCGTGCGTCGAGGCGTCCGAGACGGGATACGGGTCCTGATAGCCGGCCAGGTCAGCCGGGCTGGTGAGGACATGCTCGGCGCCGAGCACTGCACGGAACGCGTCGAGCGCGGCGCCAAAAGCGGCCTGCGACACGCCGGGCGGAAGCGGCGGGGCGGATGAATCGGTGGTTGCCATGCGTGGGGCTCCTCTCGGTGCGATCTCGGAACGGGATGCGGATTGGCGTCGGGCGACCGCCTCAATCGATCAGGACGACCGGTTTGATGACGCTGCCGTTCGTCATGTCCGCGACGGCATCGTTGATCTGTTCAAACGGAAAGGTCTTGACGAGGCGGTCGACCGGGAAGCGCCCCTGTCGCCAGAGCTCGACGAGCTGGGGGATGAACAGCTGCGGGACGCTCTCACCCTCGACGATCCCCCGCACTCGGCGGCCCAGTGCGATCAGCTCGTTGACGTCCAGGCCGACGTCGGTCCCGAACGGTGGCGCGCCGATCACCCCACACGTGGCGTCCGACCCCAGCATGTCGACCGCCTGGCGCAGCACGGCCGGAACGCCCGTGCATTCCAGCGAGAAATCAGCACCGCCCCCGGTGATTGCCCGGACCTCCGCGACAGGATCGTGGCTGCGGGCGTCGATCGAATGGGTGGCTCCCAACTCGAGCGCCAGCGCCAACCGCGCCGGGTTCAGATCGATCGCGATGATCGTGCCGCACCCGGTCAGACGCGCGGCCATGATCGCCGACATGCCCACCGCGCCGGCTCCGAGCACCGCCAGCGCGTCGGACGGTCCAGGCCGCAAGACGCCCAGCACCGCGCCCGCCCCGGTCTGGACTCCGCACCCGAACGGTGCCAGCACCTCGAACGGGATGTCCGCGTCGATCCTCACGACGCTGCGCTGATGACACACCGCCTGCGTGGCAAAGCTCGACTGGCCGAAGAACTGCGAGCTCAGCGGCGTCCCGCCACGCGACAGCGCCGTCGATCCGTCGCCGCGCCGGGCCAGGAAATTGCGCGGCAGGAACTCCGCGCAGTACGCCGGCCGGCCCGACAGGCAATGAGGGCAGGTGCCGCACGACGCGAAGCTCATCGCGACTCGATCGCCGATCGCCAGTCCGATCACCGCCGTCCCAACCGCGGCGATGACGCCGGCTCCCTCGTGGCCCAGGACACACGGCAGCGGGGTCGGAAACCCGCCGGCCTGCGCGCCAAGATCGGTGTGGCAGATCCCGCTCGCCCTCACGTCGATCAGAACCTCGTCGGCTCGCAGCGGACCGACCTCCACCTCCTGGAGCACGAACGCCCGATCTCGCTCCTCCACAACCGCAGCCGTCGCCACAGCACTCCTCTCCTCGCCGACGCTCTCGATGCCCGCACGCCTTCGCGACTCGGGGTCGGTCGGCGAGCAGCAAGACGCCGGACACCTCGCGGGATCTCGCCGGGCGGGCACGCCCGATCCCCCACGGGGTCATCGAATTCCTCTCCTCGCCGCGAGGATCAGCAGGCTCCCGGCGGAGACGGCAATCCAACCCGACGCTCTCACTCTCGCGTAGCGGAGCCTCCCGCGGTAGGGGGAGATCACCCAATTAGCTACCCAACCTGCGCCGTGGACCGGCTCGCGACCCACGCCGCGACTTGCGCGCGCGAAGTGAAAGTGAGCTTGGCGAGGATGCGCTCCACATGGCGGTCCACCGTACGCGTGGAGAGCACCAGGGCCTGCGCAATCGCACGGTTGCTCAGCCCATCGGCGATCAGCGCCGCCACCTCCTGCTCCCGACGACTCAGCGGCGAACCCTCACCGCGGCCGTCGGGGGGGCGCGGCCGGGGCGCGGGCTCCAACGCGAACCCGATCGCGCCGTCGACGTTCAGTCCGGCACCTTCGCCCGCGAGGACACCGAACCGCCCCGGGCCGAGCGCCGCCTCGGTCTCCGTCTCGGCGTTGAGCGAATCGGCGTGCATATGCGGGCCAAAGGCGCTCATCGCGGTCCCGAACTCCCGCCACACCGACCGGGCCGCGCCGAACAGGCGCGCCGCCACGTCGAATTCGCGCCGCCCGGCGCTGACCCAGGCGAGCAGCTCGATCGCCAGTGCGGCACAGATTCCATCGTCGAACTCGCGCGTCGCGCTCAACGCCTCGCGCGCCGACACCTCGGCTCCCATCAGATCCCGCTCCCGCCACCGGACGATCCCGGTGGCCCATAGCGCATACGCGCGTGCCCACCGCTCGCCATGCTCGTCGCTCAGCGCGATCGCCCGCTGTGCCGTCTCACGAGCCCGGGCGGTGTCCCCGGAATAGGCCAGCGCCACCGGTTGCTGGAAGAGTGCCGTCAGCAGGGCGCTACGGTCGCCCGACCGCTCGAGGCCCGCAACCGCCAGCTCGAAGCTCGCCACCGAGACTGCCACCTCACCGCGAAACAGCGCAGCCAGTGCCGTCCAATGCGCCGCATGCGCGGCCAGCACGGGGTCATCGAGCCGCCGCGCGAGCTCAGCACAGTCCTCGAGCCGCCGACGGCCAGCGGGCTCATCGCCCTGCACCAGGGAGACCCACGCAGCAACCCATAGCGTCGCGCCTCGCTCGGGGGTGGGCTCCCCAGCCACCTCGAGGATCTGATCCAGCCAGCGCCGGCCCTCGCCGAGGAAGCCACCGACGATCCAGTGGTAGCGCAACGACGCCGCCAGGACGGCGCCCATCCGGACCTCCGCGGGGTCAGTCAGCGACCATTCCAGCGCCGCGCGCAGATTGGGGTGATCCTCGCGCATGTCAGCGAGTGCCGCCGCCTGCCGAGGCCCGCACCAGCTGTCCACCATTCGCTGCGCCCGCGCGAGGTAGTGGTCGCGATGCCGGCGGTGCAGCGCCTCGGTCGCGCCAGCCGCGGCCAGGCGCTCCGCCCCGTACTCCCGCACCGTGACCAGCATGCGGTAACGCACCCGCTCCCCGTCCCGATCGGCCGTCAGGATCGACTTGGCGACGAGGTGGTCGATGACATCCATGATCGCGTCAGCCGGAAGGCCACCTCCCGCGCACACGCCCTCAACCGCCGCGCGATCGAAGCTTCCCGGAAACACCGACAGCCGCGCCCACAACGCCTGCTCCTCGCGCGAGCACAGCTCGTGACTCCAATCGATCAGCGCTCGTAGGGTCTGCTGGCGCGGCATCGCCGCGCGACTACCACCGGTCAGGAAGTCGAAGCGATCGTCGACCCGTTCCAGCACCTCGCTCACCGACCGCGACCGCAACCGCGTAGCGGCCAGCTCGAGCGCCAGCGGCATCCCGTCCAGCCGGGCACACAGCTGTACCACCGCGCCCCGGTTCTCCGCCGTCACGGAGAACTCAGGCCGGACCGCGCGTGCGCGGTCGACCAACAGAGCGACCGACTCGATCCCGGCCAGCCCGGACAGGGACGACGGCGGCCGCTCGGCGTCGGGCACCGCCAGCGGAGGCACCTCGAAGAGATGCTCGCCGTCGATCCCGAGCGCCTCGCGACTGGTCGCCAGAACGCGCAGCGACGGCGCCTCGGCCAACAGTCGCGCAACCAGGCCGGCACAACCGTCCAGCAGATGCTCGCAGTTGTCGAGCAGCACCAGGAGCTGGCGCTCGCGCACGTGATCGGAGAGCTGCTCCTCGGCCGGCCGCGCTGACTGATCACGCACATCAAGCGCCGACAGCATCACCTGCGCGATCCGCGACGGATCCGACAGACTCGACAGATCCACCATCCACACCCCATCGCGAAACGCCCGCCGCGCGCCAGCCGCTACCACCACCGCCAGCCGCGTCTTACCGACCCCCGCCGCACCGACGAACGTGACGAGCCGCGATTCGGCCATCCGCCGCCTGGCCGCCGCCACCTCTCGGCCACGACCGACGAAACTCGTCACGCCTTCAGGCAACCGCCCAGGCGCAGCCGGCAGATCCTTCGCACCCATCACAGCATCCTCCCACGCGGCGACCTGCGTCTCCAGTCCGGACGCCCGCCCGGCACCCGGCGACCGTCGGCCATCCCCGAACCTGCACCGCGACGGAGCAGCAAACACCTGGTTCCGCCACGTCGCATGACTCGCTGTCATGTCGGGCGCCGACACCTTTTTGCGCGGGAGGCGTGCCCCCGCCCGCGAGCGCTCCACGGCCGACCTCGGCGCGGTCGGTGCTAGCCAGGAGCCGGGACGCAGCAAGCATCAGAACAACCGCGACGCGGCCGGCGCTCGCGCCGCCGCTCTCGGACCACAGGCAGCCGCGACGTCGCGGGCCTGATGCCCGCGCGAGAACGAAAGCGAGTCTCGGCCCGCGTGGCGCCGTGCACCTCCTATTCGCCAAAACCGCGCACACCGCGGATCGCTAACGGCTCAGACCGATAGGTTGCTCGAGCGCTAACCGAGAGCCCGACGGCTGCAAGCACTGAAGCAGCGACGACGGCCTCCCCAGCGCTGCTGCCGTAGGGGTCATGCAGCGCCGTTCGATTGGCCCAGGAGATGTCGGCCCTACGCTCCTCATCTCGCCGCGCCGCAGGTATTGACCGCCATGCGCGAAGGGCGGGCGCGGCGAGTCTTCTTCGTTACCGCGAGGCACGCAGATTCCCTGACGTCAGTCTCGCGCCGGACGCGAGCTGGCTGAGTGCGGTCTCGACCGGGCACGCACCTGGTCCCCCTCGCGCAGGAGGGACACCTGCTTTGAGCAGCGCGCCTCCTTGGGGAACGATCCACCGGGCGAGAGAAGTCCACGGTCTGTCTCATAGCCCCGGCGGATGGCGAGCGATGAATCCGTCGGGGCCCGTCCCCACGACAGTCCACCGCGGACCCGTCGCCGGCGGGTTGGGCGGGTTCCCCTCCCCGGCTGCGGTGTCCAGATAGATGCCCGCCACCTCGATGTAGGCGTGCTCGGCGTTGGCGTAGATCGTCACCCATCGACCTGGTCCCGGATCCCCGACGTTCTCGAGCTCGGTGGAATCCATGACCGCGCCGCCCAGGAGGCTGGGCCCGAGCCCTGCGCCCCACAGCACGTACGACGTCGCCGACGAGCAGTCATATCCCGGGCCGCCGTTCTCCTCGTCTCCCGGCACGGCGGCGGGGTCGGGGTTGGTCTGTTTCATCGTCTGTGCCGGATCACCGTGTCCGCCTCCGTAGCTGTAGGGAAAGTGGTCGATCCGGTTGCCCGCCGCGATCATCGCCTGCACCGCCGCGGGTGCGTCCGCTGGCGCCTCGGCCTCGCCGCTGGGCAGGATCCGCGCCCGGGTTCCCGCGATAACTGGCGTGCCCAGCGCACCGCAGACAACGCTCGCGTCATCGGTCACGGCGCCCTGGTAGGCGTGGGCGTCGGAGATGACCCGGTCCGCGTACGCGTCGGCCAGCGGGCCCGAGCCGTTGTAGGCCCGAACGTATGGCCAGTAGGCGTCGATCGGCTGACCGGTCGGGGCGCCCTTGTCTTTGATCAGGACCAGCGCTGCTAGCTCGACCGCGGTGCTCGGGTCGTGCGGCCCGAGCGATGGGTCGGGCAAGTAGATCCGCAGCGAGTCATACGCGTCGCCGGCGCTCCCGCACGGCCCGGAACCGACACCGATCTGCATCGGCCCCGACGCGCCGGCACAGTTGGCGACCCCGGGACCGGTCGCGCCCGGCTGCGGAGTGCACGATGGGTCAGGATTCCGGGCCTGGTCACACTCCTCCTCGCCGATCCCGGCGAGGACCTCCCAGGGAATCTTGTACTGCGCTCCGACCTGTTCATAGATCGTGATCAGATTCGCCGGGATGTTCTGCTGCGCCACCTGAGAAGGCGCGTCACGTCCCGCCGCTCCGGCGGAACAGGTCCGTTCGATCAGCGCGGTGAGCAGCGCCCCGCCGCCGGCGAGTAGCAACGGGATCGACGCGGCGGCGAGGATCAGGATGCGGGCGGTGCGCCTGCGGACAATGACCGGCATCGCTCGGCCTCACCGGTCGACGACATCGCTCACGAGCCAGCCCCTTGTCCCTTCCTGGAGGGTTATCCGGAGCGCGTAGGTGGCGATCCCGCCATCGCTGACCGAGGCGGTGGCGAGCACGAAGCCGGGCTCCTGCCCCACCGCCTCCAGCGACACCACGCGCGGATGCCGTTCGCGCTCGGCCGGCGTGACCCACGCCATGCCGCGGGACAGCTCGGCACCCAACGCCGGCGTCACCCCGATCACCAATGCCGCCGGCGCACGGCCGTAGGCAACGGACAGATAACTATCGACGAATGACGTCGCCACCGAACGCGCCCTAGCGAGTCCTGCAGCAGAGACCGGAGATGCGACCCGCGGGGCGCGACTCTCTGCCCGTGGGCGGGCAGTGACCGCCATCGACGCTCTCCGCCGCGCATCCACGCCGGCAGATACCTGCTCGAAGGTCGACGCGACGACGCCGATCACCAGCAGGGTTACGGCGACAACTCCAAGCCTACGAGTAGATGGAAGTCGCGGAAGCCTCAAGCGGGGGCGGCGCATCATCCGCCGCTCCGGATAACCGCTGCCGAGACGTCAGCTGGCCCGAGCAATACCCCTGAGGTATGGCCCGGACCCGCCCACCCCTCGGTCACTCGCGGCGCGAGTCAGGTCATCGAACGGCCGCGTCGCACGTCATGCTCCCTCTCCACGCGTGATCGACCTCGACGACACCTACGATCGGCTGGCGCACCCCTGGACTCACGAGCGGCTCGCCGACCACTACCAAACCGCCCGCGAGGAGGCACGACGGCTCGCCGACGGTTCCGAGCTCGCTCGTCCCATCCCCCAGCTCGCAACGGCCGTATCGCCATCCGCCACGGTCAGCACCGCGATCCACATGCTCCACGCGTTGCCGAAGGACACCGACGGCGATCTACCTGGACAGCTCCTCGAGATCGCCCACCGGAACCTTGCCGATGCGCTCCAGCGCTGCCACCACGCGCTCGAGCTCGATGGCGCCGACCGCGGCTACACCGTCGACGAGTGGCTCCCCCTTGTCTACGACATCACCGGCCCGTTACTCGAGTCGGCGCGCCTCGACCGCGAGCCGCCCACCGTCGTGCAGGCTACGCGGGACGCGATCAGCTGGCTGTCGCGCGCGATGTCCGAGCTCGACGGGGGCTCCGAAGAAGCGGCGAGCAGCCTCGCCGAGACGCTCGCTCGCCTCCTCGCGCTTTGGATCTTCGCCGAGGGCGCTTTAGGGAACTGCGAGACTGGCTAGAGCGGCCGACCGGTTGGGCTCCATCTCCTTCGCGATCTGCCACAGCACGGGAACGAGCCGGTCGACCGAGACCACCAGCACGCCGCGCTCGTAGCGCTCCACACCGGCGGCGCGAACCACACACAGGACGGGAACGGCCCCGCGCCGGCACCACCTCCGCCGCCGAGCGCCAAGCCAGCTCGCCTGGTCGCGCACCCGATCGAGCTGGCGCTCGTCGTACCTCCGCGTCTTCGTCTCGATCGCAAAGCCGAACCCGTTCGGCGCGACCCCCACAGAGTCGATGTCCCCATGGCCTCTCCAGCGCATGCCGTGACGCAGCCGCCAACCCTGCTCCTCGAGCGGCGCGAGCGCACGCCGGACCTCATTTTCCGAACGGGCACCGACCCTGCTGCGCCTGGCAAGTGAGAGCCAGCGGCGGGCCCGGATCCCGAGTACGACTGCGGCGCCGAGGAACAGGCCGCCGGAGAGCCCAAAACCAACGCTCACCAGGAGAAGTCCGAGGAAGGCGGCGGCCACGCCCGCCAGCGCTGCCCGGACTGCACGCGAGAGCCGGCGGTACTGCTGGCGGCGCGGGTAGTTCAAACGCGGTCCCGCACTCTGGGACCAGCTGGAGCCTCTCATCGGGCGATGTTCTCACCGCCTCAGGACGCCTCGCGTGGCCGGCGGTCACCTCGCCACGTCGACCGTGCGGGTTCATCTTTGGCCGATCAGCGGCGGCTCCGAAGGAGCGAAATTCGCGCCGGCTAAGCGCCGTTCAGAGCACCGAAAAATGACCGACTTTTTTGCAGCCTGCCCCCGATTCTGCCCCCAGAGGCCATTTTTGCCGCCCCGAATGCCGCGATTTGCAGGCAAAACGCCAGTACCGCTACCGGGATTCGAACCCGGGTTTCCGCCGTGAGAGGGAGGCTGAGTGTTCCCAGCCGTTCCCAAAAGTAACCAGTTTGCAGGACATACCTGAAATCGGAGTGATGCAGAAGAGCCCTCGCGGCTCAGCTGATGTACGCGTTTGGTACGCGCGAGACGGCGGGGAGTCGAGGTGCATCGGCCGGACCCCTCGGCATCGGGGCGAGCTCCAGCTCGAGGCTCGAAAGTCCGCGAGCCATCGCGCCGGTGAGCGTTCGCGCGATTTCGGCCGGCGGTGACGTCACCGCTCCTTGGGTCGGTTCCGGCTCGGGCCTCCGGCGGCGGCAAGACAGCCGGAGGCTCACGAGAGAGCGCTCCGCTCGAGAGCGCCCCCGGGTCGGCGATCGCATGCGAGCAACTCTGCGCCCCGCCTTGTGAGGCCATGTCCGCGACGGTTGCCAACGTGTGACCATGCCACGGTCCTCCTACCCCCGCCGTCAGACGTACCGGCGCTGGCGCCGAGCGATCATCAGCGCCGCGACGAGCGCCACGGCTGGCGGGCTGGTCGTGGCCGCCGCTGCAGCAGGAGCGACCGCGGTAGCCGGAGCGCTGTTGCTGTTGATGGGCGGACTGCTGATCGACGCTCGTCGCTGGGTGCGCCTGGCCGCCCGTAGCCGCGTCGGGGCGCGGTCTGAACACGCAGTGCGTCGTGCGCTCGGCGGGCTGGAGGCGGAGGGCTGGCGGCTGCGGCACTCGGTCCCGTGGGGCGGGCGCGGTGACATCGACAGCGTCGCCATCGCCCCAACCGGCATCGGGTTCGCAATCGAGTGCAAGGCGCGCACGTTCGACGCACGCCACCTGATCCATGCCCGGCAGACGGCCGCGTGGCTCTACCGGCATCGGCGGCGTTGGTGTCGACGAGGAGCGCTGCCGGTGCTGTGCGTGGTCCGTGCCCACGGGTTGGAGGGGGTCGAGGACGGGGTTCTTGTGGTCTCGCTTGATCGCCTGGTTTCGGTTCTCAGGGCCGGCGCGGGAACCTCACCGCGGCCCGGGTTCCTGGCTTCGTAGCCTTCGCCCAGCTGAGCGCGAAGCGCTCCTGGAGTCGCTAGCCGCCTGGTCGGGAGCGGGCGGCGCCGTCCGCGAACACGGAGGTGAACAGGAGGTGTGCGAGGCAGTCGGCGATCGTCTCAGGCACGCTGGGTGCGTCGCGGTCCAGCGCGCCGATGGCCAGCGCCGCGAACCGGCCGGCCTGCTGGGCGTGGTCGATTGCGGGTGGCGGGTCGGCGGCGGCCGAGGCGTGCTCGAGCCAGTCGGCGGCCTGCTCGTAGGCGAGCGGCAGCCACTCGTGGGTGTCGTAGCCGCGGGATTCGCCGTCGGTTCGGAGGGCGAGGTGGCAGCGGTGAATGCTGCCGGTGGCGGTGGCGTCGATCGTCGTAATCAGCTCCTCGGCGAGGGCGGTGCCGTCGTGTGTGCTGGTTGGGAGGAGGTGCAGGACATTGGCGGCGACGGCGAGGCTGATCAGACGTGGGATCGCGGTCGCCAGCAGCGTGATCGGGCGCTCGGGGGGCTGCTCGCCAGCGGGTAGGTCTCTGGCGCCGCGCGTGTAGGCGGCGTGGTACCGCTGGTCGAGCTCGTCAGCCGGCCACGGGCGGGCGAGTTGGAGGTAGATGGCCTCTAGGTTGGTCAACGCGTGCTTGAGGTTCGCGGAGGGCGGTGGCGCGGCCGCCGCGGCCGGATCGCGCGGGCGGCGCTGAGGTCTCGGAGGCGCTCGGCGGTCGGGCCACCACGGCGCGGGCCCGGTACCTGATCTGTGAGCGATGAGGAACGCAGCGCGCAGATGAACATAAGCGTGAACCGGGCCGTTGCGATCGCCGCAGCCACTGACGAGAGCGAGCTGCGGTCGTCCTATGAGCGGGCAGTCTCGCACGGCGCGGCCAATACCCTGTGCACGCCCGAGGAGGAGAGCGCGCACGGGACGCTGCGGCTGCTGACTCTGGCGACGCTGCGGCTGCCGGATCTCTACCTGTACGGGTACCTGCTGGAGGCGGTTGACGAGGACCCTTCGGTTGAGCCGGTGCCGCCGATCGTCGCCTCGCGCCTTGGGGAGATCGCGGCCGGCGCGCTGCGGCTTGCGCACCACGCGCTGGAGACCCACGCCCACGACCTCGGCTACGAGCCGGGCGTGTGGGTCGAGCGGGCGCTGGAGCACGCTCGCGTGCAGCTGTCAGGCGATCTTGAGCGTGCGCGGCGGCCGCTGGTCGGTCACGCGCGACGGTGCGCGATCGCGCTCACGCGCGCGATCGCGGCTACCGCCGCGGAGGCAATGCTCGTGCCCGGCGAGCTCGCCGACGGATTGGCGTGTCTGCTCGCGCTCTACCTGATCGCGACCACGCTGGGATGACCGCGCGGCCACGCAGCGCGCGTGGCCGCGTGCCGGTCTGGCCTCGCCGCGGCTTGATGATCGCCCTGCCGCTCCTGCTGTTTGGGGTCCTGGTCGCCGGGTTCGCCCTCGCTCCCACGCCAGCCACCCGTCACGCCCGAATCGGGCTTCTACCTCCATCGCGGCGTCGACTCTCCCGCCCAACCGCCCCGATCCCGGCCAGCACCGATGCGACGACGAGCACGCGTACGCGGCGCATCCCACGTTTCCTGGGCCTGGGAGCTCGGGGCGGTGTCGGTGATCCGGAGCGGCCACCCTCGCCGCGCAGTTCTGTGGGGTCGATGCTCGCGGTCGCGGCGCGGTTCGCGGCCGCCTACATGCCGTATCAGGTCGGCCACTTGCCCGGTTGGGCGCGCGCGGCGATCGAGCGCACGTGCACGCCCGCGTTCGCGCACTACCTGCTCTCGCGGCCCGCCGAGCAGTCGCCACTGCTGGGCGCGCACCCGGCCGACGCCGAGACCTATCGCGTCGCCAGCGTCAACCTCGCCGCCGGCTCGAACCGCGTCTCCGTGAGCTACGTGTCAGAGCAGGATCGGGCCGACACCGGCGCATTCCTGCTGACGCTCACCCACCGCCACGGCCGGTGGTTGGTCGCCGCGCTGGAGACGTGAACGGCGGTGCGAAGGCTGTGGCTGTTCGCGCTCGGGCTCACCATCCTGCTGCCGCTGCTGGCGGTGATGCTCGTGCTCAGCGCGGTCAGCGCATCCGAGGCGCAATGCGCCGCAGGTCTGGCTGGGGCGGGCGGGCCGGTCGGCGGGGTCCCGACGGCCGACATTCCGATCTTCCAGGGTGCCGCTGCGGAGTTCGCCCTCGGGGATCGGGGCCCGTCGGTCCTCGCCGCGATCAACTACATCGAGTCGACGTTCGGCACGTCCAGCCTCCCAGGCGTTGACTCGGGCACCAACCGGGCGGGAGCCGCAGGGCCGATGCAGATCGGCGTCGACGGGACCGCGGGCGACACCTGGGACACGATCAAAGTCAACGCTCCGGGCGATCCGCCCGGGCAGCCGCCGGACGTGTACGACGAGGCCGACGCCGTCTACAGCGCCGCCCACTACCTGCAGGCATCCGGCGCCCCCGGTGACTGGCCGGGCGCGATCTTCACCTACAACCACTCAAGCGCCTACGTCCAGCAGGTCCTCTCCCTCGCCGCCGGCTACTACACCCAGGGCCTGACCGGCCAAAGCTCCACGGGCTCCGCGACAACCGTAACCTCGGGCGCGGTGACGACAGGAAGCCCGTTCTCGGTGCCGCCGGCGAGCGGTGACCCCGCCGGGCCGATCACGCTCGCACAGGGGCGGCCGACGATCGTCGCCGCGACCGTCTTCACCAACCACTCCGGCGCGTGGGGCGACGACCTGACCGTCGCAGCCGACAGCTACGCCGAGCTCTCCCCCGGCATCCCCGGCTCCCGAGTCGCCAAGCAGAACGCCACGATGCTCGGCGGCCTGCCATACCTCACGCCGCTACAGGTCACCAACCCGCACAACGGGCGCACCGTCATCCTCTACAAGCGCGACATCGGCGCCGGACAGCCACTCTCAAACACGCTCGACGGCTACCACTACCGACTCGACCTAACCGCATGGGCCGAACAGCAACTCGGCCTCACCGGCTCAGCGACCGTGCGGGTCACACGGCTCGACGGACCCACCAACGGGCCTGGCGGCGGACCGGCCTGCTCGAGCGCCAACGTCGCGCCTGGACAGTACGCCAACCCCTTCGCCCACACGCGCAGCTTGACCCCGCAACGGATCGACATGGGTGTCGACTACGACGGCCAAGGCGAGATCGACGCCATCGGCGACGCGCACATCACCTTCGCCGCCACCGGCATCGGTGGCGGCTGGGTCTGCTCAACCCCGACCAACGGCGGCGTCGTTTACCAACTCGACGACGGCTCCGACCAGGGCAAATGGGTCTACGTCGCCGAAGACGTCATACCAACCGTCCACGCCGGCGACACTGTGCACGCCGGCCAGCAAATCGCGACCTTCGCGCCACCGGGCGGAACCGGGTGCATCGAGACCGGCTGGGCATCCGGCCCCGGCTCCCCCGCACCAATCGCGCTCCAGGACGGCGGCTTCCAGGACGGCAGCGGCTGCGCCGCCTGGCGCACCGCCGCGGGCGACAACATGAGCGACCTGATCCACTCACTCGGAGGCCCCTACGGCACCTGCCGCAACCAACCAATCGAAGGCCACTACCCCTGAGCTGCGCTCCGTCCTCACCCTCGCACCCTTTCGGCGCAGCCGACGGGACCCGCCAGTGTTGCCGGCCGGGCGCACGAAGCCCGACACCCCCGTCGTTGCGGACGGCATGCTCCGCTACGTCTGACTAGCACCGCGTCGTCGCGCAGTCGCGTTTGGTCGGCATCGCGATGGCGGCGCTCGGCGCAGAGCTGATGATCATTGAGTGGCATCGAGCTCCTCCGGCAGTCCAGGCACACCTGATCGCCTGGTCGCCGAAGCACTCGCCGACTTCTTGGTCCCCGCACTACAAGAGCGATCGTCACGGCGCAGCCAGAACCAACGCACCCAGCCTCCTGCGTCAGATCGTCGTTCCGCCAGGCATCCCCTTCGCGCTCGTGACGGTCCTCTCACCTACTGCCGATAGCTCTGGCTCCGCATCGTGGAACCGCAGGATCAAGGAAGCGACCGCAGAGTAGACCTGTCTGAGTTGCTCGATCCGAGCATCGTGCACCGGATCGCTCTGCACATCGAGATCGTCGGTGACCTCGTGGAGGCGCGCCAACCATTCCTTGTCATCGCCATCTGGCTCCATCTCGGCGCCAACGAATGAGCGGTAGCTCCGAACATCAAAGCGGCGTACGCCGCCTGGGTTTTGGATCAGCATCCAGTCGCCGATCGCGGCCTGCCAGTCGCGATAGATCCAAGCCTCCCGAGTCGTCAGTGCCGCGACGGCTTCCTGGCGTGTCGCTTCAATGAGATCCAGGCTGACCGCCGTCGCAGTGCTGTGCCGTGATAAAGCCGACGCGACCTCGCGCAGAAGAAGGGTTTGTTGCCCTGGCCCTAGGCTCGTCACCGAGTCCGCCCGGTTTTCGTGACGACATCGGTCGATGATCGGATCAATCGCGCGTCCCGCCGCGTCAACCTGCGTGAGCTCTATGCCCCAAAGTTCCGCAAGCCTGCTGGCTTTGTATTGCTCGATGTGTCCGCCTTCAGCCAGCGCGTAGCGAAGGTCGCCGAGAGCCTCACGCATCGCCGCGACGGAATTGTCAGGCTGAGCGTTGCAGAGCGTCAGCTCCTCCTGCAGGGCAGTCATCCACCCGAGAAGGCACGCCAGGCGGTATCGAGTGCTGCTCGCCTTGTAGTGCTCAAATCGCGTGCGGCCTCCGCCAGGCGCGAGATATCCACTGCGGCCGTCCTCAAAGATCTCGTGGAGCCGCCAATACAGTGATTCGGCCGCCGACGTGAGTGGATCCGCATATTTCCGATAGAGATCACGTCGCAGCCCGCGTTCTGCCGCTGCAGCAGCTCGTCGGTCAAGGCGAGCCTTAAGAACAAGGTTCGTCGCCGTGCTGATCGCAGTTACCAGGGCGGTGAGGATCGCGACGCCCCCAGCTATTACGGCTGCTTGCGCCGCCGGAGGGAGGTGCTTGAACCAGTTCACGCTGCCGTGGCCGGCTCCCCGGGATTTGGTCCGGTCGCTGTGAGAGCTTCGATGACCCTGGAGAATGGGTCGAAGGAGCGATCGCGTGTCGAGAAGACGTCACACCCCAGAGCAGGTCGTTCGCAAGCTGAGAGAGGCCGATCGGCTGCTTGGCGAGGGGATGGAGCTGCCGGAGGTCTGGAAGCACTTGGAAGTGTCCGAGGCGACCTATCACCGCTGGCGTACCCAGTTCGGCGGGATGAAGGCCGACGATGTGAAGCGCTTGAAGGAGCTCGAGGCGGAGAACGCCCGGTTGAAGCGGATCGTCGCCGATCAGATCCTCGAGAATCAGGCGTTGCGCGAGGTGAGCCGGGGAAATTGGTGAGCCCGCAGCGTCGACGCCGGGCGGTCTTGATGCTGCAGGATCGCCTCGGCATTTCGGAGCGGCGGGCGTGCCGGTATGTCGGGCAGCCTAGGTCAACCCAGCGGCGCGAGCCGATCGTTGCGCAGGATGACGCGGCGCTCA
>Ga0335074_10005383_pt1 | contig 17701 bp, 15 predicted proteins | sample Lox_Sample_23_FD_206715 | JGI IMG/M metagenome (GOLD analysis project Ga0335074, IMG submission 206715) | Soil microbial communities from Loxahatchee National Wildlife Refuge, Florida, United States - Lox_Sample_2.3 | ecosystem: Environmental > Terrestrial > Soil > Wetlands | place: USA... | reverse complement strand
ATCCACCATGGCGAGTTCATCGCGAAGTCCGCGGAACTCGCCGACCTGAACACCCCCGCAGTCTCGGTCGCGGCCAGGATCCTGGAACGAGGCTACGCGAACGGTACCTTCCGCCGCCCGGCGGCCGCGATCGACGTGCACATGCTGATCAGCGCCTTCTGCTTCTTCCGGATGTCCAACCAGTACACGTTCGGCGCCATCTTCGGCGTTGACATGCTCGACCCGTCCCGCCGTGACCACTACCGGGCTCTGGTCGGGGACATGATCGTCGCCTACCTGACCACGCCGCAATAGCCGCGCGGTCAGCCGAGGCGGGCCGGCTGGCCGGTCGCCTCGAGGACCGACATCCACAGGTCGCCGTTCGGGTCGACCTGGTTGCGGCTGCCGGTCGCGACGGGAATCGGGATGTGCACGAACCGCCCGTGCCAGCGGCCGACGACCATCGCCGTGCGTCCCGCCATCGCGGCGTGCACCGCCGCCTGCGCCAGCCGCAGGCAGTACACCGCGTCCCAGCCGTTCGCCGCGACGCTGCGGATCGCGTACCCGGGATCGACGTAGCGCACGCTCAGTTCCTCGCCGGCGGCCGCGAAGTCCTCGGCGATCCGCTGCCGCAGCAGCGCGCCGATGTCGGCGAGCCGCGCGTTGCCCGACGCGTCGACCGCGCCGTCGTAGCGGAACAGGTCCTGCCCGGCGCCCTCGGCCACCACGACGACCGCCTGGCCGTGCCGCCGCACCCGCTCCCTGAGCCCGGCAAGGAAGCCACCGGGGCCGTCCAGGTGGAACGGGACCTCGGGTATCAGCACGAAGTCCACGTCGTGGCTGCCGAGTGCCGCGTAGCAGGCGATGAACCCGGAGTGCCTGCCCATCACCTTGACCAGGCCGACGCCGTGCGGGGTCGAGCTCGCCTCGGTGTGCGCGGACTTGATCGAGTCCATGGCGCGGGTGAACGCGGTCTGGAACCCGAAGCTCTGGTCGAGGTAGGGGATGTCGTTGTCGATCGTCTTCGGCACGCCGATGACCGACAGCGCCAGCCCGCGCCGGCCGGCCTCGTCGGCGATCTTCGCGGCGCCGCGCAGCGTGCCGTCCCCGCCGATCACGAACAGCAGCGAGACGCCGAGACGCTCCAGCGTCTGCACCATCAGCGCCGGGTCCTGCCCGCCCCGCGACGTGCCCAGGATGGTGCCGCCGCGGTTGTGGATGTCCGCGACCGCCTCCCGTGTCAGCCGGACCGGCTCGGTGTCGCCCACCAGGCCGCGGAAGCCGTCGCGGAAGCCGAGCACGTCGGTGACGCCGTAGTTGTCGGCGAGTTCAAGTACCAGGCCGCGGATCACGTTGTTCAGTCCCGGGCACAGCCCGCCGCAGGTCACGATCGCGGCCCGGGTCGTTGAGGGCTCGAAGTAGATGTACTCGCGCGGGCCGCCGGGCTCAAGCGAGGGCAGCTCCGCGACGCCGCACAGCCGCGCCGCCGCCCCCACCAGCGTGTCGTCGAGCAGCACCCGGTCCGCCTCGTGCACGTAGTGGGGTGAGCTCGCCCGGCCCTGCACGAGCCCGGCCATCGGCGACACGATGGCCGCCCGGCCCAGGCGCCGGATCCGAAGGTCGGCAGCCGTGATGGACAGCGGATCAGCGGTACTCACCATGCGCACTAGCTTGCCGTTCCCGTGTTACGCCCAGTGGTCACCCGGAATGGTCTAGACCACAGCATCAAAGGTACCCAGTCAGGATGTCCGGGATGCACCCCGGGGATAGCCAGCGGGCTACGCCCGGGTTAAATTGGCTCCCGGCCACGACGGTGGCCGGCGACCGGCAGGGAGGCCAGCATATGCGCGTCGGGATGATGCTCAACTACTCCGGCGGATTCGCCGAGACGGTCCGCGAGCTCGGCGACTTCGAGAAGGCGGGCCTGCAGATCGTGTTCGTCCCGGAGGCGTACAGCTACGACGCGGTCAGCCAACTCGGCTTCATCGCCGCGCGGACGACCACCGTGGAGATCGCGTCCGGGATCCTCCAGCTCTACTCAAGGACGCCGGCACTGACCGCGATGACCGCCGCCGGGCTCGATTTCGTCTCTGGCGGCAGGTTCACGCTCGGCATCGGCGCCAGCGGCCCGCAGGTGATCGAGGGCTGGCACGGCGTGCCGTACGACGCCCCGGTGGGCCGCACCAGGGAACTGATCGAGATCTGCCGGATGGTCTGGCGGCGCGAGCGGCTCGACTATCACGGCAAGCACTACACGGTCCCGCTTCCCGCTGACCAGGGCACCGGCCTCGGCAAGCCGCTCAAGCTGATCAACCACCCGGTGCGGGACCGCATCCCGATCGTGGTCGCCGCGCTCGGCCCCAAGAACGTCGCGCTCGCGGCCGAGCTCGCTGAAGGCTGGCAGCCCATCTTCTTCTTCCCGGAGAAGGCCGGGCTGACCTGGGACGCGCCCCTCGCTGCGGGCAGGGCCAAGCGGGACGTGGCGAAGCTCGGCGAACTCGACGTCATCGCCGCCGCCCCGCTCGCGATCGGCGACGACGTCACCCACCTGCGCGACGTGCTGCGACCGGCGCTGGCCCTCTACATCGGCGGCATGGGCGCGCGCGGCAAGAACTTCTACTACGACCTGGCCTGCCGCTACGGCTTTCAGCAGGAAGCGGACCAGATCCAGGACGCCTACCTGGCCGGCCGCAAGGACGAGGCCGCCGCGCTTGTCCCCGCCGACCTGGCGGAGAAGACGTCGCTCATCGGCCCGTACGGCTACATCAAGGAGCGGCTCGCGGTCTACCGGGATGCCGGCGTCACGACACTCAACGTCACCGCGCTGTCGCCGACCCACGCCCAGCGCGTCAAGGACATCGAGACCGTCCGCACCCTGGCCGGGTAACCCAGGTAACCCGGGTAACCGGATAACCGAGGGAACCCGGATAATCAGGCAACCCGGACAGGCGTCCCGGATAGCAGAGCCGGGACGGTCACGGCTTTTTCGCCACCCCGCCGTAGCAGGAGACCTCGGCGGGGCTCGGCCGCGGCCCGGCCGTCTCCGGCCGCCACTCCGACACCAGGACAACACCGGGCGGCACGAGTTCAAGGCCGGAGAAGGCGAGGGAGGCGAAGTCGTCGGAGTCCCGCGCGTGCATCGGTATCCCCGCCTCCAGGTACGCCCGCTGCCCGCCGCCGACCGCTTCAGGGTCGTGCTCGAGCGTCATGTGCGACGCCGCCAGGTAGGACCCGGGCGGCACGGCGTCGAGCAGCGACGACAGGACCGCCTCCGGCTTGTCCTCGTCATGGAGGAAGTGCAGCACCGCGATCAGCATCAGCGCGACCGGCTTGCCGAAGTCGAGCACCGACCGCACGACAGGCGAGGAGAGGATCTCAAGCGGCGACTTCAGATCGGCCTGGATGTAGGCGGTGCGGCCCTCCGGCGCGGAGGCGAGCAGCGCCCGGGCGTGCGCGAGCACCATCGGGTCGTTGTCGACGTACACCACCCGGGAGGACGGGTCCACCGCCTGCGCGATCTCGTGGACGTTCGCCGTGGTCGGCAGCCCGGAGCCGATGTCGAGGAACTGCGTGATGCCGGCCTCGTTTGCCAGGTACCTGACGACCCGGCCGAGGAACCGCCGGTTCTCGCGCAGACCGATCCGCCCGGCCGGCCAGGACGCGAGCGCGCGGTCCGCGACCGCCCGGTCGGCGGCGAAGTGGTTCTTGCCGCCGATGTAGTAGTCGTACATCCGCGCCGGGTGCGGCCGCGAGATGTCGATTCCTGGCAAGGAAAGGTCGCCCGCCGCAAGGTCAACCACGCTTCACCTCCCGGCCGTGTCCCACCTGAAATCTGGCCATCAGTTTAAGCACGCTCCGTCGGATCACGTCCGTAAAAATCCGTTAATAATCCACAGAATGCTTAGCCGTAATCCTACAACGCCCGGACATTACGCCGGCCGGCGAGGGCACTCCGGTTAAAGTCTGGAGCATGCCGGAGATCCACGCCGTGCGCCGCCACCGCGCCCAGCAGCTCATCCGCGAGTCAGGAGCGGATGCCGCCCTCATCACCGCCGGGCCGAACGTCCGGTACCTCACCGGCCTCGCCAGCTCCAACGCCGCCCTGCTGCTGCCCGCGGACGGCGACCAGGCACTGCTCGCCACGGATTCCCGGTACACGGGCGCGGCGCAGCGCGACGCCCCGGACCTCGACCTCGTCACCGAGCGCGCCATCGAGGCGAGGCTCGCGACCGAGGCGGTGCGTCGCGGCGTCAGGCGCCTTGCCTTCGAAGCCCACGAGATGACCGTCGAGCGCCACGCGGATCTGGTGTCCAAGGCGGAGGGCGTGGCCACGCAGCCGCTCGGGCGGAAGATCGAAGCACTCCGCATGGTCAAGGACAGCGAAGAGATCGAGAAGATCGCGGTCGCCTGCCGGCTGACCGATGCGGCCTTCGCCGAGGTCCTGCCGCAGATCCGTCCCGGTATCTCCGAACGCATGCTGGCTGCTCTCCTCGAGCACGCCATGGCCCTGCTCGGCGCCGAGCGTCCCGCGTTCGACACCATCGTCGCGGCGGGCCCGAACGGCGCGATACCGCACCACGCACCGACCAGCCGCGAGCTGGCCCGCGGTGACCTGGTGACGATGGACTTCGGCGCGCGCTGGGACGGCTACCACGCGGACATGACGAGGACGGTGGCGATCGGGTTCGTCGAGGACTGGCAGCGGGAGATCTATGACCTGGTCGCGCTGGCCCAGGAGGTCGGCATCGCGGTGCTTGAAGACGGCGTAGAGGCGGGCACGGTCGACGCCGCGGCGCGCGAGGTGATCGAGGCGGCCGGGCACGCCGCGCACTTCCAGCACGGCCTCGGGCACGGCGTCGGCCTTGAGATCCACGAGGCGCCGATGCTCGGGTACGGCAGGACGGGCAGGCTGACCGACCGGGTCCCCGTCACCGTCGAGCCCGGTGTCTACCTGCCGGAAACGGGCGGCGTCAGGATCGAGGACGTCCTTGTCGTGACGGCGGGCGATCGCGCCAGGCTCCTGACGTCGACCACCAGGGAACTGCTTGTGCTGTAGGCCGCCGGCGACCCGCGCGGGCGGTATGCCGCTCGGCCTGACGCCGGCGCCGGCCGCCGGGCCGAACGTGCCGGTGCGGGAGAACGGGTAAACTGGCGGACTGGGTTCCCGCCATCGCCGAGCCTGTGTTTGCTTGCCCGGAGCGGGCGGCGTCCGGATCGAGGACGCGCTGGTCGTGGCGGCGGGCGAGGGAACCGGCTGCTGACTTCGACCACCAGGGAACTGCTGGTCCTGTTATTGGAGACGACGCGTGGCAACCACGAACGATTTGAAGAACGGCATGACGCTGAACCTTGAGGGGCAGCTTTGGAATGTCGTTGAGTTCCAGCACGTCAAGCCGGGCAAGGGCCCGGCCTTCGTGCGTACCAAGCTGAAGAACGTGCTGTCGGGCAAGGTCGTCGACAAGACCTTCAACGCCGGCATAAAGGTCGATGTCGCCAACGTCGACAAGCGCGAGATGCAGTACCTCTACCGCGAGGGCGACGACTTCGTCTTCATGGACATGAGCGACTACGACCAGCCGCGCATCCCGTCGGCGGTGGTCGGCGACGCGGCGGACTACCTGCTCGAAGAGCAGACCGCGACGATCGCGTTCAACGACGGCACCCCGCTGTACGTGGAACTGCCCGCCGCGGTCGAACTCGTCATCGCGCAGACCGACCCGGGCCTGCAGGGCGACCGCTCGACCGGCGGCACCAAGCCGGCGACGCTGGAGACCGGCGCGACGATCCAGGTACCGCTGTTCATCACCACCGGCGAGAAGGTCAAGGTCGACACTCGCTCCGGCGCCTACCTCGGCCGCGCCTAGGTGATCGTGGACTGTAACGGGAGCCGGTCACATGGCCGCGCGTAGCAAGGCGCGCAAGCGGGCGCTCGACATACTCTTCGAGGCCGAACTGCGCGGCCTGCCCACGCTTGAGCTGCTCAGCGAGCGCCAGTCACTCGGCGACGTGCCCGTCCAGCCGTACGCGGCCGACCTCGTCCGCGGCGTAGCGTCGCACAGCGAGCGCATCGACGAGCTGCTCTCCTGGAACCTGGTCGACTGGACCCTGGAGCGGATGCCCGCCGTCGACAGGAACATCCTGCGGATCGGCGTCTACGAGCTGCTGTGGGCCGACGACGTGCCCGACGGCGTGGCGATCAGCGAGGCCGTTGCCCTGGCCGAGGACCTGTCCACGGACAACTCCCCGGCGTTCGTGAACGGCGTCCTCGCCCGGATCAAGGCGGACAAGCCCGGCCTCTCCCTCGACCCCGAGGCGTCCGCCTTCCCCGCCGGGGACGACGAGGCCGCGGATGGGGCCAAGGACGACGGAGCCGATGACGAGGACGACACTGACCCGTTCGCGGACGAGGACGAACGGGCCGCCGGGGCGGGTGCGCCCGACAAGCCGGCCTGGCCCAGGGAAGGGCGCCCGTAGCTTCGCCGCGGTGAACGAGCAAAACGCCCGAGCGGCGCCATTTCAGCGGACTCCTAGGCGGCGGTGAAGCGCAGCCGCAGGCCGAGGCGGCGGATAACGGCGAAGAACCACAGCACGCAGATGCCCACGCCGACCGCGGTCAGCACCATGGTCACCACCGAGGACATCAGCATGAAGAGCTTGAACGGCTCGGTGACCATCATGACCGCCAGGCCGAGCGTCAGCACCACGAAGAGTCCGGCCCACAGCCACGTCGCGCCCTGGAAGAACCGGTGCAGCCCGGGGTGCGGCTGCTTGAGCGACACGACCTCCTCGGCGAGTTGCGCGACCAGCGGCTTGCGGGTCGGCGCGGTGCGCGCGAACACGACGCACATCGCCAGGTTGCCGAGCGGGAACTGGAGCTCGAACATCCACAGGAAGCCGGTGCTGACCGCGACCGCGGCCTGAACGGTGAGCACCAGCGCGGAGATCATCAGCAGTTTGGTGACCGACCCGGTGACGAGCTTCCGCAGCGCGATAAGCAGCCACACCACCGCGGTGCCGGCCAGCAGTCCCGCGTCCGGGCTGACCACGTCGGTGACCAGGACGTAGGTGCCGAATGGCAGCCCGACGGACTCGGCCATGCTCCACACGGACGTCCAGATCAGGCGCCGGGGGTGGGGGAGTTCGAGGTGCTCGGTGGCTGGCATGCGGTTGAGCATACGTGGCCATAGTGGTTCAGGTGTGGTCATTCGCACATGGCGGCGTGTCGGTTTCGCCCGATTGGCGAAAGCGCTCGCTGCGGTCTCCGAGGTCTCCACGATCGTTAGAACGGGACCGGAAGGCCCCGGGTTCAACCCCTTTCATACACAATTAGTGATGTAATAAATACTGTTAGTTAGCTAAGGGCTGCTTCCCGGCGGGCGGCGCGCGGCCCTGCTTCCGCACTACAGTGAGACTGCGCAATCAACCTGGGGAGTGGTTAAGAGTGACCGCAGAGGTTCCCGCGAGAGCCGTGCCCGGTATGCGCGGCCCGGACGCCGAACGTAAGCGCGACGGATCGCGATCGTCGCTGGTCTGGGATGTGCTGGCGGAGGTCATCGCGGGGCGGGCCAGGCAGACGGGCCGTACCGCCATCGACATCGTTGACGTGGGCGCGGGGACCGGCGGGTTCGCGGTGAGCCTCGCCGCCGTCGGGCACCGGGTCACCGTGGTGGATCCCAGCCCGGACGCCCTCGCCGCCGCGCGCTGGCGGGCGGCCGAGGCGGGCGTCACGCTGACCGAGGTGCAGGGCGAGGCCGGCGACCTGCCTGCCCTGGTCGGCGAGCCAGCCAAGGGCGAGGCCGGCGCGGACCTGGTGATCTGCCATAACGTACTTGAGTACGTCGACTCGCCGCCCACCGCGCTCGCGGCGATCGCCCGCGTGCTGCGTCCGGGCGGAACGGTCAGCGTGCTCGCCGCCAACAGCGTCGCGGCGGTGCTGCAGCGCGCCCTCGCCGGGAAGTATGCCGAGGCGCGGGCCATGCTGCCCGGTGCCGCGCCGCGCGGCACCGGGCAGGAACCGGCGGCGCCGGCGCCGTCCGCGCGCGGGACGGCCGTGGCGGCCCGGCGGTTCACGCTGCCGGAACTGACCGCGCTGATCGAAGGCGCCGGGCTGCGGACGGGCGAAGCGCACGGCATCCGGATCTTCTCCGGCCTGCTGCCGGGCGCGGGCACCGACCCGGCCACCGCCGACGCGCTGCGGGAGCTTGAGGAGGCCGCGGCGACGTGTCCGCCGCTCAGGGACATCGCCGCCCGGCTGCACGTGCTCGCCTACCAGGCCTGAAGTACCTACCAGGCCTGATCACGGGCACCGCGAGGTCCGGGATGCCGTAGCCTCGGAGCCGGGCCTGGTCAGGTGCGGGGAGGTGAGTCGTGGTCGTGTCCGCTGACGACACCGGTTGTCACATCCTGCACGTGGACATGGACGCGTTCTACGCGAGCGTGGAACTCCGTGACCGGCCCGACCTGCGGGGCATGCCCGTCGTGGTCGGAGGCCTCGGCACCAGGGGTGTGGTCCTGTCGGCGACCTACGAGGCGCGGGCGTTCGGCGTCAAGAGCGCGATGCCCGTCGGCCGGGCCAGGCGGCTGTGCCCGCAGGCGGTCTTCCTCCCGCCTCGGCACCGGCTCTACGCGGAGGTGTCCCGTGAGGTCATGGCCATCTTCCGGACGGTCACCCCGGAGGTGGAACCGCTCTCACTGGATGAGGCGTTCCTCGACGTGTCCGGTGCCCAGCGGCGGCTTGGCTCGCCGGCGACGATCGCGAAGCTGATCAGGGGGCAGGTCCGCGAGCAGCAGTCCATCACCTGCTCGGTCGGCGTGGCACCGGTTAAGTTCGCGGCCAAGATCGCCTCGGCGCGGTGCAAGCCCGACGGGCTCCTGATCGTCACGGAAAAAGGGCTGCTCGACTTCCTGCACCCGCTCCCGGTGAGCGCCCTGTGGGGAGTGGGAGACCGCGCCGAGGAGGTGCTGACCCGGCTCGGCCTGCGGACCGTGGGTGACATCGCGCACGTGCCATCCGCCACGCTGCGCAGGGAACTGGGCGTCGCGGGTGAGCACCTGCACGCCCTCGCCTGGGGCAGGGACGAGCGGCCCGTCACCCCCGGGCGGGAGGAGAAGAGCGTGGGCGCCGAGGAGACGTTCCCCGCGGACGTCGACGATCCTGAGGTCATCAGGAGGGAACTGCTGCGGCTGTCGGGCAGGACCGCGCAGGCGCTGCGCGCCGCCGGGTGCGTCGCGCGGACGGTCACCGTGAAGCTCAGGCTCGCCAGCTTCAAGACCATCACCAGGTCGCGGACGCTCACCGAGCCGACCGACGTGGCCAGGGAGATCTACGCCACCGCGTGCGCTCTGTACGAGGGCTCGGGACTCGACGCCAGGGCACGGCTGCGGCTCGTCGGCGTCCGTGCGGCCGGGCTGCGCCCGGCCGGCCAGGCCGCGCGCCAGCTCGCGTTCGACGATCGCCCGGTGGGCTGGCGGGAAGCGGAGCAAGCCGTGGACCGGATAGCCAGGCGATTCGGTGCCGACGCGGTGCGGCCCGCGGCACTTTTCGGACCTTCGCACGACTCCTGGAAAGACGGGGCCAAGGACGCCCCTTCCAAGGGGCGTGATGAGCCTCGTATTCTGGGAAATGAACCAGGTGTCTAACGTGAGGTGAAAGTCACCCCACCCCCCGGGTTTTATGGGAGGCGTCGTGCCGCTCTCTGAGCATGAGCAGCGCCAGCTCGAGCAGATCGAGCAAGCGCTCTACAGGGAGGATCGCAGGCTAGCCCGGCTAGTTCGCTCCAGCGATCCCCGCGTGCATTACCGGCGCCGGGCGGCAGAGGCACTTGTCGGCTTGGCTCTTGGCGCGGCCATGATCGCCGTCGGCATCGTGCTGGCGATCATCGGCCTGGCGGTCGCGGGGTTTGTCGTCATGCTGCTTTGTGGCATCTGGGCGCTGAACAACTGGCGGCAGATGACCAGCACCGCGCTGGGTGCCGCGCCGAATGCCGGGACAGGATCCAAACGCCGCTCGCGGCGCAGGCGCCGGGGAACGACCGGGCGCGCCACGTTCGGCGAGCGGATTGACGAACGCTGGCGCCGGCGGCAGGAGGGCGGGTACTAGGCCCGGGAGCGGAACCCGCGGAGCCGCTCTAGGCCGAGACGCACACGTCCCCCCGTTCTGTCAGGCCCGCGCCCTGTCCGGTACGGGTTGGTCGCGGACGCGATCACGCTCAGCACCGGGCCGACGACGGACGCGGGCAGCAGCCGTGCCCGCCACCGGATGCCGCGCGGTACCGCGGCGGCGATGGCCCGCCGCACGGCGTCGCTGTCCGAGCGCAGCCCGGAACCGTCGGCCGGCGCGGGCGCGTACCTGGCCCGCTCCTCGGCCATGGCGATGCGGCCGAGCGCGGCCCGGGCCGGCCCGGCGAGGGTCAGCCGGTCGCCTGCCCGGGCCGCCGCCGCTCGCGGTGACTCGCTCGGCAGGGATCCGGCGCCGTAGTCCACCAGGTCGTCGCGCAGTTCCAGCCACGCCGCGTGCGCCCAGGCGATGTCCCTGGCCGAGATGGCCTCCCGGGAACGTCCCCGGCGCCAGCGCCGCCGCCTGACCACGCCCCGCGCGCACCAGGGAGCGATCACCGCGAGCACCACGACGCCGGCCACGACCAGGCCGAAGATCTCCCACGGGCTGGTGCCGTGCGCGCTCGCTGCGGCCGCCGTGTTCCCGAGGTCGTCGTTGCCGAGGATTTCCCGCAGGTTCGGCGGTATGAGCTGGCTGCCCGTGGCGGCCCCGGTCGCGGTCGGTGCCGGGGTCGGTCCTGCCACCTCCGGCCCAAGCGCCGGCAGGATGGCGGGCGTGAGCGAGTAACTCGGCGCGTACGCGGTGCCCTGCCCGGCGGCGCCGGACGGTGTCGGCTCGAACCGCAGCCAGCCGTACCCCTGGAAGTACAGCTCGGGCCAGGCGTGCGCGTCATGGGTGGTGACCACCCAGGTGTTCGAGCCGGCCGGCGTCCCGCCGGTGAACCCGTAGGCGACCCGGGAGGGGATGCCGAGAAGCCGGGCGAGCACCGCCATGGCGGAGGAGAACTGCTGGCAGTACCCCTTCTTGGTGACGGTCAGGAACTTCGTCAGACCGGGGGCATCGACGACCGTCGGCGCGTTCAGTGTGTAGGTGAACGTTCCGCCGGACAGCCAGTCCTGGAGCGCGACGGCCTCCTGGAACGGGGTCTTCGCGCCCGCGGCCCGCACCACGGACTGCGCCAGGGAGCGCAGCGAGTCGTAGGAGGCGGGAACGGACAGGTAGTGGGCGGTGATGGCGGCGGGCGGCGGCGGCACGGCGTTGAGCGCCTGCGGGTCCGGGTCCTCGCTGAGGCTGGTGACCGAGTACTTCAGGCCACCGATGGAGACCCCCGAGTCGAACACCATGAGCGTGGACTGGTCCGCGCGCAGGGTTCCCGGGGCCGTGATCGACGTCGAGGGGTAAGGCAGGGGGAGCGCGGCGAGTTCGTCGTCGCCGATGTCGGGAGCGATGGTGATGGCCGTGGTGAGCGTGGTCAGGCCGGTCGATACCGTCAGGCCGGGCGGATGCGGCAGCCCCGTGCCGACAGGGACCAGGGACTCGGGCTGTGCGAACAGCTGCCAGCCCGAGTCCGTGAGGTTGTCGAGAGTGTAGATCTGCAGGTAGTCCGGGCTCGGCGCGGTGTAGGTGAGCACCGTCGACGCCTGCGAGGTGTGCAGTTCCTGCGAGAGCTGCGTGTTCGGGTCGGGGAACCCGACGCCCGTGCCGCCCCCGCCGTCGGCCCGGCCGCCGATGCCCGGCTGCCCGCCCAGCAGCCGGGTGACGTGCAGCCCGGGGATAAACAGCGGCAGGAAGAGCGCGAGGACGACCGAGGCGAACCCGACCCGCCGTCCGGCGGCCGCGAGCGGGCGCGTGTCGGGCTCGTCGCGACGAGCCGGGTCGGGATGCTCCCACTCCCTGATGCGGTCCCTGGCCTCGCTCGACAGCAGCGCCAGGTAACCGGCGACGCCGACGCAGAACGCGATCGTGGTGCCCAGGAAGTCGCGGGACAAGCTGAGCGTGAACGGCTCGGTGAACAGCAGCAGCAGCGGCAGGCCGGCCAGTGCGGCACTGCCGAGCCGGACCGCGATCAGGTCGGTGAGCAGCGCGACGATCCCGATACCGGCGACGGCGAGCAGCACCATGCCGCGCAACTCGGGTACCGGCGGCGCGTACCTCGACGACTCGTTGAACCCCTGCCCGGCCAGCTGCCACAGCGCCGAGAGCGACGCGGGCGTCGGCAGCAGATGGCCAAGCGACCTGGCGTTCGAGAACGCCAGGTTGAGGTACAGCAGCAGCGCGACGACGCCGGCCAGCAGCACCACGGCGACCGGTAGCCGCCGCAGCCGGGTCGCCGTGCCCGTCAGCGCCACCACCGCGACCGCACCGCAGCCGGCCCAGAACCAGAGCACCCCGGCGAAGATGGGGTAAAGCGACACGGACGCGGCCACTACCGCGAAGGCCGCGGCCGCGGTCCGCCGGTGGCGGCTAGCCATGCGCCGCCTCCTTCGTCAGCCCGCCGGACCCGGCCGGCCGGTCGGCCCCGCCGCGGTACAGTTCCTGCCACGCCGCCGCCAGCCGCGCGGCGTCGGACACGACCGCGACCCGCCATCCGGCCCCGGTCAGGACCTGCGCGGCGTCCGTACCGCGGCCTTCCTCCGCGAGGACGAGCGCGACCCCTCGCGCGGTTCCGCGCCGCGCGGCGGCGAGCTCGCGCGCCTGGGCCGGCGGCACGTCCCCGAGCACCGCGATGACCTGCCCGCCTGCCGTGCCGAGCGCCTGGGTGCCCGCCTCAAGGGATACGGCGCGTGACGGCCGGAGCACGGCGAGCGTGTCGAGCAGCGTGTCCCTGAACGAACCCTGCCGCGGCACCTCGCCCTCGGCGGTCACCAGCCGCGCCTCGAACCCCTCGCCCGCAAGGTGCACCCCGACGGACGCGGCCGCCGTGACCGCGAGCTCGAACAAGGCGGAGGAGTAGGAAGAACGGCGCGTGTCGAGGAACAGCGACGCCGTGTTGCGCCAGTACTGCTCCTCGCGGCGGACCATCAGCTCCCCGTACCGCGCGGTGGACCGCCAGTGCACCCGCTGCAGGCTGTCCCCGGTACGGTAGGCGCGCGGCGCGATGTCATCCTCGCCGGACGCCGCGATGGACCGCCGTCCGTGCTCGCTGTCGCCGAGCCAGTAACCGCCGAGCGGCGGCCGGGACAGCGGGATGATCCTCGGCGTGACCGTCAGCACCGACGTCGAGGTGAACGCCCGGGTGATGGACACGAGCCCGAACGAGTCGGCCACCCGCACCCGCAGCGGCCCCACGGTGTACTTCCCCCGGCTCTCCGAACCGAGCTGGTAGGTGTAGGAGCGCGAGCCGCCCGCACCGATGCCCTCGAAGACGAACCGCGGCCTGGACCCGAGCGCGTAGGGGACGGTGTCCTCGGCCAGCAGCAGGCCGGTGCGGAGCCGGGACACGTTGGTGAGCCTGATGGTCATCGACGCGGTCTGCCCGGCGGGCAGCCGGGGCGGCGACACCGTGCGTACGCAGGACAGCCGGTACCTGGCCCGCCCCGCGGTGAGCGCGGAAAGCAGCGGCAGCACCAGCAGCAGCGCGCCGATCCGGACCAGGTCGGCCTCGGGGATGAGCACACCGCAGACGATCGCGGCCGCGCCGGCGGCGATGAACGACCGGCCCCGCACCGTCAGCGCCCTCAGCAGCCCGCGCATGCGACGAACCCGCCTTAGGGCCGCGGCAGCGGCGTCTGCTCGACGAGCCGGGCGACCACCTGCTCCGGCAGCTTCCGCTCGACCAGGGCCTCGGCGGTGGGCAGCAGCCGGTGCGCCAGCACCGGTCCCGCCAGGGCCTGGATGTCGTCCGGTATGACGTAGTCCCGCCCGTCGAGCGCGGCCCGTGCCCGCGACGCGCGAAGCAGTTGCAGCGCCGCCCGCGGCGAGGCGCCGAGCCGCAGCTCCGGCGTGGCCCGGGTGGCCGCACAGAGCGCGATGATGTACTCCTTCACCTGGCCGGCCACGAGCACGCCACGGACGGCCTCGATCAGCGCGCGCACGTCGAGCGCCGTGGCGACCGGCTTGAGCTGGTCGAGCGGGGACGACGACCCGTGGGTGTCGAGCATCTCTAGCTCGGCCACCGCGGTCGGGTACCCGATGGAGAGCCGCGCGGTGAACCGGTCCCGCTGCGCCTCGGGCAGCGGATAGGTTCCCTCCATCTCGACGGGGTTCTGGGTCGCGATCACCATGAACGGCCGGTCCAGCTGGTAAGTGGTGCCGTCCACGGTGACGTGCCGCTCTTCCATGCATTCAAGCAGCGCCGACTGGGTCTTCGGCGACGCGCGGTTAATCTCGTCGCCGACGACGATGTTCGCGAACACTGGTCCCGGCTTGAACTCGAACTCGCGCCGCTCCTGGTTGTAGGCGCTGACCCCGGTGATGTCGCTGGGCAGCAGGTCCGGGGTGAACTGGATACGCCGCACCGAGCAGTCGATGGACCGGGCGAGGGCCTTGGCGAGCATGGTCTTGCCCACGCCGGGCACGTCTTCGATGAGCAGGTGCCCCTCGGCGAGCAGGACGGTCAGCGCGAGCCTGACGGCCTCGGCCTTCCCGTCGATGACCGACTCGATGGCCGTCCCGACCTGCCGCGCGGTCCCGACCAAGTCATCGAGCGCTCGCGGCTGACCGCGCCCCGTGTCGAGTACCAAAAGCCCTCCTCGAAAAGGCCCGGCCGCTCCGGCGCCGTAGGCCCGCGTCGTCTATTGACAGTATGCCGTGCCACCCAAAATGCGCGACGCCGCACATCCGTCCCGCTCCGGGCACCTATTCAACCACGCCCCACAGGCCCCACATTTTCACCCCTTACGCGGCCTTTTCTCCAAACATCAATTCACGGTCCGCAAAACGAAGCGGCTGGCCCTGGTCGCGGCCCGTGACCCACGCGCGCGCGGACCGCGGTGGCCGGAAGTGCCCACGGACACGGCCTTCAGCTCATTCCCACGCGTCCCTCTGATCACGCCTGTCGCTGGTGGGTAGAAGTGGAGTGCGACACGCTCGGGGGCGGGCGGGTCCCCCACTTTGCACCACCCCGAATGACCTGCGGTTTCGTCAATTGGATCGCGCCACAGGAGCGGAATGGACTGGTGTAGGTGGAGGAATGTGGGGTACAGTGGGGCGCGGTGGAGTGAGATAGCTATCGAAACTCGGCTCGCTGGGGGGTGGAGGTGAGGACCGAATGTTTCTCGGCACTCACGCGCCCCGGCTTGACGAGAAGGGACGGCTGTTCCTGCCCGCCAAGTACCGTGACGAGCTCTCGGGGGGAGTCGTGATCACGAAGGGGCAGGAGCGCTGCCTGTACGTCTTCCCGCAGGAAGAGTTCACGCGGATCACCGAGGCGCTGCGCACGGCGCCGGTGACCGCCAAGGCGGTGCGGGACTACAGCCGGGTCTTCTTCGCCAGCGCCTCCGACGAGATACCTGACAAGACGGGCCGGATCACCGTGCCCGCCGCGCTGCGCACGTACGCGGGACTTGACCGGGACTGCGTGGTGATCGGCGCCAACACCCGGCTCGAGATCTGGGACGCGCAGGCATGGGAAACCTACCTGGCCGCCCAGGAGGACTCCTTCTCCCAAGCCGCCGGGGAGGTGCTGCCAGGGATTCTCTGACCACAGACCGGCCGCCGGCGGCCCGGCGGCCACGGCCGTCCGGCGGGTCTGGAGGCCGCACCCGGACCATCAGCCTGGCGTCACTTCCCCGGTGCCAGGACTGGCCCGCCAAGGGCGCGGACCCCAGACCCCGCCGGCCGCCGGACAAGACGTAAATATGACCGCAATGACGCAACGGCGACGGGCCGAATCGGGGGCGATTTCGCGGACACGCCGGCAGCGGGCGGCAACAATCAGTCACCATGGCTATTGATGGCCATCAATGCGGCGGCAGGCCACCGGGCCGGTTGCCGCCGAACCCGCGGGTAAGCGGCAGTGCAAGCGGAGCAAAGGGGTCACGATGGGTGAGCACGGCTACGCGCATGTGCCGGTCATGGCCGGCCGCATCGCCGCCCTCCTGCTGCCCGCGCTCACCGGGCCCATGCCCGGCGGCCGTCCGCCGGTGCTCGTTGACGCCACGCTCGGCCGGGCCGGCCACGCGCGGGCCTTCCTTGAGGCGGTTCCCGGGCTGCTGCTGATCGGGATCGACGCCGACGAGGCCGCGATCGAGGCGACCCGCACCCTGGCCGAGCGGTACCCGGGCCAGGTGATCGCCGCGCACGCGTTCTACGACCAGATCGCCGAGATCGCTGCCGCCGCCGGGCAGCGCCGCGTTCAGGGCGTCCTTTTCGACCTCGGGGTTTCCTCACCGCAGCTTGACGACACCAGCCGGGGCTTCTCCTACTCCCAGGACGCACCGCTCGACATGCGCATGGACCAGACCGCGGAGCTGACCGCGGAGCGGATCGTCAACACCTACCCGGTGCCCGAACTCACCCGGGTCCTGTTCGAGTACGGCGAGGAAAAATTCGCCCGCCGCATCGCCGAGACGATCGCCAGGGAGCGTTCGGCGGAACCCATCACGTCCACGCTCCGGCTCAGCGCGATCGTCAAGAACGCCATCCCGGCGCCCGCCCGGCGCACCGGAGGCAACCCGGCGAAGCGGACCTTCCAGGCGCTGCGCATCGAGGTGAACGACGAGCTCGGCGCGCTGCGCCGGGCGCTCCCCGACGCGCTTGACCTGCTCGCGCCCGGCGGCCGGCTCGCGGCCCTGGCCTACCACTCCCTCGAGGACCGCCTGGTCAAGCGCGAACTGACGGCACGCACGGCGGACAAGACCCCGCCGGGCGTGCCGCTCAGGGCGGGCGAGGGGCCGGCCGGCAGTCCCCGGTTCCGGCTGCTGACCAGGGGAGCGGAACGCCCGGACGACGAAGAGCTCGCGGCGAACCCGAGATCGGCCTCCGCCCGCCTCCGCGCGGTGGAGTGCCTCAGGGAGGCCGCGTGATAACAGCAATAAGCAGTGCGGCGGGCGCGCTGCGACCCGCCGGACTGCAGCCTCCGGCGATCAGGGGTCAGGTATCGGCGACAAGCCCGGTCACCCGACGGGTGGCACGCGGGATCGGGGGAGCAGCGTGAACGACGAGCGGTATACGAGGGACAGGAGCTGGCCGATGGCAAGAGGCGAGCGGCAGGAAGACGCCACCCGCGGGGGTGTCGGCACCGTGACCCGCCTCGGCAGACGGGCACGTCAGGACCGCGCCGAGGAAGCCGGGCAGGCCGCCCAGGACCCGCGCCACGGCCGTCAGGCCCGGCCGGTGCCGCCGCAGCGGCCGGTCACCGACCAGGAAGCGGTCAAGGCCAGGCGCTCGGACGCTGGCCAGGTGACCGCCGGCCGCCGCGGCCCGCGCCCCGGCCACCAGCTCGCGGCCGGCCAGCGTCCGGCGGGCGAGCAGCGGCCGGTCACCGACCAGCGGGGCGGCGCCGCCCAGCGGGCCGGGGGCGGCAGGTACGACGCGCCGCAGGGCGTCACCGCGCCGGCACGCTCTCGGACGCGGCCGTCGGTCGGCGCGCCGTGGCGCGTTCCGCCGGCCAGGCGCGCCACCGGGCCACAGCCGGCGGTCCCGCCCGCACCGCAGCCACAGCCCGGTCAGGCAGGCCTGGCTCAGGCAGGCCTGGCTCAGGCAGGCCAGGCTCAGGCGGGCCAG
>Ga0335074_10005382_pt1 | contig 17705 bp, 21 predicted proteins | sample Lox_Sample_23_FD_206715 | JGI IMG/M metagenome (GOLD analysis project Ga0335074, IMG submission 206715) | Soil microbial communities from Loxahatchee National Wildlife Refuge, Florida, United States - Lox_Sample_2.3 | ecosystem: Environmental > Terrestrial > Soil > Wetlands | place: USA... | reverse complement strand
CAGCGCCGTCTTAAGGGGGCGGCCGAAGAGGTTCGGAATTATTCCCAGTACGATTACGTCCTGATCAACCGGGAGATTGAAGAGGCTTCGGCGCGCCTGGCATCCATCGTGAGAGCCGAGCGGCTGCGCAAAGCGCGGATGGAAGAAGAAGTCCGGCCGATCCTGGAAAGTTTCGAAAACAGTTTCGAGAAGAAGTGAGGTTGAGAACGAATGGCAGAGAGAATGAGAAACAACGCGATGTTCGCTATCCCCGATGATGGGGAACAGAGCACCTATCGCTTCATTATCGTGGCCGCGAAGCGAGCGCGGCAATTGCAGAATGGCGCTCGTCCGTTCCTCCCCACCACCTCCAAGAAGCCCACGATCACTTCCATGGAGGAAGTGCGGCGCGGCTTGGTGAAGTACACCGATCTGGCCAAGGCGCAAGCCGAGGAAGTTGCGCCGGAAGAGTAACGCATGAAGGCTGTTCTGGGTGTCGGCGGCGGCATCGCGGCTTACAAAGCCGCCGAGCTGGCCCGGGCCATGATGGAGCGCGGTCTGCGCGTCCAGGTGGTGATGACCGCGGCCGCCCAGCGGTTCGTTACGCCGCTGACGTTCGCCGCGCTTACCGGCAATAAGGTCATCACCGATCTGTTTGCCGCCGGAAGCTCGGAGGAAACTCTGTCGAGCGCCGTCGAGCACATCGCGGTCGCGCAGGACAACGAAGTTCTGGTGATTGCGCCCGCCACCGCGGATTTGATGGCGCGGCTGGCGCGCGGCCTCGCTGACGATTTTCTTACGACGATGTACCTGGCGTTCACAGGATCGGTGGTCCTGGCGCCGGCGATGAACAGCAACATGTGGGCGCATCCGGCCACGCAGGAGAACCTGGCGATCCTGCGCAAGCGCGGGCATATCATCGTGGAGCCCGAAAATGGCCTGCTGGCCTGCGGCACGACCGGCCCGGGGCGCTTGGCGGAACCGGAGAAAATCGCCGGCGTCGTTGCCGGGCTTGGCCTCCACCTGCGCGATCTGGAAGGCGAAACGGTTCTCATCACCGCCGGTCCGACGCAGGAGCCGCTCGACCCGGTGCGCTTCATTTCGAATCGCTCCAGCGGCAAGATGGGTTATGCATTGGCGGAAGCCGCAGCCCGGCGCGGCGCCGAGGTGATTTTAGTCTCCGGCCCCGTACAGCTTTCCGACCCCTCCGGCGTGCACGTTGTGCACGTCCGCACGGCAATCGAAATGCACGACGCCGTGATGGAGCATCTGGCCGAAGCCGGCATCATCATTAAAGCCGCCGCCGTTGCTGACTATCATCTGTCGCACGTGCCGCAGCACAAAGTGAAGAAGACCGCGATGCGCATGTCGCTGGAACTCGATCCCACGCCGGATATTCTGGCCGAACTGGGCCGCAAGAAAGGCGACCGGCTGCTGATCGGATTCGCGGCCGAGACGGAGAGGCTGGTGGAGAGCGCGCGGCAAAAGCTGGCATCGAAGAACTGTGACATGATCGTGGCCAACCTGGTGAACCAGGAAGCCACCGGTTTTGAATCCGACGAAAACGAAGTGGTGCTGGTGCTGTGCACCGGAGAAACGATTGCGCTATCGCGCGCACCCAAGCGCGAGATTGCCGACCGCATTTTTGACCAGGTCCTGAAGCTTCGGCTCGCTTTGCACGCGGCACGATGACCAAGGACGAGGTTCGCCGCCGGCTGGAGTTCTACCAGGACCTCGGCATCCAGACGCTCTACCGCCGCGCAGCCACCAATCACCAGTCGCCTGCCACCAGCCTCCAGCCCCAAATCCCGAGTCTTCAGCCCGAGGAAGACTCGCTCTTCAAAATCCTCGCGGATCTCGGCGACTGCAAGCGCTGCCGCCTGCACGAAGGCCGCAACAAGATCGTCTTCGGCAGCGGAAACGAACAGGCCAGGCTGGTGTTCGTGGGCGAAGGTCCGGGCGCCGATGAAGACGCGCAAGGGCTGCCGTTCGTGGGCCGCGCCGGTCAGCTTCTCACGCAGATGATCGAAGGCACGGCGTCGAAGGAAGGCATTCCGCTGAAGCGCCCCGAGGTTTACATCTGCAACGTGGTGAAGTGCCGGCCGCCCGAGAATCGGACGCCGCAGCCGGACGAGATGGAGATCTGCGGCCAATTTCTCTTTCGCCAGTTGATGACCATTCATCCCAAGGCGATTTGCGCGCTGGGCTCCACGGCGGCCAAGGCGCTGCTCGGAACCAAGGACGGTGTGACGCGGCTGCGCGGCAAATGGCACAAGTGGCGCGACCTTCCGGTGATGGTGACCTACCATCCGTCCTACCTGCTGCGCCCCTACAACCAAAACGCGAAGAAGGAAGCCTGGGACGATCTGAAAAAGGTTCTGCACTTCGTGTACGACTAGGTTTTCTCGCCGAGCAGTTTCAGTTCGTGAATGCGATCCACCTCCAGCACCAGGTCGCCTTGCGGATCGACGCTGAATGCGGGAGTGAACTTTGCGCCCCAAACGAGCTCATCGTGCCGGTAGGAAAACTGGGCGTGCACCTGCTGGCTGAACGTGTCGTCGAAGCCCTGGACCAGGATCAAGAACTCGACGGAGAGCCGGGCCAGATCTTCGCGCGTTTTCCCGTAGAGCGGGCTCGCCGAATCGATGGGATGCACGATGGTCCAGGTAAGCGGGAAGAAGTAGACCGTGCGCCGTTCGAGTGGCAAGTCCACGAAACTACGCCTGAGCTGGCCGTCGGTGCTTTCCACCGTCATGAAAATGACGCGCGCCTCCAGGTTCAGGAGCACGTTGCTGCGGGCGTTGGTGATGCGGAATTGAAAGCTGGCGCCTTCCTGGTAGGGTGCAATCACAGCACGGTTGCTGAACAGAATGCGGGCGGTGGGCCGGGAAAAGCGCCCATATAAAAGGCCGGTGACGATCGCAAAGACCATCAAGCCGCTTGCGGCCTCCGTGGCCGCCACCACGTTGGCCCACGTACCGTCCGGATAGACGCTGCCATAGCCGACGGTGGTGAGGGTGTGCACGCTGAAGAAAAAGGCCTTTTGAAAAGCGCTCAGATCCGCCTCGCTTCCTTTCAGATTCTCAATGCCGAGCGCCAGGTAAGCGCCGGCGAAGAGCAGGTTCACCGCCAGAAACACAATCAGGACAATCAAAAAGAAGCGTGGCCAGGTCGTATCGATCAGCTTGAGATAGAGGTTCGCGTCGCGCCAGTGGAGCCCCTTGCGGCGCACGTTGAAAGTGCCGTTCGCGTTGATGGTGCGGCGCAGGACACCGCTGAATTGGGTAGTGAGGCCCGGATCGAAGGATTCCTGTTTCATAGGAGTGAACTCAGAATAACCTAACCGAACGCGGCAGGTGGGTTTCAGGAGGCCGCTGGCGCGGCGGGGGCGCTTGGGACGACGAATGCGTGGAGTTGGTCGAGCGTGCCGTTAAACCAGTTGAGGTCCACCGGCGTCGGGATGCCGGGCGTGCGCCCACCATGTGTATGTTGCCAGAAGGTCCAGGAGGCCCAGGGCTTGGGGATGCGCGGCGCGGCGGCCTCGGTGTAATGCGCGAGCCAGACCGGATGACGGGCCAGCGCGGGATCGTTCTGGAGGATTTCAACGGCGAAGGCCGGGCTGAGGTAGATGATCGGCGTGACCAGTAGGGCCTTCTCCACCGTTTCGAGCCATTCGGTGACGAGGCGGATGCGCTGCGAGGGCGCGATGTTGGTCCACAGGTCCAGGACCGGCGGGAGATCGCCGGGGTCGAGCTTGCCGACAGAGCGGAGGAAGAGGCTGGCCTGCGCCGCGGCCGAGCAGTCCGGCGCGAAGAAGTGATAAGCGCCGCGCAGGAGTCCGGCTTGGGCGGCGTTGGCGCGGTTACGGGCGAACGAGCGGTCGACCGAGGCGGCGCCTTCCGTGGCCTTCAGGAAGGCATAGCGGATGCCGGAGGCGGCGACGGCGGGCCAGTCGATGGTTTCCTGGTAATACGAGACATCGATCCCGGCGACGGTGGGGCGTTGTGTTGGTACAGGCACTCAGGGGCAGGATAGAACGGTGTAATCAGGAAGGTTGCAGCGTACGTGCCTTCTGCGTTGAATTCTCAGCTGAGAAATGAAGGAAAAGTCTGTGACTGCCTACCGCAGCACGCCCATTTTGTCCAGCGGCCAGTAAATGAACACCGCTTTGCCGTAGATATCGCGGCGCGGGACCATGCCCCAGGCACGGCTGTCGTTGGACGAGCTGCGGTGGTCGCCCAGCACGAAGTACTCGTCGGGACCGACGACGCGCGAGTCCATGGAACTCAGGTCGCGGAACTCGGGCGGCACGTAATTCTCGGTAAGCGGTTGGCCATTGATGACCACGGTGCCGTGGTCCACGGCGACGCGGTCGCCGGGCACGCCGATGACGCGCTTGATATACGACTTGGTGGGATCACCCGGAAACCAAAAGACGACGGTGTCGCCGCGGTCGATGTGGCTGAAATGGAAGCGGTAAATGAATTTGTTGATGAAAATGCGCTCCTGATCGTCGAGCGTGGGCATCATGCTGGTGCCCTCCACTTTCACGGGCTGATAAAGGAACAGAATCACAACAATGGCCAGGACGACGGAGACGAGAAGGTCTCGAAGCCAGTGAGCCAGGATGCCGAGAATCGAGCGCTTGTTGGCTTCAGGGCTGGCAACGGATGCTGGAGCCTGGTCTTGCTGGTCCATCACTTTTTGGCAAACCTGTTTTAATTTTCCCACCGGCGCGCCGAAGCTCGCAAGGCGGGTACTTACTTAGCGGTGTTCCGGTAGAGCAGGTACGAGCCTAGCCCCAAAATCGCAAACGACATGCCTAGAATCCAGTATAGATTTTGGTAGATGCGCGGCCTCACTTCCTGAATGTTGGGCTGGCCGCTGTCTTCGCCCGAATCGGAGCCGCCGCCGGCTGCTTCGGTCAACGAACCGGTTCCGTCCACTTCGATCTTGAAGCTGGTGTTCTCGATCCGATAGATGCTGGCCTGGGTCTTGGGCTCCGTTCCCACCAGTTTCAGATCGTCGCTTTTTACCGTGACGCCCGCAGGCACGACGAAGTTGGACGAGTCTTCGGGCTGGATGAGCTTGTCCGAAAAGACCAGGGGATTGGTAGTGGGGATAGTGTAGTTGAGATCGAAGCGAGTCTCGCCCGGTGGGATCGGGTAGTCAATCTTGTAAACGTTCGGCTCTTTGGTTTTCTCGGCGGGACGCTGGATGGGCATGCCACCCGCGGGATTCACCGTGACGCTCACCTTGCCGTTCGCTTCGGGCGGCAGATAGAAGCGCGCGGATCCTTCCTTGGGGTTGTTGTAGGTCAGGTTGGGGCCGCCCTGGTAGAGGATGCCTTCGCTGACGGTGGTTTCGGTCTGGCCCGGCTGCAAAACGATGAAGTGCTGGGCGACTTTGGCGGTGCCCGGTTTATTGGTGGAGTTGTAAACATCCACCTGGACGCCGGTCGAGGGCATGCCGGGCGGGATCATTTTGTTGTACAGCACGCCTTCATAAATGGCGCGGATGAGGCGCGGGCCTTGGGCATCGTTACTGGCGAAGCTGAACTTGCCCTGCGCGTCGGTCTTGACGGTGCCCAGGTTCTGCATGCCGCCCTGCGTGGGCTCGACCAGCATGACGACGACGTTGGCTTGCGGCTGGTTGGTGCTGCCATTGACGATCACGCCGTTGACGGCGGCGAAGGCGGGCGCCATCGCCAGCAGCAGCGTGAGAGCGAGCCGACTCATGACGCCATCGCCTTTCCGCATTGGCCGCAGAATTTCATCGGTTGAGCGAATTTGGCACCGCAATGCGGGCAGCTTCTGTCATCGGTTTGGGGCTTGGCCGGCGCGGCGGCGGCTTTCGCCTGCGCGGGCTTGGGTTCCGGCGGCGGCTGAATGGCGTCAATCTCCGCCAGGACCCTGGCCAGTTCGCGCTGCAAATCCAGCTTGGTCTTCTGATAATCCTCGTCGGAGAGCTTGCCCAGGCGAAACTCGAACTGCAGATCGCGCAGATTTTCGTAGATCTGCGCCTTGCGCAGGTCCAGATGTGCGGTGGGCGACGGCGCGGGCGTTTCGGGAATGTCCTTGGCGCGAACGAACAACGTAAACAAAATGGTGCCGAAGAGGAGGGCAACGGCAGCTGTCACGACCATCAGTCCAGCTTTTCCACTTCTTTCTCGATCTGGTCGTGATAGCGCTCCAGCAGCGGATCGTTCATTGCGCCCGCCTCCGTAACGGCGGCGGGCGGCTTCCGGCTATATTTGCGAATCACGAACACGACGAGAATGAGGCCCAGCGCGGCGGCGGAATAGAAGGAAAGCGATCCCAGAATCCCCGGCGGAGTGATGATCACATCCGGGCCCATGTCCTGAGCGAATTTGGCCAGAATGGCGTCATCGGACATGCCGGCCTGCTCCATCGCCAGAATCTTCTTCTTGTTTTCCCAACAGGTGCGGCACGGGTACGGATCCATGCGGCAAGCCATGTTGGTCTTGCAACCGCACGGGCAGTTCAGCCGATTGGCGATACGGTTTACCGCAGGGCTTTCCAGCTGCTCGGCCGATTGAGCGAAAACGCCGCTCGCGCAGCCGATCAACAGGCTCAGGACAATAAGGCTACTTCTGAACCGCCGCATGCTTTTGTGTTACTCCAATGACTTGCGTTCGTGCGTAGGCCAAGTGCACTTTGTTGGGTACCAGGCAGATCAGCGTTCCGAACGCGAGCACCCAAAATCCGATCCAAATCCATGAGACCAGCGGGAACACATACGCCTGGATCACAGCGCGCTGGTTATCGCTGGAAAGGCCGGCGAAGTTGATGTACAAGTCTTCGTCCAGGCGCCGGCGAATGGAAACTTCCGAAGTGGGCTGCTGGCTGGCCTTGTAGAGGCGGCGCTCGGGATACAGATTGCCGACGGACTTGCCGTCGCGCAAGGCCTCCACCGTCGCCCTCTGCCAGGCGTAGGTATTGTTTTCGCCGGTTTCGATATTGGCGATGCGCACGTTGTAATGGCCGAGCTGGAAGGCGCCGCCCGGGGCCACTTCCTTAGTGGTGTCCTGGTTGAAGGCCGCGCCCGTGTAGCCAATAAACATGAACACGATGCCCATGTGCACGAGATACCCGCCGTAGCGGCGGGTGTTGCGGTGCGTCAGCTCCACCGCCGCCGGGATGATGCCGATGTGATTCTTGGCGTTGATGGCCGACGCGCCCTTCCAGAACTCCGAGAAGATGGTCGCCGCGACGAACATGCACAGGCCGAAGGAGGCCAGCGCGTAGGGATGTTCATACACGCCGGCCACTCCGAGGCCGATCATGAGCAGCACCGCCGCCACCGTAGGCCACAGGAACGCGCGGCGCAGGCTTTCGAGCGAACTGCGGCGCCAGGCGATCAGCGGGCCGATGCCCGTGAGCAGCAACAACGCCAGGCCGATAGGTACGTTGATGCGGTCGAAGAACGGCGCATCCACGCTGATCTTTTCACCTGTCACGGCTTCTGAAATCACCGGGAACAGCGTGCCCCAGAGCACCGCGAAGCAGCTGGCCAGCAGAATCAGGTTGTTAAACATGAAGCTGGACTCGCGCGAGACCACGCTTTCCAGGCGCGCTTCACTCTTCAGGTAGCTCAGCCGCTCCAAAATCAAAATGATGGTGGCGGCGACGCCGATGGCCAGGAAGAAGACGAAATATTTTCCGATGGGCGACTGCGCGAAAGCGTGCACGGAGCTGACCACGCCGGAGCGCGTGAGGAACGTTCCGAAGATGCACAGGAAGAAGGTCCCGGAGATCAGGACCATGTTCCACACCTTCATCATGCCCTTCTTTTCCTGCATCATGACCGAGTGCAGGAAGGCCGTAGCGGTGATCCAGGGCAGCAGCGAGGCGTTCTCCACCGGGTCCCAGCCCCAATATCCGCCCCAGCCGAGCACGGCGTAAGCCCAGCCCTGGCCAAGTAGAATGCCGGTGCTTTGGAACAGCCAGGTGACGATCGTCCAGCGGCGGGTGGTGTGAATCCAATCATCGCCCGGCTGCTTGGTAATCAGCGACCCGATGGCAAAAGCGAAGGGAACCGTGAAACCGACGTAGCCCAAGTAGAGCATCGGCGGATGGATCACCATGGTCCAGTACTGCAGCAGCGGGTTGAGGCCCTGCCCCATGCCCTCGACGATGTTGCCGCGGCCGGCTTCCAGCACAGCGAAGGGAGTGAGCACGAAGCCGATCAGAAGCAGGAAGAACGCTTCCGTGACCATGAGCACCGAAGTCACCCAGGGCATCATGTCGCGAAACTTGCGGCGGTTGGTGAAGACGACGACGGCCGAATAGGTGGACAATATCCATGCCCACAGCAGCAGTGAGCCTTCCTGGCCGCCCCACCAGGCGGTGAACTTATAGATCGCCGACATGCTGGAGTCGGTGTGCGCGGCCACGTAGGCTAAATGGAAATCGCCTGTTTCGAGGGAATAGATGAGAAGGCCGGCGGCGACGGTGAGGAGAATCCAGACCGAATAGACCGCGCGCTCCGCGCTCACGACCAGGAAGGAATTCTTTTTGAACTTGCCGACGACGGAACCGACGACAGCGTAGATGGCCAGGCAAAACGCCAGGAGAATCGAGAGAGCGCCGATGTTTTCCATTCGAGATTAGTCCTCGGAACGGAGCGCGAGAATGGCTAGGATCTGGCCGGAATCGCGTCCTTCTTCAATTGTGGTTTGGCTTCGTATTTGGAAGCGCATTTCGCCTGTACCTTGCTGGCATGAAAGACGCCATCCGGGCCCAGCTTGCCGTCGGCCAGGGCCTGCGCGTTGTCCTTGAAGGTGTCGGGCAGCGGATCGATTCCGTTGTAGACCACCGCAAGGTGCACCGGGTCGTCGCGCAGAATGCCGGGGGTCTCATGCAGGGTGAACATCACCTCGCCGCCCTTGCGTACAATGGAGCCTTCCTCCACGTAGCCGTTCACGCGCAAGCGTTTGCCCTGGGCCTGGTCGCCCATCTTTTGAACCTCTTTAATTTCCTTATAGTACGTCTTACTTTCGCTAACGCCACCCAAGGCGAGCCAGGCGAGAACACCGATGATGATTGCCACCATGGCACCAAACTTCCAGTAGGTCGTCATGTTCTGCTCCTAGAACTATCAGTATAGCGCCGCCGGCCCAGGGGGTTCGTTTCCAGGCTTAGGACGCGGGAAAGCGGAATTTTCATCCCGGTTTTTCACTCGAAGTCTCTTCCGGAGCAATCTATCGGCCAGTCGGGCCGCCTACGAGCAACGTCACTCATATGTCCTTATCTTCCAAACCCATACGCGTCGCCTCCACGGCTTCCGTCGAAGCGGTTGCATTGGGGCAAGACGCCCGCAATTCCCGGCTCATGCCCCTGCTCGAGTACCCTGGACGTAAGCCAGCTCGATCCAGGAGGGACGGTTTGAGCGCGTATTCGCATACTGTCGGTGCAGTTTCTTACCAGTTCGCGGATCTGAAGACCTTGCTGGCGAGGGCCACGCCGGCGCGATCCGGGGACGAATTGGCGGGCCTGGCGGCGGGGAGCGCGGAAGAACGCGTCGCGGCGCAGATGGCGCTGAGCGAGCTGCCGCTGAAGACGTTTCTAGCCGAGCCGGTGGTGCCGTACGAATCGGATGAAGTCACGCGGCTGATTCTTGACGGCCGTGACAGCCGCGCGTTTGAACCGGTGTCGCACCTGACGGTGGGCGATTTTCGAGACTGGCTGCTGAGCGAACCGGCGACCGGCGAGGTGCTGCGCGCGCTCGCCCCGGGACTTGTGCCGGAGATGGCCGCCGCGGTCTCGAAGATCATGCGGCTGCAGGATCTCGTTACGGTGGCGTCGAAGATCCGGGTCGTCACGCACTTTCGCGATACGCTGGGCCTCGCGGGCCGGCTTTCGGCACGGCTGCAGCCGAATCATCCCACCGACGATCCCAAGGGTATCGCGGCGAGCATCGTCGACGGGCTTTCCTATGGCAGCGGCGACGCAGTGATCGGAATCAATCCCGTGTCCGACAACGTGGCGACGGTGGAGACGCTGCTGCGGTTAATCGACCACGTGCGCGAGTTGTATCGCATCCCGACGCAGAGCTGCGTGCTGGCGCACGTGACTACGCAGATGGCCGCGCTGGAACGCGGCGCGCCGGTGGATCTGGTGTTTCAATCCATCGCCGGAACCGAAGCGGCAAATGCGTCGTTCGGCGTGAACATCGCGATGCTGAAAGAGGCGCGTGAGCGCGCGCTGGCGTTGAAGCGCGGCACGGTGGGCGACAACGTGATGTATTTCGAAACCGGGCAAGGCAGCGCCCTTTCGGCCAATGCGCATCATGGCGTGGATCAGCAGACGCTGGAAGCACGCGCCTACGGACTGGCGCGGCATTTCAAGCCGCTGCTGGTGAACACGGTGGTGGGCTTCATTGGCCCGGAGTATTTGTATGACGGCAAGCAGATTCTGCGCGCGGGTTTGGAGGATCACTTTTGCGGTAAGCTGCTGGGGCTGCCCATGGGATGCGATGTCTGCTACACCAATCACGCCGAGGCTGATCAAGACGACATGGACGCGTTGCTGACAATGCTGGGCGCGGCCGGCGTGAACTACATCATGGGAATTCCAGGCGCCGACGACATCATGCTCAACTACCAGAGCACGTCGTTTCACGATGCGCTGTACGTTCGCAGTATCTTCGGCCTCCGCCCTGCGCCGGAATTCGAAGCGTGGTTCAACGAGGTGCGGCAAGAGCTGCCGCGCATGGCGGGATTGCTGCTCGAAGCGTAATCCCCATCACGCAACGCGGGCACGCCGCGCGCATCTCACTGAGCGGGGAGGAACTCCATGCGAAGCACCATCGGAATACCCGTTCTCGCTGTTTTGCTTTTGTCTGGCGGCTTTGCGGCCGACAGTCAAAAGGACCACAATGATGCGTTCATGCCGGGGCCGGAGAACGAAACACAACTGGCCAAGCAGGTCCGGCACAATTTGCTGACGCTGCCGTACTACAGCATTTTCACCGACCTGGCGTTCCGGCTCGAGCCAGGGGGAGTGGTTGTGCTGGAGGGCGCCTGCCCACCGGAGCCTCCCTGGGACATCAAGTCCGACGCGGAACGCGTAGTTAAGAAAATACCGGGCGTGACCAAGGTGGTCAATAATATCAAGGAGCTTCCGCTGTCGCCGATGGACTGGCAGATCCGGCGGGCTGTGGCGCGGGCGATTTACGGCGCTCCCACCATTGGGATGCGCTATGGCTATCAGGCTCTGCCTTCCATTCACATCATCGTGGACAACGGGCACGTCACGCTGGAGGGTGTGGTGGACAATCAGTTCGACGACACGCTGATCCGGACCCGCGCCAACACCGTGCCGAACGTTTTCTCGGTCACCGACAATCTCAGAGTGATCAACCCGAGCGAAGACAAGCCTCCGAAGAAAAAGAAGTCTTGAGTGCAGCGATACTGGAGGCATGACCCGGCTACGGGATTACACCACGGCGCGTGTGGGTTTGGGGCGCGCCGGGCAGAGTATTCCAACACGCGAGTTGCTCGATTTCCAATTGGCGCACGCGCGGGCGCGGGATGCGGTGCGCCTGCCGCTGGACGTTCGCTCGCTGGTGGTGGAGTTGAAGCAGAAAGGCATCGAACCCGTGACGGCTGCGAGCGCCGTGCGGGATCGAAGTGTCTACCTGCGGCGTCCGGACCTGGGCCGGCGGTTGAATGCGGAATCGCGCGCAAGGCTGGCTGCGCTCGACGGCGAGCATGACGCGGCGTTCGTCATCGCCGACGGGCTTTCGGCTTTGGCGGTGCACCGGCATGCCGCGGCGCTGTTGGAGATCGTGGTCGCTCACCTGGATTGGCGCAGCGCGCCGGTGGTAATCGTCGAGCAGGCGCGCGTCGCGATTGGCGACGAGATCGGCGAACTGCTGGGCGCGAAGCTGGCGGTGGTCTTGATCGGTGAACGGCCGGGCCTGAGTTCGCCCGACAGCCTGGGCGTGTATCTCACCTGGCAGCCGAAGCCGTGCCGCACCGATGCCGAGCGCAATTGCATTTCGAACATTCGCGCGGAAGGCTTGAGCTACGCAGTGGCGGCACACAAGCTGCTGTTCCTCATGAACGAAGCGCGCCGGTTGAAGATGTCCGGCGTGGGACTGAAAGAGGACGCTCGCGCGCGCCTGGATTAGCCGGAGAAACTGTAATTCACCCCTAAGTCCTGCGCGACAGCAGACAGGCGTGGATCGGCGGTCCACAATTGGAATCCCCCGACAAGCGTGGAGGCCAACAGATGAATGTCGATCCAGCCCGCACCGCGGCCGCATAGATTTCGCCCCCGCACAAATGCAACTACTTCGTCATGGGGAACAGTTACGGCTTGAAACATCCGCTGGTAATCGGCCAGGAGCTTCTTCCGACCGCCCCGGTCGCCGATGAGCAGTTCGCCGTAGATCAAGTCGTGTCCGGCGACCTCATCGAGATCGAGCAGCCTGGTAAGCTGCTCCTGGAACGGCGAGCGACCCGAGAGGGCACGAATCCAGACGGAGGTGTCCACCAAAACCATTACGCGATTTGGTGTTTCGCCGACGGCTCCTCACGTCGCCGTGGTACATCCTGCGCGTCAGGCTCACTTCCAATCAGAGCGCTGAGACGCTGATAGGCGGCATGACGGATGAGAGCCTCCAGACCCAGCCGGACGGTTTCGGTGTCGGTGGATGCCCCGCAAGCTGCCTTGGCTTCCTCGAACAGCTTCCCATCGATGTTGAGGGTCTTCTTCATATGTACGATTATGCCATATGTATATGGGTAAAACAAGTGTATTCAGGGGAGGGATGTTCCTGCCGCGCGGGCAGGCTCCTTAAGATGTTCATAATACTTGAGATCTTCGCCTGAAAGCAGCTTGGTGGCGAAAATGACCTGGCCCGTGTGCATCGCGAAGTGCTCCACCACGTGGTAGATGGCTTCCATCAGCGTGACGTCGTAAATCTTCTGGATGACTTTTCTTTCGGTGAGGCGTTCGGCCGGAAGATGCCGGATCGTTTCCGCTGCTTCGCTCGCGACCGCCTTCAGCTTTGCCGAAAGGTCGGCCGGAGCCAAGCCGCCGCGGGCCGCGAATTCGCTGGCGCGATCGCGCTGGTCGGGCTGGCCGCCGACGCCCCCGAGGATCCATTGCCGGACATTGCCGGTTAGATGCAGCACGATGTTCCCGACGGCGTTTTGGTTGTCACTGTTGCGAGTCCAGACCTGCTCGGCCGACAGGCGGCCGAGGCAGTCTTCGATCCGGCCGCAGAAAGTAAGCAACTGGTCGGCGGAGTAATGGAGGAACTCTTGTTCGATCACAGGATTTCTTCAGACCAGTTTTCCAAGATCGATTTGATCTTGCCGGTGAACTGATCGGCCAGTGCGCCGTCGATCAGGCGGTGATCGAAGGTGAGCGCGAGATAGGCGATAGAGCGGATGCCGATGGCGTCGTCCACGACGACCGGGACTTTTTCGACGGTGCCGAGACCGAGGATGGCGACCTGGGGCTGATTGATGACCGGCGTCGCGAAGACGCTGCCGAAACTGCCGAAATTCGTGATGGAGAAGGTGCCGCTCTGCACTTCTTCGGGCTTCAACTGGCGCGAGCGGGCGCGGGTAGACAGATCCACGATGGCGCGCTGCAGGCCGACCACGTTCTTTTCATCGGCGTTGCGAATCACCGGCACGATCAGGCCGTTCTCCAGCGCCACGGCGATGCCGATATTGATTTCGTTGTGGTAGATGATGTTGTTGCCCTCGATGGAGGCGTTTAAGATCGGGAATTGGTGAATGGCCTCCACCGTGGCCGCGATCACGAACGGCAGATAGGTGAGCGAATAACCGTAGCGCTGTTGGAATTCGCCTTTGTAGCGCTCGCGCATCTTCGCGATCCTGGTCATGTCGGTCTTGTGGACCGTGGTAACGTGCGCCGAAGTGTGTTTGCTTCGGATCATATGTTCGGCGATCCGGGCGCGCATCACGCTCATGGGCTCGACGCGGGCGCGCGGGGCTTCGGCGCGTGGCATGGGAGCCTGCGGCGCGGGTGGCGCCGGAGGCACGTACACAGCGGGCTGCGCTGCCGGTGCGGATGGAGGCGCGGCGACTTGCGCCATGGTCCGGGCGCCCTGCGCGGACATGTACCCATCCAGATCCTGCTTGGTGATGCGTCCGCCCGATCCGCTGCCTTTCACCTGGTTGAGATCGATGCCGTACTCGCGCGCCATCTTGCGCACCAGTGGAGAGAGCGGGCCGGCGCCTTCGGGCTGGACCGGCAGGGGCGGTTGAGGTTCGGGAACGGGAATCGGATAAGGACCGGCCGACGAGGCAACCGGTTCCGGCACTCGCAGGGGTTCGGGAGCTTTGGCCGCCGGGGGTGGTGCGGGGGCAGGGGGAGGGGGTAGTGGAGCCGCCTTGGCCGCTGCGGGTGTGGATGCGCCGTTGCCGGCGCCCTCTTCGATGCGTCCGACAATGGTGCTGATGGCGACGGTCTTGCCCTCTTCCACCAGCACTTCCTTCAGGACTCCGGCCGACGGCGACGGAATTTCGGTGTCGACCTTGTCGGTGGAAATCTCGAACAGCGGCTCATCGCGGTCAACGTGTTCGCCGGGCTTCTTCAGCCACTTGGTGAGCGTTCCTTCCACGATGCTCTCGCCCATCTGGGGCATCACTACGTCAATCATGAACATGTCTCCGTGTATGCAACGTCCGCTCTCTCGCGGTCGCGGCTGTGTAATTCGCGGCTCGGTAGGTCGCGGCTCGGCAATTGGTAGCCAAACTGTTGTGCAAAATTTCTCGACAACGTGGCGAGAACTTCTTCGCGGCCGGCAACGACGCCTAGCTCCCGCAGGGAGGTGACCGGCTTGGTCAGCCCGCAGGGGACGATGTACTGAAAGTAGCTCAGGTCCGTCGTATGATTCAGTGCAAAACCATGGGAGGTGACCCAGCGGCTGATGTGCACGCCGATCGCGGCCACCTTTTTGCCGTCCACCCACACGCCGGTCAGTCCCGGCTGGATTCCGGCGTCAATGCCAAATTCCGCGAGCGCATCGACGATGACGCGCTCGATAGTCCGAACGTATGCGACCACGTCGCGTTTCCATTCTCGCAAATCCAGGATGGGGTAGCCGACGATCTGGCCGGGCCCGTGGTAAGTGATGTCGCCGCCGCGGTCGGTAGGGTGAAACTCAATGCCGGCACGCAGCAGCAGGTCCTCGTGGGCCAGCAGGTTGCCCCGGTTGCCGTTCCGGCCCAGCGTGATGACGTGCGGGTGTTCGACGAACAGAAGCTGATCCGGGATGCGGCCTTGCTTGCGCTGCTCGACGCAGTCACGTTGCAGGGCGAGCGCCTCGGAGTAGCGGAGCCGTCCCAGATCGCGCACTTGGAGAGCGCGGTCAGGCATTGATGGTGAGTCCGTACACGTTGTTGAAGGCCTCGCCCATGGCTTCGTACAGCGTGGGATGCGCGTGGATGGTGCCCATGAGAGTCTCGACGGTGGCTTCCGCTTCCATCGCCGCGACGGCTTCGGCAACCAGTTCGTACGCTTCCGGTCCGATGATGTGGACGCCCAGGATCTCGCCGAGCTTTTCTTCGGATACCACTTTGACGAACCCTTCGTGCATTCCCAAAATGCTGGCTTTGCTGTTGGCGGCGAACGGAAACCTGCCGATCTTCACCGCATAGCCCTGCGCGCGGGCTTGCGCTTCGGTGAGGCCGACGCTGCCGATGCCCGGTTCGGTATAGGTACAACCGGGAATGCGGTTGCGGTTGACCGGCTTCACCGCCCTTCCGGCCATGTGAGCGACGGCCACCATGCCTTCCATGCTCGCGACGTGGGCTAACTGCGGCGTTCCCGCCACGACGTCGCCGATGGCATAGACGTTCGGCTCGCCGGTCTGCTGGTTGGCGTCAACCTTGAGGAATCCGCGGTCCAGCTCGGCCCGCAGTTTGTCCAGGCCGATATTTTCGGTGAGCGGCCTGCGTCCGACGGCGACCAGCAAGGTTTCGGCTTCCAGGTCCTCGCGCTTGCCGCCGGCCAGCGCCACGCACATCCGTACGCCGTTTTCGGTCTTGGTGATGTCTTCGGCTTTGGCGCCGGTTTCGCAGCGGATGCCGGTCTTCTTGAAATAGCGCTCCAGCTCTTTGGAGACTTCTTCGTCTTCGACCGGAACCAGCCGGGGCAGCATTTCAAGCAGGGTGACCTTGGCGCCGAAGCGATTGAAGATGGACGCGAACTCCACGCCCACCGCGCCCGCGCCGATGATCACCATGGTCTTGGGGATGGCCGGAAGATCGAGAATCTCGATGTTGGTCAGGATGGTCCTGGCGTCGGGCTGCAGGCCGGGCAGCATGCGCGCTTCCGAGCCGGTGGCCACGATGATGTTCTTGGTTTCGAGCGTCTGCGAGCCTTCGGCGGACTTCACTTCCACTTCCAGCGTCGTTTTGCCGCCGCGCGGCTTGATCGCGCCGAAGCCCCGCACCCAGTCAATCTTGTTCTTTTTCATCAAGAACTCGACGCCCTTGGCGTGCTTGGCGACGATTTTGTTCTTGCGGTCGAGCACTTTGGCGTAATCCATGCGCGGGTTGTCGCACAAGATGCCTTCGTCGGCGGAATGCACGAAATGGCCCCAAACGTCGGCGGTGTGGAGCAGCGACTTGGTGGGGATGCAGCCGACGTGCAGGCAAGTGCCGCCGAGTTTGGGATCTTTTTCGACGATCGCGGTTTTCAGTCCGTACTGCGCGGCGCGGATGGCGGCCGAGTAGCCGCCCGGCCCGCTACCGATCACAACGAGGTCATAGGTCATTTTTTTTCAGGATAGCATTGGACCCCGTGAGCTCTGTCATTTGTCGTGTCCATCTCGTGTACCCTATTGGGGCTACGGGCTGAACCTAAGGCTCAGGTGAGTACTAAGGTTGGATTTCGCGCGAAAAAGCGGGAACGCCTTCTGGCAACCGACCCGATCCTGGCTTAAGGTGATGGTATCCCGATGCCGAGCACCTCGAAACAGCCCGGACCGAACCTGATCCGGCATTATGCACTGGGGGCGATTTTCCTGGTTCCGCTCTCCATCGGAGTCCTGCTGGTGACGAGCAACGCCAGCCAGAACGATCACGCCAACCAGATCAGCCACGACGTGGGCGCGATGTACGCGCAGGGCATGGATTTTTCGCAGCCGTCCAATCAGGACATCGCGCTAAACGCGGCCGAAGGGCTGCAGGTGGACATCCGGGGCGGCCACGGCGTGCTGATCCTCAGCAAGATCCGCGTGGTCCAGCCGGCGGATTGCGCGGCGCGTCCGTCCGGCAAATGCGCCAACGAAGGGCGTGCCGTGGTGACACAACGGTACACGCTGGGAAACGCCGCCCTGCGAACCAGTTCCTTTGGGACGCCGGACAACGTGGACCCGCGTACCGGGAACGTCCACGACTGGGCCGACGACCCTTCGGCGCGCGCCGAAGGATTTTCCGGCAATCTGAAGCCAGGAGAGTCCACCTACGTGGCGGAGTGCTACCTGACCTCGCCGGAAGCGCGCGGCGGCGTGTATTCCCGTGCGATGTTCTAACGGTTCACTGATTGGCGTGGTAAACGATCGGCTCCGGACCGTCCAGCACCTTAAAATCGGCCGGTACCGTGAACAGCGCCGGGTCGGGCTCGGCGCGCACGATGTTGGTGAGTTTGAAGGTTTGCTCGCCGATTCGCGGGTCGGTGCGCTTGCTGTAAACCACGGTCTTCAAGTCGGGC
>Ga0335074_10005381_pt1 | contig 17706 bp, 18 predicted proteins | sample Lox_Sample_23_FD_206715 | JGI IMG/M metagenome (GOLD analysis project Ga0335074, IMG submission 206715) | Soil microbial communities from Loxahatchee National Wildlife Refuge, Florida, United States - Lox_Sample_2.3 | ecosystem: Environmental > Terrestrial > Soil > Wetlands | place: USA... | reverse complement strand
AGCAGCTGCGCCAGCGGCCCCGCGAACCCGGCCAGGTCCAGCTGCGGACTGTCCCCCTCCCCTGCCCCGGCCAGGTCCGCTTCGGTAGCGGGGACGCTCCGGTCTGCCGCGGTCATCCCGGCCGCTCAGTCCGCCGGCCGCGGCACCAGGGCAAAGCGCAGCGCCGGGAAGCGTGCGCCCAGCGTCGTGATCGCCCGATACGGCGTCTCACCCGCGGTGAAGAAGCCGTAGCCGATCACCGCATGATCGCGCGGCAGCCGGCGCCCCGCGGTCACGCCGGGCCGCAGCGCGACCTGGCGCAGCCGGTCAATGGGTGGCGAGCCAGGCCAGCGCCTCCGGATGGGTGGCGCCGAGCGCCAGGATGGCGTCGGGCACCGGCAGCAGCGCGTGCAGGTCGAACGGACAGTTTTTCCCATGGCCGACCTGGGCGGCGGCGCGCGCCTGGTGGGCCTCGGACTACGGCGCGTCTCCCGGTCGCGGGTAATGGCAGAAGCCCGCCGACGGGCGGCGACGGCTTTCACCCACGCGCCACGCGGCTGGAGCCACGCCGAGGGCAACCATTACCACTGCCGGCGTCACCCGGCGCTACCCCGCCCGCCGTCATCCGGGGTGAGTGCGCAGCCGATGCGGCGTCCGTTTGGTCGCCGCTTGGCGTCCGGACCGTGCCGACACCCTGGCAGACCGGACATGGGACGCGTTTGCCGCCGAGAATCTCGACCCCGGACGGTGCGGCCCGGTGATAGACCTGCCGCAGGCCGCGGCAGCGTGGGCAGACCTCATCGCTGCCCGGCCAGGGCAGCACGCTCTGTTGCGGCGTTTTGCGGGCGGCGCGGCGCGGCATGGCCGCATCCTAACCCGCCATGAACAAAATGAGAATCCCGGAATGGCAGCGTCGGCGCCGGCCCCCGCGCCCTGGTGGTATCCTGCAAGGCTGCTGGCACGAGAAACGCCCCTCCGGTCGGTTCATGCACCAACGTGCATACAATGCTCAGCCGGGATGGCCATTGCAAACCGTTAGAAGGCGGTTGCGAAGCGCGCGCCAGTGTATCTACGATATTCTCTACCTGCGCCGGATCGAGTCCAAGCATGCGCAGGGAAGGCATGACGGTGCCGCTGGCGAATTTGGTCGGGTCCGTCAGAAATTGCACCAGAAGTGCTTTGGTCCAGGTTCCCTGTCGTGCTCGGAGCCCCTGGGAATACGGAAAAGCGTCCGATGCAATTGGTCGGTTGAGCAGATTAGTCAGGGTCGGCGCGGTATCGCCGGGATGAGTCGGTCCAAAGTGATGACAACCCAAACAGCCGGCAGCTGGGATATCTCCGAGGGGGGATTGGGCAAGCCGTTCCTGCGCCAATTTATCCGTATCGACAGAGATGAACAGAAGCTGGGTATCGTCAGTCCATAATATAATCGTCCCATCTCCCGAAGGACAAGGCGATCATGATCGAGGACGAGGCAGTCCGATTGAAACCGCCCCCCTGTCCTTACGTGTTGGACTGCCTTGGCGAAGCGGCTGCCCCCCGCGATTGCTCAACCATCAGAAAGTCACGCGAACGCCGCCAAAGCCGGCGATCGGGGCCCCAATGTTGTAGCTCCGCGTGTTGCTGGTGCCAGGCGCCGGAAAGAACGTGATGGAGGAGGTCGGAGAAAACGTGCCGTATATGTAATACGTTGAGTCCGTGACATTCTGAATCAGACCGAAAAGCTGGATGTTCTTTGTAACCTGGTAGCTCGTGTTCAGGTTCAGGACGAAATATCCGGGCAGCGGCTTTGTTAGATTTGCCTCATCGCCAAACAGGTACTGGCTGGTCGCCGCCACCGCGCTCGCGCCGACCGTCCATGCGTCTGTCGCGTTGTACTGAAACCCGAACTTGACCAAATTGGTAGGGACGCCGGGAAGACGGTCACCGGGTTGAACCGCGATATTACCGTTCGCGTCGGCAAAAGGATTCAACGGGCTCGACTCTATGAACGAACTTCGGAAAGTCGCGTCTGTGTAGGTGTAGTTGATATATGCCATCCAACGGTCGCTGTGAAACTTAAGTCCAGCGTCAAATCCCTGGCGCTGGGTCGCGCCGACGTTCTGGAAGAAACCGCGGCCCAGGACCACACTCTGCACGAACGCAATATCGTCCTCTAGGTTTGTGCGAAAGAGGCCGAGATTCCAATTTAGCTTCGCCGTGGGAAACGGTGTCAACTCACCACGAAATCCTACCTCGAACGTGTGCCCCACGACCTGCTTAAGGTTGGGATCACCAGTGAAGAAATTGGCGAGGCTGCACGGACTCGCCGGGCTGGCACAGCTCAGCTCCGCCGGCGTTGGCGTGCGGTTGGAGACAGAATAGGAGCTGTACATGCTCAAGGCGGGCATCAGCCTATAGGTCAGGCCAATACCTGGGTTGAAGTGCGTGAAGCTATGATTGCCCGAGAGGCCGGTTCCCAGTAGATCGTTGAGGTCTATCTGCTCGGCATTGAACCGACCGGCGACGTTGGCTGACAGCCGCGGCGTAATGTCGAACGTATCCGTGATGTACGCGCCGTAATAGGCCGTGCTAATGGCCAGCCTCACCGGGGAGTCGGTGCCGTCCGCCTGATCGACGATAATCCCCTGCGGGAACCCGGCGGGCCCGAAGAAATTTTCCGTCACTTCATCAAGTCCGCCAATCCCTGTGGTGGCGCCGAACAAGGTGCTGGAGCCGTCGAAGCTAAGCCCCGCGACGAGTTGATTATCGTGACCAAATATCTCATTCTCGTTGGTAACCTGGACCGACACACCGTAGCCATTGGCATTCGTCGTTTGGCTGTCCCAGTCGGAGTAGGCGCCGCCACTCAGGAAATCCGGGATCGGGTTGCTGTTGCGGTCGGTGGCGAGCACGTCGGTACCCACTTCGCACAGGAATCCCGAAATAGTATTGCACGATCCGAAATCGGCGACGTCGCCGTTGCCCACGCGCTGCAAGAAGTAGTCGTAATAAGTGAGCGCTTGCAAGGAGGTCGTATCATTCAGTCGGACGTTGGCGTTCAGACTGATCAGCCCATAGGTGTTGCTGATCGGGCTCGGCCCGGTGAATTGTGCGCGAGGATCGGCGGCCAGCCACTCGACGGGCGTGGTCCCTGGCGCTTGCAGCGTGTTGTTGGCGACGTCGATGTTAAGGTGCACCTCCGCGACGTTGCTTCGCCAACCCACGTCGGCATAGACCTGCGCGAGTTTAGATGACTGAAAGTCGCGCCAACCGCCCTCTGTCAGACCAGAGGCGGCGATATAGAACGAGGTGTTGCCGCTCTGCTTGCCAAACTGGAAATCACCACCGGCCTGCGAGAAGGAACCGCCGTAAGCCTCGCCCTCGAACCCATGATAGGTGAAGCCGTTCTTCATCTGGATCGCGAGCGAACCGCCGAGGGCATTGAGCCCGAATACCGGATTCGCCCCCTCCAGGTTCATCGTATTGATCGCGATATCCGGGATGAGGTCGAAGTTCACGGTATCGCCGAATGGCGAGTTGAAGCGGACGCCGTTCAAATACACTGCCAGCCCCTCCGGCGTTCCCTCAAGCGGGGAGGCCAGAAAGCCATGATAGCTCAGGTCGGGTTGAAATGGGCCGCCGGCTGCGCTGTCCAGCTGTACGCCCTGTGCCTGGTTTTGCAGCGTGTTCAGGTAGCTTGGCGGCCCCTGTAAGGTCACGTCTTGGCTTGAGAAACCTTGTGTCTCCGACGGCACCTTGGCGCGATCCACACCGGAGCCAAGCAGCGGCGTGGGAGCGATGATATCGACCGGCGGAATAGCCTCGGTCGGCGTCGCGGCCGCGCCGGCAGGCGCAGTTTCGGTCGGTTCAGGCGACTGTCCCGATCCTGGCGATGTCATCGGGCTCGGGGCGGCTGGCTGCGCCAGGGCAAAATGCGGCAGAAGGGGCAACAACGCACCAAGTGCCGCGAGATACCTCATTCATCCCTCCCGGATCCGTCGAGGCGCATCCTTGGTGCTCCGCGGGCCCCGCGAGGGGCACATGTGCCGTCACCCGGGCCTAACGGGCAAAACCCGCCGACGGCCCAGGCGATCGAAGGGACAAGTAACAGCAGTTACCTTCGCCGCGTCCATTGCAAAAAGTGAAAATAGTTCTTCAAAAAGTGCAGTCTGACTTACACTTTTTGCAGCCGTGTGAGAGGCGCGCTGGCAAGCTGCCCGGGGTCCAGCAATGTGGTTGCGCGACGCCCCTCAATTGCTGAATGATAGCCGCATGCTGCCCACCTCGCTGGGGTGAACCGTGAGAACCAAGCGGAACCGGGGGACGTCCGACCGGCTCGATGATCACACGCCGCATCGGCCCTTGTCGCTTCGTGGCCAGCTGGTGCTGATTCCAACCACGATGCTGATCCTCGGCCTCTTCACCACGGTTGGAGTCGTTCTTCTGGACGCACACAGCCGAATCGCCGCCGAGATCGCGTCAGCCATGGATCTTGGCCATGATCTTGCGGCAACCGCCTTGCGTAACGTGGTTGATGCCGGCGGCCCCGCCGCCGCGTTTGAGCGGTTGCGGCATGATCTGCCACGGGTACGGCACGTGCAGTTCGAGGTGGTTCCCTCCGAGGAAGCGATGGTTCACGGTATCCGTCTGCGGGGCAAGGAGGCCTGGCTCCATCCACAACCGTGGCTCGCGCAGCTCTTAGCGCCCCCTCCGGCGGAGCAAAGCTTTCCGGTTGTCATACATGGCGAAAGGGTCGGTGAACTTCGTCTGCGTTCGAACCCGGAAAACGAAATCGCGGAAATCGTCGGTGAGGTAGAGCTCTTCGCGAGCGTACTCGTTGCACTATACGTCGTGATTATCGGAGGCATCTTGTGGACTGTGCGTCGCGCGCTTCGTCCAATGCAGTCGCTCGCCGATGGGTTCGATTGCCTGGAGCGCGGAGACTATCGACTGATTGCACCGATCCCGGTGGCCGAACTTCAACGGATCGGCCACCAGTTCAACCGGCTCGCGCAGTCGCTTCACCGGGTGACCTCGGACAATCATTTTTTGATCGGGAAGCTACTCTCTATGCAGGATGAGGAGCGAAAGGAACTGGCCGCGGATCTGCATGATGAATTTGGGCCGGTTCTCTTTGGGATCCGTGCAGAGGCGGCATGCCTTATGAAATCAGTGGCACGCGACACGGAATCCTACGCGCGTGCAAAATCCATCGCTGAGCTGACGGATGGGATTCAGAAGGTGAACTACCGGATGCTGGATAGTTTGCGGCCGCTGATTTTGGAGCAGATGGGTCTGTCTCAGACTCTAAGGCAATTGGTAGCGTCCTGGCAGGTCAGGTACCCACACATCACTTGGTCTTTGTACGTGCCCCGGGACTTCGAGGATCCTGTCGAGCCACTGAGCCTGACGCTGTACAGGGCCGTGCAGGAGAGTGCGACGAATGCCGTTCGGCACGCGCAGGCGTCTGCGATCGATGTCCGGCTGGAGCGACAACCGGCCAGTGAAGTAGCGACTACCACCGGCGGACCCGCGGCGTGTAAAGTGTTCCTATCCGTTCAGGATAATGGGACGGGCCTCCCGGAAAACTTCCGACATGGATTCGGACTTCTCGGGATGACGGAACGCGTTCGCCAGCTTGGCGGCACACTGATGATCAAAAATATGCAATTAGGCGTCGCTGTCGAGGTGACGGTCCCGGAAGAAACCGCAACAAGCTGCCATGGAGCCAGCACGTGCGGATCCTGCTGATTGAAGATCATCCGATCGTGAGGGCAGCTTGCCGCAATCTGCTGCAGGCGATCGGTGGAGTGGAGATAGCGGAAGCGGCTACGGCGGCGGACGGTTTGAGCAAGTCCCAGGAATTTCTCCCCGACATCATCGTATTGGATCTGAGGCTGCCGGACGGCAGCGGCCTGGACTTGCTCGCGTCGTTGACATCGTGCGCACCCGACTCGAAAGTCATAGTGTTCAGCATGTACGATGATCCGGCCTTTGCGGCGCGGGCACTGGAGGCAGGCGCCAAAGGTTACATGACGAAGAACGACGACCCTGACGCCTTTTTGCAAGCGATCGACAAGGTCCGGGACGGTGGAATATTTCTCACCGGATCCATGGCGGAGAAGCTGGCGCTGATGACGACGAGCCGTGGGGACGATCCCCTCCGCGACTTATCGAGCCGGGAGCGCCAAGTGTTGGAGCTGCTGGGTCGGGGTAAGACACTCGCAGAAATCGCCGACGAGATGAATTTCAGCTATCGGACATCCGCCTACGTGGCTTCACAGCTCAAGACCAAGCTACACGTCACAAGTACCGCTGCTTTGATCAAGTGGGCGGTCGACCACCCTCCCCTGGCATCAAACGCGGGATAGGCGGCGGTATCTAGCACTGGCGCAAGCATACGGTGTGGCTGGCCGTCTTTGCGCATGCGGCCGCGGGAAATAAGATCATCACGCCGTGGGGCCGGCGGAAAGGACTCGCCGAATCGACCCGCCAGCTGACCGTCGTCCCGGCCGCCCAAGCACCGCAGGCCACGCGCCGATTCCTAGAATTCTTTGCGGGGATGATCCGCAACCAGCCGCATGCGGCGGGAAAATTTCTGCGCCTGGTGCGACCATCACCGCATCGGCCGGCCCGCCGACATCGAGCCGCTGCGTCGCCCCCATCCGCATGCTGTTCGACACCAAGTACCACGGCCGGCCCGTCACTGCTAGCAGGACATGGAGGGTCGTTCCGTTCGCTTGAATGTCTTGCGTCCGTGGGGCCGAGAGCATTCTTCGGTCGTCCTGGCTGGGCGTGAGGTTTATACGCCCTATTCCATGGAAGCGTGCCACAGCCAAGTCCGATAAGCTTCAAGGTTGGGGGGCCGTCGGCAGATTGGCAAGTTCGCCATCGCGGGCAGCTCTCCTCCATCCGGTGCATAAGGCAAGAATTCTGCAACAGCCAAAGCCCAAAGATGAGTCCGGCAAAGATTCAAATTGAAAGGAAAGGTCCGCAATCACCCGAGCCTTTCACTTGGCCGCTGGTTGAGCGGCTCCAAACCCGGACGTTCAACACGGCTGACAGCGCCTTGGGCGTCAGCGGCTGAGAGTTTCTTGTGCTCCCGCCGTCTCATGAGCAGAGGAAGCACGCGAGTGGCGGTCCGTCAGAATTTCGGCTCACCCACTAAGAAATTCTTGAGACCCCAGCGTCGGCTATCTGGCCCGAGGCAGACCACCGGGCTTTTCGTCGGCCGTCGCCGCCCCCAATTCGGACGTTATCTTCGCGCTCCGTTGTAAATTGTCCGCAAATCGGCGCAGCAACCGCGCCAGGTCCTTCAAATCGTCCTTGCTCCAGCCGGCAAGTGCTTTTCCTGCCAGGCGTTCGCGCGCCGCGTCCAACATCGCCGACATCGCCTGGCCCTTGCCGGTCACCGCCACTTCCGTCACACGACGGTCGGTCTTGGCCGTCCCGCGCACGACAAGGCCCAGATTTTCTAGCTTCGCCACCTGCCGGCTGACTGTGGTGTAGTCGCGTCCGACCCGGTCGGCGAGCTCGCCCACCGCAAGAGGCCCGCGGCGCTGGGTCAATACCAGCAAGGGAAATAGCGCGCGGTCTAACGATACGCCGGCTTCGCGCAACAGAATAACGTCATTCTGCGGCCGGTTGATAAACCCGACCACATCGATTAGCGCCTCATGCAGCGCGCGCAGCGCGGCGGCGCGATTACGTGTATTTTGCACTTTCCTCCTTGACCGGCCGCTCGGCCGTGCATATATGCATGATACACGTATATCGGGAGCGCGATAGGATGCAAGGATCGACCATCGATGTGCTGATTTGCGGGGCGGGGGCAGCGGGCCTGGCGCTGGCGATTGATCTCGCTAGGCACGGCGTCAAGTTCCGACTGATCGAGAAGGCGGAGACCCCCTTCCAGGGCTCACGAGGCAAGGGGATTCAGCCACGCAGCCAGGAGGTGTTCGAGGATTACGGCATTCTCGATCGTCTATTTGAGACCGGGGGTGTGTATCCGCCCATCCGCCAATACAAGCCGGACGGCAGTTTTGACGACGCGCCCCTCGGCGATGCGCTGAAACCATCACCGGCAGAACCGTATGGTGCGCCGCTCATGGTCCCGCAATTTCTCAACGAAGGGGTGATGCGGGAGCGGCTTGCCGAACTCGGTCACCAGCCGGAGTTTGGTCGGGAGATCGCCGGGCTGACACAAGATGCGGAAGGGGTCATCGCGCAGATCGGAAGCGAGGTCGTGCGTGCGCGGTACCTGGTCGGCACCGACGGTGGCCGAAGCTTCGTGCGACACGCACTTGGCATCGATTTTCCCGGCGAGACGCTGGGCGTGCGGGCCATTGTGGCCGATGTCGAACTCGATGGCATGAGCCGGGATGCGTGGCATCGGTACGGCTCCGGGGCGGGGCAGGTATCCTTTTGCCCGCTTGCCGGCACCCAGCTCTTTCAAATTCAGGCGGCTGCACCGCTAGAGGGCAATGTCGATGTTACCGTCGCGGGACTCGCGCGTCTGGTTGCCGAACGCACTGGCAAGAAAATCGCCATCCATTCGGTCAGCTGGGCGTCAGTCTACTCGATGAATGCACGGCTTGCCGACCGCTACCGAGTCGGTCGTGTGTTCTTGGCCGGTGACGCCGCACATATCCATCCACCGACTGGCGGTCAGGGCCTCAACACCAGTGTGCAGGACAGCTACAACCTCGGTTGGAAGCTTGCCGCCGTGCTGGGTGGAGCGCCGGAGAAGCTCCTCGATACCTACGAAGAAGAACGCCGCCCAGTCGCCGCGAGCGTGCTCGGGCTATCCACGCGGCTGCTGTACGAAGTGACGCAGGGCGCGAGGATGCAACGCAACCGCGAAGCACGCCAGTTAGACCTGGGATATTCCGGTTCATCATTAGCCTTGCAGACCTGTCAGCGTCACGGTTTGCAGGCTGGTGATCGAGCGCCGGATGCCCCGATACGTGGCGCTGCTGGGCAGCCGACGCGTCTGTTTTCGCTGTTCCAGGGGCCGCATTGGTCACTGCTTGGGTACGAAGCCGATCGCGCCGCTATCGCGGTGCGGTCAGGGCTGCGTATTCACATCATCGGCCCGCTAGGAGATCTTGTGGATGAGGGTGGCCATTTCCGCGACGCCTACGCCCTGTCGCCGGGCGAATGGATTTTGATCCGCCCAGACGGCTATGTCGGCGCTATCGCCGGGTCAGAAAATATATCGGCGCTTGAGCGATATCTGGCTGAAGTTGGTATCATGGCGGGCAGACGAGGAGTAGTGTAGCTGCGGCGTCCGGCGCCGCAAACCGAGCACCCCACAGGCGTCAGTGATCCGCAACTATCTGGACTGCACCCGCAGCAGCACCTCAACCGCGACCCAGAACACGCCGGCTACTTGTCGGAGCCAGAAACGCGCGTTGTGGTAATTCATGCCCACCGTGATCTCACAATCGGCCCATGCCGTCAGGGCATGGGAGGCGACGCGGCTAATGCAGCCGCTCCGAAAAAATTCGACCTGCAATTTCCGGTCCTGGGGAACCCGCGCGACTTACTAGAGGGGCGCCTTGTCGGAGACACCTCTGATGCATGCCTTCCAGCAAGATGATCCCCCGACGATGAAATAACTGTGCTCGCGGCTGGCGTTCCCGCCACAATGTCCCCGGGAGGAGCGTCTCGCCGCGGTGGACGGTGAATTTGCGTCATGGACCTCGATGGATGCGCCGGGACGCAACGCCGCCCTGCGCGAAGTCATCGCAAGTAAACGCAAGGCGACGCCGGAAATTCGGCGTTTCGCTTTCTTCGGCGAATGGCGATTATGCTTCATAAGCGGCAGCAATCGACAAGCTTCGATACGGCGGACGAAGTGGGAATGGAGAGGGGGAGACCGGGGGACGATGAATCGTCGGACCATCATTGTTGAGGGACCGCTCGCCTTCCGCATGAGGCGAATCGCCGCCGCGCGGAAGGGGCAAGTCGAACTCCGGCCCATTCCATCTATTTGGGGCCATGTCGCCGGCAACCCGAACGGGATTCTGGCCGACACGGCTTTCCTGGCCAAGGGAGTAAATGATCTACAGGGAGTAAATGATCTGCTTTCGTCCTGAGTTGGCATGGGACCTTGCTATGTCGCGAGAAAGTAGAGGATGTCGTTCCGATGCCTGCCCGCTACCCGCCTTGGGCGCTTTCGATCATCATGCATATTTATTGCGCATGGCACCGGACGTTATCATGCGTGATATCGAGCAAATCGAGTGGAGGGGCTTATTCGCTATTGCGACGCATTCTCATTTGTGGCCAGCCTGTGCCGGCAAACTTGGAGCTTCGCCATGGGCCAGATCATCCGGCTGCCCGTCACCCTCCCGGCTCAAGGCGCAGGCCATGCGCCAGCCGAAGCGGTTGAACCGTGGATTCCATTAGCACTACCAGGAACGATCCATTGATCGATGGGAGGCGGTGCAATGGAACGGCATCTTTCAACCGGCGTATCCACGATTCGTGGCGCTCATGGCAGCCCATCGGGTCGCCTCCGGCAGAGAAGGATCCACGGCAGTTTATAGTCAGGATGAGATCGCCCGGATCGTCGCGTATCAACCTTTCGCGCCCCCGCCATCTAGGCTGAGAATGCGGCATATGCCGTCGTTAGGTCGCTGGGCCGGGGTCAGGGGGTCGGTCATACTCCTGACCGTAAGTCCGCTTGTTGTGCGATATCAATAAGCAACCTTGAACGTCGGGCTATCCTCGGGCCGCGTGCGGCGGTGATCGTAGATGCGCGTGGTGCTGATGTTCGCATGACCGAGCCATTCCTGCACCTTGGCGATGTCGGCCTGGTGGTCGAGTGCGTTGGTGGCGGCCGTTGCCCGCAGTGCATGCGCGCCGATCTCGAACCCGAGCTGCGCCGAATAGCTCCGCACGAGCCGGTAGACCCCATCGGCTGTGATAGCCGTGTCGAGCCGCCCGGTGATGTTGTTCTTCACCGGCCGGAACAGCGCGCCGGCGTCGTCCTCGCCGTGTCCGGCCGCGTCGAGGTAGTCGTTGATAAGCCCGTTGGTGCCGGGATGCAGCGGTAGATACCGGGTCTTGCCGCCTTTGCCGGACACCTTGAGGTGCGGCACGCCTTTGCGCGCGTGCCGAAAATCTCGCACCTTGAGCTTGCACAGTTCCTCGCGCCGCAGCGCGTGGAACAGCAGCGTGGAGAGAATGGCGCGGTCGCGCTTGCTCTTGATCGTGTCGTCTGTCGGCGCGTCCAGCAGCTTGCGCGCCTGATGATCGCCAAGGGCAGGGGTCTTGCCTTCGCCGCTTTCCGTCTTCGGCCGCTCAACGCCCTTCACCGGGTTATGGGTGACGGCGTTCTTCTCGCAGAGATACTCGAACAGCGCGGCGAGCGCCGAAAGCCGGTGCCGGATCGTGCTGCCGCCAAGCCCGCGGCGCACCAGGTCGTCGCGCCAGGCGATGCGCAGCAAGTCGGTGAAAGCAGATTTTATCAAGAGTAAGCTCGCGAGGCAGCAGAAAAACGGGGGGCGGCCCGCCCCAGACCAGGGGGAGGCATGTGGCAGCTGTCGGTGCGCGACGGGAACCGGGACTGGACGGAGCTGGGCACATTCGACGGCATCGGCCCCGCGGCGCGCCGGATTCTCGAGCTGGAGTGTGACCCAGGGCAGCCGATGGGCTCGCTGTTCTTCAGGATTCATGCCGATCCGCTGATGGAAAAATCCGATGCCGAGATTCTGTCCCGGCTCGAACATCGGGGGGCGAAGGGGTTCTACCTGCTGACGCGGCGGGTGCAGTGATGGACGATCAGCTTCCAGCGCAGATCCCGCCAGCCGCCCGGCTACTCACGGCAGCCGAGTTCCACCAGCTGCCCGCCGTGCCGCCCGAGGCCGAATGGTTCGCCAACCTGACCAACCGGCACACGCGACGAGTTTACCAAAACGCAATTTCCGATTTCATGCGCTTTGTCGGCAGTGCGCGCGCGGAGGAATTCCGCCGTGTGACGCGCGCGCACTGCCATCCGCAATCGGAACACCCGCACGGCCTACCTGCACGCCGTGGGAAAATTCTTCGCCTGGTGCGAGCACCAACGCATCGGTCAGCTCACCGACATCGAGCCGCTGCACGTCGCGGCCTATATCGAGGCGCTCAGCGGGAATTTCGAGAAACCGACGGTCAAGCAGCACCTGGCCGCCATCCGCATGCTGTTCGACTGGCTGGTCACCGGCCAGGTCGTCGCCACCAACCCGGCCCACGCGGTCCGTGGTCTCAAGCACGTCGTGAAAACCGGCAAGACCACAGTGCTGGATGCCGAACAGGCGCGCAGGCTGCTGGACAGCATCGACACCTCGACCGTCGTCGGGCTGCGCGACCGGGCGCTGATCGCCTTGATGACCTACAGCTTCGCCCGCGTCAGTGCCGCCGTCGCGATGGATGTCGAAGATTACCATCCCAAGGGCAAACGCTGGTGGGTTCGGCTGCATGAGAAAGGCGGCAAGGACCACGAACTGCCCGCCCATCACAATCTGGAAGCGTATCTCGATGCCTATATCGAGGCAGCCGGCATCCGAGAGGACAAGAAAGGCCCCCTCTTCCGTTCTGCCCATGGCCGCACCGGCATGCTCACCAGCAACCGAATGAACCGTGTCGATGCCTGGCGTATGGTGCAACGACGCGCTGACGCGGCGAGGCTGATCGTGCGTGTCGGCAATCACTCGTTCCGGGCCACAGGCATTACCGCGTATCTGAACGCCGGCGGCACATTAGAAAATGCGCAGGCCATGGCCGCGCACGAAAGTCCTCGTACAACCAAACTTTATGACCGCCCCGGCGATGAGATCACACTCGATGAAGTTGAGCGAATTGCGATCTGACGATGACTGTCGGCCTCGATCCCGGCATGCTCGGCCTAGGATTGGCGGGTCACATCGCCGTCCAAACAACCGCCCTCGGCTATGATCGATCTGATCGCAGTGCTAGGACTTCGGCCACCACGTCCGCGCGGAGGCAACAATGACCGACCCGCACCACCCTCTCATGGCCATCGACATCGCCTTAGAGCCTGACGCTGTGATGATGAGACGCGCTTTCGCGGACAACGCCGCTTTGCGCGAGAATTTCCCTCAAGGCTTCGCGCTGGATGCCACTCATCATGCGCACATAACGCCGTTGCAAGGCTTTGTGTACACAGCCGACCTTCCGATCATTTACGCAGTGGCTGAAGAAAGATTGGCGAAGGAGAAATACACCGACTGGAAATTGACCGCGTTCAAATATTACTGCGTTCCCGCAGGCCCCATCGGTTTGGCTGGCATTGTGATCGAGCCGACGGCGGGCCTGGTCAGACTACAGCAGCAAATCATTGATGCCGTTGCGCCCCACACGGTGACCGCGGTGGCGGCGGCTGCGTTCTACACCACCCCGGGAGAGCCCGACATCCACCCTTCGCTGATCCCCTACGTCAGCGACTTCGTGCCGACTCAAACGGGCAAGAACTACAGCCCCCACGTCAGCACCGGCGTCGGCACCACGGCGTTTCTCGATGCGCTGCTGGCAAAGCCGTTCGAAGCCTTCACGTTCTCGCCGACAAGTGCTTCGGTCTATCAGCTCGGCAACTACGGCACGGCGCGCAAGGAACTCAAGGCGCTTCCGGCCCATAAAGTGACAGGTGGTAAGAATTGATTGAGATACCGTTCACCACAATGAGCGTGCGAGGAGGACTGCGATGAAGTCGCAACATCAGGATCGGATCACACGTCGCAGGCTTACGAAGATCGCTGGTGCGACCGCCGCCAGTGCGGCCGTTCCCGGAATCAGCCTGGCACAGGACGCTGCCAAGCCTGTCGCCGATCGACAAAAGGCGCTTGATCACGTCGTGGTTGTCATGTTCGAGAACCGCTCGTTCGACAATCTACTGGGGCGTCTATATGAACCGAGCGAAGTTAGGTCGTTCGAAGGCGTCATCGGCAAGGATCTCAAAAACCCCATCCCTGCATGGGCACAGCATGGCGCCGACCGCAAGTTCGTGAGTTACGTAGTGGCGCCGAATATGAACACGCCGCACCCAGACCCCGGCGAGGAATATCCGCACATAAACACTGACCTGTTCGGCATTCAGAATCGGAAGAACCGCTTGCAACCCCTTGCGCGAATGGTGGCTCCTTACAACGCACCTGACTATCCGCGCCAGCGGCCAACGATGGACGGGTTCGTGACCGATTATATTAGCGCCTTCACCGCTGAAATGCGGCGGCAGCCGACATACGAAGAATATTCCCAGATCATGACTGGCTACACACCGGAGCAGATGCCGGTCATCTCGGCACTAGGCCGCGGTTTCGCCACCTTCGACCATTGGTTCTGCGAAGTGCCTTCGCAGACCTTCACAAACCGCTCTTTCTTCCACGCGGCGACGGCATCTGGATACGTCCTCAACTATCCCCCGGCGGATGCCTTTCCGGTGCACAACAATGCGGAAACGCTTTTCGAACGCCTGGAGGCAAAAGGCCTCACATGGCGGGTCTATTGCGATGCGCCGAGCCCCGCATCGTTCACGGGAATCATCCATGCGTCGCGATTGCGCAATCGTTTCGCGACAAATTTCTCGACGGTCGCTGACTTCCTCGATGACGCCAGGACCGGCCGTCTTCCCACCTATTCATTTATCGAGCCGAACATGTGGCACGGCCACAACGACATGCACCCGCCGGTCTCGACGCTGATGCATGGGCTGGCATTCGATGAGCCTTCATCCCTTCTCGGTGGCGAGGCGCTGCTGTCGTCGATCTACGACGCGGTTCGAACCTCATCGTCGTCCAGCGGGTCGAACTACCTTAATACGCTCTTGTTGGTCACCTTCGATGAAGCTGGGGGCACGTACGATCACGTCCCGCCGCCACCTGCTCCGCCGCCCGACGCCAAGGCGCCCGCCGGTCAGATGGGGTTCACATTCAACCGGTCGGGCCAGCGCGTGCCGGCTATTGCGATTTCGGCATGGATCCCCGAACAGACTGTCGTCACTGACGAATATCGCCACACCTCATTAATCCAAACAATGCGCGAGCGATGGTCTCTTGGTGATTCGCTCACCGCCCGCGACGCCATAGCTCGGGATATCAGTCCCATCCTTTCGCTGAACCAGCCAAGATCGCCTGACCAATGGCCGGATGCCGTCCCGCGACCGGTGCCGAAGATCGACGCCGCACTGTTGCCACCTGACCGGCCGCTGTCGGTTCTTGGTAGGGGGCTGCTGCATGCAGTGCTGGAATTTGAGAAGCATCTCGGTGCGCACGTGCCGACGATCCCCGCGGACGCCAAGCTGACGGGCGCGCAAGCCACTGACATGATGCGCAGCGGTGCCTTCGAACTCTTTCCGGGCCTGCGAGCGAAGACGTGAGGTCGCCGCAGCGGAGTGCGACGGGATATGCCACCCCCTGCCCCGCCATGGATCGGCCCCCAGCTAATTCTTGAGACAATCTGTTATCAACAGTAAGACTGGGCAGGTAGGTAGAGGCCACTTCCTCGCTGCCGCAATCGGACCCTGAGTGGTCATTCATAACGAAGCGAAGTGCGCGACCGTTTGAGGATCGTTCCCCCGACCGCGGAGGCCGTCCCGCCAGTTCAGCGAACGTCGCCGCGGCCTCGGCCGTCAACGCCGGCCGATAGCACGAGGCGAGGGGTCGCGATCCGCCCTCCGGGTTGATAGGTTGACTGCTTTGCGTTGACACTCCGGCTATTGTCCGTGTCGCCTCATCGCTTCCGCGATCTTCTCCTTTACCGCATCGAGGTTGAAGCTCGCACCCTTCTGCATGGGCGGATAGTCGATGGCCGTCATGGCGAGTTTCGCCACTTCTTGCTGGACAAAGACGAAGCGCCAGAACTCGAATTTAAACCATTCGAAGTATCCGTAGCTCCCGATGTTTGCATCTGCACTTCCCCCCGGCCATCCCGTATGTTCGAAAGGATCCAGGCGCAGATTGGTGAGAACCGGCATGTCAGGATGTTCTTTTGTGCCAATCCAGCCCCCGGGTTGTGCGACAAACTGATATTTGAAGTCGTTAATCCTGACCGCAGCCAGGACGCTCTCCGTGAAGTAGAATATTTCGTTGCGAGCCGATGGGCCCTTACCGGTGATCAGGTCCAGTTGGTTATATGAGTCGAGATGGTTCTTATAGGTCCGGTCGCCGAGCTTCACCCCCTTCAGGAGTTCGTCCTTGATGTTCGGGTTGCCGGCGGCCGCTACGAAGGTCGGGAACCAGTCGAGGCTTGAAAAGATCCCATTCTCGACAGCGCCGCCGGGGATATGGCCAGGCCAGCGAATGATCGCCGGGCAGCGGAAACCTCCTTCATAGCCGGTTCCTTTGGCTCCGTAGAACGGCGTCTGTCCGCCGTCGGGCCAGGTGAAGGCCTCGGTGCCGTTGTCAGTGGTGAACAGGACGATGGTGTTGTCGTCCAGCCCGTTGTCTTTCAGGTATGTTATGACCGAGCCGACGATGTCATCGAGTTGCGCCATGCCGGCTTCATAAATGCTCCAGCCGTTCTTCGAATTGCGTAGCCCTTCGTATTTCGGTGGCAGGTGGGTGACGATGTGCATCCGCGTCGGATTGAGATAAAGGAAGAACGGTTTGTTGGCGGCTCTCGCCTGGTCGACGAATTTGAGCGACAAGTCGAGAATTTCGTCGTCAACGGTCTCCATCCGCTTGGGATGAAGCGAACCCGCATCTTCGATCTTCTGCATGCCTACCTTGCCCCAGCGCGGGTCAACGGTAGGATCGTCCTGATCTGTCGCCCAGGAATGGACCATGTTGGGCGGACCGACCACATTCAGCAACTCTTGCGGGTAGCCGGGGTGCGCAGGGTCCTCCATCGCGTCGAGGTGATAGAGGTAGCCGAAGAACTCATCGAACCCATGAACGGTAGGCAGGAACTGATTGAGATCGCCGAGGTGGTTCTTGCCGAACTGACCTGTGGCATAGCCCAATGACTTGAGTGCGGTTGCAAGTGTGCAGGCCTCGGCGGGCAGGCCGATTGGGGTGCCGGCCTGGCCGACGGTCGTCATTCCGGTGCGGACGGCAATTGGCCGGTGATGAATGCGGCACGGCCAGCCGTACAGCTCGCCTCCGCATAGTAGTCGGTGAATAGCATGCCTTCACTGGCGAGTTTGTCGAGATTCGGAGTGCGCCCGGCCATCATCCCGCGATGGTACGCGCCGATGTTCCAGATGCCGACGTCGTCAGACATGATCGCAACGATATTTGGTTGTTTGGCTGCCATGCTCTGCTCCTTCCCGTTGAGTTGATCGGCAGACAGTTGGGCTTGGTCGTCCGCAGAACACTTACGTGGACGAATTCGTCGCACGTTGCTGTCTGCCTTCGCTATTCATTTTTGGCCAACGACCCGGAGCATTATAGGCCGCTAAACGTCGGGCGAGAAAGGTGCTGGCTTGCGATGCCCGCCGCCTTCGCCGCGCGGAGGAGCGTTCGGCTCCGGCCTCACCAACGGGGAAAGTAACCGTAGTAGCTGCTGCGGCGGCTGCTTGAGCTGAATTTGGCTCGGTCGATTAGGAGGCGAGCGACGTAGTGCCCGTTATCACGCGCTAAAATGGCGGCGGGATCGCTTCGCCTGGCGCAGCGGGCCGCGCAGCTATGCGCGGAGGATGACCGGAAGCCAGCCGGGTGCCGCTGAGCAATTCGGCGGCGCGTCGGCCATGTCGCTTTTCTTGAGCGCGGCGATATTGTCCGCCGCCGCCTTGCCCTTGGCTTC
>Ga0335074_10005380_pt1 | contig 17706 bp, 14 predicted proteins | sample Lox_Sample_23_FD_206715 | JGI IMG/M metagenome (GOLD analysis project Ga0335074, IMG submission 206715) | Soil microbial communities from Loxahatchee National Wildlife Refuge, Florida, United States - Lox_Sample_2.3 | ecosystem: Environmental > Terrestrial > Soil > Wetlands | place: USA... | reverse complement strand
TGCGCAGTTGCTGCGCGACCAGGTGCTCGACCGCGACAGAGACGCCGCCGCCATCGGCGGCGGCGGCCCAGGCTGCGGTCTGGCTCGGGAACACGCTCATCCGCTCCTCTGGCACGCGCAGCCTGGAGACGAACTGCCCGACGTCGCTGCCAGGATCGGTGGCCGATGGCCCGACCAGCCAGCGCCACTGATGAGCGGGCCCCCGCGGATGCGATTGCCCGCCCGCCACGACGACGAGGCGGTACTTGAAGATCGGCTCGCTGACGACCGGGAGTCCCTGATCGACCGCCACGTCAGGTCCGATCGCCAGGTCGGCCAGCCGGTTTGCGACCAGCACGGCCATTTCCTTGGTCACCGCCACGCCCGAGGAGGCCTCGAGTCCTGTCGCGTAGCGTTTGGTGAAGGCCTCGAGCAGCGGACCTGTCACGAACTCGGCCACCGTCGGCGAGGCCACCACCCTCAGTTGCTCAGGTGCTCCCTGCGCGGCTCGAACGGCCGCGTGTGCCTCTGCGCCGAGCACGACGATCTGCGACGCGGTCGCGAGCAGCCGCGAGCCGCCTGGAGTCAGCGTCATGCCGTTGGGGCCCCTGCTGACAAGCTGATCGCCGAGGTGCATGCGCAGCGCGGACAGGGCCTGGGACACGGCGGGTTCGCTGACGCCGAGCGCGTTAGCGGCCGCCGTCACCGAGCCGAGCCGGGCGACCAGCACGAAGGCGTTGAGCTGTGTGAGTGTCATGACTGTTTTGATTATTACGCAACCAGTGACACGGGGTGACCGATGCAAGTTCCCGCATACGTGGAGTACGAGAAGGCGACCAGCCTTGCCCACGCGCTGAACTTGCTCGCTAAGTTCGGCCCTGAGTCGCGCATCCTGGCCGGCGGTCACAGCCTGATCCCGATGATGAAGCTCAGGCTCGCGCAGCCGGAGACCTTGATCGACATCAACGGCATTACTGAGCTCTCCTTTATCGACGTTGCCGGCGACGAACTGCGAATCGGGGCGCTGACCAGGCACTCGCAGTTGCTTGACTCACCACTGGCCGGGAAGCATTTCGCCATCCTGCCCGACGCCGAACGGGTGATAGCCGATCCGGTCGTCAGGCTCTGGGGCACGGTCGGCGGTTCGCTCTGCCAGGCCGACCCTTCAGAAGACCTCTCGGCCGCGTTCGCCGCGCTTCAAGCGACGATGGTTATCGCCAGCCTCGACGGCACCAGGACCGTGTCCGCGCGGGAATTCCATGTCGGTCCCTACGAGACCGTGGTCGGACCGGGCGAGATCCTGACCGAGATCAAGATCGCGATCACACCGGGAGGCGGCAGCGCGTACGAGAAAGTTGGCCGGCGGGTAGGTGACTGGCCGGTCGCCGCGGCAGGCGCGGCGGTCTGGCTCGACGGGCCGAGGATCGGTGCGGCGGGTATCGGCCTGACCGCCGTCGGCGCGCGGCGTTTTTCCGCACGTGAAGCCGAGGAGTTCTTGCGTGGCGCGCCCGCCACAGAGGAGTCCTTCTCGCGGGCCGGGGCGATCGCCGCCGAGAACTGCCGGCCTGTTGCCGACCAGCGCGGGCCCGCCGAGTACAAGCGGCACCTGGCCAGCGAGCTCACGGTGCGGGCGCTGCGCCGGGCCGTCAAGCGCGCGAAGGACTGAGGATGCAGATCACGCTGACCGTGAACGGCACCGAGTACAGCCGCGTCATCGAGCCCAGGCTGCTGCTGATTCACCTGATCCGTGACGAACTCGGCCTCACCGGCTCCCACTGGGGTTGCGATACTTCCAACTGCGGCGCCTGCGTCGTCTGGCTCGATGAGAAGCCGGTGAAGTCGTGCACCGTCCTGGCCGCGATGGCAGACGGCCGGCGGGTGATGACCGTCGAGGGCATGGCACGCGGCGCGCGGCTCGACCCGGTGCAGGAAGGCTTCGCCCGCTGCCACGGGCTCCAGTGCGGCTTTTGCACCCCTGGCATGATGCTGACCGCCCGCTGGCTGCTCGACCATCACCCAGACCCCTCTGAAGCCGAGATCAGGGAAGCACTTTCAGGCCAAGTCTGCCGGTGTACCGGGTATGAGAACATTGTGCGTTCCGTACGCTGGGCGGCGGAATACGAGGCCAGCGAGCGAGCGGCTGATCAGCTATGAGCGAAACCTTGAGCAGCCAAAAGGCATACGGCCCTGTGGCACGCAAGGAGGACGCCCGTTTCATCAGAGGCAAGGGCACGTTCGTTGACGACATCGCCCTGCCTGGCATGCTGCACGGGGCGGTCCTGCGGAGCCCGCTCGCGCACGCGCGGATCCTGTCAATAGACACGGCGGCCGCCGCCGCCCACCCGATGGTCGAGGCCGTCATCACCGGGGAGGACCTGGCCGAGCGCGGCCTGGCGTGGATGCCGACCCTTTCTGCCGACGTCCAGTCGGTGCTGGCCACGGACAAGGTGCGATTCCAGGGCCAGGAGGTCGCGTTCGTCGTCGCGCGGGACCGGTACTCAGCCCGCGACGCACTCGAACTCATCAGCGTGGACTACGAGCCGCTGCCGGTCGTTACCGACGCGAGGCTGGCCATCGACAATGGTGCGCCGGTGATCCGTGACGACCTCGGGCAAGGAAGGAGCAACCGGATCTTCGACTGGGCGGCGGGAGACAAGGCGGCGACCGACGACGTGTTCGCCAGGGCAGACGTGGTGGTAAGCCAGGACATGCTCTACCCGCGATCGCACCCGGCTCCGCTGGAGACCTGCGGTGCTATCGCGGACTTTGACCTCCTTACTGACCGGCTGACCATGTGGTGCACGACACAGGCACCGCATGCCCACAGGACCCTGTACGCGATGATGACTCGCCTGCCCGAGCACAAGATCAGGGTCATCTCACCGGATATCGGCGGCGGCTTCGGCAACAAGGTGCCCGTCTATCCCGGTTACCTGTGCGCGATCGTCGGCTCGATGATGACCGGCAAGCCGGTCAAATGGGTCGAGGACCGGTCGGAGAACCTGATGTCCACGTCGTTCGCCCGCGACTACCACATGCACGGCGAGATCGCCGCGACCTCCGATGGCCAGATCCTCGGGATGCGCGCGAGCGTGCTCGCCGATCACGGCGCGTTCAACGGTGCCGCGCAGCCGTCGAAGTTCCCCGCTGGCTTCTTCCACATCTTCACCGGGTCCTACGACCTGAAGGCCGCTTACTGCGAGGTCACGGGCGTCTACACGAACAAGGCGCCAGGCGGGGTGGCATACTCGTGCTCGTTCCGTATCACCGAGGCCGTCTACCTGGTCGAACGGATGGTTGACCTGCTGGCTCGCGAACTGCGGCTCGACCCGGCCGAACTGCGCATGAAGAACCTGCTGCGGCCCGAGCAGTTTCCCTACACCTGCCCGACAGGACTCGAGTACGACTCAGGTGATTACCCCAGGGCCCTGCACACGGCGCTTGAGCTCGCCGGATACGAGTCGCTGCGTTCTGAGCAGGCCGAGCGGCGCGAGCGGGGCGAATACATGGGGATCGGGATCAGCTTCTTCACCGAGGGAGTGGGCGCCGGGCCCAAGCACGAGATGGACATCCTCGGTCTCGGCATGGCCGATGGCGCTGACCTGCGCGTACACCCCACCGGCAAGGTAGTGCTCGCGATCTCCTGCCAGACTCAGGGTCAGGGCCACGAGACCACGTTCGCGCAGATCGTGGCCGCCGAGCTCGGGCTTTCCCCTGACGATGTCGAGGTCGTGCACGGCGACACCGACCGTACGCCGTTCGGCCTGGGGACGTACGGCTCGCGCTCGACGGCCGTGTCGGGGGCGGCGGCTGCCGTCGTCGCCCGCAAGGTAAGGGATCGAGCCAGGCTGGTCGCCGCGGCCATGATGGAAGTCTCGGCCGACGACCTTGAGTGGGACGACGGCGCCTGGCGGGTCAAGGGCGACCCAGAGCAGGCCCGCGGCATCGCCGAGATCGCGATGGCGGCGCACTCCGGGCTTGACCTAGGCCCCGGCGTGGAAGGTCACCTTGACGCGATCACGGTCTACAACCCGCCGAACCTGACGTTCCCGTTCGGCGCCTATATCTGCGTGACCGACGTGGACCCAGGTACCGGCCAGGTCATCGTGCGCCGGTTCATCGCGGTCGACGACTGCGGAGTGCGGATCAACCCGATGATCGTCGAAGGGCAGGTGCACAGGGGACTCGCAGACGGCATCGGCATGGCCCTCATGCAGAACATCACGTTCGACACAGAAGGCAACTGCCTGGGCGGATCGCTCATGGACTATTTGCTGCCCACTTCTGTAGAAGTTCCTTCGCCCGAACTCGGCGCGACCGTGACCCCCTCGCCGCACCACCCGATCGGGGCGAAAGGCATCGGTGAGTCCGCGACGGTCGGCTCGCCTGCGGCCGTCGTGAACTCGGTGATGGACGCGCTGGCGCCGCTCGGAGTAAAGCACGCGGACATGCCGTTGACTCCGGCAGCGGTGTGGTGTGCTATCCAGGATGCGTCAAAGGAGGTCGAAGCGCCGGATGAGTGATCTTTCCGAGCAGCTTCCCGATGTCGGCACCTTGCTGGCCGGGCTGGACGAGGCGAGCTACCTTGCCGATGAGCCGCTCGGCACGGCGCTGTTCCTTGCGGCGCGCATGGGCCAGCCGATCCTGCTCGAAGGCGAGCCTGGAGTAGGGAAGACAGAGGCCGCTAAGGCCCTGGCAAGCGTGCTCGATACACCGCTGATCAGGCTCCAGTGCTATGAGGGCCTGACCTCGTCCGAGGCGCTCTACGAGTGGAACTATCCCAGGCAGCTACTCGCGATCAGGCTGGCGGAGGCAAGGGGCGAGACCCCGCGCGAAGCCGACCTGTTCAGCGACGAGTACCTGCTCGAGCGTCCGCTGCTCGCCGCGATCGACCACCTCGGTCCGCGTCCCGCCGTGCTGCTGATCGACGAGGTCGACAGGGGAGACGACGAGTTCGAGGCGTTCCTCTTCGAACTCCTCGCGGAGGCGGCGGTGACGATCCCCGAGCTTGGCACCCGCCGGGCCGCTTACCCGCCGATCGTGGTGCTGACCTCCAACCGGACGCGCGATCTGCACGACGCTCTGAAGCGCCGGTGCCTCTACCACTGGATCGAGTACCCGGACGTGGCGCGGGTGGCGGCGATCATCAGGCGGCGTGTGCCAGATGCGGCCGGGGCGCTGACCGAGCAGGTCGCCGGGGTGGTCGGCCGCCTGCGGCAGCTTGACCTGGCCAAGCCGCCCGGCGTTGCCGAGGCGATTAGCTGGGCGAACGCGCTGGCCGTGCTTGGCGCGGACGAGCTTGACGCGCTCGCCGCCGAGCGAACGGCCGGGGCCGTGCTGAAGTACTCAGAGGACCTGGCCGCCGTGCGCCGGGCGGGATTCGCCGCGATCACCGATGGCTAGCGACCTGGCCGAGGTCAGTGCCAGATTCGGCGCTGCGCTTCGCCAGGCGGGGCTGCCTGTGGGCCCTGGCAGGTGCGAGCGATTCGCTTCCGCTGTCGCCGTAGCGCGACCGCGTACAAGACAAGCGCTCTACTTGTGCGCGCTCGCCACGCTGGTGTCGAGCAAGGAGCACGGCGAGGTCCTGCGAGGCGTGTTCGGCCAGGTCTTCGAGGATCTGGGCGGGGAACTGGCCAGCCAGGCCGGCGAGTCGAATTCCGCCGCGAGCTGGCCGGCCGGGGCCAGTTCACCAGAAGCCCTGCTCGCCAGGGCCGCGCTCGCCGCCCAGTCTCACGGTGTTCCATTCGATGGCGCGGATCGATCGGAGGCGGACTCGTCCGACCCGGACGCGGACCGCGAGATCGAAGACCGGTTCATGGGCAGCCCGGCCGAGCGGCTGGCAGGCAAGGATTTCGGCGACCTCTCAGAGACTGAACTGAGCTCGCTGACCGCGCTGATGAGGCGGATCACCCTCGCCTTGCCTGCTCGCTCTTCGCGCCGGTACAGACGCAGGCCAGGCGGGCCGCGCACCGACATGCGGGCGACGTTGCGGCAGGCCAGGCGGACCGGCGGCCACGCATTCAGGCTCATCGGCACCGCACCGGCTCGCCGGCCGCGTCGCCTGGTCGTACTCTGCGACATCTCGGGGTCGATGGAGCCCTACGCGCGGGCGATGATCCAGTTGCTCTACTGTGCCGCCGGAGGCCCACGCGCCGAGGTGTTCACGTTCGCGACCAGGCTGACCAGGATCACCTCCGCCCTGGCACGTACCTCGCCAGAGCGGGCACTGCGGCAGGCGGGACAGGTCGCGCCGGACTGGCTGGGCGGCACCAAGATCGGAGCAGCGCTTAAGGAGTTCAACAACTCCTACGGGCGGCGAGGCCTGGCCCGCGGCGCCGTCGTGGTGATAATTTCTGACGGCTGGGAGACTGGAGACCCTGAACTGCTGCGCCGCGAGATGGAGCGGCTTTCCCTGGTCGCTTACCGCATCGTCTGGGTTAACCCCCGTACGAAGAGCACGGCTTATCAGCCGCTGGCCGGCGGCATGGCTGCCGCCTGGCCCCACTGCGACGCCGTCGTCAGCGCCCACACGGTCACGGCGCTCGAACAGCTAACCGAAGCCCTGGCCGACCCGGTGCGGCGGCGTGCGCCGGTACGCGCGGTTCACTTATGCCGCGCCACCAATTCGTAAAGCAAGAAAAGCGCTATAACTATCACTAAAAGTGCGATAGAGCCATTAGTACCACGTGCCTTTCGCAGGCCAGAGATCTTCCTAACGGTTCCGGTCAGGTCCCCGTGCGCAATCCACGCCCGCGACCCATACCAGCCGACGGCCAGGCTCGCCGTGACGATTATGGCCACATACAAATCAGTTGCATGCGTCATGCCGCCCATGATGGTCGCGAAACCAATATGTCGCCACCAAAATTACAATTTGCTAACGCAATATCAACCGTTTTTGCCGACAATTTCCTGGAAAGCGCGCGCCCGGCCAGGAGTTCAACAGCATCAAGTACCCACCGATGTCGCAGCCAGGCCCGGCGCGACCAGCATCGATGGCCCCGCGACGCTACGGGAACAACATCAGGTAGCCAACGATGTCCCCGGCCCCGGCCCGCTAACGACAGCGGAGAGCCAACGATGCTGTAAGCCGCCCCGCTGTCGCTCAGGAGTCGCTGTCAGAGGCGGGAAGCTGAGCGATCGCGTCGTTGCTCAGGCCCTTCTTGACCGAGTCAAGGATCGTGATGCCCTGAGCGACGAGCCCGGCGGCGATCTCGCTCAGGCCGTCGGCCCCGTTCAGCACGTTGAGGTTCGCGCCCTGAAGCCCGACCGCGGCCTCCTTCACGATCTGAGGTAGCTGCTCGATCATCATCCGGTCGAGCGCGACCCTGTTGTGGGAAGCGGCCGCTTCCGCGGTCAGCCTGACCTTCTCCGCGTCGGCCTTGGCCAGGATCTGCACCTTTTCTGCCTCGGCTTGGGCCGGCTTGATGACCTCGCTGACGAGCTGGCGCTCGCGCAGATCGGCCTGCCGTTTGGCCAGGTCTGCCTGAGCCGAGAGCACCTCCATCTGGGCCTGGGCCTGGGCGAGCGGGCCAGCCTGCGCCGCCTGGGCCTGTGCCCTGTCGACCTCCGCCTTGTACTGCGCCTGGACCACGGCGGTTTGCCTGGCGTACTCGGCCTGAGCTCGCTGCGACTGCTGCTGTGCCTCGGCCGCCGCTTGCTGCGCCTGGGCCTGGGCGATCTGTGCCTGCCGCTGGATCGCGGCGGTGTGCGGCGCGGCCATCGCGTCGATGTACCCGGTGTTCATGTCGTCGATCGACTGGATCTGCAGCGAGTCGACGGACAATCCGATCTTCGCCATCTCAGACTTGGAGCCGTCCAGCACCTCGATCGCGAGCTTCTGCCGCTCGGTGACGATCTCCTCGACGGTCATCGAGCCGATGATCGACCGGAGGTGACCGGCGAAGATCCGGCCGGTCAGGGTGGACATCTGGTTCTGGTCGGACAGGAACCGCTGGCCGGCGTTGACGATGCTCTCCTGGTCGTTGCCGACCTTGAAAGCGATGACAGCCCGGATGTTCAGCGTGATGCCCTGCCTGGTCACGCACTGCTCGGAGACCTCGGCCTCGCACATGGACAGCGTCAGGAAGTTCGCCTTGCGGAAGAACGGGGCAACGAAAGCGCCATGACCGGTGACGACCTTGAAGGGTGCACCGTTCATGCCGAAGCGTCCGCCAGATACCAACATAGCCTGGTCTGGCCGTGGAACTCGGTAACCGAGCATTTTGTCATCTCCACTCGGGGTTTGTTATTCAGGGGTTAGCGGGTCATTCCAAGCGCTCACGTCGACGGTCCTGTGTCCGCGCTCCTCGATCACCAGGACGGAAGTGCCCTTGGCCAGGGGCTCATCTGACCACGCGATGAAGGCCTCAGAACCACCGCGGATCTGTACCTGGACCTCGCCAGGTCCTACCGGGCCGCGAGTCGCAATAGTGATGACGCCGATGCAGCCGATGGCCGAGACGCCCGCAACCATGTCGCGCCGCTCCTCTTACCGAAGCGATCTGTTAACCGCAGCAACCAGGAAACCCAGAGTACGCCGCTCCGCGACCGGGTGCACACGGGGAGGGAGTGGCGGAATACTGGCACCCGTTCCGTCGTTACACGAACCGTCGGCGTGTTGTGTCCCCCGGGCCTACACCTTTGCCTTCGCGGACTACCGTCCGGCTGGAGCCGCGTTGAGCCTTTCGCCGAGAGGCGACCTCGCGCCGACACACGCCGCGCCCTCGCGAGCAACTGCTCCGGGGGCGTCTGCGTGATCACGCGGCCAGAGGGTAAATGCCGGATGTGACGGGCGAAGCGAACCGGCGCGTGATGACAATCCAGCGCTGGTTCGAGCGTTTCCTGTCGTTCTCCCGGCTGCTCACGCTCATCCCTGTCATCTTCTTGCTGTTCGACGCGGCCGGCTCGTTCATTTACGGCTCAGACATCCTGATCAGGACCGCGGACGGCGACCTCGGCGAGCCGAGCCGCATTGGCGGCAGGCTCGGCATCTTCCTGATCGTGATGGATACGTTCCTCGTCGGCGCCACGCTGCTGATCGCCGCGTTCGGCTTTTACGAGCTCTTCGTGATCAGGAAGGAACGGCCCGGCCATCTTCACTGGCTGCCAAGCTGGCTGGTCATGCGCGACCTGGAGGACCTGAAGGCCAGGGTCACCTCGATGCTGATCCTCGTCGCCGCGATCACGTTCGTCGACATCCTCGTCGAGTCGCACGACGAGCGCGGCATCTTGTTCCTCGGAATCGGCGTCGCCGTCATCATCGTCGGCCTGACGATCTTCCTGCGCTTCGGCCGACGTGAGGGACACGGACCCGGCGTCACCGCTGACCCGGTACCCGCGGACGGTCCGGTCGGTCCCGCCGCACCAGATACCCCAGGACCAGCCAACCCGGCCGCCGCAGCGCAACCGGCAGCCGACCCGCCAGCGACCGACCCGCCGCCAGGTTTCGCTCCACCCGAAACCCACCCGCCAAAGACCCACGGCGACCGGCAGCCGCGCCGCACCGTCGTAGCCATCGGCAGCCTGTCCACGCTCGACCTGCGCGAAGGGGACTCAGCAGGAGGGCCGGCTGCTGAGTCGGCCGGGCCGGTCACCGTCCGCCTAGTCGCCATCCTTGGCCAGGTCACGGTCCTTTTGCCGCCCGGCATGCAAGTCGCCGACTCGGGCCTGACCTTCCTCGGCGCCCGTTCCGTCACCGGCAGCGCCTCCGCGCCTGGCCCAGCCACCCCGATCCTCGTCACCACCGGTGCCAGCGTCCTCGGCCGGGTCAAGATCAAGCGAGCGTTACCTGGCCGACCCCTTGGATCCGGGGTTTGAGGGCGAAATCTACCTACAAACCCCGGATTCAAGGGCAGCCCGGCAACGCCGGGCGCGGGCCGGCGGGGCCGGGCGCGGGCCGGCGGGCCGGCGGGAGCCCGGCGGGGCGTTAGGTTAGGCCGAGGATGCCCTGGATCACCAGGAGGATGCCGACGAGGCCGACGGCGCCTGTCAGAACCGTCTTGCCGTGTAGCTTGAGCCAGGATTCGAAGTGCCTGAGCAGGCGAACTGTGCGTTGCGGCGCGACGGCGTAGGCGATGAGCGGCAGCCAGGCGAAGGCGACGGTCAAGACGATGATCATTGCCATCGCGGCGACGGTCTCGCCGACGCCGACCTTGGCCGTGCCCACGACCTGCACCGCGGCGACGAACGTCAGCGAGGGCCCGAACATGACCGCGCCTGCCGCGAACGCGGTCAGCGGCGTCGGGCGGGCGGAAAGGCGCTGGACGAGGCCGGGCTTCCTGGGCTTCGCCTGATCAGCCGGCTTTCGCTGGCGTCGCCAGAGAAACACGGCAGCGATGATCGCAAGCACGCCGAGCGCGAGCCGCAGTCCGTACCTGGTCTGGTGGTGCCCGACATGGCTGAGGTCGCCGGCCCGGATCGCGATCAGCGCCGCGACAGCGACGACGGTCACCATCACGATGCCGCCGGTCACGTAGAAAGCCATGACGCGTCCCGGCCGCTCGGACGCCAGGTACAGCGCGGCGATCAGCATGGCAGGCGGATAGAACGCGGCAAGCAGCGCGAACCCCGCTGCCTGCTCGAACAGGTTCGAGGTGTTCACGAGCTCGCGACCAGGCCGAGCGCACGTAGTACATCGGAGACGGTCGCCTCGGGTTGGTCGCGCACCGGCACGGAGACGACGCGGTCCTCGTCAGGCGCGGGCGGCTCAAGTGCCGCGAACTGGCTTCCGAGCAGGCTAGCGTCGAAAAAGTGACCGCGCCTGGCCTTGAGCCGCTCGCAGGCGACCTCGTAGTCGATCATGAGGAACGCCATCCGCGCCGACGGCCGGCCGCCGAGCAACTCGGCACGGTAACGGCGCTTCAGCGCCGAGCAGGCGACCACCGACCGATGGCCGGCCGCCTCCTCCGCATCGATGCGCGAACCGATGCGGCGCAGCCAGGGAGCACGATCCGCATCGGTAAGCGGCTCACCGCGCGCCATCTTGGCGACGTTGGCTTCCGGATGCAGCGAGTCACCGTCGATGAACTGCCATCGCGGCGCACGGACGTCTGTCCGCACGCCGCAATCGCGCTGCTGGCTGAGACGCTCGGCCAGCAGTTCACCGACAGTGGTCTTGCCGCAGCCAGACACTCCCGCCACGATGACGGTCATCATCCAGGCAGCCTAAGCGCGTGATCGGCCGGAGTTACCGCGCCCGCGCCATCATCGTCGCCCCGATCACTGGCTCGGGTATGCCCGCGCCGTGGTCGAGCTGGTAGTCCAGGTTGATGGCGGCGCCGATGAGCGCCAGGTGACTGAACGCCTGCGGGAAGTTCCCGAGCTGCTCGCCGGTCTGCCCGATCTCCTCGGAGTAAAGGCCAAGGTGGTTGGCGTAGGTGTGCATCTTCTCGAACGTCAGCGCCGCTTCCTCGACTCGCCCAGCTCTGGCCAGCGCGTCCACGTACCAGAACGTGCACAACGAGAACGTGCCCTCGCTGCCGCGCAGGCCGTCCGAAGTCATCGACGGGTTGTACCGGTAGACGAGGCTGTCGGACACAAGTGTCTCGTCCATCGCCTTCAGCGTGGAGAGCCACATGGGATCGCGTGCGGCGATGAAGCCCTGCAGGGGCATGAGCAGCAGGGAGGAGTCAAGCACGTCGGTCTGGTAGTGCTGGGTGAAGGCCTTGATCTTCGGGTTCCATGCCCGGTTCATGATCTGGTTGTAGATGCGGTCCCGCTCGATCATCCACTGGCTGAGGTTCGCCGGCCTTCCGTGGTGCTCGGCGATCCTGATTGCCCGGTCGAGCGCGATCCAGCACTGGAAGCGCCCGTAGGTGAAGTCCTTCCGGCCGCCTCTGGTCTCCCAGATGCCCTCTTCCGCCTGATCCCAGTGTTCGGCGACCCAGTCGGCCAGCACGGCCACCGACTGCCAGCCTTCATGCGGGATGTCGAAACCCTGCTGGTCGGCGAGGTAGAGGCCGTCGAGCATCTCGCCATAGATATCGAGCTGTAGCTGATCGGCCGCGCCGTTGCCGATTCGCACCGGCTTGGCACCCCGCCAGCCCTCGAAATGCCTGAGCGTGTCTTCTGTGAGGTCGGAGGAGCCATCGACCCGGTACATGATCTTGAGCGGACCCGAGCCATCGCCTGCACGCTCGTTGACCCGCTGCCGCATCCAGGCGCCGAAGGCGAGCGCCTCATCGGTGTAGCCGAGGCCGAGCAGAGCGAACACCGAGAACGAGCCGTCCCTTACCCAGGTGTACCGGTAGTCCCAGTTGCGCTCGCCACCCGGATCCTCGGGCAGCCCGGCCGTCACCGCCGCGACCGGCGCACCCGTCGGCGCGTAGGTCATCAGCTTCAGCGTGATCGCCGACCTGACCACTGTCTCGCGCCACCTGCCGGTGTATGTGCTCTTGTGCACCCAGTCGAGCCAGAACCTCGTGGTCTCGTGAAGCAGCCGGTCAAGCTCGCTTACCTGCAGCCGGCGCGGCTGGCCGCCCATTGACTCGATGATCACGCCCGCGGTCTCGCCCTCGTGCAGCGTCCACGACGCTCGCACGCCGTTGCCCTGCCGGTGCACCTTGCTGGCGCCGTTCCGCGCGCTGCCGCTGCCCGATCCGGCGACATGCAGGGTAAGCCGCATGTCGTCCGACTCGAACATCGCCCCGTGCTCGGAGATGTCGGTCTTGTGCTTGGCCCTCGCGTAGTCGAACTTAGGCTGCAAGCTCATCGCGAACTGCATGGTTCCACGTGGAACACGCATGATCCGCACGATCCGGTGCCGGTCGGTCGGCCGGCCTGTCTGTACTGGCATGAAGTCGACGAGTTCACCAACCCCGTCAGGGGTCATGAACCTGGTGACCAGGACGGCGCTGTCAGGAAGATAGAGCTGCCTGGTGACATAGTCAGATCGCTCGGGAGCGATCTGGAAGTGCCCGCCCTTGTCGGCGTCGAGCAGCGAAGCGAAGATGCTCGGCGAGTCGAAGCGGGGGCAGCAGAACCAGTTGATGACGCCCTCGGTCGTAACCAGGGCCGCTGTCTGGAGGTCGCCGATCAGCCCGTGATCGGCGATGTTCGGGTATCGTTCCACGACGTCCGACTACCCCGCGATTGTCCAAGTCAACGCAACCGCTGAATCAGGTGATCCCCAACCCTGATCGCGTTGGCCATCACGGTCAGCGCGGGGTTCACGGCGCCGATGCTCGGAAAGACGCTGGCATCGGCGAAATAGAGGTTGTCAAGCTCATGCGCCTTGCAGTTGACGTCGGAAACAGACAAAGATCCTTCGCTGCCAAAACGGCACGTGCCGGCTTGATGAGCCACGCCGGCGATGGGGACCTCCATGTCCATGTAGAAGTTCTTGCGGAAGACGTGATGCGCGGCGAGGCCGGTGCGGTTCAGGATGATCTTGAGTTCCTCGTAAAGGCCCGCCGTCTCGGTCGCGTTGGTGAATGAGTAAGACAGGTGCACCCGGCCGTTGGGGTCGAGCGTCACCCGGTTACCAGGCATCGGCAGGTCTTCTGTCGTCAGCCAGAAATCCACGCTGTGCCGCGCGACGTCCTCCAGGCTCCAGTGCGGCGCCAGTTTCGTGAGCCTGGGTTCCTCGCCCCTGATCGCGCCGGCGTTGGACTTGCCAAGCATCTGGATGTTGCCGAGCGGAGCCCGCTCGGCGGTGGCCAGGTAAAAGTCATTAATGCCGAGCGTCTTTTGGTAAACGGTGTCGTTGGGCTCGGCCCCGAGCGCGGCGACCGCCTTGCTGTTGTGGAACATGAAGTTCCGCCCGACCTGGTCAGAGCCGTTCGCCAGGCCGTTCCTATGCTGATCGGATGCCGAGGCGAGCAGGATCTTCGCGGTGTTCACAGCCCCGGCTGCCAGCACGACGATGTCGGCCGAGTACCGCTCGGTCTCGCCTTCGCGCCGCACCTCGACGTCGGTTACCACCCGGCCAGATGAATCGGTCCGCAGCGAGGTCACCTCGGCGCCGGTGAGGAGGGTGACGTTGGGCTGGCCGAGCAGCGGCCTGACCGCGATGACCTCAGCGTCAGACTTGGCGTGCACGAGGCACGGGTAGCCATCGCACCACGCGCACCTGATGCAGGTACTGGCCGGCCGGCGGACCTCGTCGAGGAGTATTCCGCAGGGCGCGTGAAACGGGTGATAACCCGCCGCTGACAAGTCATCGGAGATCTTGGCGATCCTCGGTTCGTGAGATACCGCAGGCCACGGGTACTGCTTTGACGCCTGCCCTTCCGTCGGATCCTCGCCGTGATCGCCATGCACCTGGTACAGCCATTCGGCCCTGGTGTAGTAAGGCTCAAGGTCGCTGTAGCCGATCGGCCAGGCAGGCGAGACACCATCGGAGTACTTGATCTCACCGAAGTCAGCCGGGCGCAGCCGGTAAAGCGCCGCTCCGTACATCTTCGTCGCACCGCCGACGAAGTAATGCACCTGCGGCTGGAACGGCGTGCCATGGTCGTCGTACCAGGTGTCGTGCGAGATGTACTTGCCATCGACGAAGACGGCTGGAGGATCCCAGTTGTCAAGCTCGCGGGGCAGGAAGTCGCCCCGCTCGAGCAGGAGGATCTTCTTGCCGGCCGGGGCAAGCGCATGCGCGAGAGTGCCGCCGCCCGCACCGGTACCGACAATGATCACGTCATAGTGGTCGGCCATGCCATGGACCCTGCCCGCCGCGTTCGATCTGACACATCACCCGTTGCGGGTGGTGCCAGATCAGCCAGGCAGGGAACGGTCACGCGGGTGACGGTCGATCTCGCGCGCTGGCAGTTCGCGCTGACTTCGATCAATCACTTTTTCTTCGTGCCGGTGACCATTGGCCTGGCCTTTCTCGTGGCCATGCTGGAAACGGCCTGGTACCGGACGGGGCAGGATCAGTTCCTGCGGCTCACCAGGTTCTTCGGCACTCTGCTCGTCATCAACGTAGCGGTAGGCGTGGTCACTGGCCTGGTGCAGGAGTTCGAGTTCGGCATGAACTGGTCGTCCTACTCACGGATGGTCGGCAACGTCTTCGGAGCGCCGCTGGCGATGGAGGGCCTCGCGGCATTTTTCCTGGAGTCGACGTTCCTCGGCCTTTGGATCTTCGGCTGGGACAAGCTCTCTAAGAAAGTGCACCTGATCACGATCTGGCTGGTGTTCATCGGCACGGTCCTGTCGGCGGCCTTCATCTTGATGGCCAACGCGTGGATGCAGCATCCCGTGGGATACAAGCTGGTTCACGGGATGCCGCAGCTCACCGACATCTGGGCGGTCTTTACCAACCCGGTCTTCCTGTGGGGCTACCTGCACGTCGTGCTCGACTCGATCGTGACCGGCACCGCAGTGATGCTGGCGGTCTCCGCCTGGCAGCTGCGCAGGAACCGCCCAGAGTTCGGGCACACCATGCGGATGGCGCTGGCCATCCTCGTCCCCGTCTTGTTGCTCGACATGTTCGTGGGCAGCGAACTCGGCGTCATCGAAGCCAGGTACCAGCCAATGAAGATCGCCGCCGCCGAGGCACAGTGGACGACCTGCCAGCCTTGCTCGTTCTCGCTGTTCCAGATCGGCGGCGGCAACGACGACCACTCCCCGATCCAGATCTTCTCGATACCGCACCTGCTGTCCTTGCTGGCCACGAACTCCTGGAATGGCAAGGTCATCGGCCTCACGCCGCTGCAAGCTCAGTATTCAGCCAGGTACGGGCCCGGCTACTACGTGCCGAATGTCTTCATCCAGTACTGGTCGATGAGGGTCATGGCGTACCTGGCCGGGCTTGTCCTGTTGTTCGGCCTGTGGGGCCTGCTGCTCATGCGCAAGCGCAAGGTGCCGGCGAACCGCTGGTTCCTGATGGCCGCTACCTGGGTCGTGATCCTTCCTTTCTTCATGAACACGGCCGGCTGGCTGCTTACTGAGAGCGGAAGGCAGCCGTGGATCGTGCAGGGCCTGCAGCTCACCCGGCAGGGCGTCTCGCCTTCTGTCACGTTCACCGACGTGGTGATCAGCCTGATCGCCTTCGGCGTTATCTACACGGCCCTCGGGGTAGTGGACGCCGTGCTGATGATCAGGTACTCGCGCCGCGGACTTGAACAGGAGCCAGGATGACGCTGGCCGAGTTCTGGTTCCTGATCATCGCGCTGCTCTGGACGGGGTTCTTCCTGCTGGAAGGCTTCGACTTCGGCGTCGGCATGCTGCACGGGATCGTCGGCGGCGACGAGGCGGGCCGGCGCACGGCGATCAGCACGATCGGACCGCTTTGGGACGGCAACGAGGTTTGGCTGATCGTCGCGGGCGCGGCCATGTTCGCCGCGTTCCCCGGCTGGTACGCGACCTTGTTCTCCGGTTTCTACCTCGCGCTTGTGCTGCTGCTCGCCGCGCTCATGGCACGCGGCACCTCGTTCGAGTACCGGGGCAAGCGGGATAGCCCGGCCTGGCGTGCCACCTGGAGCTGGTTGCTCGGAGCGGGCAGCCTGCTCGCGCCGCTGCTGATCGGGATCGCGCTTGGCGATCTCCTGCACGGGCTGCCGATCAACGCGGCCCACGAATACACCGGAAGCTTCTGGACCCTGCTCCAGCCCTACGGCATCTACACGGGCATCACGCTTGTCGTGCTCTGCCTCGCGCACGGTGCGACGTTCATCGCGTTGAAGACCTCGGGCGGCCTGCGGCGGCGGGCCGTGCGGCTGGCCAGGTTGCTCGCGCCAGCCGCCGCACTCGCGCTGCTCGGGTTCGTCATCTGGACCCATTCGATCGCGCATAAGGGACTGCTGCCCAATCCGGTGGAAATCGCGGGCGTGCTGGCGATGCTCGCGGCCGCCTGGCTGGTCGCCGATGACAGGGAGGGCTGGGCGTTCGCGGCGACCACCGTCGCGATCACGCTCACCGTGCTGTCCTTGTTCAGCGAACTCTATCCGCGCGTCATGGTCTCGACCACGAACCCGGCCTACGACCTGACGATCAGCAACACCGCCTCGCCTGGTTATCCGCTGAAGGTCATGACCATAGTGGTGGTCATCGCGCTGCCCGCCGTGCTTGCCTATACAGCGTGGACATATTACGTATTCAGGCGAAGGCTTAAGGAGTCACCATGACCATTCCCGCAGAAAAGGCCGGCGTGCTCGTCATCTTCGGCGCCACCGGGGACCTGGCCAAACTCGAGACGTTTCCCGCGCTGGTCGGGCTCGCCGAGCGCGGGATCCTCGACATGCCGGTCATCGGCGTCGCCAAGAGCGGCTGGAAACTTGACCAGTTCCGCGGTTACGCGACCGACTCGCTGCGTCATAGCGGCATCGACCCCGCCTCGCCGGCCGCTTCCAAGATGCTCGGCTTGCTCAGGTACATCGATGGCGACCTGGACTCCAGCCAGACCTACGAGCAACTGGCCAGCGAGATCGGCCCGGGCAAGAAGTTGCTGTTCTACCTGGAAGTACCGCCGTCCCTGTTCGGGCGGATCGCCGATGGCATCGCGGCCGCCGGGCTGGCGGCCGGATCACGCGTAATGGTGGAGAAGCCGTTCGGACACGACCTGGCGAGCGCGCAGGCACTGAACCACACCATGCACCAGCACTTCTCCGAGGACGAGATTTACCGCGTCGACCACTGGCTCGGCCTTGACCCCGTGGAGAACATGCTGTTCGTCAGGTTCAGCAACTCGATGATCGAACCCCTGCTCAACCGCGATCACGTGCACAGCATTCAGATCACGATGGCCGAGGCCTTCGACGTGTCCGACCGTGGCGCCTTCTACGACAAGAA
>Ga0335074_10005379_pt1 | contig 17709 bp, 12 predicted proteins | sample Lox_Sample_23_FD_206715 | JGI IMG/M metagenome (GOLD analysis project Ga0335074, IMG submission 206715) | Soil microbial communities from Loxahatchee National Wildlife Refuge, Florida, United States - Lox_Sample_2.3 | ecosystem: Environmental > Terrestrial > Soil > Wetlands | place: USA... | reverse complement strand
CAATCGTCTCGACAGGCTGCCGGGGCAGCGCACGGTCTATCGATCAGAGCACGAAATGACGACGGCCTTGGCGGCGATGCTCGCCGGACGGCGGCGCCTGGCGATGGACTACTCGCCCAACTGCGCAATTCCCTACGTCGCGCGGGTCGATGCCGGCACCGTCGAGCTGGTTCGATCTCTCGGCGTCGAAGTAGTCACCGCCGCCGATCTTATCCAGCGCTTCGAGGCGGCGCTCACGCGCGCCCAGCTCGAGAGCCATCGCCGCGCCGCTGAGGCCCTGCTGACCGTCGTCAACGAGAGCTTCGCCGAAATTGCGCGCCGGGTTCGCGCCGGGGTCGCGGTTAGCGAGCTCTCCGCGCAGCGCTTCGTGATCGATTCGATCAGCGCCGGCCATGGATTGGTGACGCGCGACCCGCCGATCGTCGCGGTCAATGCGCATGCCGCGCTGCCTCATTTCAGTCCCAACTCGTCTGACGACCGGCCCATCGGACACGGCGACCTGGTGCTGCTCGACCTCTGGGCGCGCGAGCCGGGCCCCGACAGCGTCTACGCCGATTTCACCTGGATGGGGTTCGTCGGCGACGCGGTGCCCGACGACTACGCCGAGGCCTTCTCTTTGATCGCACAGGCGCGCGACGCTGTCGTCGAATTTGTCGAGCGGCGGGTCGCCGCCGGCAGTCCAGTCACGGGCGAGGAGGCCGATCGCGCCGCTCGCGCGGTAATCGAAGCGGCCGGACAGGGTGGCGCATTCGTACATCGCACCGGCCATTCGATCGGCCGCGAGGTCCACGCCAACGGCGTTAACCTGGATTCGCTGGAAACCCGCGATTCGCGCCGGCTCCTCGACGGTAGTTGCTTTTCGGTAGAGCCCGGCCTCTATTTCCCAGGCCGCTTCGGGGTCCGCACCGAAATCGACATGACTATCGAAAACGGTCGGGCACAGGTCTCCACCGGCGCGATGCAAGCCGAAATCGTGCCGCTGCTCGCCGCCTTCGGATAGCCGGTGACGCCGATGATCCGCGCGATAATCTTCGATCTTGACGGCACGCTCGCTGACACCGAGCCGCTGCACTTCGCGGCCTTCGCCGAGGTGTTGCGCGCCGAAGGGATCGAGCTCTCGCGCGACGAATACTTCACCCGCCTCATAGGCTACGACGATCGCGATTGCTTCACGATCCTGATGGCCGAGAACGGGCGTAGCGCCGAACCGGCCGCGGTCGCCGGCCGGATCGCGTCCAAGGCCATCATCTACCAGGGAATGATCGCCAACCGCGACGTGCTCTATCCCGGCGCGGCGGAGTTCGTGCGGCGCTGCGCCGAGCGCTTTCCGCTCGTGGTCGCAACCGGCACGCTGCGCACCGAGGCCGAAATGATCCTGCAGCGCTCGGGATTGCGCGAGCTGTTCGTCGACGTGGTCGCCGCCGAAGACGTCGCGCAAGGCAAGCCAGCTCCCGAGGTTTTTGTCACTGCGCTGGTTCGGCTGGGCTTCATCCTGCGCAGCCGCCCGCCGATCGAACCGTCCCAGTGCCTGGTGATCGAAGATACGGCGGCGGGCGTAAAGGCCGCCCGCGCTGCCGGGATGCGAGTGCTGGGGCTCTCGCAAAGCGCCGCACAGGCCGAACTGGCCGAGGCGGACGTGGTGCGAAAATCGCTCGCCGACACCGACCTCGACGATCTTCTGCGCCGACTCAAGTAAATGCTTTGCGTGTGCGTCTGAAGCCGCCGCCGAACTCAAGCATCCAAGAGGAAAGTTTCGACGATGCCCGTGACGCTCCATCAGTTCCCGACCAGCCCGGGTTGCGCCACGGTGCGCCAGATCCTGCAATACAAGGGCGTCGAGTTTGTCACCGTCGACGCCGACTATCTCGAACGCAAAGAATCGTTAACAGCCCCGGACGGCCTGACGGCTCCGACGCTGACGCTCTCCGATAGCGAGACGATCACCGGCTCCGAGCGCATCGCCCTGCGGCTCGAAGAGCTCTATCCGGAGCCGACCATCCTGCCGCCCGACCTGCGCGGCCTCCATATTGCGCTGGCGCGCTATATCGATCTCGAAATCGAGGACGCACTGTTGCGGCTCGGGCTAGCCGATGAACTCGTATACTTTCGTCGGCTCGGCGCTGGGCACGAGGCCGTCCTCCGCATGATCCGCGAGCGCAAGTTCGGCATTGGTTTCTGCGATCGGATAGGACACGAGAGCGCGGCCAACCTGGCCCGCGCCTGCGCGGTGCTGGCGCCGTTCGAAGAGACGCTGCTCGGCAAGGCCTTCATCCTGGGACGGATCGGGCTCGGCGATTTCGCGCTCTATGGGCAACTCCATTACCTGGCGATTTCCGGCGAGCTCAAAATTCCGCACCAGTTCCCCAACCTGCGCGCGTTCCATGGCCGTATCGATCGGATTTCGTCCACGCTCGACGACCGCGGCGAATAGTCACTTGCCGTTATTGTAAGCCGAGCCCGGAAGGATCGGTGCTCACCGGAAGTCGAGAATGCTGCGAACCTTTGCCGCCAGGCCCGCATAAGTGAATGGCTTTACGATCAGTTCGACGCCCGGATCGAGCCGCCCATGATGAACGACGGCGTTTCGCGCGTAGCCGCTCGTGAACAGCACCTTCAAACCGGCCTTGTGCCGTTGGGCCTCATCGGCAAGTTGGCGGCCGTTCATGCCGCCCGGCAAGCCGATGTCCGTAAACAGCAGATCGATTTCATGATGCGTGTCGAGCAGCCCAAGCCCGCTGACGCCATCCGCCGCCTCGATCACCCGGTAGCCCAGGTCGCGAAGCATCTCAACCGCGGAGCTACGGACATCAGCCTCATCTTCGACCACCAAAATCGTCTCGCCCTTGGCCTGCGGAATGGCGATCGCATCCGGCTGCAATTCATTGGCGCTATCGGCTGAGAAATATCGCGGTAGATAAATCTTGATCGTGGTTCCCGCGCCCACCTCGCTGTAGATTTTGACGTGCCCGCCGGATTGCTTGATGAAGCCGTAGACTTGCGACAGGCCGAGCCCGGTCCCCTGTCCGACTTCCTTGGTAGTGAAGAACGGATCGAAGGCCTTCGCCATCACCTCCGGCGTCATCCCGGCGCCGGTATCGCTGATGAAGATACCCACGTATTGTCCGGCCGGCACCTCGGCGGTCGCGCTGTACGGCTCGTCGAGATAGACGTTGGCGGCTTCGATGGTCAATTTACCGCCCCGCGGCATGGCGTCGCGCGCATTGACGGCGAGATTAAGCAACGCGCTTTCGAGCTGATTGGTATCGACAAAGACCGTCCACACGCCGCCGGCGAGGACCGTCTCGATCCGGACACTCTCACCGAGCGTCCGCCGCAGCAGCTCGGAAATCCCGGTGATGAGGGTATTGACCGAGACCGGCTTCGGCTCGAGCGGCTGACGGCGTGAGAATGCGAGGAGCCGATGCGTCAGCAGCGCCGCGCGTGCGGTCGCCTGCTGCGCCATCCTGGCTAAGCGGCCCAGATTGGCGTCGAGGTCTGTGGGCAGGCGGCGCTGGAGAACCTCCAGATTCCCGGAAATCACCGTCAACAGATTATTGAAATCGTGAGCGATGCCGCCGGTGAGCTGACCCACCGCTTCCATCTTCTCGGCGTGGCGCAAGCGCTCTTCGTTGGCCCGCCGTTCCGTCAAGTCGCGGGTGATCTTGGCAAAGCCCAGCAGCCGGCCTTCCGCATCGTAGATCGCATTGACCACCACGTTGGCCCAGAAAGCGCTGCCGTCCTTGCGCACCCGCCAGCCTTCCGCTTCGTACCGGCCGGTTCGTTCCGCCCGCGCTATCATTTGCTCCGGTAGCCCGCGCTGGCGGTCTTGCTCGGGATAAAAAGCCGAATAGTGCTGGCCAACGATCTCCTCTCGCCGGTAGCCATGGATCCGCTCCGCGCCGGCGTTCCAACTGATCACGTTCGCGGCCGGATCGAGCATAAAGATTGCGTAATCGGTGACGGCTTCGATCAGCAGGCGGAAACGGCGCTCGGTTTCCTCCAATTTTTTGTTGCTGATGGCCAGCTGCCGAGTGCGCTCCGCAACCCGATCTTCCAAGGTCTCATTAAGCGCCAGAAGGCGCGCCTCGAGCACCTTGCGATCGGTGATCTCGTGATAAGCTCCGCGCAGCCAGCGCGCCGGATTGCTTCCATCGGAGAAAGTTTGCCCCTTCCCTGCCAGCCAGTGAACGCTACCGTCGGGATGCTTTACGCGGAATTCAACCTGGTAGACGCCGGTCCGCTTCGCCGTCTCGATCGCCGCATAGACCTTGGGCAGATCGTCGCCAAAAACCGCTCGGTCCCATTCTGCGACTGCCGGTATTCCCTCCTCCGGATCGAAGCCGAAGAGCCCCGCAAGTTGCGCGGTCCACTCCCAGCGGCCGGAGGCTAAATCCAATTCGAAAGCCCCTACCCCGCTGGCCATCTCCGCCAGGCGCAACCGCTCCTCGGAGGTACGAAGGCGCGCTTCGATGTCTTTCGTGTCACGCTCTTTTTCGCTCATGATCGTCCGCGGGCCGTTCTGAGGAGCAACTCAAAATCGCTTTCGCTTCGGTCATGGCGCGCAGCTTGCCGAAGGCAACGTGTCGGGGAAGATGATTGAAGCCGCATGAGCTGGTGATAATCGTCTGTTCCGGTGCGAGCCAACGGCAGGCCCTGATGCTATCCGCAACCTGCTCGCCGCTTTCGATATTGGGATTCTGCGCATCGACCGCCCCGATGCCAAGCTGCCGATTGCCAAGCAAACCCTCGTAATGCCCAGCCATGTCGTGCTCAATCAGGTACGCGTCGCACTCGATCCGGCAGATCAGATCGGCCTTGTAGCGGCCGCTATCGAAATAACGGTGTCCAATTTGTCCGTCGTAATCGGGACCGACGGCATAATTCCCCTGGCAGACGTGCACCAGCCGGTGAACGTCCTCGGGAAGTCCTTCGAGCGCCAGGTTGATTACCTCCGCCGCGATCCGCACCTCCGCGTCATCGGCCGCCGTGAAATACGCCTCGTCGATTTGAATGTGCTTGCAGCCCGCAGCCGCCAGCCGCTTGAAGTTTTGATGGAGCAGCTTGCCGAGGTCGGTCATCATCCGGCCGATGTCCTGGTAGTACTCGTCGTAAGCTACCGCGGCCAGCAGATGCGGTCCGGTCATGGTGATCTTCACCGGACGACGCGCAAACGACGATACGGTCCTGAATTCGTCGACCAGACCCAGATCGATTGTATCGGCGATCGGCCCGCGGCAGGTGACGGCAGGATGGAACACGTTTGGATCGTGCTTGGTGATGAACTTCGGCCGGGTCGGCCCCTGAAAGGCAGGGATTCTCTGCCAGAAGTGATTCAACATGGCGTTCGGCGGCGAGTGGCGATTATGCGTCCGCCGATGCATTTCGCCACCGGTGATGACATCGATTCCGGCGACCTCCTGGTCCAGGATGGCAGCCTGGGTGGCGCGAAACTGTGCGTCGGCTAAATCGGCCGCCGAGAGTTGCTCCGAGGTAACCAGCCGATCCAGCGCCTCATACCAACGCGGGACGCTATGAGCGCCGACCACGGTGGTCGTATATTTTTGATACTGAGGCATCGCCTTTGATACTTGGGCCTCGCCGCCTGGTGACATCCGGAGCGAATCAGCAGCGCTTTCCCCGCCACAACCCGCGGCAATCTTTAGAGGTCGTAGAATAGTTCACGTATGCGGTGTTCCGCTAGCGACGAGACCAAAGTTTTCGGACCGAAAAAAACAGGCTCTATCTTTGGATAAATTTCTACCACGAACGCTTTGTGAGACGATTTTTAGGTGAAAGGTGATGAGGATTTGGGGGCGAAACCGCCCATAGTCGGCGTCGGTGCCTCTGCCGGAGGCGTCGAAGCGACCTCGGAGCTCCTCGAACACCTGCGTGGGACAAGCGGACTGGCCGTGATCCTGGTTCAGCATCGGGATCCATTACGCGAAAGCCTGCTACCCGAACTCCTGGCCAAGAAAACTGATCTCAACGTGGTTACCGCGAGCGACGGCGGCCGCGTCGAAGCCGGCCATCTCTACCTCATGCCGCCTGACAAGATGGTCATTCTCGAGGACAACCGATTGCGGCTGATTGCCCGCGAGCGGGAGCCGTTGCCGCATGCTCCGATCGATAAGATGCTACGCTCGCTGGCCTCCGAACTGGGAACGAATTCGATCGCAGTGATCTTGTCAGGCACCGGCACGGACGGTTCCCGCGGCTTGATCGCGATCAAGGAGGTGGGCGGCATCACGTTCACCCAGGACGAGGCTTCGGCGAAGTTCGGCGGGATGCCGCGAAGCGCGATTGCGACCGGATGCGTGGATTTTGTGCTGCCGCCTCGCGAAATCGCAACCGAGCTCAAGCGCATCATCTCGCATCCCTATCAAAATGACGCCGAACTTTCCGACGGACTGCTGCCCACCGACAACGAAGCGGAACTGAGCAAAATCCTTCAACTGCTGCGCACTCATACCGGGATCGATTTCAGCCGCTACCGGCGCAGCACCATTGTGCGCCGCCTGCAACGACGAATAGCGGTGATGAAAGCCGACGATCTCGCGCCCTACGGCGAGCTTCTGCGCAAAAATCCCGCAGAGGCTGAGGTCCTGGCGCAGGATTTTCTCATCGCCGTTACCAGATTCTTCAGAGATACCCGGATGCTTGAGCAGTTGGCCACGACTGTATTTCCGGCCCTGGTCGCTAATCGCTCAACGCGCGAATCGATACGGATTTGGGTGCCGGGCTGCGCTACGGGTGAAGAGGTCTATTCGATCGGGATCGCGCTCATCGAATTCCTGGAGAAAAACAGCCTGCGTGTTCCGATCCAGCTCTTCGGCACCGATCTGAGCCTCCCGGCGATCGACAGAGCGCGCCGCGGAAGCTATATCGGCAATCTCGCCGCAGAGGTTTCGGAAGACAGGCTGGAGCGATTCTTCGTCAAACTCGACGATCACTACCGAATCGTGGGCAGCCTGCGCGAAATCTGTCTGTTCACTCGTCACGACGTGACCCGCGATCCGCCCTTTTCGCATCTGGATTTGATCAGCTGTCAAAATTTCTTGGTCTATTTCGAGCCCAACCTGCAGCGCGAAGTGCTGCGGCGCTTTCATTATGGCCTGCGGCCTCAAGGCTTCCTGGTGCTGGGGTCGTCCGAAACCATCGGTCAGTCCTCCGAGCTTTTTCAGATTCTCAATCGTGAGAGCCGTATCTACCGCCGGCGGTCCACGCCCACGCCCATCGGTCTTGGACCGGAATCGGAGCGGCGCGCGCTGCAACCTGCGCCGCGCGCGAAGAACTACAGCGCGGTCGCTGACGGCGAGTATCCGGAGCGCGAGTCCGAGCGGATTTTACTGGCCCGCTATGCGCCCACCTGCATCCTGGTGAACGAGGATTTGAACATCCGCTATTTTCACGGCGATACCAGCGATTTTCTGGAGCACCCGCGCGGCCGCGCCAGTTTCAATCTGGGCAAGCTGATTCGTCCGAAATTATTGATGGAGCTGTCCCGTTTAATTCGCCAGGCGCGCGACAGCAACGCTCCGGCGCGCAAAGAGCGCGAGCCGATCCAGGTTCGTGACACGATCACAGAGGCCACGCTCGAAGTCATTCCAGTTAAACTTAGAAACGCCGCCAAGCGCTACTATCTGGTCGTCTTTGAGCGGACTCAGGCTGCAAAGGCTCCGCTTCATTTCGCGCAATGGCGGCCCTGGCGCGTCCTGAGGCCACGCTTCGCAGTGTCAGACAAAGACCATCGAATCGGGCAGCTCGAGCACGAGCTCCAAGCCAATAGCGCTTTCCTGCACGACACCATCGAGAAAAATGAAACTGCGGCAGAAGAATTGCGCATGTCGCGCGAAGAAGCCCTGAGCGGGAACCAGGAGATACAAAGTATCAACGCCGCCAAAGCAGAGCTGCAGTCGACTAACGAAGAACTGATCACTACCAACGAGGAGCTGCTGAACAGCAACCGGGAGCTCAATGAGTCGCTCGATGCGCTGGAGGAATCGCGCAACTATCTGGGCGCGATCATCGAAACCATGCGCGAATCGCTGCTGGTGCTGGACGGCGAGCTGCGCGTGATAACGGCCAATCACGCGTTCTACCAAGCTTTTCGCGTCAAGCCCGAGGACACGATCAGCGGCCTGCTCTACCAATTGGGCAACGGTCAATGGAACATCCCCCGGCTCCGCACCCTGCTCGAAGAGATCCTGCCCCACAGCCGCAGCCTGCGTGATTTCGAGGTCACGCATCAGTTTCCCGAGCTCGGCAAGCGCAGCATGGTCCTCAATGGGCGGCGCCTCGAAGGTGATAGCCGGCGCCCGGCTCGAATCTTGCTCGCGATCGAGGATATTACCGAGCACAGGATGGCACTCAAGAATTTCGAGAGCGCACTGCAAGCCCTGCGGCAGGAGGACCGGCGCACCAACGAATTTCTCGCCGTCCTCGCTCACGAGCTCCGTAACCCGCTCGCGCCGATTAAGACGGCTGTCCAACTCATGCGCAACGGCGGATCCAATCCCGGCGCATCAAAGCACCTGGACATCATCGATCGCCAGACCGGCAGGATGTCGCGCCTGGTCGATGACCTGCTGGAAATCTCGCGCGTGAACCAAGGCAACATTGTATTGCGAAAAGAACGAACCGACGTGGGAGCGGTCGTAAATCGCGCGGCCGACGTCACTCGCCAGCAGCCGGGTCCGCTGGAGGTGCGCTCTTTCGTCGTGTCTCTGCCGCCCAGCCTGCTCTATATTTTCGCCGATCCGGTCCGCGTCGAGCAAATCATCTCGAATCTTCTCGACAACTCGGTCAAGTTTACCGATGCCAAGGGACACATCTCCGTTCGGGTCGAGCGTCACGACGATGAAGCAGTGATCCGGGTGGTCGATGATGGTATCGGGATAAGCGCCGAAGCGTTGCCGCACGTCTTCAAACCATTCTTCCAGGCCGACAGCTCGTTTGGGCGTAGGAACGCCGGCCTTGGCATCGGTTTGACGCTGGCCAAGCGCCTGGTCGAGCTTCACGGCGGCGAGATCGAGGGGCATAGCGAGGGACTCGGCAAGGGCAGCGAATTTGTCGTTCGGATGCCGGTCGCATCGGCAGCCGAAAATTCCCCTGAAGGGCACGCCCACAATGGACCGGAAGATCGATCGGATTCTCGGGCGGCGCCGCGGCCACTACCGGCCGAGGACCCACCCCATCATCGGATCCTGATCGTCGACGACAATATCGACGGCGCGAATGTATTGGCCGAGCTGCTCGACTTGTGGGGACATGAGGTAGCCGTCGCTTATGAAGGCCGGGCCGCACTCCAACTCGCGACCAGCTTTGCCCCTGACGTGGTGTTACTCGATCTCGGACTGCCGGGGATGGACGGCTTATCGGTCGCTCGTGAGCTGCGACAGTTACCTGGTGGTGCGCAGATGCGGTTAGTCGCGATGACCGGGCATGCCCGGCCGGAGGATCGCAAGGCGTCCAGCGAGGCCGGCTGCGATACGCATCTGGTTAAACCCGTAAATTTCGATTTACTGCAGACGGTGCTCAGTGTCCCGAAGCCATCCTGAGCTCGACGCCCGCGGGTGGCGCGTCAGCTCGGAATCATCCGGTGCGCTTGCTGCTGGCGCGCTTGCTGCGCTTCGATCGGGAAGCTGTTGAGCGACTGTTAGCGCGTTTTCGTTGCAGGATACGTTTCGCCTGTTCGAGTGTTTTCTTTCGCGACGTCGAAAGAATTTTACCGCCACGATTGATGAAGTATTGAATCATGCGGATAGCCGAGCCAATTCCCTTGGGACTGGTTCGGCGCGTAGCCATCACGCGCGCGATCGTTTTGGCGTCTTTCTTGAACACGCCCGCGGGCGGGAAGGTGGATTCGGTTTGTACCTTCCTCACCCACAGTTTGCGTTTCGGCATGATCGCCTCCAATCAGCCGCGCCGATGAGCGCGCGATGCGCGCGTTTTCGCCGCCTTCTTCGCCGCCGCAACGCGTTGCTTTCGGCTGCGTTGGTGCGCGCTGGAACGCGCATGGCGCGAAAGGGCCCGCCGCGAGCCGGCCTCACGGCCTTCTCTTTCGAGCGCGGATTCAACCGCGCGCGATCGTTTCCTGGCCGGCTTATGAGGATGCTTTGCTCGCTGGGAATCGCGCTTGGCCTTACGGCGCGTCGCCTTCGAGGTGCGAGAAGCTGACGGCGCCGGCAGCTTGACGCCCGCGCGCCGCGCCTTGGAGAGTCCTATCGCGATCGCCTGTTTGGCCGATCGCGCGCCATGCTTCCCCTCACGAACGTGGTGAATCTCCTCGCGTACGAATTCACCGGCTTGGGTTGACGGCGATTTACCTTCCCGAGCATCCTCACGCGCTTTCCGAATAGTTTCCTTTTCCGGCATCGATCTATAACTCCATTACGCGCGGACGCTCGAGACCGCGCGCCTAACTCTTCGAAAGAAGGAGATTTATTCAAAACGGCTACAAGTTCTGTGCCGTTGCCAAGGGAGGTCGGGCTCGGCGGATTTTCTGCGTCCGGCCGTCCGGAGGCCGGGGAGTTAGCAAGAATTACATTCAACTGCCTGGGGGCGTTAGCTACTTTCCCGCGACGCCAAGGTAAAGAAAGCGGCCGAAAATCGAGCCGCTGAAATCGATCGCCACGTCGTAGACCGAGGCGGTGCGGCCCGGAAGGAAAATCTGATGGGTCTCGTCGAGTGACGCCAGCGTCAGGCAGACCAGCAGTGACCAATACGGACGGCCCCGCAGCGGTCCGCTGATCAGCACCAGGAAGAAGACCATGTAGGGCAGGAAATGCCCCAGTTTGCGGACGATCAAATGAATCTGTACCTGGGTCGACCATTTGACTCCGGCCGGAAAAATCAGGTGCAGAAAATAACCGACGAAAACCCAGGTCTTCGTGAAGTCGAAAATCTCCGTCGACATGACTGCCAGCACGGCGAGCCACAAAATCACCAGCCACCAATGCCGGCTCGGGCCGATGCGCGGGTGCGCCCGCGCCGGTTCGGCTTCGCTTCCGGGGGCCGGAACCCGATGCAGATGTGGCTCCAATTCGGTGAGAGCGGCGACCGCCCCGTTCAAGTCTGTCTCCGCAGAGTTCGACATGGCAGAATCATTTGGTTTCTCGCGCATCTGGAATCGGATCTTATGCCAGACCATTGAGGCCTGCGCCACTAGGCCCCCGGAGTAGATCGAAATGAACGATACGCTTACGGTCTCTAAAACTCATCCCGCCACACCCTGCACGATCGTGATCCTCGGTGCCTCGGGCGACCTGGCGCGCCGCAAGCTCATCCCGGCGCTCTACAATCTGCGCGCCTGCGGCCAGGGTTTGATATCGCCCGACACGATAGTGCTGGGCACCGCTCGGCGCACGCTGGCGGTCGAAGATTTCCGGGCCTCATCGCGCGAAGGCGTGGTCCGCTTCTCGCGACTCGAAATCGACGAGCATTGCTGGTCCGATTTTGCCGAGCGCCTCGATTACCTGGGCGGCTCCGACGAGCCTGACGGCTTCGTCGTGTTGCGCAAGCATCTGGAGGAAAGCGAGGCGGCGCGCGGACTACCGCCCAACCGGATCTTCTACCTGGCGATTCCGCCGCAGGCGATGCGCAGCACCATCGAGCGGCTCTCGGAGGCCGGGCTTATCAGTCGCCCCGGGGCGGCTAATTTCACACGGGTGGTGGTTGAAAAGCCGATCGGTCACGACCTCCAGAGCGCGGTCGAGATCAACCGCACGCTCCATCAGTTTCTCGATGAGTCGCAGATCTTCAGGATCGATCACTACCTCGGCAAGGAAACTGTGCAGAACCTGATGGTGTTGCGGTTCGCTAATAGTATCTTCGAGCGCATCTGGGGCACCCGCAACGTCGACCATGTACAGATAACCGTGGCCGAGAGCGAAGGATTGGGCACGCGCGCCGCCTACTATGATTCGGCCGGTGCGCTGCGCGATATGGTGCAGAATCACATGCTGCAACTGCTGGCGCTGATCGGGATGGAACCGCCGGTCGCGCTGGACTCGAGCAGCGTGCGCAACGCCAAGCTGGACGTGCTCAAGTCGCTGCGGCCGATCACCCGCGCCCAGGTCCGTGCGACCTCCGTCCGCGCCCGCTATGCAGGCGGAGTGATCGACGGGCACCCGGTGCGTGGTTACCTCGAGGAGCAGGGCGTGCCGCCCGATTCGCGCACCGAGACCTATGTCGCACTCAAGCTCTTTATCGATAACTGGCGCTGGTCCGGGGTGCCGTTCTACCTGCGCACCGGCAAACGCCTGCCCCATCGCGCCAGCGCGATCTTCGTCCAGTTCAAGGACGTGCCGGCGATCCTGTTCAATCTCCAAGGCGGACTAACGCCCGACGTGCTTGAATTGCGTATCCAGCCGGACGAGGGTTTTTCCTTCGACGTACTCGCCAAACAGCCCGGCCTCGACCTCGCGATCCGGCCGGTGCGGATGAACCTGAGCTACGACGACGAGTTTAGGGGCTTATCGCCGGATGCCTATGAGCGGCTGCTCCTCGACGTCATGATCGGCGACCATACGCAGTTCATCAGCGGCGAGTTCGTGCGACAGTCATGGCAGTTGCTGCAGCCGATCCTCGATGAGTGGCGCGAGGACCCTGCTATACCGATGGAGGTCTATCCGGCCGGTGGATGGGGTCCTGACGGCGCCGAAGCGTTGATTCGGGCAGACGGACGAAGCTGGAAAGACGTCTAGCGCGGCTGCAACAAGAAATCTCGGGCCCGGGATTCTTCGCTGCGCCTGAATGACAAGCCCGCAGCTACGGGCAGGAAACGCCGTTGCACAGGTTCGAGCCGAGCTGAACCTGTATGCTGCCGTTGGGCGGCGGAGCCACTTGCGTCGGGCTCAGCGACCCGATGGTAGCATTACCCTTATTGCCCAAGAACACGTTGTCGCCAAAACTGGAGCTGATATCGTTCAACTGCAGGCCGTAGCCGGCGTTGTCGTAGACCGAGTTTTCGATTACGACGCTGCCGCTGCCCGTAACGGAAATTCCAATCTCGGCATTGCCGCTCACGGTGCAGTGCGTCACCAGGCTCGAATTGCCGACCACGATCCCATCAATGCCGTTGCTAACCGCATGGACGTCCGCGACTGTCGCGTTCGCTCCCAGGGAAATCCCGTTGCCGCCCATCGCGGTCACCGTGCCGTTGCGCACCGTCACCTGATTGTTGGTGCTGGCAATGCCATTGCCGGCGGAGCCTCCGGAACCGGTAATCGCAAAGCCGTTGAGATCGATAGTGACGTTATCGGCGCTAATGTCGATGCCGTCGGCGCCGCTGGTCACCATTAGGTTGCTAGTCAGCCGATAGCTTCCAGACGCCGTGATCGAATACGGAAAGCTGGTGACCACCGCGCTGTCGATGTCGATGACGCCATCAACGGCGAACGCCCCGGAGGTATAAGTCAGAACTCCACTTACGATAATTAGAACTGATGCTGCGACTGGCGCGAAGCGCCGTCGCGTCTGAGAGCGAAAAAGAAACATTGCGTGCTAATAGACACTACAACTACAGAGAGCATATGCCAAGACCCCAGGAAATCGCCATATAAGGCCGACTATTTCCCCAGAAAGTCCGTTACCAGCCGTGCGGTCTCGTCGGGCTTCTCGAATGGCGGCGCATGGCCGCACCTCTCGATCGTCATCAGCCGCGACCCCTGGATCCCGCGATGATAGGCATCGGCGTGTTCCCGGGGCGCCACTCGATCCGAATCACCCCAGATGATCAGCGTCGGTGCGATTATTCGATGGAGCCGCTCACGCAGCCGCGGATCGTAGAGATAAGGGTTCCATCCGAGCCGCGCCGTCGCCTCGCGCGCGCGGAGCACAAATTCGAGTTGTTCGCCGCGGGCCTGATCCGGAATCATCGCGCGGGCGGTTTCCGACTCGGGATCGAAGAAGATCAGCCGGCGCATCCCGGGCGGCATCACGGTAAAGATATCGGGCATCGGCGGCGCCTCCTCGACCCTGAGACCTACCGCATCGATCAGTACCAGGCGGCTTAGGCGGCGCGTCTGATGGACCGCCAGCTCGGCCGCGAGCCATCCGCCGAGCGACAGCCCCATCACGTGCGGCGCGTCGAGGCCGAGTTCATCCATCAGCTCGGTGTAGTGGAATACCAGGTCGTGGATATTATCGATCCGCTCGAGCCCTTCCGAACGCGCGAAGCCCGGATGGGCGGGCACGTAAACGGTGAAGCGGCGGCTCAAGAGCTCGAAGAACTTGAGCCATGTGACCTCGCCCCCCGCGCCATGGAGATAGAGCAGGGGCGCTCCCGAGCCTCCCTTGAGAAGCTGGATCTTGCTGCCGCGAACCTCGATAAAACTCTCGCTGTGCGCCATGCTGTGGTCCTTCCTTGATCGAGTGCCGTGGCGTTATTGCATGTGCCGGAATTCTTCGCGCAACGCCGGCATCACTTCGGTCGCGAACAATTCCATGTTTTTGACGGTGCGATGATGCGGCATGTCACCGATATGCAGCAGCGGCAGCAGCAGGCCGAAGTTCATCTGGTTGACGTACTGGCTGAGCCGGCGGCGCACGGTTTCGGCGCTGCCGACGATACAATAGCCGCGCCGGTTCAGTTCCTCGAAATCCATCTTGCTCCATTCGTAGGCGTCGCCGAATTCCATCACCCGCAGCATCGAGCTCACCGACATGTAACCGGGCGGCACCAGGAAGTTCGGACCGTGGCGCAGGCCGCGATGATACAACCACAGGACGTGGCCGGCGGCCTCCTCGACCGCCTGCTGGTCGCTCTCGGCAACATAGATCGGCACCAGGTGGCCAAGCTTGTAGGGTGACGACTGGTAGCCGTAGTTGCGAGCCTTCTCGCGGTAGAAATCGAAGAACTTCGCGAGCAGATCCTCGGGCATGAAGGTCGCCATGTAGGCATACTTGCGATCGGGATGGGTACACCAATCGACCGTTTCGACACTGCCGAAACCCGGTACCCAGATCTCGGGATGCGGCTTCTGGAGCGGACGTGGCCAAAGATTCGCATAGCGCAGCCGGTAATGCTTGCCGTCGAAGTTGAAGGGTCCGGTCTCGGTCCACATCCGGACGATCAGGTCGTGCGCCTCGCGGAAGCGCTCCAGCGAATGAGTCGGGTTCAGCCCCATCGAGTAGTATTCGTCGCCAATCCCGCGCACGAAACCCGAGATGATGCGGCCGCCGCTGATCACGTCGAGCATCGCAACCTCTTCGGCGATCCGTTGCGGATGATCGCGCAGCGGCAGGCCGTTGCCGACCAGCGCGATCTTGATGCGACTGGTGCGTCGCACCAGCAGCGCCGCAATGATATTGGGTGCCGGCATGGTGCCGTAGGCGTTCTGATGATGCTCGTTGACGCATACGCCGTCGAACCCCAGCCGCTCGGCGTACTCGAGTTCATCGAGATAGCGGTTGTAAAGCAGATGACCCTTTTCCGGATCGTAATGGCTATTCGATAACGTCACCCATGCCGAAGGGTACTTGCTGAGATCGTCAAAATCTTCGGGCAGGTACGGCCAGGGCATCAGGTGAAACATGAAGAACTTCATAGGGTCCCTCTTCTCTCGGTCGCTGAGCGATTCGCGTTTATCGCGCCGCCTGGGGCGCAATCTGGTGTGCTAACATGAATCACTTGCGATGACCAACTCGACGCCGCTACCCGACGCCCGAGTCAGCCCGCCGCGCGTGCTGGTCAAGGAGGTCAACTGGCTGGGTGACCTGATTATCAGCCTGCCGGCTCTGAGAGCGCTTCGACGCCGTTTCCCTGCTTCGCACCTGGCGGTTCTGATTAGAGAAGAGCTGGCAGGTTTCTTCGATGGATGTGAATGGATCGACGAGATCATCGGCTATCAGCGCGGCGGCGGAATGCGGAGCGTCGCTAACCAGGTCCGCATCGTCAGCGCGATTCGCTCGCACCGCTTTGATCTCGCGATCCTGTTTCCCAACAGCTTCTCCTCGGCCCTGTGGGTCGCGCTCGCGGGCGTGCCGCAACGCGCCGGCTACGCCACCGATGCGCGCGGCCCGCTGCTGACCTCAAGGGCGACGCCCGACGCCGCCGCATCGGACGGCCATCAGGTGAATTACTGGCTTGAGATGGTCAGGAAAACCGTTGGCGCACAGGGCGATCCGGCTGACTGCGCCTTGACCGCTGCGCCGACGAGGCGCGAGCGGATGGCAGCGATGCTTGCAACGCGTCGCACCCAACCCGCCGCGAGGTTGATCGCGATCGCACCGGCCGCGGCCTTCGGCCCGGCCAAAGAATGGCCGCCGGAGCAATACGCTTCGCTCATCGATTTGCTCACTTTGCGCTGCCATGCGGAATGCGTGCTGGTGGGAACTCCGGCGGAACGCGAACGATGCAATCGGATCGTCTCGCTCAGCCGCAGTAGCGCGATCGTTACGGCCGGCGAGACCGGGGTTGGGGATCTAATCGCGCTGCTTTCGCTATGTGATGGATTTGTCGGCAATGATTCCGGCCCGATGCATCTGGCGGGCGCCCTCGCGATTCCGACCGTCGCGATCTTCGGCTCGACTAATCCCGCCCGCACCGGCCCGCTCGGGCCGCGCGTGCAGGTAATCTATCAGCCGCCACCCTGCAGTCCATGCCTCGATCGCGCCTGCCGCTTCGGCCATTACGAATGCCTCAAGCGGATTACGCCGGAAACCGTGATCGCCGCGCTCGCGGCTCACGGCCTGGCTGCATAAATCGAAAAGTTTATCCGCTATGCTCGTCGCTTGATCCCGCAACCAGCGGGCGTTGGGATGGTTATGAAACTGAATGACATCGCTCGCAGGCTGAAGCTTGAGTTGCGCGGAGATGGCGAGATCGAAATCAGCGGGCCCGCCCCGATCGAATCGGCCGCGCCCGGAACTATCGTGTTCGCCACCGGGCCGAAGTATGCGGCCGCACTCGCCACGACCCGCGCCGCCGCCGCGATCGTCACCGCGGAACTCGCCGCGCGCGCCCATTGCGCCCTCCTGGTCAGCCGCGACCCGGCCTTCGACTTCGCACGCCTGATGGAACTCTTTCATCCACCTTATCGGCCAGCTCCCGGGATCGACCCATCCGCCAAAATCGCCGACGATGCGCGAATCAGCGCCGGCGCCTCGATCGGCGCCTTCAGCGTGATCGGCTCGAGCGTCACCATCGGCCGCAATGCGATAATCCATCCGCACGTCACGATCTATCCGGGCGCCGCCATCGGCGATGATTTCATCTGCCACAGCCAGGTCTCGATTCGCGAGCATGTAACGATCGGGAATCGCGTGACGGTCCTGAACGGCGCGGTGATCGGCGCCGACGGGTTCGGCTTTATCCAGCAGGGCGACGACCTGGTGAAAGTGCCGCAGGTCGGCACTGTGATAATCGAGGACGATGTCGAGATTGGCGCGAACACGGCGATCGATCGCGCGACGATGGGCGCGACCGTCATTCACCGCGGCGTGAAACTCGATAATTTGGTCCATATCGGCCACAACTGCGAAGTCGGCGAATATTCGCGCTTCGCTGCGCAGAGCGGTCTGGCGGGCTCAACCCACATTGGCAAATGGTGTCAGTTCGGCGGGCAGACGGGATGCGCCGATCACGCGAAAATCGGCGATCGCGTGATGGTCGTCGCGCAATCGGGGATCCCGCATGACGTGGCGGACGATTCGGTTATCGGTGGCACCCCCGCGATGGATATCAGGGCCTGGCGGCGATCGTCGGCT
>Ga0335074_10005378_pt1 | contig 17711 bp, 13 predicted proteins | sample Lox_Sample_23_FD_206715 | JGI IMG/M metagenome (GOLD analysis project Ga0335074, IMG submission 206715) | Soil microbial communities from Loxahatchee National Wildlife Refuge, Florida, United States - Lox_Sample_2.3 | ecosystem: Environmental > Terrestrial > Soil > Wetlands | place: USA... | reverse complement strand
TAGCCGATTCCGAGCAGGAACGCGACGTCGTGATCGGCCGGCACCCCCAGGATGGCGCGAGCGGCGTCCTGGTCGCCGACGCTGGCATGGCCGCTGCCGATGCCGAGGTCCGCTGCGGCTACGGTCATCGCGTACGTGGCCTGACCGAGGTCGAAGTAGTCGATGAGCCGGGTGCGGTCATCGTCGGCATGCGGCACGACCAGTGCGATCGCGGCGGGCGCGGCCGCGATATGACCGGCGCCGCGCCACACCCGGGACAGCGCCTGCAGCTGGTCGGGGTCGGTGACGATGATGACGATCCGGTGCTGCCGGTTGGATGCGGACGGGGCGAGCCAGGCGGCCGCAGCGATCGTGTCGAGATCGGCTTGCCGCACCGGGTCTGGCCGGTAGCTGCGAACGTTGCGCCGGGCACGGATGGCGTCCTGAGTGTCCACTGGCGGTTCCTCCTTCACGTGTTCTGCCGGGCGGCGGCTGGCGCTGGCGAACGGCCCGCCTACGACAGCTAACACGGTCCGGTCGCGTCTTGTGCTACCGCTCGTTGGTTTAGTAGGTTTCCTGACTAATTCAACTGGTTGCACCGTAATGCCGGAGGTTCGGACATGCGCGCTCGGGGACTACTCGTCGCCGCCGGAGTCGTGGCGCTGGCGCCGCTGCTGGTAGCGGCAGGCGGTGGAGCGGCGACGGCTGCGAAGGCAGCGGCAGTACCGGCGGAGGTGCGGGTGAACCAGGTCGCATACCCGGCGCGGGGGTCCAAGGTGGCCTACGTGATGCTGCCGGCCCAGGTTGCCAGCGTCATGTTCACCGTGTCGGGCTCTCATGGAGTGGCGTTCCGCGGCACGTCCACGGCCGACGTCGGCGGCTGGAATTCGCACTATCACGCTGTGTACGAACTGAACTTCTCAGTCCTGCGGCAGCCAGGGGAGTATCGGATCGAGGCGTCGGCCGGCGGACTCAGCGCGCGGTCACCTGCGTTCGCGGTGGAGGCGAGCGGATCGGCCTACGCGCGACTCGTCACTAATGCCGTTCGCTACTTCGCCTCTGAGCGGGACGGCAGTGACGTCGTGCATTCCGTCCTTGACCGCAAGCCCGCCAACCTGACCGACGCACGCGCTTATGTTTACGCCTCGCCGCGGTACGACAGCAACGACAACCTGCTCGGCCGCCTGCGCCGGATCGGCGGGCCCGTGAACGTCGAGGGCGGCTGGTTCGACGCGGGCGGCGGGTACGAGAAATTCGCCTACACGGCCAGCTACGCCGAAGGGCTGATGCAGATCGCTGAGCGCGACTTCGGGGGCCGGTATCCGACGCTCGGCCGGGAGACGAGCTTCGGCCTCTCCTGGCTGGAGAAGCTGTACCGGCCGAAGCGGAAGGTGCTCTACATCCAGGTCGGGATCGGCAACGGCAATGCCAGCAACACGATCCAGGGAGACTACAACTTCTGGTTCCTGCCGCAGGCCGAGGACCGGATGAACGTGTCTCGCGGCGGGAAGCCCGGCCCGACCGCCTACTACGTGAAGTACCGGCCGGTATTCGAGGCCGCGCCGCCGGGCAAGCCGATCAGCCCCGACTTCGCCGGCCGCTTCGCTGCCGATTTCGCGCTGGCCGCGCAACTCGAGGCACGCGCGAACCCGAAGGGCGCACAGCATCTGCTATGGCTGGCCCGCCGGGTCTATGCGATGGCTGACACCAGGCACCCTGGTCACATCATCACTGCCTACCCGCACGACTATTACCCCGGCAGCGAGTGGAAGAGCGACATGCTATGGGGCGGCGCGGAGATCGCACTGGCCGACGAGTCGCTGCACGTGTCGACGTCCAAGGTGCGCGCCGATCTGCTGACCGCGAGCCGGTGGGCGCGTGCCTACATCGCGCAAGGCCACCCGGCCGGAGGTGACACACTGAACTTGTACGACAACGGCGCCATCGGCGAGGGCGAGCTGCTCCGCGCGCTGGCCGCGGCTGACCGTGGGCATGGTCCCGGCGGGGCCCCGCACGGTCGCGGCAAGGAGACCGGACTTGTCAGCCGGCCGGCGCTGCTCGATGACCTGGCGGCGCAGCTGCGGCTCGGGGAGAACTGGGCCAAGGGCGACCCGTTCGAGCTCGGCACGCAGCTCGGGCCCAGCGATGCCACGCCGCACGCGTTCGGCCTCTACATCACCAACGCGCTGTACCAGTTCAACGGCGGCGGCAGCCAGTTCGCCGCCTTCGCGCAGCAGCAGCTGAACTTCGCGCTCGGCGCAAACGGCTGGGGCAGCTCGTTCGTGGTCGGCGCCGGAACCACGTTCCCGCACTGCATGCAGAGTGAGATCGCCAACCTGGCCGGGTCGCTGACTGGAACTGGAAACATCCAGCTCGGCGCGGTCACCGACGGCCCGAGCAGCCCGCCGAACTTCGCCGGGCTCGGCACGGTGTCAGGGATGCGGGCTTGCAGCGCGGGCCACTACCAGCCGTTCAATACGAAGGCCGCAGCCTACGAGGACAACGTCGTGTCGTGGCCGTCGGTGGAGCCGGCCGACGACTACACCGCGAACTCGCTGCTGGCGTTCGCGCTGGCGGCTGCGCGCTGACGACGGGGTGCGGTGCGGTCGCGGAAAGGCTTGCCGTCGCGGGAAGGCTTGCCGTCGCGGGAAGGCTAGCCGTCGCGGGAAGGCTAGGCGCGGCTGACCACCATGGCCTCGGGCGCGTTTGCGTCGGTGGTGCCGACGTAGCTGCCGGCCGCAGCGCAGCGGCCCGTGGCGTGACACGCGACGGCGAAGAGCGTCGCGTCCTGCACCGGTCCGGAGGCAGCGCCGGCGGGCAGGCGGATGCGGAGCGCACGGCCCCACCGGCTCGCTGCCTGCACTACGACCATGGCGAAGGCGACACCGTGTGGCCCCTCGTAACTGCCCACCGCTGTGCACGTGCGCGCGGTGCAGCTGACACCGTTCAGCGTGGCGAACTGGCCGGCGCGCTCGGCTCCGGCCGGCAGCCTGGTAAACCCGGCGGCCCGCTGCCAGCGGCCGCGGGAGTAGCTGACGATCAGCGGGTAGCCCCGCGACTGACTATCGGCATAGCTGCCGGTCGCCACGCAATCCCGAGCGGACCGGCAGCTCACCGAGTACAGCTCGGCGACCGGCTGGGCGGAGGCGCCGGGCGGCATCCTGATCTGCGTGGCTTGCCGCCACCGGCCGCGGACCTCGGTGGCCGCCATGACCTCGTCGTCGAGTGGCCTGGTGGTGTAGGCGCCGACGGCCACGCAGTAACCAGGCTTCGGACAGCTCACAGCTGCGAAGTGCGCGGTCGGGTTGGCCGCTGCAGTCACCGGCGAACGGATGGCTCGGGCCCGGTGCCAGCGCCCGCCGGACCGCGTGACGACCATCGCTTCCTCGTTATGGCTCTTGTCGGTGTAGCCACCGACGGCGACGCACCAGGCCGGGCTGGTGCAGCTCACGCCGGTTAGGTAGGCGTCCGGCGCGGCCGCGGCATTGGATGGCAGAGCCGGTGCCAGTCCGGGTGACCACGTCGTGCCATGGCCAGCTGTGATCAGGGCTGCCAGGCTCGGGGCCGTCGTCTCGTAGTTGCCGACCGCTATGCACGACGTCTCGGCGGGACAGGAGATGGACGCGATGACCGCACTGCCGTTCTTCGGCTGCGCGTTCGCCGGCAGCGCGATAGGGATGGCGGTGCCCCACCGGCCGCCAGACTCGGCCGCGATCATCGGGAGCTGGCCCGCGGCAGAGTGGTAGTACGAGCCGCCGGTCACGCAGGAGGTCCTAGCGCAGGCGATGCCGGCCAGCGTGCCTGCGGACCCGCCGGCTGGCACGTGCACCTCCGTCGCGTGCCAGCGAGCCGGGGCGGCTCGGGTAGCCGGGGCGGCTGGGGTAGCCGGGGCGGCTGGGGTAGCCGGGGCGGCTGGGGTAGCCGGCGCGGCGGTGGCCGGCTGTGGCCAGGCCGCGAGCAGTCCGGCCGCGCCAAGCCCGACGGCTAACCCGGCGGTCATGCGCATACCGGGATCGTCGCACAGCCGTCAACGCTTTGCGCGTCCGTCAGTCACCGGCCGCCTCGCGGCGGGCCGCTGGTCACTTGCCCGGCATACCGTCGCGTCCCAGGTCTCGACTACCGGGCGGGACGCGTGACGAGGCTCAGCGCGTTCATCGGGTTGTACCCGATCGCATGCCCGACGTCGTCGACTTGCCACCCGGTCGGGTACGACAGCGCCGAGGACGATGGCACGGTCACGACGATCACCAACGGCTGTGCCGATCAGCTCGGGGTCCCGGCTGCTGCGATCGATGTCACGAACGGCTGGTACCTGAACGGGATCGACTGCCCGGCGGTCTGCGACGGCGAGGCTGTCGGCGAGAACGGCACCGCGAAAGGCCAGGCGGCAGCCCTGACGGCCGGGTTGCCGCCTGCGCCGGGAGGTCCTGTCCGGGCCGGCGCCAGACGCGGCTAATGTAGGCGCGGTGCGAGTCGCTACCTGGAACGTGAACTCGGTCAAGCAGCGGGTGCCGCGGCTGCTGCCATGGCTGGACCAGCGTCAGCCAGATGTGGTCTGCCTGCAGGAGACCAAGCTCGGTGACGACGCATTCCTCGAGCTGCTCGGCAGCGAGCTGCAGGACCGCGGCTACGAGGTGGCGGCGCACGGGGAGCCGCGCTGGAATGGCGTCGCGATCATGTCCAGGGCCGGCCTTGGCGATGTGGTGCGCGGGCTTGCGGACGGTCCCGGCTTCCCGGAGCCGGAGGCGAGGGCAATCGCGGCCACCTGCGGCGGGATCCGGGTGCACTCGGTGTACGTGCCGAATGGCCGGGTCCCCGACTCTGAGCACTACCAGTACAAGCTGGCCTGGCTCGCGGCGCTCGAACGGGTGGTCAGGTCCGGTCCGGATACGGCGATCGTCTGCGGCGACATGAATATCGCTCCGACCGACAATGACGTCTTCGACCCCGCCGCGTACGCCGGGCAGACGCATGTCACCGAGCCAGAGCGGGCCGCGCTCGCCAGCCTGGAGTCGGCCGCGGATCTGCGGGACGTTGTCCGCGACCGGTGGCCTGACCGCCGCGTGTTCAGCTACTGGGATTACCGGGCCGGAATGTTCCACCAGGACCTGGGCATGCGGATCGATCTGGTGCTGGCCACGCCGAGCGTGGCGAGCCGGGTAGCAGCGGCCTGGGTGGACCGCCAGGCCAGAAAAGGCACTGGCCCGAGCGACCACGCTCCGGTCATCGTGGACCTCGACGAGGCCCCAGACGGCGACATCGGCCCGGTCGTTCCACCGCCATCATCGGCCGGCGCGCGGAAGGGCTCGTTCCGGCTTCCCCAGTCTCGATAGCGCAGTCTCGATAGCGCAGTCTCGCTAGCGCAGTCTCGCTAGCGGGCCCGTCTTCCTGACAGGCCGGCGCGGGGGCTGCTTAGATTCCGGTGTGCAGCAGCTACGGGCCCCGCGAGCCGGGATCGCGATCAGACATGTCGCTGCCGTCGGTGCAGCAGCCGCGGTCGCTGCGGCGGCGGTCATGCTGGCGGGTTCGGCGCCTGCGCTAGCCAGGGCAGTATCGCCCGCAGTACCGGGCACGGCGCACGGGCAGGACGCCGCCGGTCACGCACCCGGGCCGGGCATCACGGTGCGCGGTGGCGAGCTCATCGACCTGACCAGCGGCGCCCGGATGTGGGCCACCGGCCAGAACGTGCGGCGTCCGATGGGGAGCATCACCAAGGTGATGACGGCGCTGATCGTGCTGCGGGACGGCGACCTGAATCGCAAGATCACGGTGACCCGCGCCGCGATCAGATACGTGCGCCGCGACGGCGCGAGCAGCGCCGGGCTGATCCGCGGGGACGTGCTGACTGCCCGCCAGCTGCTCGCGGCCATGCTCATCCCGTCCGGCTGCGACGCGGCGTTCCTGCTGGCGACGGCATACGGGCCGGGCCGGACGGCCTTCATCGCCGAGATGAACGCCACGGCCGCGGCGATGGGGCTGAGGAAGACGCACTTCACCAGCTTCGACGGCATGCCGTTCCCGACCGAGCACTCGACCTATTCGACGCCCGCCGACCTGATTCGGCTCGGCGAGGCGGCCATGAAGTACAAGCTGTTCCGCGAGATCGTCGCCCGCCGCCATGACAGCCTGCGAGCCACTGCCAGCCATCACCACTATCGCTGGGTGCAGACCAACAAGCTCATGTTCCATTTCCGCGGCGCGCTCGGGATCAAGACCGGGGACACCGACGCCGCGGGCAACTGCCTGCTGTTCGAGGCCCGCCGGCATGGTGTCACGCTGATCGGCGTGGTCCTCCATGCGGCGCCGGACAGCGACCCACTTTCCGCCATCGCGGCCGCACGGAGGCTGCTGACCTGGGGGTTCAACCGCACCTAACGCTGGTCACCCCGTGATCACACGCGTTCCGGGCGTCCGGTACGTTCGGCTTGTGGTGGAATCGACTAGCGCGATGCCCGCTGACCCAGAGGCGGAACCTGAGGCGGAGCCGCAGGCCTTCCGGCAGCGGCGCTGGGAGGTACCGCCCGGAGCGACCGACCTACTGCTGGTGCGCCATGGCGCATCCGAGGCCTTCGTCACCGGGCAGTTGTTCCCGCTCGTCGACGGTCAGGGCGATCCGCCCCTTTCGGCAGACGGGGTTGAGCAGGCGCGGCTCGTCTGCGCCAGGCTGGCAACCGCCGCGATAGACGCGATCTACGTGAGCACCCTGCGGCGCACCGCGCAGACGGCCGAACCGCTGGCCGATGCGCTCGGGTTCGACGTGCGCGTCGAGCCTGGGCTGCGCGAGGTGCACCTGGGGGAGTGGGAGGGCGGCCTCTTCCGCAAGAATGTCGCTGACGGTCACCCGGTCAGCCTGCGGATGTCTGCTGAGGAGCGCTGGGACGTCATACCAGGCGCCGAGCCAGCGGCCGAGCTCTCCGCCCGGGTCACCGCGACGATCGAGCGGATAACAGCAGCCCATCCGGGTCAGCGGGTGGCAGCATTCACCCACGGCGGCGTCATCGGCGAGGCTGTGGCCCTCGCGAGCCGGTCGCGACCGTTTGCCTTCCTCGGCGCGGAGAACGCCTCGATCTCGCGGCTGGTCATCACGCCGGAGCGGTGGATCGTGCGCGGCTTCAACGACACTGCCCACCTGGACGGCGGCGTCTGGTAACCAGTCAGAGCCGGGATAGCCAGTGATGATCGGGAAAGAGCCGGGCAAGCCCGTCGCGCAGCCACTGGCGTGCACCTGGCGACAGCACCGGCAGAGTCGCCTCGAAGTCAGGCTCGTCTTTGGGCCGGCGAAGCCGCGCCTTGTACAGGAGCACGATCTCCGGGTTTAGGTAACGGATGCCATCCGCGGCCACCCAGGTGACATCCTGCACTGCGGCGATGTGATCGGGCAGGCGCTTATTGGTCCACAGCCCGCCGCGGTCCGGCGTCAGCGGGATGTCGACAACCCATGGCGACGCCGCGTTGGCGCGAAGCCACAACTGACTCTCCGGCTCGTCCACGTCGGTCCACCTGTCGCCGAGCGGGTGGAGTACTCCGCCGACGTTATTCCAGACATGCCAGCGACCCGATACGTGCGACACGAGCGCAGGGACGTCACAGGCCAGCATGGAGATGTCGGTGTCTTCGTGCTCACGCCGGAAACCGGTAGCGGCCTCGATCGCCCAGCCGCCGACCACCCACCACGGCCGTCGCAAGCCGGCCAGCTCACGCGCTATCCCGGCCGGGCTGAGCGGGTCCCAGGCTCCGTACACCGCGAAGAACCGGTCGTCCTCGGCGTCCTCCGCCGCGGTGCGGGGCAGCGGAAGACGCGCTGGTTGTTGGTCTCGGCTTGGCTGGGTGCTCACCGGAGCAATCATGGGCACCCGCCCGAAGTCAGCGCAAGGTGATCCGCTCGGTGTCGATGCGACCGCGGCCAAACGCGTCGACGCGCTTCCACCGGCCCGGCAGGTCGAGCAGCTCGAGGTTGCCGAAGTGGCTGGGCAAGGCCGGGTCGACGACCAGGTTGTCACCCTGCGGCTCGAGTCCGAGCCCTGCGCGCAGCAGTAGCAGCGGCGCTCCGGTCGACCAGGCCTGCGGGCTGCAGGCGGTCGGGTACTCCACCGGGTAGCGGGTCAGGTTGCGCTGATAGCCGCCGAACGCCTCCGGGAGCCGGCCCTCGAACACCTCGGCCGCCTCCATGATGCCGGCCACGATGCAGGCTGCCTCCTGCTTGAACCCGTAGCGCCGCAACCCCCAGGCGATGAAGGAGTTGTCGAACGGCCAGACGGTGCCGACGTGGTATCCGATCGGGTTGTAACGCTCCTGGTCGTCCGCCAGGGTACGGACACCCCAGCCGGAGAACATCCGGGGCCCGAGCAGATGGCGCGCGACGGCGCGGGCCTTGGACTTCTCGACGATGCCGCTCCACAGCAGGTGGCCGATGTTCGACGTGAGCGAGTCCACCTGTCGGCCGTCGCCGTCCAGGGCGACCGCGAAATACTCGCCGTCCTCGACCCAGAAGTCCCGGTTGAACCGCCGCTTGAGGTCGGCTGCCTCCTTCTCCAGGTGGTCAGCGTACGCGGCGTCCTTCCAGACGTGGCGAGCCAGCCGGGCGCCGCGGACCTTGGCGTCGTAGGCGTAGCCCTGCAGCTCGCAGGTGGCGCGCGGGAATCCGGGCAGGTCGCCGTTCCGGTAGCAGATGGAGTCCCAGGAGTCCTTCCAGCACTGGTTCTCCAGCCCGGTGTCCCGCCGCCGCTGATAGGAGACGTAGCCGTTGCCCTGCAGGTCGGCGTACTCGCTGATCCAGGCGAGGGCGGCCCTGGCGGGGTGCTCGAGGTCGTGCACGAGCTTGGTGTCGCCGGTCCACCGCTCGTACTCGTCGAGCAGCACGACGTACAGCATGGTGGTGTCCGCACCGCCGTAGTACGGGGACTGCGGCCGCTCCTCGAACGCCGTCAGCTCGCCGTACCGCATCTCATGCAGGATGCGGCCCGGATCCTCGTCCCGGAAGTCGTCGATCCTGGTGCCCTGCCGCTCAGCCAGGGCCCGCAGGGTTGTCGCGGCGAGCTCAGAGGTGAACGGCAGCGCCTGCAGGCTGGTGAGGATGCTGTCACGGCCGAAGATCGTCATGAACCACGGCAGCCCTGCGGCGGGCAGTGCGCGCCCGGGCATGGTCAGCGTCGAGAAGCGGAGCGCGGCCAGATCGGTCATGCAGCGGCGGTAAATCTGCTCGACCGCCTGCCAGTCGCACTCCAGGCTGGGTGCGCGCTCGAGCCACTTCGCCAGCCCTCGGGCGAGGTCCCGCTTGACCCGCCGCCCGCCTTGCCCGCGGATGCCGATCGGCCCGGACAGCGATCCGTCGTGCGAGCCCTCGGACGCGACGACATCGATGTCGGTGGTCCAGGTGCCATGCGGAGCGACCGTGACGCGGAACGTGAGGCCCTGCTCGTCGATGTCGCAGGCCGCGGTGGGAGTGATCCAGGTGTCCCGAGCGTAGTGGTCACGGCGGTAGCTGAGCACCAGGCTGCCGTTAGCGGCCTGCGCCTGGTAGCTGCCCTTCTTGGCGAGCGCATCCTTCACCTCGAACAGGTCCGCGAAGTCGCTGGCCACGTCGATGCGGATGGTGAGACTTACCGGCTCGCTGTCGTGATTGAGTATCTTCAGTTCCTCCCGGAAGCCGTCGCTGACCTCCCGCTGCCGGATAACCGACAGCTTGGAGTTGACATAGACGGAGCCGGTCTCCGGCACGAGGAAGAACCGGGACTGGAAGTACTGCAAGTCGTCGGTCGACAGGGCGGTCAGCCGCTCGCCGTCGACGGTCAGCACCCAGCGCGACAGGAATCTGGTGTCGAACGAGAACAGGCCGGTCGCATCCGTGCTGGAAGCCTCGATGTCGCCGCGTTCGTCGCTGACGACGAAGGTATTGCCCTCCAGGATCTGCACTTGCCTGCCGGTCATGCCCGCCTCCTGGATGCCGAGGTCCTGGATGCTGAGGTCCTGGATGCTGAGGTCCCGGCCCCCGAGTGCCGGGATGCCGAGTGCCGGGATGTCGAGTGCCGGGATGCCGAGCGCGGGGGTGATGAGCGCGGCGGTGATGAGCCAGCCGGTGTTTGCGAGTGCTCCAGCATGACCTCCCGCGAGCTGATCGGCGGCACCCGGCCGGTCGAGCCAGGCGGCCCGGGCAGGCTGCGCTGGAAGATCATCAGCGCTGCCATGCTCCCCTCGCAGGTGATCAGGCCGCGCAGCATCGCCGCCTGGGCGTTCAGCCGGCCGGTGACCATCGCCTCAAGGTCAGGACGCCTGATGTGCACGACGGTGTCGGCCGGCGCATCCTGGCCGGTGACCGTCACGTCCCCGTCGCTGATCGTCAAATACCAGTGCTCAGTCAGGCCGGGCTCTGGCTGTCCCGACGCCGCCTTGCCGCGCCGTGACCGGCCGTGCGCATCCCGGTCGCCATCTGGCTCGTCCACGTCGAAGCGCACGGTCGCGTACTCGCGCTCGAAGGTCGCAACATGACCGGGTGCGGCGAGGCCGTCGAAGAAGAAGCTGATCGGGTCAGTCCCTGGCGGAGCTGTAGCCATGGCCAGGTTTTGTTCGACCAAAGGCAGTGCCAAACGGCTGACCTGGCAAACTTTTCGATTCCATTGCGCTGCGGCCGCGAGACCATGGAAGCAGCCGGCGGCTTGGCCGGCTTCCAGCGAGCTCGCCCGTTCCGGAGGTATTGGTCATGATCGAGCCGTATCAGGCCGTCGGCTTAGTGCCGACCATGCGCGGCATTCGCAGCCGGGCTGACATCAAGGCGAACCTCGAGCACATCTCGCACCTGATCAAGGCGGCCTCCTGGCTGTCCAGCCTGGACCTGCCGGTCCGGCTGATCGCGATCCCGGAGGGCAGCCTGCAGGGCTTTAACGACGAGGTCCTCGATCTTGACCATGAGACATTCGCACGAGAGTGCGCGATCGATATCCCCGGCCCGGAGACGGATTACCTGGGCGGCCTGGCGCGGCAGTGGGACGCCTACGTCATGGCGCAGGCGAAGGCCCGGCATCCCGAGTTTCCCGGCCGGTTCTTCAATATCGGCTTCGTCCTGTCGCCCGACGGCGAGGTCATCCTCCGCCACCACAAGGTCGTGCCGTTGCTTCCGGTCGAGCACTCGGTGACCCCGCACAACGTCTGGGACCGGTGGATCGAGCTGTACGGCCGCAGCCTGGACGCATTCTACCCGGTCGCCGACACCCCGATCGGGCGCCTCGGGTTCCTGATGGCAAACGAGGGGTCGTACCCGGAGAACGCCCGCGGGCTGGCGATGAACGGCGCCGAGGTGGTGTACCGGGGGCCGTATCCGCACCCGCATGTCGGGAACGGGCTGTTCGAGATTCAGAACCGCGCACGTGCGCTGGACAACAACTTCTACCTGATCGCCTGCAACGTAGGCACCTACTACCTCACGCCGGAGTCGCAGGTGCCGATCGACACCTTCGGCGGTGGCTCAGCTGTGATCGACTACCGCGGCCAGATCGTCGGACGGCACGACTACAGTGCCGGCTCGTCCTGGGTGGCTGGCACTGTTGATGTCGAGGCGCTCCGGAAGTTCCGCGCGAACGCGCAGTGGGACAACTGGCTGAAGGACCTCACCACCGAGCAGTACCAGCTCATTTATTCCCAGCCGGTCTACCCGAAGAACCTGTACCTGGAGCAGCCGCCGTACCAGCACGAGGAATACCGCCGCGAGGTCATTGACAAGCAGATCCGGCTCATGCACGAGCGCGGCATCTGGGTGCCGCCCGCCTAACCGTGCAGCAGCTTCGTCAGTGTCGCCGGGATCTCGGTCAGGCTGCGCAGCGGCTGGCTGATACCGCCGCCGAGCCTGGCCAGCCGCTCGGCGGCGGCGAGTGATGACGGATCGGCAGGACGGTCGGGCGGCACCGGGCAGAGCACGTCAAGCCGGTCGATGCCGGCCAGCGCCGCAGCCGGATCCCCGCCGGTCGTGCTGACGCAGTCGGAGAGCAGGACGACGCACCGCTGACCCGGTGCGGCTCCGATCGATCCGCTCCCGCCCGTGGCCGCGAGCTGGGCAGCCGCCGCGCGGAGCGCCGTCGCCAGGTCGGTCAGGCCATGCCCGCGCAGCCCGAGCAGCCGGCCAACGACCTGCTCAGGAGGCTGCCGGACGCCGGGCGGCTGCAGTACGGTGACCGCGCCGGAGAACGCCAGCGCGCCGGTGTCCAGGCGGCCGTCGGCGGCGAGCAGCACGCTCGCGGTCGCCACCGCGGCCACGGCGAGTGCCATCCCGGACATCGATCCGCTGGAGTCCACCAGCAGGCACACCGTTCGCTGCCGGGCGTGCCAGGACCGTGTCACCAGGTCCTCCGGCCGGGGTGGCCAGGCTCCGGCGAGCTGGTCCAGCGTCCGTTCCAGGTCGAGGTCGCCGTCGCCGCGTGGCATCGCTCGCATCCGGCGCGGACCGCGCGCCTGGTGCCGGCCGGCCGCGCCGAGCTGGACGAAGATCCGCGCGGCAAGCTTGCGGGCGATCGCGCGCAGCGCGGCGTCGGTGGCCTGGCTCAGGTCGGCCAGCAGCGCCGCGGCGGCGTCTGGCTCGGTCGCGAGCAGGACGCTGAGCGCGTCGGCGTCGAGCTTGCCGGCCGCCGGGGACACGTCGGGGAAGGCGGCATGCCGTCCGGCGAGCTCGGCGCGGCTGACGGTTCGCCGTGCCGGGCCTGAGTGCCGGTCGCGGCGAAGGCTCGAGCGCGATTCCTGCGGGCCCGCCGGTCGGGGCGGGCCGTCAGCTTTTCCCCGGCCGTCCCGCGGCTGACTGCCGTTCCGTGCGGCCTGCTCGCGGGGTCCAGCGTCTGCGGACTGGTCCGCTTCATCCGGTGGCACGGCCGGCTCGTCCGCGTCCTCCGGCCACAGTCCGGCAAGTATCTCGTCGAGCACCGACTCGGGGCTCCGGTCGGTTCCGTCGGCCATCCTGATCCGGCCGGACAGCGCGGCGTACCCGGCATCCCTGGCAGTCGGCCGCGACATCCGCGTCTCGCCGCGCAGCGCGGTCAGTCCGTCGATCAGGAGCACCAGGTCGATCGCGCCCCGGACGGAGGCGCCCATCCGCACGTCCGGGTGCGAGCGGGTGGCGCGGGCGAACGCAACCGCGAACCGCACCACGTGGTCGCCTGTGCCAGTGCGAGTGCGGCCAGTGCGAGTGCTGCCAGTGCCAGTGCTGCCAGTGCTGCCAGTGCCAGTGCTGCCGGTGACACTACGGACAATGGCACGCTCGCCCGCCTCGTCCTGATAGCCGAGCACCACCCGGCAGATGCGATCGGCGATGGCCTGACTCACCCGTGCGGTACCGATGGCGTCGAACGGGTTCATGGCAGTGATGAGCCGGAACTTCTGATCCGCCCGTACCAGCCCGAGCCGCGGCACCGCGATCTCGCCTTCGGTCAGCACCGTGATCAGGACATTGAGCGTCTCCTCCGGGACCCGGTTGAACTCTTCCAGGTAGAGCAGCGCGCCGCTGCGCATCGCCTCCAGCAGCGGCCCGTCGACGAAGCTTGACGGCAGGTATCCCTCCGCCAGGACCTGGGCCGGGTCGTACTGGCCGACGAGGCGGGCAGGTGTCAGCTCCGCGTTGCCCTCCACGAACACCACGGCCTGGCTGAGGTCGCGCGCAATGGACCGCAGCAGCGTGGACTTCCCGGTACCGGGCGGTCCTTCCAGCACCACGTGGCGGGCCGCCTGCAAGGCGACGGTGAGGACCTCGCGCTCCCGGCGCAGCCCGATGACCGCCGGACCAGCCGGGAGCGCAAGCGACTCAGCTGTCATAGACGATGAGGCCCCTGATGTTCTTGCCGTCGAGCATGTCCTGGTAGCCCTGGTTGACCTGGTCGAGCGAGTACGTCGTGGTGATCAGCTCGTCCAGTTTCAGGTCGCCGGCCCGGTACAGGTCCACCATCAGCGGGATGTCGTGGAACGGGTCGCCGGAGCCGAACAGGCTGCCGTGGATCTTCTTCTCCATCAGGGTCAGCATCGAGCTGTTGAGCTGGATGTTGTTCGTCGCCAGGTCGCCGAGGCCAGTGATGACCACCGTCCCGCCCTTGCGGATGGTGTTGAACGCATCCGTCACGACCTCGGTCGTGACCACGCCAGCGGTGACGATCGCCTTGTCAGCCATGACGCCCCGGGTCAGCCCGTGGATCGAGAGGGCCGCCTCGCCGGCGGTCGCGTAGCTGTGCGTAGCGCCCATCTGCTCGGCCGCCTCGCGCTTCAGCGCCACCGGGTCGACCGCGACGACGTTGCGCGCGCCTGCCAGCGCGGCGCCCTGCACCGAGTTGATGCCGATACCGCCGATGCCGTAGATCACGATCGTGTCGCCTGGCTCCACCGCGGCAGCGTGCACGGCCGAGCCCCAGCCGGTAGGCACGCCGCAGCCGATCAGCGCGACCTTGTCCAGCGGTACGTCATTGTCGATCTTGACGCAGGACAGCTGCGACACGACCGCGTACTCGGAGAACGTGCCGAGCATGCAGAAGCCGCCGACGTCCTCGCCGTCCGCGGTGTGGAACCGGTAGGTGCCGTCGGGGAGCTGGCCGTCCAGGATCGTCGCGCCCATATCGCACAGATTCGAGTGGCCGGTGGAGCACCAGCGGCAGTGGCCGCAAACCGGCAGGAACGAAGTGATCACGTGGTCACCCGGCGCCAGCCCGCTGACGCCCGGCCCGACCTCCTGCACTACGCCAGCCCCCTCGTGACCGCCGACGATCGGAAAGCGCGGAGTGAGGTCACCGGTGCGGATGTGCTCGTCGGAGTGGCACAGGCCGGAGGCGGCGAACTTGAGCAGCACCTCGCCGGCCTTCGGCGGGTCCAGCTCCAGCTCGGTGACCTCCCAGTCCTTGCCCGTCGCACGCATGATCGCTGCCTTGGTCTTCATGCACACCCCTTCGATAACCGACCGTTGTCGTAACACTAGGGCTGTTTCTTACCAGCGGGTAGCCCCTGGCTTGCCTCCGGAGGGGAAGGAACACCTATGCCGGGAACGTGGCCGTCAGGCCAGGCCGAAGATCGTCCGCGCATTGCCGCCTAGCGCCGCCGCGACCTGGCTTTGGGTGCATCCGGCCTCGGACAGCACCTTGTCCACGACCCGCGCGTTGCGCTGCACGCCCGGCACGCCGGGCCAGTCGGTGCCGAAGACCATCTTGTCCGCCAGCCGCGCCAGCGCCGTGCCGTAGTAGTCCGGCAGCCGGGCGGGCGGGAGGCCGGACACCTCGAGCCAGACGGCCGGCCGCATCAGCGCGAGGAACGACGCCTGGTCGTACCACCAGCCGCGGCCGCCGTGCGCGAGCACGACGGTCAGGTCGGGGAAGTCCCGGAAGACCGGGTCGAGCAGCGCAGGCTCGCCATAGCTGTTCACCGACCCCGAGAACGTCGACGTGCCGCAGTGCACGATTGCCGGAAGGCCGCGTTCCTCGAGGAATGCGTACGCCGGGTAGAGCATCCGGTCAGCGGGGTCGAACCCGCCGTGCACCGGATGGATCTTGCATGCGACGGCGCCGAGGTCAAGCTGGCGGGCCAGCTCGGCCTTCACCGGATAGTGCAGGTGCGGGTTGATGCTGGCGACCGGACGGAAGCGGACCGGGTTCTGCTGGACCAGCGGCAGCACGTCCTCGATCGGCTGGATCCCGGTCGCTTTGGGACTGTGCTCGGTGAACAGCAGCACGTGGTCGGCGCCCTCGGCGGCGAAGTACTCGTCGATGGCGGCAGGCTGCGGCACCCCGCCGCCGTCGTACAGCGCGTCGATCGGGATGCCGCCGCCGAAGGTGGTCACCCAGGCCCGCCAGTCGGCTGACAGCGTCGGCAGCCTGGCCACGTGGACGTGCGCGTCTACCAGCAGCCGGCCGTCAAGCATCTGGGCAGGCTAACAGGCGCCGCTCCGACCCGGTCGGATTCTGCGGGTCCGGCATCCGGTCCGGCCGCAGGCCGAAGAACATGCCGAACATCACGGCCAGGTCGGCGAGCGCGATCAGGCCGCCGATGTACGGCCCCGGACCGCCGAGCCAGGCGAGGTATCCGCAGAACGACAGCACGATGACCAGCGCGCCGAGAGCGCGCGGCCGACCGGAATGAGCCAGCCGTTCCGGCACCTCGTAGGGCGCGCGCTGGACGTAGTTCGCGGTCGCTGCCTTGTCCTTGGCGATCTTCAGCCACAGGTCGTACATCTCTGGCGCCTGCTCGCGCAGGGCGATTGTCTGCTCGACCGACGTGAGTGCGGCCGCTCCGTCGGCCGGTGCGGGCGCGGCCGGCTGCGGGCCGTTCGCCGATGCCGTCTGCTGCTGTGCTGTCTGCTGTTGGGGGATGGGACTCGGGCTTTGTGCCTGCCCGGCAGGCTGACCGTTGCGGTACTGCGGCCCGCTCTGCGGGGGCATGGGCACGCGGTCGGTGTCGGTCATCCGGTTAACGTCTCACCGCTCTCATCACGCGCACGACCGGCCGCCTCGCTGTGCGCGGACACGATCGTGCTCATCGCCGCAAGGAACGAATCCTGATCGTCCTGGCGCGGCGGATCGGGCGGAAGGACTGGACGCATCCGCCGGTAGACAGTCATGCCCGTCAGATCAAAGATCGCCGTGATTCCCATGACGACCGAGAGGACCCGCCGGGCCGATCTGTCCGTCGGCATGTAACGTTTTGTTCCCGGCAAGTAACCGCTCGAAACTGATCCGGTCCGGGGCGCGGAACCATTTGTGTGGTTATGCGTCGGCTGCCGGCGCGCCGAGCAGGCCGTTCGCTGTGCCGGTCCGGACCCACCGGGACAACGAGATCGCTCGCTCGGAACGGGGCCCCTAGACTTACGGTCCTATCCCGAACCGCTATGCAAAGGCTTTGAACCATGCGCTGGTCACAGCTGCACATCCCGACGCTGCGCGAGGACCCGGCGGACGCCGACGCGGCCAGTCACCGCCTCCTGCTGCGCGGCGGATTCATCCGCCAGCTCATGGCCGGGCACTACTCGATCATGCCGCTGGGCCAGCGGGTGCGGGCCAGGATCATCGACGTGATCCGGGCGGAGATGGACGGGATCGGTGCGCAGGAGTTCCTGCTGCCGTGCATGCACCCGGCGTCGATCTGGGAGCGCAGCGGGCGGCTTGCGGTCATGGGCGAGGAGATGTTCCGGCTCAAGGACCGCAAGGGCGCGGACATGGTGCTGGCCATGACCAACGAGGAGATCGCCACCACGGTGGCGCAGGAACTCTCCTCCTACCGGCAGCTGCCGCAGGTCTGGTACCACTTCCAGACCAAGTTCCGGGACGAGCCGCGGCCCAAGAGCGGGCTCATCCGGGTGCGCGAGTTCACTATGAAGGACGCGTACAGCTTCGACGCCGACGAGGCGGGGCTGGACGCCTCCTTCGAGGCGCAGCGCGGTGCGTATGAGCGGATCTTCGCCCGGCTGGGCATTCCCGCCATCGGTGTCGAGGCGTCGAACGGCACGATGGGCGGCAGCGACTCAATCGAGTTCATGTGCCCGTCGAAGGCGGGCGAGGACTGGGTTGCGACGTGCCCGAGCTGCGGCTACGCGGCCAACCTGGAGAAGGCGACCGCCCAGCTCGCGCCGATCGAGGACGGGCCGGGCACCGGGGCACCGGTCCGGCTTGACACGCCTGGCGTGCGCACGATTGATGACCTCGCCTCCGGCTACGGCCTGGCCGCGGACCGGCAGATCAAGACCCTGGTCGAGGTGATCAACGGCGAGCTGACGCTGGTGCTGCTGCGCGGCG
>Ga0335074_10005376_pt1 | contig 17713 bp, 21 predicted proteins | sample Lox_Sample_23_FD_206715 | JGI IMG/M metagenome (GOLD analysis project Ga0335074, IMG submission 206715) | Soil microbial communities from Loxahatchee National Wildlife Refuge, Florida, United States - Lox_Sample_2.3 | ecosystem: Environmental > Terrestrial > Soil > Wetlands | place: USA... | reverse complement strand
GAGGCGTAGATCAGCCGCTCGTTGAGGTGCTTGAGGTCGGCATAGGCGATCTTCAGCCGATCGCGCACCGGCGGCGGGTAGTTGGTGATGAACACGTCGGTGCTCTCAACCATCCGGTAGAGGATGGCGCGTCCGGCGTCCTGACGCAGGTCGAGCGCGAGGCTCTTCTTGTTGCGCGCATCGAAAAAGAAGCCCGGGTTGAGTGGCGGCCGGCCGGGGTTTGGGGTCCCGCGCCGGCGATAGGGGTCACCCATGCCGGGCGGCTCGATCTTGATGACCTCGGCGCCGAAATCGCTCATCACCGTCGCCGCCGCCGGCCCGGCGATAAAGCTCGCGCAGTCAATGACCTTGAGCCCGTCGAAGATGCGTTCACTCATGTCAAACATCCATTCGGTACGCGTCGCCGTCCTTGACGATGCGGCCGGCGGTGGCGCTGGCGAAATGCGTGCCGATCACCAGCACCGGGCGGCTCGCGAGATCGGCGAGCATATGCTCGCGCGTGCGCTGGCCCATCTCCGGGTCGCTGTCGGCGGTCGAGCACCATTCGGGGTGCGCGATCTGGCAGGGGTGGTGCATGAAGTCGCCGGTGATCAGCGCCTCCTCGCCCTTTGATTTGATGACGACGCTGACATGGCCCGGCGTGTGGCCGACGGTCGGGACCAGGCTGATCTCGTTGGTGATGCGATGGTCGGTCTCGACCAGATCGACCAGGCCGGCGTCGTGCACCGGCCTTACCGAGTCGGCGAAGACCGCCTCCATGTCCGGCCGCTCGTGGTTGGCGCGCCAATGAGCGAACTCCACCCGGCCCATCAGGTAGCGGGCTCTCGGAAATGTCGGGACCCATTTCCCATCCACCAGCATCGTGTTCCAGCCGACATGGTCGACATGGAGATGCGTGCACAGCACCGTGTCGATACTGTCGCGGGCAAAGCCGGCGGCTTCCAAATCCTTGAGGAACGGCGTCTGCAAGTTGTTCCAGGTCGGGATGCGCCGCCCTTCCTTGTCGTTGCCGAGGCAGGTATCGACGACGATGCGCTGGCCGTTTTTGCCGCCGCCGTTCTTTGTCCCATCGGGGGCCTCGATGACCAGCGCGTGGATGCTCATCTTCAGCCGGCCGCGCTCGTCGGCGAAATGCGGCTGCAGCCATTTGATCGGCAGGATTTCCTCATAGGTCGCCTGCGGCAGGATGAACCGGCTGCCGCCGGTCACCTCCATCTCGACGATCTTGGTGATCGTCACCTCGCCGACCCGCCATTTCATGCGCGCTTCTCCCCGATCCCTTGCGTGAGCTTAGACAAGCGGCGGCCTGTCGCGCCACCGTGCAATAATTCAATGTCATGGTTGATTATTGCTCGTCGGATCGGGTAAAATCGTCCGCATGAAACACGCCGAGCCCGATGACGAAACCCTCGACCTGGTGTTCGGCGCGCTCGCCGACCCGGTGCGCCGCGCGATCCTCAACCGGTTGGATGGGCAAGACCTGCTGGTCACCGAGCTGGCCGAGCCGTTCGCCATTTCGCTGCAGGCGGTATCGCGCCACATCCAGGTGCTGGTGCGCGCCGGGCTGGTGACCCAGGCGCGCAGCGGCCGGGTCAGCCGCTGCCGGCTCGATGCCGGGCCGATCCTCAAGGCGTCGCTGTGGCTCAACCGCTACAGCCGCTATTGGCAGGGACGGTCCGACACGCTGGCGATGTGGCTCGATGCGATGTCGCCGCCGCCCAGGGCGGCGCGCAGCCCATAGCCGGTGGTGAGGCGTCACGGCCCCGCTCGCGAGGTTGCGGTGTCTATGTTCCTTTTTTGTTCTTGACATCCGCAGCGCCCCTTCATATCGTGAAGCGCCTCATTTGGTAGAGCAAGGTCGCCTGCAGATTCCCTGCAGAAGCAGGCTAAACGCAACGGATGCGGAGAGTTTACGCGGTAACCGACTTCGGCGGCCATCGAAGCGATTGGCCGCCTGTTGAGGGGCTCGGGTGATACAATCCACCGCATGATTAGTGGAGCGATGATTGCCGAGATCGCCGCCCTCGCGGGCGACCCGGCGCGCGCGAACATCCTGACCGCGTTGTTGGACGGACGGGCGATGACCGCGACCGAATTGGCCTATGCCGCGCGCGTGACGCCGCAGACGACAAGCGCCCATCTCGGCAAGCTCACCGAGGCCGGGCTCATCACCGCGACGCCGCAAGGCCGGCATCGCTACTTCCGCCTCGCCTCGCCCAAGGTGGCGCAGATGCTCGAAAGCATCGTCGCGGTCGCCGGCGACAACCGGCCGCGTTTTCGGCCGATGTCGCGCCAGGCCGCCGAACTGCGCGACGCGCGGATGTGCTACGACCATGTTGCCGGGCTGCTCGGGGTGCGGATCGCCGATGCCATGGTCAAACGCGGCTACCTCATGCTCGAGGACGATGGCGGGCGGATCACCGATGCCGGGGCGCGGTATATGCGGGAGCTTGGCATCGACATCCGCGTCGCCGGCAAGGGACGGCGGCATCTGTGCCGCGCCTGCCTCGACTGGACCGAGCGGCGACCGCATATCGGCGGCGCGATCGGCGCGGCGCTGGCCGAGCGCTGGCTCGCGCTCGGCTGGATAAAGCGCGCCAAGGACAGCCGCGCGGTCAGCGTGACGCCGGAAGGCGAGCGCGGGTTTGGCGAAAGCCTCGGCATGAGCTTTACCGACGACGAAAAAGCGGTCGCATAAGTTTTTTGCCCTTGGCCGGGCGTGACTCGGCCATCCACGTCTTCTGGCGATGACGCCCGCGAATGAAGACGTGGACCCCCCGGTCAAACCCGGGGGAGGCGAATTTCAGGTAATCGACGAGTGGTTGGCTGACCCCCTTCGGGGCGGGAGGAGACATGCGCCCCTATGACTTCGGTTTCGAACAGACCCGGGCGCGCCGCACGAAGGCGATCGCGATGCCGCGGCCGATCTCTTGGCACGGCGTCCCGCCGGCGCGGTGCGTCCCGGCGCCGCCTTTCTGGGATACGGCGCTGGCGCTGCTCGCCACCTGGCGCAAGCGCCTGCGCGAGCGGCGCGAGCTGGCGGCGCTCGATTACCAGATGCAGCGCGACATCAGCCTCACCCCCCAGCGAGGTGGTAGACGAGGTCAACAAGCCCTTCTGGCGGGCGTGACGGCCGACGCGGTCAGGCGGGCGGCCGATTGTCGTCGCCTGCCGGCTCGGCCTGGGGGTGCTGCGCAGGTCGCCGCGCCGCGGCCCTCGTCGCCGAATGGCGCGGCAGATAGATTTTGACGGTGGTGCCGCGCCCCGGCTCGCTGTCGATGGCGCAGGCGCCGCCGGAGCGGGTGGCGAAGGCGTTGACGAGCGCGAGCCCGAGACCCGTGCCCTTGCCGGGCTCCTTGGTCGTGAAGAACGGGTCGAGCGCCTTCTGGCGCACCTCCTCGGACATGCCGTGCCCGGTATCGGCGACAAAGATGCCGACGTAATCGCCCGGCGCCAGATCGGCGCGCACCGCCGTCGCGGCTTCGTCGCCGAGCGCGAGATTGGCGGTCTCGATCGTCACCCGGCCGCCGTCCGGCATCGCGTCCCGCGCGTTGAAGGCCAGGTTGAGCAACGCTGTCGCCAGCTGGTCGGGGTCGACGCTCGCCGGCCACAGCGCCTCGTGCAGCCGAAACTCGCGAGCGATGCGCGCACCCGATCGCCACGGCAGTTCGAGCGTGTTGACGATGAGTTCGTTGATGTCGGTCGGGCGCGGCGTCACCGGCTCCTGGCGCGACAGACCGAGCAGCCGCTTGCTGATCGACCCGGCGCGGGCGCACGCCTCCGTTGCGGCGGCGATCATTTTCCGCCGTCGCGTGTCGGTGTCGTCGAGGCTGGTTTCGAGGCGCTCGACATTACCCGAGACGACCGTCAGCAAATTGTTGAAGTCGTGCGCGATGCCCGCGGTCAGCAAACCGACCGCCTCGAGCCGTTGCGCCCGGCTCAATTCGAGCTCGAGCGCCGAGCGCTGCGCCGTCGCTCGGTGCGCTTGCGCGAGCGCGGATTGCTCGCGGCGGGTGCGGCGCAACGCCAGCAGCGTCAGGCCGAGGAGGGCAATCCCCGCCGGCACTCCCATCAGGATGTAACCGATGATCGAGTGCCACCAGTGAACGAGGATCGAGGCCTTTGTGCGCTCGATGGTGACATAGACCGGATAGGCGCCGACGCGGTTGATCGCGACCAGCCGGCCGCCGTTGAATGGCGTGCCGTCTTCGTCGACCTGGCTGTGCGGCTGGTTGGCGATCGCTTGCGCCAGCAGCGCATCGGGTTTCGCCGGGGGCGGAGAGAGGGGCTCGGGGTATTGCGCCAGCACGGTGCCGTCGTCGCGCAACACGCTCGCGGTGTAGTGCTCCGAGCCGCCGAGCAGGGAATTGTAGAACGAGGCGAAATACGAGCCGAACACGGCGACCACGACGACGCCGTTGAAATGGCCGTCGGAATCTGGGCGCCGCAAGCTGACGGTGAAGAAGGGCTCGTAATCGCCGGTCTCGAGGCTGCGCGCCCGCAGCATCCAGACATAGGCCCTCGCGTCGGTGTTGCGGAAGGCGGCGAAATCCTCGCGCGTCGAATGATCGAGCGCGCGGTTGACCGGGTAGACCCGGGCGCTCACCAGTTCGTGGCCGCTGGCGTCGATCACCCAGGCGGCCGCAACCTCGGGCAGGCTGGCGATCTGCTGGGAGATGCGGTCGTGAAGTTCTCGTTCGTCGGCTTGGATCTGCTCGTCGGTCATCGTGCCGAGCAAGTCGTTGATGCGGGCCGCGACGAGAAGATGCGTGTCGAGAACCTTGGTCGTGTTCTCGGTGGCGACGGCAACCGCCTCCGAAGCCGACGAGGTGGCGTACGCGTAACTGTTGAGGTAGGAAAGATACGCCCCAACCGATCCAAGGCTCAGCGGGACGAGGATCGTCGCGAAGAGGAGCAGCCGCAGCATGCCGACCGCATCGGGCAGCCCCCGCCAGCGGCGCGACGGTTCTCGGGCTGGGGGCGCCGCTCTGCCGGAAGCGTCTGAGGGCATTGCCATGAGGTGAAGCCCGTCTGTTGCCGGGGCTCGCAAACCGCAATTTCACAGGCGGTGGATTGTCACCACATAGGACACCGGCGGGTCAACAGCTAGGGCGATCGCCGTTGAACGATGGGGCAAGGCATGGTTTCTACGCGATTTCGTCAGGCTGACATGACGCGTGGTGATACGGGTACACATGTCGCGTCCTCTGCCCGCAATTGGTTTTGCGGGGCGCTGATCGCGCTTGCCGGCGCGGGGTTGGCGGGGTGTTCAGCAGCGGCGCCGCCCCCACGACTGCCGCCGCCGGTCTACCGATCTTCCCAACCCGTGCCCAATCCGCCGAAGCGAGTGTCGCCTGCGCAGCCGGCGACACCGGTTTCGGCCCCCTCCGGCGCGCCGCCGTCCGAGGCGTCTCCGGCGGCGGCTCCGCAGACCCAGCTTCCCGCCGCGGCGCAACCGCCGACCGCCGTCCCGCCGCCGGGCGGGATGCCGCACGATTCGTCGGAATACATAGAGCCGCCCGCGCGGTAGCCTGAATCACTCATGCGGTGACCGCTCCGCCGCCGTGCGATAGCATTCCGATCCGCAAAAGAGCCTGAAGGAGGTCCGCCCATGAAAGCCGCCGTCCTGCACGAGCCGCATCAGCCGCTGACCATCGAGGAGGTTTCGCTCGAAAAGCCCAAGGCTCGCGAGGTGCTGCTGCGCACCGCTTTTGCCGGACTGTGCCACAGCGATTTGCACTTTATCGAAGGGCTCTACCCGCATCCGACGCCGTGCGTGCTGGGGCATGAGAGCGCGGCGATTGTCGAGGCGGTAGGCGACGGCGTCAGCTATGTAAAGCCGGGCGACCACGTCATCACCTGCCTCTCGGTGTTTTGCGGCACCTGCCCGCAATGCATCACCGGCCATCCCAATCTGTGCGAGGACACCAGCGTCAAGATGCTGCCCGGTGTCGCCCAGCGCATGAGCTGGAAGGGCGGCGAGCATATGAACCAGTTTCTCAACCTGTCGTCCTTCGGCGAGCAGATGCTGGTGCACGAGAACTCGATGGTGAAGATCGACCCCGACATCCCGCTCGACCGCGCGGCCCTGGTCGGCTGCGGGGTGATGACCGGGGTCGGCGCGGTGTTCAACGCCGCCAAGGTCGAGCCGGGCGCGACGGTGGCGGTGATCGGCTGCGGCGGCGTCGGGCTGTCGGCGGTCAATGGCGCGGCGCTGGCCGGCGCCGAGCGCGTCATCGCGATCGACACCCAGCCCTCAAAACTCGAGCTGGCGAAGGAGCTGGGTGCGACCGACACGCTCAATGCCAGCAATGTCGATCCGGTGAAGGCGATCCGCGACATGACCGGCGGCGGCGTGATGTATTCGTTCGAGGCGCTCGGCACCAAGGCGACCGCCGAGCAGGCCTTTGGCATGCTGCGCGCCGGCGGTACCGCGACGATCATCGGCATGGTGCCGTTTGGCGTGAAAATTGAGCTGCACGGCTACGATTTCCTGCGCGACCGCAAGATCCAGGGCACCTCGATGGGCGGCAACCGCTTCCGGGTCGACATGCCGCGCCTCTTGTCGCTGTGGAAACAGGGCCGGCTGAAGCTCGATCACCTGATCTCGGGCCGGATCAAATTGGCCGAGATCAACGAGGGCTTCGCCCAGCTGAAATCCGGCGCGCCGGTGCGTCAGGTGATCGATTTCGGCGCTGCCGCCTGAAGCAGAACGCCGCGCCGTGCCGCGTTGAAGGCGATTGCCGCGGCGAGTATCAAGGCCAGCGGCGCGAGCCATGCGGTCGCGACGAGGTCGGCGACGATGCCGTAGCCGAACGGCACCGCGAACACCACGAGCACCGGGCTCATCAACAGCGCAAAACCTGCCAACGCCCAACCCGCGCAGCGCTTTAATGTCTCCATGGTCCTCGTCCTCATAGCGTCGGGGCGACGCCCGTGAAGGGGCAGGGCTCGGTGCCCCGCGCGGCTTGCCATTTGCGGCAAAACTCCTCGTGGGAACTGCGGAAGCGCCGCTCGTAGTCGGGGGCGCTATCGGCGGTGATGCGTTGCGTCTGCGCCGTCGGCCGCGCGGGGATGCCCTGCAGATCGACGCCGAGATGCGCCGCCATCTTGCGGATCACCGCATCGATATCGGCGCACAGTTCCTCATAGTGCAGTCGCATCGGCTCGAGGTTGTTGGCGGTCATCCATTGATGAATGCCGAATTCCTGCTGCAGGATGTGGCTGACCCAGAACATGATCTTGTCGTCGTCGTAGGGGACATCGCTCCGCTTCCGCGGTTCGTCCTCTGGCTGGAAGCTGTGGAAGATTTTGCTTTCCACCGCGGTGTGGAGCGAGATCGCCTGCGCCACGAAGTTCCGCCGGCTGAGATAAAAGAAGAATTTCTCACCAACCATGAGGTCGAGCAGCCTTGCTTCGAACTCCAGCTCCTCCAGGTCGAAATAGCTGATCTCGAAACCGAACAGGCCCTGCCGCGTGCGGTTTTTTGCGGCGATCGCATCGAAGACTTCGTAGATGTCGCGGCCCGCGTTGTGTTTGAGCGTGGCGCCGAACAGCTCGGCGTTGAAGTGTTCGCCGGGGCAGCTGAGCACATCGACCCCGGCGATGCGCCGTGCCAGCCAGGTGCTGCCGCTGCGCGGCGTTATCAGGATGCAATAGGTTTTGTCGAGCCGCACCCGCTCGCGCGGCCCCGACGCCACGCCGTGGGCGGCGTCAAGGGCATTGAAATACGCGCGAAACTTACCTTCGCCAGCCATCGCCCGACCCGAACGCGACAAAGCGTCGAGTATAGGCGAGGCGGCTTTAAGATGGCGTAAAACCGTCTCGCGCCGGTGCGCGACGGGCGCGCCGCGGGCGCCGTTTTATGGGCGAGAGCCGGCCGGTATCGGCGACAGATCGATATCCGATTGCGGCGGCGATGGCGGCCGCTGGTACTGGCCGTTGACCACCGCGGTGCCCCACGGATAGCTCTTGGGATAGATGAAGCGGTCGCCGCAATTCCAGTGATTGCCGGCCCAGTAGCATTCGGCGCGCGCCGCTCCGGCGAGCCCGATAAGCGCGACCATCGAGAGCGCGGCCGCGGTCAAAACTTTGTTCATGTGAAACCTCCGATCGACAGCTTGGGTGGGGCGCCCGCGTTATTGCGGCCGCGGCCCGGAGAGGAGCGGCTTTTCGTTGGAAGGGACTGTCGGGACTGAGTGGACGATCATCTGCGGCCCGGCTGCTTCCGAGGCGTGGCTGGTGATGATGTTGCCATTGCCGCAGGCCCAGTCCGAGCCGGTCCACTGGCAAACGTTTGCTGTCGCCGCCTGCGCGACCCCGGCAAAAGCGGCGAGCGCTGTCGCGGCAAGCGCGCCGGTCAAGATCCTGGTCATGGGCTAACCTCCGATCGATATCTGCCGCGCTAACGCGGAAATGGCGATTTTGATCCGCGATCGGAGGTTGGAGACAAAAACGCCGCCGCGACCGGAGTCGACGGCGGCGCTTTGTCGTTGGCGCCGGCGCTTAATAGGCGCGCGGGCCCGGATAGGTGACGTCGGGGTGGCCGGTGCCGCTATCGGCCTGCTTGGTGTAGTTCGGCGTATAAGCGCACGAGGCGAGCAACAGGGCCGTGATCAGCCCAAGAGCCAGCTTCATCATTTGTATGCTCCAATGATATTGATTTAGAGCAATAAGAATGCACCACTGACCTATCTGCAGCTAGAGGGTGGGCGCGAGGGCTGCCTTGCAGAAACCGAGGGGACGGTGGCGCTGTTGGTTGCCGCAACCGTTTTTCGCCGCTCACTGAGAGCAGCCGCGACCGCCGGCTTACACGCCGGCGCGGCGTTCGCGGCAATCTCAGAACCAGCGCGACTTGTCGACAAGGTTGCGCAGGGGCTGGCCGGCGGCAAAGCGGCGCGCGTTGTCGAGCAGCACTTCGAGCCGGCGGTCGTCAAGATAGGGGCCGTGTCCGGCGGTATGCGGCGTCAGCAGCACGTTCGGCGCGGTCCAGAGCTTGTGCGCGGCCGGCAGCGGTTCGATCTCGTAGACGTCGAGCGCGGCGCCGGCGATTTCCTTCGCTTCCAGCGCCGCGACCAGATCGTCGAGCTTTGTCGTCATGCCACGGCCGATATTGATGAAATAGGCGCTCTTCTTCATCCGCTGGAACCGCGCGCGGTTGAAGAAACCTTCGGTCTCGGGGGTGTGCGGCACAGTCAGGATCACAAAATCGGCGCGCGGCAACAGCGTATCGAGCGCGGCGGCGCGGTGCATCTCGGCAACCCCCTCCGGCTTGTCGGGGCGGCGCTCGTCGACGCCGATGACCTTCATCCCGAACGCAGCGGCAAGCCGCGCCGCCTCGGCGCCGATCCCGCCGACGCCCACGATCAAGGCCGTCGCCTCGGGCAGATGCACGACGATGTCGTCGCTCTCGCGCCCTGACGGCTTCCACTCGCGGCGTAGCTGTTGCGGGATGTAAATGTGCAGCCCGCGCGCGAACGCTAGCAAGAACGCCATGATGTGCGCGGCGATGTGGTCGTTGTAGATCTCGCGGAAATTGGTGATCTGCACCGGGTGCGCGATCAGCTCGGGGTAGTAATAGCCGGCCGGCGGCGCGGCCTGCGGCGCCTGCAGCCAGCGCAAATGCTCGGCGCGCGGCAACAGCTCCTTGGGGATCGTCCCAAACGCGCCTTCGGCCAACGCCATCGCTTGCTCGGCGCCCTCGCGCGTCTCGGGGGTGATGACTTCGAGCTCTGGGCAGGCCTCGGCGACGGTTTTTGCCCATTCGCGCGTCTTCTCGGATTGCGGCGGCAGAAACAGCATCGGGATCGGCATGGTCTCACTCCGTTTTTGCGCTTTCGTAGCGAGGATAGCTCACCACGCAGGCGCGAAGAGCACGGAGAAAGAAAACATCTCGACGCAAGGTGGCGAAGGGCGCGCAAAGGACGCGAAGCTGTCTCAATCGGCGCGCAGCGCCCTCGTTCATAACCTCCACGTTCTCCGTGCCTCCGTGGGTTATGAATGCGGCTTCGCCGCGCGGCGGAGGGACATCGCGTCCTCGGGTCTCGCTTTGCATCCTTCGCGGTAAAGCGTTGTCTTTTTGGTAGCAGCCGATACGGTCCTTCCGTGCAAGAAGGGGAGGAACGCGTGCCGCAGCTTTCGGGAAAAGTCGCCTGGGTCACCGGCGCGGGGAGCGGCATCGGCGAGGCGGCGGCGCTGATGCTGGCCGAGGAGGGCGTCTCCGTTGTGCTGACCGGGCGCCGGCGCGAGCCGCTGGAGGGCGTCGCCGCGCGCATTCGGCAGCATGGCGTGCTCGCGCATGTCCAGCCGGGCGACCTCACCGTGCCCGACGATGTCCGCCGCATCGGCGACTACATCGCTAACGAAATCGGCCGCCTCGACATCCTCATCAACAATGCCGGGGTCAACATCAACGACCGGCATTGGGACAAGCTCAACCCCGATAGCGCCAAGTTCATGGTCGACGGCAACCTCGCCGCCGCGGCGCAATGCGTGACCGTGGCGCTGCCCTTGATGCGCAAGAACAAGGACGGGCTCATCGTCCACACCGCCTCGATGGCCGGGCGGTTTATCGGCGGGTTTCCGGGGCCGCTCTACACCGCCGCCAAGCACGGCGTCGTGGCGATGAGCCACTCGATCAACATGCAGGAATGCGTCAACGGCATCCGGTCTTGCGTCTTTCTGCCGGGCGAGGTCGCGACCCCGATCCTCGACCGCAGGCCCAACCCGGTCGGCCCGGAGGTGCGCGCCAAGATGGTGCAGCCCGAGGATTGCGCCGACCTCATCCGCTATATCGCGCTGCTGCCGGCGCGGCTTTGCATGAACGAGGTCATGCTGAGCCCGACGCACAACCGCCGCTATGTCGCGGAAATCGAGAAGCTGTCGTCTTTGTGATTATCACCGGCGGTGCGGCAAGCGGTTGCTTGACGCGTTTGGGGCAGCTGTGCACTAACGCGCGCGCGTTAGAAACAAATATTGGGAAACGCTTGAGATGATCCGTTTGACCCGCCGCGCCTTTGGCGCCGCAATCGCCGCGAGCGCGTTGCCGCTCGCCATGCCGCACATTCGCCGCGCCGGCGCCGCCGAGCCGATCGAGATGCGCGTCTCGCTCGACACCGTGCCGTCGCACCCGCGCAATGTCGCCTTTCACGATTTCCTGCCCAAGGTCGAGGCGGCGTCAAACGGCGCGATCAAGACCAAGCTGTTCGAGAGCGGCTCGCTGTTCCCTGATCTGCAAGTGTCGAAGGCGCTGGTGCAAGGCCAGGTCGAGATGGTGTGTCCCGGCACGTGGACGCTCACCGGGTTTGTCCCCGATGCCGATTTCTCGCAGCTTCCGGCTTTTTACGGCCAGCCGGTCGAGGTGGTGCACAAGGCGACCGACGGCTCGGCCGCGAAATATGTCAGCGACAAGCTCGCCGAGAAGCTCAGTGTCCAGGTGCTCGGCGCGTGGTTCGATCTCGGCTTCAACAACTGGTTCTCGACCAAGAAGCCATTGACCTCGCTGGCCGACCTCAAGGACATGAAGCTGCGCAGCCCTGGCGGGATCCTCAATTCCTGGCGCATCCGCTTCTTTGGCGGCATCCCTAACGTCACCGCTTGGCCCGACGTGCCGCTGGCGATGTCGCAGGGCACGTTCGACGGGCTCATCAGCACCGACGAAAGCGCCAACACCGCCAAGCTCTATGATTCCGGCCTGCGCCACTCGATACAGGACCACCAGGGCATGGGTCTTTACGTGCCGATGCTCAACAAGGATTTCTGGGCCAAGCTCGACCCGAAACTGCAGGAAGCGATCACCAAACTGTGGGCCGACAATATCGGCGCCTACCGCGCGAATACCGCGAAGGCGCAGCAGCAGGGGCGCGACGAGCTGGCGAAGCAGGGCGTCACCATGGTCGACGTGTCAAAGGACGAGGCCGACGGCACGCGCAAGAAGATGCTCGCCGACCAGGACAAGGTTGCCGCCGACGCGCATATGTCGCCCGATCTGATCAAGCTGGTCATGGCGGATGTCGGCGCCGCCTAAGGGGACAACGCAACCGGCGCCGATGATGCAGCCGGCGCCGGGGCTGCGGGTCCTCGCCCGCGTCTCCGGCGTTTGGGATTGGGTCGAGCGCACGCTGGTCGGCATCCTCGGCGCCGCGGCGATGCTCATCGCCGCGGTTCAGGTGTTCGGGCGCTATATCGCGCCCGGCGAGGCGATCACCTGGGCCGAGGAGGTCATTGTCTACATCGCGGTCTGGGCGGTGATGATTATCGCCTCGCAGCTGGTGCGGATGGACGCGATGGTGCGCCCCGACCTGGTGCTGCGCCTCTTACCGCCGGGTGCGCAGCGCTGGGTCGAGATGTTCAACTGCCTCGTCGCGATGGTCTTCACCTTCGGCATGCTGTGGTACGGCTGGAGGGTGGTCGGCACCGCCATCCTCTTGAACCAGACGAGCTCGTCCGACCTACAGTTCCCGCTGTGGATCTACTATTCGTCGCTGCCCGTGGGCGGCGCGCTGATGCTGGCGCGCTATGTGATCCGGCTTGTCCGCTACGCGTGTTTCTTCGATCCGCAGACGATGACGGTCGGGCATCTGCCGGCGCATGAGGCCCCGGCCGAACTCGCCCAGCCGATCGAATAAGCCGTCCGCTCCGCGCTCGCCCCGACCGATGTGGACCCTCGGCTTCCTGTTGCTGTTCTTTGGCCTGCTCGCGGCCGGCATGCCGATCTTCCTGGTGCTCGGCACTTGCGCGGCGGTGCTCTATTTCGTCTCGGGCCAGCCGGTCATCGGTCTCGCCCAGAACATGATCGACCAGCTCAACTCGACGACCTTGATGGCGTTGCCGCTGTTTGTCATGGCCGCGGCATTCATGCGGCGCGGCGGGGTCGCCAAGGCGCTCGTCGATCTGTGCGTCGCCTGGCTCGGCCCGATCAAGGGCTCGCTGGGGCTCGTCGCGGTGGTATCCTGCGCGCTCTTCGCGGCGATCTCCGGTTCGTCGGTGGCGACGGCGCTGGCGATGGGGACGATCCTCCTGCCGGCGATGCTGGAGCGCGGCTACCCGCGCGGTTTCGCGCTTGGCGTGCTGGGCGCGTCCGGGACGATCGGCGTCGTGATCCCGCCGTCGCTGGCGCTGATCCTCTATGGCATCGTTACCGAGCAGTCGGTGCCGCGACTTTTCCTCGCCGGCATCCTGCCAGGACTGCTGCAAGCCGCCGCCTTTTTCCTGTGGGTGCTCTATTACGCGCGGCGCAAGGACTTCCCGGCCGAGCCGGCGATGCCGATGGGGCAGCGCTGGCGTATGACACTGCACGCCGTCCCGGCAATGCTGGTGCCCGCGGTCGTGCTCGGCGGCATCTACGGCGGGTTCATGACGGTGACCGAGTCGGCGGCGATGGCTGCGGTCACGGCGCTGCTCGTCAGCCTTTTCGTCTATCGCGGCTTTCCTTGGACCCGCGTGCTCGACGTCATCGCCGAGGCGTTCGGCTCGGCCGGCGTCATCATGCTGATCATCGCGACGGCCCTGGTGTTCGGTCATTGGATGACCGGCTCCGGCGCTCCCGCGCAACTCGTGCAGTGGGCCGCGAGGCAGAATTTCGGCACCTGGCAGTTCCTGCTGGTGATGAACATTCTGCTGCTGGTCATCGGCTGCTTTCTTGAGGTGGTCGGAACGCTCCTGCTGGTGATGCCGATCCTCGCCCCGGTGCTGGCGCCGCTGGGCGTCAACGCGGTGCATTTCGGGATCATCTTCACCCACAACATGGAGGTCGGGCTGGTGCACCCGCCGGTCGGCCTCAACCTCTATGTGCTGTCGACGATCTCCGACGCGCCGATCGGCGAGGTGATCCGCGGCATCCTGCCGTTCCTCATCATCCTCCTGCTGGTGCTGGCGGTGATCACCTACTGGCCGCCGCTGACGATGTGGCTGCCCGATCTGGTGTTCGGCCCGTAGCCATGGCGGCGCGGGCCGGGCTAGACTTTTCCGACGCTTTTCTCAGGGGAAATGCATATGGCCCAATCCGCCAACCCGAACCGCAAGAAGATCATGGCGCCGACGACGATGTCGAAAAGCGGCCGGGCGCTCATCGAGTCGCGTGACGACGTCGAAGGCGTCGAGTTTCAACCCGGCATTCCCAAGACCGAATTTCACAAGCTGCTCGAAGATGTGAGCGGTATCTGCCTGGGCGTTCAGCCGTTTTCCGATCCGGAGCTCGACGCCGCGCCGCAGCTTCAAGTGGTCTCGCGCATCGGGGTCGGCTACGACGCGGTCGATGTTCCGGCGCTCACGAGGCGCCAGGTACCGCTGATGATCGGCGGCACCGCCAATTCGGTATCGGTGGCCGAGGCGGGCGTGTTTCTGACGATGAGCCTCGCGCGCAAGGGCGCGGCGATGGATGCGCTGGTCAAGGAAGGCCGCTGGCACGACCGTTATAAGGAACTGCCGGTCGATCTTTACGGCAAGACCGTGCTGATCGTCGGCTTCGGCAAGATCGGCACGCGCTCGGCGAAGCGTTTCGCGGCGATGGAAACCAATGTGCTGATTTATGATCCGTACATCTATTCTGAGACGATCCGCGGCAACGGTTACGAGCCGGTCGAGGACCTCGACGCCGCCATCGCGCGCGCCGACTTCGTCACCATCCACTGCCCGAAGACGCCCGAGACCGTGGGCCTCTTCAATGCCGCGCGGATCGGCAAGATGAAGCGCAGCGCCTTTCTCGTGAACACGGCGCGCGGCGGCATTGTCGACGAAAAGGCGCTGTACGACGCGCTCAAGGGCAACAGGATCGCCGGCGCGGCGCTCGATGTCTTTGTCGAGGAGCCGACCCCGCAGGACAATCCGCTGCTGACCCTGCCCAATTTCATCGCCGCGCCGCACGTCGCCGGGGTGACGCGCGAGGCGGTCGACCGCATGGGTTTGGTCGCGGTGCAGAACATCCTCTCGATCCTCGACGGCAAGCCCATCCGGGACAACGTGATCAACAAGGAAGTGCTGGGATAGCCCGGCGCGGGGTGCTTGACTCGCCGCCGCATAGCTGGCGGGATCGCCCTCCGATCTGATCGAAGCCAGGAGGAATTCATGGCGCGCCCCAACGGAATGCGGGAATTGTGGGCGGCGGGGAAGCCCGTCATCAATAGCTGGCTCGGTATTCCGTCGAGCTTCTCGGCCGAGGTCATGGCCCATGCCGGCTGGGATTCGCTGGTTGTCGACATGCAGCACGGCATGATCGACTACCAGATGATGGTGCATATGCTGCAGGGCATCTCGACCACCAACACGACGCCGATCGTGCGGGTGCCGTGGAACGACCCGGCGCATATCCAGAAGGCCTTGGACGCCGGCGCCTACGGCATCATCTGCCCGATGATTAACAATCGCGCCGAGGCCGAGAAATTCGTCTCGTCGATGCGCTACGCGCCGGTGGGTGCGCGCTCATCGGGACCGATCCGCGCCTCGCTTTATGGCGGATCGGATTACCACACCAAGGCCAATGACATCGTCGTCGCGCTCGGCATGATCGAGACCGTCGAAGCGATGGCCAATCTCGACGAGATCTGTTCGACCCCTGGGCTCGACGCGGCTTATGTCGGCCCGTCCGATCTATCGATCTCGCATGGCCATCCGCCGGGCGGTGACAAGTCCGAGGAATGGATGTTCGCGGCGATGAAAAAGGTCGTCGACACCTGTAAGCGCCACGGCAAGCAGCCCGGGATGCATTGCGCCTCGCCGGCCTACGCGCTGAAGGCGCTCGAAATGGGCTTCACCTTTGTCACGGTCGGCGGCGACACCCGCTTTGTGACGATGGGCGCCGCCGCCGCGGTGCAGGAAATGCGCACCGGCGTCGCCGCCAAGCCCGGCGCCGGCGGCTCGAGCTCCAGCCCGTACTGATCCGCCGTTAACGTGACAGGGTGACGGCGCAGGCCCGATGGAAGGGCTGGGAAAGGCGGTGTCCCGTCCAGACCTGTTCTCCCGTCAGCGTCGCGCTGTTGCCCTGGATCGGCCCTTGATACCGGGCGGTATAGCTGTAGCCGGGACCGGATGCGCGGCCTTGGAGTACGATCTGGCCGTTGGCCGCCGTACCCTCGCCGTTTTCCATCACGCCGGAGAGATCGGCGGAATCCGAAACGTGGACCGGGCGCGAGTAAGCGAGTTGATCGCCCTTCGCGGTCAGATCAAAGGCGCCAAAGAGCGGTTTGGCGCCGAAGGCCGGGATGACCGCGCATTGAATTTGGCCGTGCCACGAATCCGCCATCGCCAGACCAGGGCACAGCGCGAGCATAGCGGCAACCAAGAGATACCGAACCATGGGCTACCTCAACGGTCCAAGGTGATCCGCGGGAGGCAAGTCTTAGCACGGTTCGACGGCGGTCCGCTTGGACTTGCAGTTCGGTGACGGCGATCTATGTCGATGCCGATGCCTGTCCGGTGCGCGAGGAGGTGTATCGCGTCGCCGGGCGGCTCGGCGTGCGCGTGTTTGTCGTCTCGAACGGGTCGCGGCCGATCCGCCCGCCCGGTCTGCCCTATGTCGAGATGGTGATGGTCGGCGCGGCGATGGACGCGGCCGACGATTGGATCGCCGAGCGCATCGACCCGGGCGATATTTGCGTCACCGCCGACATCCCGCTCGCGTCGCGTTGCCTGGCGAAAGGCGCACGCGTCGTGCCGCCCAACGGCCGTCCGTTCACCGAGGCCAATATCTCAAGTGCGCTCGCCGGCCGCGAGATCGCCCGCCATCTCCGCGAGCTGGGCGAGGGCGCGCGTGGCCCGCCGCCTTTCACCAAGGCCGACCGCTCGCGGTTCCTGTCGGCGCTCGATACGGCCGTGCAACAGGTATTGCGCCAGGCGCGCTAGCCGCCCGGCGCCCCTTGCGTCTCGACATAGCAGGTATAGATCGATTGCGACGCGGCCATGAACAGGCGGTTCCGCTTGCGCCCACCGAAGCACACATTGGCGCAGCGTTCGGGCAGCAGGATGCGGCCGATCAGCGTGCCGTCGGGCGCGTGCACGGCGTCATGGCCCTCGCCGCCCGAGAAGCCGCTCCACACATTGCCCTGCGTGTCGACGCGAAGGCCGTCGCCATAGCCGGGCATTTCGTTGAAGAAGACGCGGCCATTGGCGAGCCGCGTCCCGTCGTCGACCACATCGTAGACATAGGTCGTCTTGTCGCCGCCTGGCGTATCGACCACGTAAAGCTTGCGCTCGTCGGGCGAGAACGCGAGGCCGTTGGGCCGCGCCTGCTGTGCCTGATCGACGACGACGCTTATCGCGCCCGATTTCGGGTCGATGCGGTAGACGCGGAAGGGCAGTTCCTGCGGTGCGGTATGGCCGAGATAATTGCCGCGCGTCCCGGCGCCGTTGTCGCTGAACCAGATCGAGCCATCCGATTTCACGACGACATCGTTGGGTGCGGTCAGCCGCTTTCCCTCAAAGCTCTCGGCCAGCACGGTGACCGACCCGTCATATTCGGTGCGGGTCAGGCGCTGCGCGTCCATCTCGCAGGTGACGAGCCGGCCCTGGCCGTCGCGGGTGTTGCCGTTGGCGTACCCTGAGGGGCGGCGGAACACGCTGACCGCGCCGGTCTCCTCGTCCCAGCGCATGATGCGGTCGTTCGGGATGTCGCTCCACAACAGGCAGCGCAGGTCGCCAAACCACACCGGCCCCTCGGTGAAGAGGCAATCCCCGGCGAGCCGCTGCACCGGCGTGTTCGCCAGCACCAGCGAGGCAAAGC
>Ga0335074_10005375_pt1 | contig 17716 bp, 15 predicted proteins | sample Lox_Sample_23_FD_206715 | JGI IMG/M metagenome (GOLD analysis project Ga0335074, IMG submission 206715) | Soil microbial communities from Loxahatchee National Wildlife Refuge, Florida, United States - Lox_Sample_2.3 | ecosystem: Environmental > Terrestrial > Soil > Wetlands | place: USA... | reverse complement strand
CCAGGTCGGTCCCGAACGGCTTCTCCACCATGATCCGGGCGTCCTTGGTGCGCCCGGCCGTCGCGATCCCCTCGGCGATCCGGCCGAACAGCACCGGCGGCACCTCCAGGTAAAACAAGATCTTCTGGCCGCCGCCCACCGCGTCCGACATCGCCTTATACGTCGAATCGTCACCCAGATCACCATCGACATACCGCAGCAGCCCCAGCATCTTGCGCGCCGCCGGGGCGTCCGGATCCATCTTGTTCAGCTTCAGCGAGTTCACCGCGTAATCCCGGAACTGCTCCAGCCCCCACCCGTTCACCGCCACCCCGATCACCGGGACATCCAGCACACCCCGGTCCACCAGGCCCACCAGCGCCGGGAACGTCTCCAGCTTCGCCAGATCACCAGTGGCCCCGAAGATCACCAGTGCATCAACTCGATCCGTCGCCATGTCAGCTCCTTTGCCAATACCGCAGTATTCATCTGAGCCGTCCGGGGACGGGCTGCCATCGCTCTGCGCGGGTGATGCGAACAGGCTTCACCGGGAATGGCTGCCCGCCGGCAACCAGCGGCCGTGCGAAAGGAGCCGACGTCGTTGGTCACCCGGCATGGGTGGTCCGTTGCGGTTGCCTCGCGCCGGCCATTCACTGCGGGTGATCCGCACAGGGCCAGGAACGGCCGACAATTTGGGCGTGCTCCATGTTCGCGTTGCGAGTCCCCCGGACGTGACCGGCAGCCTGGTCGAGTTCCTTGCCGCAGACTCCGGCGTGCTGAACCTGGTGGTGCTGGCCGGTGCCGCGCGGCGCCCGGATGGCGACGCTGTGCAGTTCGACATCAGCGACGGCTGCGCCAATCCGGTATTCCGGCAGTTGCGCGATCTCCGCCTGGACGAGCGGGGCCTGGTGCTGGTCGAAGCCGTAGACGCGGCCATCACCCACGCCGGGCACTCGGCGGGACGGCGCCCGCATCATGGCGAGGTCGCCCCGGTCTGGGAGATGGTGGAGGCGGGGATCCGGTCGGGAAGCGTCTACGCGCCGAGCTTCTTTGGCCTCCTGGTTCTCGCGGGATTGATCGCCTGCGTTGGCATTCTGACCAACTCGCAGATTCTCGTGGTCGGGGCGATGGTGGTCGGCCCCGAATACAACGCGATCATCGCGGTGGCCCTGGGCATCGAGCAGCGCGGGGCGGCGCCGGTGCGCCGTGGCCTGGCCGCCTTGGCGTGCGGTTTCCTGGCCGCGGTCATCGTCGCGATCATCTTCGGCGTGGCCATCCGCTGGTCGGGGCACACGCCCAGGGCCTTCCTGGCCGGAGTGCGGCCGGTCGCGGCCCTGATCGGCTGAACGTCGTCTTGCTGATCCTCGTCGGCACGCTGGCACTGCGGGTTCAGAGGGTCATCTGGCGTCCCCGCGCCGGCAGGAACTCGTCCCTGCTGACGCGGCGGCGGAACACGTAGTAGGTCCAGGCCTGGTAGCCGAGCACCAGCGGCAGGAAAAGGATTACGACGACGGTCATCACCTTGAGCGCGTACGCTCCGGAGGCCGTGTTGTGCACGGTGAGGCTGTAGGCCTTGCTGGTGGTGGACACCATCACGTTGGGATACAGGCCGACGAAGATGGACAGGATGCAGGCTCCGATCGTGACCGTGGTCGCAGCGAAGGCGAAGCCGTCCCGCCGCTCGTACACCAGCCACACCGCGGCGATCGAGGCCAGCACGGCCAGCAGTTCGACCGGGTTGAGGAAGAACGTGGTGCTGGCGGTCACGTGCGTCCAGATGATGAAGCCGAGGACGAACGCGCCGGTCGCCGGGGCCACTCGCCGGGCCAGCATCCCGGCCCTCTCGTGCATGTCTCCGGTGGTCTTCAGGGACAGGAACGTCGCGCCGTGCAGCAGGCAGATCAGTACGAGCGTGAGGCCGGTGAATACGCCGTACGGCTGCAGCAGCGTCCAGAACGACCCGGTGTAGTTGTGGCTGGCGTTGATCGGCAGGCCGTGCAGCAGGTCGCCGAGGGCGACGCCGAGCAGGAGCGGGGCCAGCAGGCTGCCGGTGGTCAGCGCGCCGTCCCAGGTGCGCCGCCATCTGGCCGCGTCCCGCTTGCCGCGGTACTCGAACGCGACGCCGCGCACGATCAAAGCGGCCAGCAGCAGTACCAGCGCGAGATAGAACCCGGAGAACATCGTGGCGTACCAGCCGGGGAACGCGGCGAAGATGGCGGCCCCGGCCACGATCAGCCAGACCTCGTTGCCGTCCCATAGCGGGCCGATCGTGTTGATCGCGGCCCGCCGGCCGGGCTCGTCGGCGCCGACGGCGTCGTGCAGCATGCCGACGCCGAAGTCGAAGCCTTCCAGGACGAAGAACCCGGTCCACAGGACCGTGATGACGATGAACCAGAACGGGATCATCAGCGACCTCAGTACTGGACGGCCGGGACGGGCGCGTCCGCTTCGGCCTGGCTGCGCGCGGGCGGAAGCTGCTCGCGCGAGTACTTCAGCATCAGGATCAGATCGACGGTGCCCAGGATCGCGTACAGCAGGACGAATGCGCCGAGGCTGATCGCGACGTCGGTTGTGGAGACCGACGGCGACACCGCGTTCTTGGTGAGCATGATGCCCTGGATGATCCACGGCTGGCGGCCGCTCTCGGTGAGCAGCCAGCCCGCGGTGTTCATCGCGAACGGCAGGGCGCTGCCCCAGATCGCGACCCACAGGAACCGGCGGGAGGTGGCCAGCTTTTCCCGCCGGATCAGCCACAGCCCCCACAGCCCGATCAGCAGCACCAGCACCCCGGTGTAGGCCATCACCCGCATCGACCAGTACTGGATGAACACGTTCGGCACGTAGTAGCCGGGGCCGAAGGCCTTGCTGTACTGGGCCTGCAGCGGATTCAGGCCGATGACCTTGCCGTTCCAGTGGTTGGTGGCCAGCAGCGACAGCAGGTGCGGGATGGCCAGGATCTGGGTCGGGGTCTGGTCCCGGTTGCCGCCACCGATCTGGAACAGCGAGAACGAGCACGGCTGGCACGTGGTCCACTGCGCCTCGGCCGCGGCGATCTTCATCGGCTGGTAGCGGGCCTCGATCACCCCGAGTTCGTCGCCGATGAGCATCGCGAACAAGATCGCCGGGACCAGGATCACCAGCGCGAGGCGCGCCGGCCGGGTGAACACACCGCGGTCGCCGCCGTGGCGCAGCTGCCACGCCGACACGGCGAGCATCACCGCGGCGCCGGTGACCAGCGACGCCAGCAGCACCTTGGCGTACCCCCAGACGAACACCGGATTGGTCAGCAGCGCCCAGATGTCGGTCAGCTGCGGCTTGCCGCCCACCATGACGTAGCCGACGGGATGCTGCATCCACGAGTTCGCGGCCATGATGAAAGCCGCCGACAGCACCGAGCCCACCGCGACCGCCCAGATCGTGAGCAGGTGGATGCGGCGCGGCAGCTTGTCCCAGCCGAACAGCCACAGCCCCAGGAACGTCGACTCCAGGAAGAACGCGCCCAGGCCCTCCATCGCCAGCGGCGCACCGAAAATATTGCCGACCAGCCGGGAGTAAGCCGACCAGTTCATCCCGAACTCGAACTCCTGCACCAGCCCGGTCACCACGCCGATCGCCACGTTGATCACCAGCAGGGTGCCGAAGAACCTGGTCAGCCGCAGGTACTCATCCCGTTTGCTGCGATGCCACGCGGTCTGCAGCAGCGCGGTCAAGAACGCCAGCCCGATCGTGACCGGGACGAACAGGAAGTGATTTATCGACGTGAACGCGAACTGCCAGCGCGCAAGATCGACGTTCAGCATCTGGTTATGAGCTGCGGCTGTTGGCCGGCGTTGGCCCGTTCTGCCAGGCGTCGGCACCGGCGGAGGCGGCCGCCCGGGCCTGCGCCAGCTTCAGCTTGGCGAGCTCGCTCGGCGTGACGTCCATCTCCCTGATCCACTGGCGGGTGGCCGAGATCAGGTGGGCGCCGCCGATGGCGAGGCCAGCCAGCGCGATAGCACCGCCGACCGCGATCAGCGTTCCCCCGGTCACCAGCGGGGCGGGCCGGACCTGCAGCCCCGACGTGCCTTTGACACCGTTGTTAGCCATGGCTCCATTCCCTGAGCGTTCAGCGATCATCGAAGGTCACTGTTGCCAGCAGCGGGGCACGGGGCATCATCCGGACCGGGTGATTACGCCCGCCGGGCCGGCCAGGGCCCTCAGGCGCCGGAGCGGCGGCCGGGGCGGGCCCGGCACGCAGCCCGCGGGGATCGGCGCCGGGCCGCTCCCGCCCGCGGCGGCCGACCGGCGCGCGTCACCCCGCGGGAGTGATGCACGGCGGGCTGGCGCCAGACATCGTGGGCGCGTGACCGATCACTATGACGTCATCATCGCTGGCAGCGGCGCCGGCGGCGGCACGCTGGCGCACACGCTCGCCCCGTCGGGCAAGCGGATCCTGCTCCTGGAGCGGGGCGACTTCCTGCCCAGGGAGACCGAGAACTGGAACCCCGGCGCGGTGTTCGTCGACGGCAGGTACGTCTCCGAAGACACCTGGTACGACGCGGACGGCAAGCCGTTTCAGCCCCAGTCGCACTATTTCGTCGGCGGCGCGACCAAGATGTACGGGGCCGCGCTGTACCGGCTGCGCCCCGAGGACTTCGGCGAGCTGAAGCACGCCGACGGCGTGTCCCCGGCCTGGCCGCTGAGCTACGACGACTTCGAGCCCTGGTACACCAAGGCCGAGTGGCTGTATCAGGTGCGCGGCGTGCACGGCGAGGACCCGACGGAGGGCCGCTGCTCCCGGCAGTACCCATGGCCGCCCGTGTCGAACGAGCCGCGAGTTCAGCAGATCTCCGACGCACTCACGGCCGGCGGGTACCACCCGTTCCACGCGCCGTGCGGCATCCTCCTCGACGAGGCCAGGCGGCCGGCCAGCGCGTGCATCCGCTGCGCCTGGTGCGACGGCTACCCGTGCCTGGTGCACGCCAAGTCCGACGCCGAGGCCATCGCGGTCCGCCCGCTGCTGGACCGGCCCAACGTCACCCTGCTGGTGAACGCCGAGGTGGAGCGGTTGCAGACCGACCCAGGCGGCGGCGCGGTCACCGGCGTTGTGGTCAGCCGGGACGGCAAGCGCGAGGTCTACGAGGCGGACATCGTCGCCGTGTGCGCCGGAGCCGCGAACACCGCCAGGATCCTGCTCCGCTCCGACTCCGACCGGCACCCGAATGGCCTGGCGAACGGCTCGGACCAGGTTGGCCGCAACTACATGTGCCACAACAGCAAGGCCATCGTGGCACTGGGCGCCGAAGACAACGACACCGTGTTCCAGAAGACGCTCGGCCTGAACGACTTCTACCTCCCGGGCAACGGCCGGCAGTGGCCGCTCGGCAACATCCAGCTGCTCGGCAAGTCCAACGCGATGGCGATGAAGGGCGAGGAGCCCACGCTGACCAAGCTCGCCCCGCGGTGGAGCCTGGCCGAGGTCGCCCGGCACGCGGTGGACTTCTGGCTCACCACCGAGGACGTCCCCGAGCCGGACAACCGGGTCACGGTCGACGCCGACGGCAGCATCCACCTGGCCTACCGCCAAACCAACGACGAGGAAGCCGACGGCCTGTACCACGAGCTGCGGAAGATCCTCAACCACGTCGGCCTGGCCGAGCACCACGTGCTGCACAAGAACTTCTACGCAAGCATGGACATCCCGGTGGCCGCGGTCGCGCACCAGGCCGGCACCTGCCGGTTCGGCACCGACCCGGCGACGTCGGTCCTGGACGTGAACTGCAAGGCCCACGAGCTGGACAACCTGTACGTCGTGGACACCAGCTTCTTCCCGAGCATCGGCGCGGTGAACCCGGCCCTGACCGCCATGGCCAACGGGATCCGCGTCGGCGAGCACCTGATCGGCCGGCTGACCGGATGACCAGCCGGCCAGCCTGAACCGCCAACCAACCGCGTAACCCCATAGACACGAGGTGAGGATCTTGGACCGCTATCCGAACATCGGCGACCACGGACTGATCGGCGACCTGCAGACGGCCGCCCTGGTGACCACGGACGGCTGCGTCGACTGGTTCTGCGTGCCCCGGTTCGACTCCCCCAGCGTGTTCGCATCCCTGCTCGACGCGGACAAGGGCGGCTTCTGCCGTATCGCCCCGGATCGCGACGACTACGTCAGCAAGCAGCTCTACCTGCCGGACAGCGCGGTCCTGATCACCAGGTTCATGACCCCGGACGGCGTCGGCGAGGTGCACGACTTCATGCCGATCGCCGGTAGCAAGGTCACCGACCGGCACCGCCTGGTCCGCAACATCAAGGTCGTGCGCGGGACGATGAAGTTCCGGATCCAGATCAAGCCGCGCTTCAACTACGGCCGGACCAAGCACAAGCTGGACGCCTCGGAGTACGGGGCGCTGTTCCACACCGACGACATGGAGCTCTCGGTGTATGGCATCGCACCGCGCGGCGTGTCCCTGCGCGACCTGGACCTCTCGATCGATCCCGAGGGCGGCGGGCTGGAGTGGACCCGCACGCTGCGCGAGGGCGAGATCGGCGGCATGGTGCTCGAGTCCATGGGCGGCCTGCCGCAGCGGCTGATGACGCCCGAGGAGGCGCAGGACCTCGCCGACGAGACGGCCCGATTCTGGAGCAACTGGCTGCACCGGTCCAGCTACCGGGGCCGCTGGCGCGAGATGGTGTCCCGCTCGTCCATGACGCTCAAGCTCATGACCTACGCGCCCACCGGGGCGCTGGTCGCGGCGCCGACCACGGGGCTGCCCGAGCAGATCGGCGGCGAGCGCAACTGGGATTACCGGTACACGTGGATCCGGGACGCGTCGTTCTCGATCTACGCGCTGCTCGGCCTCGGTCACCTGGAGGAAGCGGCCCAGTTCATGCAGTGGCTGCGGGACCGCACCACGGAGCAGGCAGGCAACGGCTCCGGCCCGCTGAAGATCATGTACCGCGTCGACGGCACCTCCGACCTCACCGAGGAGACCCTCGACCACTTCGAGGGCTGGCGCGGATCGCGGCCGGTGCGCATCGGCAACGGCGCCTCCGACCAGCTGCAGCTCGACATCTACGGCGAGTCGATGGATGCCATCGAGCTGGCCGATGCCCGCACCGCGGAAATGGGCCACGAGGGCTGGATGTCGGTCGCCGGCATCACGGACTGGCTCTGCGACCACTGGGATCAGCCGGATGAGGGCATCTGGGAGACCCGTGGCGGCCGCAAGAACTTCACCTACGGCCGGTTCCAGTCCTGGGTCGCCCTGGACCGGGCGATCAGGATCGCCGAGCGTCGCGGCAAGCCGGCCAACCTCGCCAAGTGGACCGCGGAGCGCGACAAGGTCTACAACCAGATCATGGATCGCGGGTGGAACCCCAAGATCGGCGCGTTCACCCAGCACTACGACACCGAGGTGCTCGACTCCTCGCTGCTCATGATGCCGCTGATGGGCTTCGTCGCCGCGCGCGACCCGATGTGGCTGTCCACGCTCAACGCGATGGACCGCGAGCTTGTGTCGGACAGCCTTGTCTACCGCTACAACCCGGCCGCCTCACCGGACGGCCTGGCCGGCGAAGAGGGCACGTTCTCGCTCTGCACGTTCTGGTACGTCGACGCCCTGGCCAGGGCGGGCCGGCTCGACGACGCCCGGCTGGTCTTCGAGAAAATGGACACGTACACGAACCACCTGGGCCTGTACTCCGAGGAGATCACCGCCACCGGCGAGCAGATCGGCAACTTCCCGCAGGCGTTCAGCCACCTGTCGCTGATCAACGCCGCGATCAACCTGGATCACCAGATGGATCACGGCATCGGCTCGGTGCGGGAGGCTCTCATCGAGTCCTGAGCCCGCGCGGTGACCTTTCACCTGCGCGTCGTGACCGCTGGTGCGGTGACGGAACGGGTCGTCGCCCTGCTGGCCGACGAGCCCGGCGTGTCGAACCTGGTGGTTCTTCGCGCCGCGGCCCGTCGGCCGACGGGCGACGCCGTGCAGTGCGACGTCCGGTCGTCGGCCGCGAACTCGGTGCTGACCCGGCTCAAGGCGGCCTGCGAGCCCGACGTCGGCCCGATCGCGATCCAGGTCGTGGATGCGGTCGTCGGGGAACGGCCGGGACGGGCGACGAGGCTCGGCATCGTGCAGCGGGACATCGCGCCGGTCTGGGACGTGGTCGACGAGAGGATCCGCTACGAGGCGGTGTACGCGCCCAGCTTCTACACCCTGCTGTCGATCGCCGGCCTGATCGGGGCCGTCGGCATCCTGATCAACTCGCAGATCCTCATCGTCGGCGCCATGGTCGTCGGGCCCGAGTACAGCGCGATCATGGGCGTGGCGCTCGGCGTCGACCGGCGCGACCGCCGTCTCGTGACCACCGGCCTGCTGGCGCTGGCCGCCGGGTTCCTGGCCGCGATCATCCTGACGTTGGCGTTCGGGCTCGTCATCCGCGGCGCGGGCGAGACCCCGGGCGCGTTCTCCGAGGGCGTCAGGCCGGTCGCCGCGCTGATCAGCAGTCCCGATGTGTTCTCGGTCGTGGTCGCCGTCCTGGCGGGCATCGTCGGCGTGGTGTCGCTGACCGAGTCGCGGGCGGGCGCGCTGATCGGCGTCTTCATCTCGGTCACCACGATTCCGGCGGCCGCCAACATCGGCCTGTCGATCGCGTACGGCGACTGGGTCAAGGCCGAGGGCTCCATCTATCAGTTGCTGCTGAACGTGGTCGTGCTGATCGTGGTCGGCGCGCTGGTCATGCGCCTGCAGCGGCTCATCTGGCGCTCCCGCTCCGCCGCCCCAACCTGACCGTCACCCTCAGCCCTCCGTTTCGCCAGGCCGCCCCAGCCTGTGCTGATGCGGGGCCACGTTCAGGCTGGCTGAGCAGTTGGCTGTGGCGGCGCTTTGGCGGTGCGCTTGGCCAGCAGACCGGCGAGGAGCATGACGAGCACACCAATCGCCACGCCGCAGAATGCCCACAGCAGCCGGTAGCCCTCGTCGCTGTAGTTGGTGGGCTGCGGCAGGTCGATCAGGAGCAGCACTCCCGCGGAGATGGCCGAGTAGTAGAGCGCGTAGTTGTAGAAGCGAGTCCCCACCCCGTGTATCAGGAGGACGAGCGCGACCACCTCGAGTCCGCGATCGATCGCGAACAGTCGCAGTCCGTGCACATTGGCGGGTATCAGTAGCAGCAGCCCAGCCACGACGCCGCCGATCAGCGCGCCGGCCACGCGCTGTACGGCAATGAGTGTGCTCTGCTCCAGGCTCGGTTTCATCGCGACTATGGCCGCGATCGCCATCCAGTAACCGTGCGACGACGCGGTCGCTCCGAAAGCGATCGCGACGGTGCCAGCCATCACGAGCGCGCGGAGCACCGCGAACGAGACCAGGGGTCGGGTCAGCTTCCGCCGCGAGGTGTCACCGGGGATCTCCGCGATTGGCTGCTGCTGGTCATGGCGCCCGCGGACCAGCCACGCGATGAACGTCACCACGATCCACAGCACCGACCCCCCGGCCCAGGCGACCGTCTGAGCCCAGGTGTACTGGGTGATGTGGGTGTGATGATGGACGCTGAACGCGACCGCGAGGGCGATGATGAACCAGATGTTGAGAAGGAAGGCAGCCACGAACCTGTGCACCCCGAACATGATCGCCAGGCCGGCCGCCAGCGTGACCGCGAACGCCGCGAGCACCAGCCAGCCCCAGGCCTCGCCGCCGATGCCGAACCCTAGCGCGGTCAAACCGGCGCCGATCGCCCCAAAGACGAGGATGTGGAACGCGCGCTGCCAGTAACCGCCCCCCGGGTCGGCCAGCGCGGCGAACAGCACCCCAAAGACCGCGCTGAGCAGATATTGCTCGTACCCGATCGCCCAGAAAACGACCAGCGGCACCAGCAAGACGTCCAGGACCATAACTGCTCGCGGCCAGTTGATCGCTGCGGGGTTGAGCTCGAACACCTTCGACAGCCATCTCGCGGCCTTCCCCCCGTGGACGGGCCGTTCTTCCCGTCCGGTTGCACTGGCCATGGTCACCCCCGCTCACTGCTGCCGCCTGACCGCTGATCACGGCTGCCTGGCGCGCATGGCTCAACTCGTCCAGGCTTCCGAGCTCGGCGCGCTCGGCGACCAGGAACCGGTCGCCGTGCACGGCAATCGCGTAATCGCCGCCCGAAGAGGCCCAGGACACCGGGCGCGCGATCAGCTCATCCAACTCGCTCGTCTCGGGCCCGCCTTCCTGGCTACGCCAGAAATACCGCCTACATCGTGCCCGGTGAATGGGGCGCCACTATCACCCTCCGAGGGTGAGCTTCGACCGTCCGCCGCACGGGCGGGAAAGCCCGTGTCGGCCAGCGGCCGGCCTGCGGCCGGCGCCCCCGTCCAGGGCAGGCCGTACACCTATGACCCGGCGCGGTATTTCCCACCACGATCATGACGAAAGCGGGTCCTGGCGTCAGGCGAGGCGCTGCTGGAGGTGCTCGCCGACGCGGATCGCGTTGGCCATCGCGGTCAGGGCCGGGTTCACCGCGCCGATGCTCGGCATGAAGCTGGTGTCCACCACGTACAGGTTGTCCAGCTCGTGCGCCTTGCAGTCGGCGTCGAGCACCGACGTCGCCGGGTCGGTGCCGAACCGGCACGTGCCCGCCTGGTGAGCACAGCCCGCGATCGGGATGCTCATGTTCATGTAGAAGTTCTTCTCGAGCAGGTGGTGCGCGGCCAGCCCGACGTGGTTGATGATCTTCCGCAGCTCGCCGTACAGGCCCTTGGCTTCCTCGTCATTGGTCTGCTTGTAGGCCAGGTGGATGTTCCCGTCGCCGTCGGCTGTGACCCGGTTGGCCTGCTTGGGAACGTCCTCGGTGGTCAGCCAGAAGTCCACCGCGTGCCGTGCGACCTCCTCCAGCGCGATGCGCGGCGCCAGCTTGGTCAGCTTGGGCTCCTCGCCCTTCATCGCCGCCCAGTTCGACTTGCCAACCATCTGGATGTTCCCCAGCGGCCACTGCCTTCCGTCACCGGCGAGGTAGAAGTCGTTGAGGCCGAGCGTCTTCTGGAACACGGTGTCGTTGCGCTGCTTGTCGATGGCGACGACGGCGTTGCTGTTGTGGAACATGTAATTGCGGCCGACCTGGTCCGAGCCGTTGGCCAGGCCCGCGGGGTGCCGGTCGGACGCCGACCGGAGCAGGATCCGGGCGGAGTTGGCGGCACCGGCCGCGACCACCACGACGTCGCCTTCGTACACCTCGGGCTGGCCGCCGCGCGACACCACCACGCCGGTCACCGCCCCGCCGAGCGGGTCGGTCTCCAGGCGCTGCACTTCCGCGTTGACCAACAGCGTCACGTTGTCACGATCGATGATCGGGCGGACCGCCATGGTCTCCGCGTCGGACTTGGCGTGCACCAGGCAGGGGAAGCCGTCGCACGTGTTGCAGCGGATGCACGTGCTCTTGGGCCGGTTGGCCTCGTCCAGCAGCACCCCGCACGGCGCCGAGAACGGGTGGTAGCCGCCGTCCCGCAGCGCGTCCGCGATCTCCTTGATCCGCGGCTCGTGCGAGACCGCCGGCCACGGGTACTGCTTCGACCAGTGCCCCTCGGTCGGATCCTCGCCGTGCGTGCCGCGCACCTGATACAGCCACTCGGCCTTGGTGTACCAGGGCTCAAACTCGTCGTAGCTCACCGGCCACGCGGGCGACAGGCCGTCGATGTGCTGGATCTCGCCGAAGTCCTCGGGCCGCAGCCGGTACAGCGCGGCGCCGTACATCTTGGTCGCGCCGCCCACGAAGTAGTGCACCTGCGGCTGGAACTCCTTGCCGTCGGCGTCGTACCAGGTGTCCTTCGAGATGTAACGGCCGTCGATGAACACCGACGCGGGATCCCAGTTCTCCTTCTCCCGCGGCAGGTAGTCGCCGCGCTCCAGCAGCAGGATCCGCTTGCCCGACGGCGCCAGCGTGTGCGCCAGCGTGCCGCCGCCTGCTCCCGTGCCGATGATGATGACGTCATAGTGTTCGGTCACCTCTTCATCATGCCGGCCCCGCTACTCCGACACGCCGCCGACCCCACACTGCGCGCCCGCACCCCGCCCCACCGCCCACTCCCGCCCGCACCGCCCACTCCCGCCCGCACCGACCGCAGCCCCGCACCCTCCGCCCACCCCGCGCCGGGGTTCGTAAGTGACGCATGCGAGCGATGGTACGAACGGTGCGCGGCACACCCGAGTTGATCTTCATGAATGTGCGATCCGACGGCCTCTAACCCGTCGGATCGCACATTCATCGCCCGCGAGCCGACGTCTGGCACGCACCGGCATCAGACCCGGAGCCGGAGCCTGGGGTTCTACGTGGCGGATGTCGGTGTCGGGTGGGAGCTTTGCGACGGAGGGGACGGACGGGGGTGGAGCGACTGGGGGGACGGGCGGCGGTGGGCGACCGCGAGCGACAGCAGGCCCATGCCTGCCGCCACGGCCGCGCTGAAGCCGAAGATCACCGGCAGGCGCACGCCGGCGTCGACCAGCGGGCCGACGCCGAACGCGGCCAGCCCGTAGCCGGCCTGGTAGCAGGCGATCACCCCGCCGGCCACGAGCACCTGGGAGCGCGGGAACTTCTCCTGCCCGATGCTGATCGTCAGGGGCAGCAGCGCCGAGCAGCCGAGCCCCGCCAGGGCAAAGGCCCCGACCGACGCCAGCGGGGAGTGTTTGGGCAGCACCGCGATCACTAAGAACGCCCCGGCCAGCAGGAACGGCAGGATGTGGTAGGTCGCACGGCTCGGCAGCCAGCGCTGGATCGCGGCGAACAGCACCCGCCCGGCGGTGACCACGGCCCAGAACGCTGTCAGCGCGATCGCGGCGGTCGACGAGGCCACGCCCAGCGAGGTGATGTCGAGCTGGGACCAGTTGCCGTTCATGGTCTCGCAGAACCCGTACAGGACGGCGAACGCGCCGAACAGCCAGAGGCCGGCCGGGAGCCGGGGTCCCGCCGCGGGTCCGGCGGCCGGCTGCGCCCCGCCTCCCGGCTGCGCCCCGCCTCCGGGCTGCGCCCCGCCTCCGGGCTGCGCCTGGGGGCGCAGCGGCAGCCGCAGGCTGACGAGGAGCAGGGCCACGAGCAGGACGGCGGCCAGGATGGGCAGGCCGGTCCAGAACCCGAGGCCGACGAATATCGCAACGAACACCGGGGCGAGCGCGGTGCCGAGCCCGAGCAGGGCGTTCAGCACCAGCACCGACCGGTCGACGGCCTGCGGGTGGAACGCGGCCGTCAGGGTGTTCAGCGCCGGGACCGCGAGGCCGAAGCCTGCACCCAGGCAGGCGGTCGCGGCCAGCAGCAGCCCGTAGGCCGCGGCGTGCTGGTGCACAACCAGCCAGCTGACGATCAGCAGCAGCATCGCGGCGAGGTCGGCCACCAGGCCGGCCAGGTAGACCGTCCGCTCGCCGAGCCTGCTGGCCAGGCCGGGCCCAATCAGCCCGGCTCCAAGCAGCGCCGCCGTCACAGCCGTGATCACCTGCGGGACGAACATCAGCCCGTACTGGGTGCTGGACAGGTCGTAGGAGCTCTTGGCGGTGAAGATCGTGCTGGCCGCGGGAAACGTGACCAGGGCGATGCCCTGGACCAGCCCGGCCACGTTGACGGCGGCCGTCTCCGCCCGGCTGCCCGATCCTGATGCCGATCGCATGGGTTCACCACTACCACGGCGTGGCGGCCGGTCCCGGCCGGCACGCCAGCGGGCGCCGGGTCACAGCGCGCGGTCCAGATCCGGCAGCACGCCGCCGAGCCACCGCAGCCGTTTCGCCTGCAGCTCCAGCTTGTCGGCGGCCTCGGCAGCGGTCAGCGGCCAGTACGCCACGTGCTCGAGGTCGAGCTGAGACCGCTGCAACGCGGGCAGGATCGCGCGGCGATCGGCCAGCCCGTACGCGTCGAGGAACATCCGCAGCCTGGCCCCGATATCAGGGACCGGGCTGAAGCCGGCCTCGGACAGCTGCTCAGCCGGCGCGAGCGGGACGAACGCCCACGCCGCGCCCGCTAGGTCGACCAGCGGGTCGACGGGCTGCGCGCCGTCCCAGTCGATGAAGCCGACCGGGATCCCGTCGCGGTACACCGTGTTCCAGGGCCCGAGGTCGCCATGCGAGACGATCTCGCCGGCCCGGGGCGGGAAGGGATGAAACCGGTATCCGGTGTGCCTCGGCCGGAAGCCGGCCGAGGCGGAGTGCAAGCTGCGCAGCAGCACGGCAGCACCGCGGAGGGCCGGCTCGGTCCTGGCGAACGCGGGCAGCCGGTGCCCGTGCCCGGGCTGCCACAGCGGGTCGGCGGCCACGTCCCCGCCGGTGTAGCTGAGTACCTCGAACCCGCCGTCAACGCCGAGTACGCGCGGCGACCCGCCGAACCCGGCCGACTCCAGATGCCGCAGGTACTCATGAACCGCTGGCGTCCACGGGCCTGCCGGGCGCAGCACCCGGTCGCCGCGCCGCACGATGCCGCTGGTCATGCGGCCGCGCGGCAGCGGCACGTCGCACGAGTCCTGGGCCACGACGCAAGTATCACCGCAGGGCCGTTGGCGGGCGCGGGTGTCAGGTGAAGGAGATGGTGTCAGTCAGAGGGCACGGCGGACAGTCCGGCCTGGGCGACGTCCATGTCCTGGCTGTAGTGGCCGCCGCTGACACCGATCCCGCCGACCACCGCTCCCCCGACCTTGATCGGGTACCCGCCGCCGAAGACGACGAGCCGGTCGATGCCGGGCGCCGCCCCCATGGCCAGCGGCGGGTCATCCTTGACGAAGTCGTGCCACGCGTCTGTGGCCATGCCGAAGCCGACCGCGGTGTACGCCTTGTCCTGTGCCACCTGCACCGACAGCAACGGGGCGCCGTCCATTCGGCTGAACGCCTTGAGCACGCCGCTGTCGTCCACCACGGCGATCACGAACGGGTGGCCCATCTCGGCCGCCTTGCGCTCGGCCGCATCGATCATCGCCCTGGCCAGTTCCGTGGTCACGCTGGGCCGCTCGAACGTCGCTGCCATCCCTACCCTCCCGGTTGTCAGTCCTTCGCGATGTACCGCTGCTCGACGGCACGCACCTCGGGCAGCCCGATGAAGTCAAGGAACTCACCGAACGACGGCACCTCGCCCATGATCCTGGCCGGCGTACCGGCCTGGGCGATCTCCCGCAGGATCCGCCGCATGGCGGCGGTGGCCGCGAGCAGCGTGCCGATCGGGAAGATCACGATGCGGTAGCCGAGCTCGGTCAGCCGGTCCAGGCCGATCGGCGGGGTCTTGCCGCCCTCGGCCCAGTTGAACAGCAGCGGCACGTCGGGGAAGGCCCTGGCCACCTCTTCGGCCTCCGCCTCGGACACCACCGCCTCGATGAACAGGACGTCGGCCCCTGCGGCGCGGTACAGCCTGCCCCGCTCGATCGCGGCTGCGAGGCCCTCGACCGCGCGGGCGTCGGTCCTGGCGACGATCACGAACTCCGGCTCGGTGCGCGCTTCGACGGCGGCGCGTACCTTCTCGGCCATTTCCTGGGCCGGAATGACCTGCTTGCCCTCCATGTGGCCGCACTTCTTCGGCGCCACTTGGTCCTCGATGTGGATCCCGGCGACCCCGGCGGCCTCGTAGGCGCCGACGGTGCGGATCACGTTGAGCGGGTTGCCGTAGCCGGTGTCGGCGTCGGCGATCACCGGGATGTCCACGCACGCGGCGATCCGGCCCGCGTTGTCCGCCATCTCGGTCATCGTGAGCAGGCCGACGTCGGGGCGCCCGATCAGCGCGGCCGACGTGCCGAAGCCGGTCATGTACACGGCGGGGAACCCGGCCTCCTCCACGAGCCGCGCTGCCAGCGGGTCGAACGCGCCGGGCGCCACAATCGTCTGGCCGGACCCGAGCAGCGCGCGCAGCCGGGCTGCCGCTCCCGGGCGGCGGGTCAGCCGCGCCGTCACCGGACACCCCCAAGCGGCACTGCTGCCTCCTTAACGCCGGACCGGCTCGGGACCAGTCTGGCACCTCACCCGACGGCGGGGATACGCACCAGCCGGCGGCGCCGCCGTGTCCCGTAAGCTCGGCTGGACTCCGCAGCCGGCAACCGGAGCGCCAGGAGGGATACCTCATGCCGATCGCCGACCCGCACGCCGCGGCTTCGGTCCTGTACGAGGCGCGCCGGACCGGTGTCCCGGTCGAGCCGTTCACCGACAGCGACCCCACCTTGGGCATGGACGACGGCTACGCGGTGCAGGAGCACCTGGTCCGGATGATGCTCGAGGACGGTGAGCGGATCGCCGGCTACAAGGTCGGGCTGACGTCCAAGCCGATGCAGCAGATGGTCGGGGTCAGCTCGCCCGACTACGGGCCGGTGCTGGCGTCCACCGTGTACGCCAGCGGCGCCGCGCTGCCGCTGGCCCGGTTCATCCAGCCGCGGCTGGAAGCCGAGATCGTGTTCGTGCTCGGCGAGCGGCTGGCCGGCCCCGGCGTCAGTGTCGCCGACGCGAGCCGGGCCACGGCCGGGGTGGCGGCGTCGATGGAGATCATTGACTCCCGGATCGTGGGCTGGCGGATCAAGCTCGCCGACACGGTCGCTGACCTCGCCTCCAACGGCGCGGTGGCGATCTCCAGCCGGATCGTGCCGCTGGAAGGCCTGGACACCAGGCTGATCGGGATGGTGCTCACCCGCAACGGCGAGCTGGTCGACACCGGCGCGGGCGCCGCGGCGCTCGGCGACCCGCTGACCGTGGTCGCCTGGCTGGCCAACACCCTGGGCGACCACGGCATCGCGCTGGAGCCCGGTCACCTCGTCATGACCGGCTCCATGCACGCGGCGGTGCCGATGGCCGCGGGGGACGTGTTCCGGGCGGACTTCGACCGGCTCGGCCCGGTTACGGTGCGGGTGACGGAGGAGTAATGAGCGAGGACATCAGCGAGCTGGCCGACCGGCTGGCCAAGGCGGCCTTCGGCCGGGCCGCGATCGCGCCGCTGTCGGAGGAGGCGCCCGGGCTCGACGTCGACGCCGGCTACGCGATCCAGGAGCTGGCGCGCGAGGCAGCGGGCCCGCTGGCCGGCTGGAAGCTAGGCGTGACCTCGCGGGCCGAGCAGGCCCAGGCTGGGGCCGATTCGCCGGTGCGCGGCTTTCTGGCCAGCGCAAACGCGCTCGACCTCGGCAAGCCGCTGGCGAGTGACGAGCTAATCCAGCCACGGGCCCAGCCGGAGATCGTGTTCGTCATGGGCAGGGACCTGTCCGGCCCGGCCGTGACCGCCGCCGACGTGCTGGCCGCGACGGCCAGCGTGGCCACGGGGATCGAGATCCTGGATTCCCGCTTGGGCGGGCAAGTCACGGTGCCGGACCTCATCGCCGACAACGCCTCGGCCGGGCGGTTCCTCGTCGGGTCGCCGGTGCCGCCCGACGGCGTCGACCTGCGGCTGGTCGGAGTCGTCCTCGAGCACAACGGCCAGGTGGTGGCCACCGCGGCCGGAGCGGCCGCGGTGGGGCACCCGGCGGCCGCTGTTGCCTGGCTGGTCCGGTCGCTGGCCGCGGCCGGCGAGGGACTGCTGGCCGGCCAGGTTGTGCTCTCCGGCGGGCTGACCCTCGCGGTGCCGGTCCGGCCCCGCGACGTCGTCGTGGCCAGCATCGACCGGCTCGGGTCGGTTGAGCTGGGGGTCGCTTAGCGTTCCGGAAGCTGTCGCCGTCAGCCCGTCCTGCGGTAGGTAAGGGCGAAGTCGTGCTGCCAGTCACGGCCCCTGCCGGGGCGGCTCTCCCAGGCGCCGCTGATGACGTTCCCGTCCGGGCTGAACGTGCCAGTGAAGCGCTGCGCGAACT
>Ga0335074_10005372_pt1 | contig 17722 bp, 13 predicted proteins | sample Lox_Sample_23_FD_206715 | JGI IMG/M metagenome (GOLD analysis project Ga0335074, IMG submission 206715) | Soil microbial communities from Loxahatchee National Wildlife Refuge, Florida, United States - Lox_Sample_2.3 | ecosystem: Environmental > Terrestrial > Soil > Wetlands | place: USA... | reverse complement strand
AACATCGGTCGAGGAGCGGCACCGGCACCGCTACGAAGTGAACGTGCATTATCGCGAGTGCCTGGAAGCGAAAGGGCTGCGGTTTTCCGGCATGTCGCCCGATGGCGTGCTGCCGGAGATTGTCGAGCTGCCCGATCATCCGTGGTTCGTCGGCGTGCAGTATCACCCGGAGCTGAAGTCGAAGCCGTTCGCGCCACATCCGCTGTTTTCGGGTTTCATCGCGGCTGCGGTGCGGCAGGCGCGGTTGGTATGACGAAGCTTTTGGCTGCACTGGCCATTGCCATTCTGGTTCTTTGATCTGTGCCGCATGCCGCGGATTCTTCAGGTCCCGATCCGGTTACGCCAATGCCCGTCCCCCTCGGATCCCGAAATTTCATCTGGGAAGGTATCGCGTGATCGTTTTAGCATGGGCAACCCGTCCAATCGACGTCGTATTCAGTGTCGCTCATGACAGCCTCGATCTGGCCAGTATAGCAGGATAGGGCCGGGGCGCAGCGGGCCGGAGTGTCAACCGGCGGATTGAGCACCCTGGCGGGTCGCTCGACAGCAAGACGCGAAACACCGCGCTCATATCGCGAACCCCACGCCCGCCCTCACACGACGCCCCCACGCAACTCCGCTATCATCCGCGCTCGCGCAACCGGAGCATCCCCATCATGAGCGTCGCGCTCGTCGTCATTCTGGCCATCGTTGTGCTCGTCCTGCTGCTCTCGATTCGAGTCGCCTCGGAATGGCAGCGCGCCGTGGTGTTGCGGCTGGGCCGCTTTCACCAGGTAAAGGGTCCGGGCCTCTACCTGCTGTTCCCACTCATTGATGTCGTGGCCCAGGTGATCGACCTGCGCATCATGACCACCACCATTACTGCAGAGCAAGCGCTGACGCGCGACACAGTTGCGGTCGGCGTCGATGCGATCGTGTTCTGGCAGGTCAACAACGCCGAAAGCGCTGCCATCCGCATTGCCAATTATCGCGAAGCGGTGGAGCGCGTCGCGCAGACCAGTCTGCGGGAGATGATCGGGTCCACCGAGCTGTCCCGCCTGCTGGCCGACCGCAAGACCGCGGACGAGCAATTGCGGCGCACGATCGGCGAGAAGACCGGCACCTGGGGCGTCGCCATCACCAGCGTGGAGATCAAGGACGTGTCGATCCCCCGCGAATTGCAGGACGCCATGAGCCGCCAGGCTCAGGCTGAGCGCGAGAAGGACGCACGCGTCACCCTGGCCTCGGCCGAGCGCGAAATCGCGCAGCAGGTGGTGGCGGCGGCGGAGCTGTACGGCAGCAGCCCACATGCCTTGCAATTGCGGCAGATGAACCTGCTGTATGAGATGAACAAGGAGCGCGGCACCACCGTGCTGATCCCGACGGATATGGCCAGCAGCCTTGGGTCTGTGGCCGGGCTGACCGAGGCGCTACAACAGCCGCCGCCGGGGCCGGCGACTGGATCGGTGCCCGCGGCCGGGTAACATGGGTTGGCAAGATAACGCGGGGTTTGATCCAGATCATGGTGCGCTGCGCCAGCCAGAGCCTAAAGGGCAATCATGCGTTCGCCGGCCTTCGGCGTTGCGCGACAGTGTGTAGGGAAATCGTCCTGTGGATCAGATAACCCCAAAACCGCCCGGTGCGGCCCAAGGACGGCCAACCGTGGCTGACAGCGATCTCAGCCTCCACGGCATCGAGCCGATCGAGCGGGAAACCATCAAGCGGGTCACCTGGCGGCTGATGCCGCTGCTGATGCTCGGCTATTTCTGCGCCTATCTGGACCGATCGAATGTCGGCATGGCCGGCACCACGATGGTGAAGTATCTCGGCTTCTCCAACGCCGTGTTCGGGTTCGGCGCCGGGATGTTCTTCCTGGGCTACTTCCTGGCCGAGATCCCGAGCAACCTGATCCTTAACAAGGTGGGGGCGCGGCGCTGGATCGCCCGCATCCTGATCACCTGGGGCATCATCGCCGCGTTGACCGCCTTCGTCTGGAATGACACCAGCTTCTACGCGAACCGCGTCCTGCTGGGGCTGGCCGAGGCGGGCTTCTATCCCGGCGTGCTGCTGTACATGACCTGGTGGTTCCCATCGTACTACCGCACCCGGATGATGGGCATCTTCCAGTCAGCCAGTGTGATCTCACTGTTCATCGGCCCGCCGCTTGGCGGCCTGTTGCTGATGCTGCAAGGCTGGATGGGCCTGCAAGGCTGGCAGTGGTTGTTCATCATCGAGGGCGTGCCGCCGATCATCATGTGCTTCGTGATCTGGCAGTTGCTGACCGACCGGCCGCATGAGGCCGAGTGGCTGAAACCGGAGCAGCGGACCTGGCTGCAGAATCGGCTGGATTCCGAGAACGCCCAGCGGGAGGCGGTGCATAAGTACTCGCTGGGCCAGGCGTTGAGCAATCCGAAGATCTGGCTGCTGACATTGGCCTATGTCGGACAGAACGGTTCCTCTTACGGGCTGGTGTTCTTCCTGCCGCTGATCGTCAAAGGGCTGGGGGTCGCGACGGGGTGGATCGGGCTGGTCAGCGCGCTGCCGTATATCTGCGCGTTCGGGGCCATGATCTATTGGGGCTACCATTCTGATCTTCACGGCGAGCGGACGTGGCACGTGGCGGGTGCGGCGCTGGTCGCCGCGGGTGGTCTGGCGGCCTGCGTGCTGATCGGGGCCGGCCATCCGGTGATCACCATGATCCTGCTGTGCATCGCGATGATGGGCCAGCAATCGCTGGTGCCGACGTTCTGGTCGTTGCCCAGCGCGATCCTGACGGGTGTTGCGGCGGCCGGCGGTCTGGCGATGATCAATGCGGTTGGCAACCTTGGCGGCTGGCTTGGCCCGTCGGTGTACGGGCTGGTGAAAGACGCCACCGGCAGTGCGCAGATCGGGCTGCTTTGCCTGGCGGTGGGGCCGCTGATCACCGCCGTCTGTGTGCTGCTTGCCGGACATGATCGCCGGCTGGAGCGCATGATGGAGAAGCGGACGTAGGGTGAGCGGGGGCTTCGTCCCCCGGTTCGCCCCGGTTCGCCCCCGGTTCGCTTGGGCAACAGGCAGACAATGGCGCGGGGCGGGTGGCCGTCCCGCGCCGCCTGTGAGAACGCCGCGCCCAGCGACATTGATCGTCGTTCGCGGCGAGATAGTATTGCCCCTGACCGGAGACGGAGGCGAGGCCGGTGGGCGAAATCAGTAAAATTGCGATTTTCGACGGGCACAACGACGCAGTTCAACATCTTTTTGAATACCGGGAAGGGGGACGCGATTTTCTCGCCCGCTCGGAAGGCGGCCACCTCGATCTGCCGCGTGCCCGGGAGGGTGGCATGGCCGGCGGATTGTTTGCCATGTTCGCCAAGCCTGAACGCCCACCCGAAGGCGATTTCACGCGAACGGCCGACGGATATGAGGTGCGTCTCGCCGAGCCGCTAGACCCCGTTTATGCCCGCGACAGAATCCATGCTCAGTTGGCTACCCTAAGACAGGTCGTCGCCCGTGCCGGCGGACAAATTCGCTGGGCGAAAACAGTGGATGAAATAGAAGCGGGACGGCGGGACGGCGTGTTCGTCATGGTGCTTCATATGGAGGGGGCGGAAGCGATTGATGCCGATCTCGAAGGCCTTGGGGAATTGTACGCGGCTGGGCTCCGCTCGCTTGGCCTGGTATGGAGCCGCCCCAACGTGTTCGGCCATGGCGTGCCGTTCGGATACCCACTTTCCCCCGATATCGGCCCAGGGCTGACAGATGCCGGGAAGGCGCTGGTAAAAGCCTGCAACCGGCTTGGGATCATGGTTGATGTCTCTCACCTGAACGAGCAGGGATTTTGGGATGTCGCGGCGATCAGTTCTGCGCCGATCGTGGCCACGCATTCCTGCGCACATGCCATTTGCCGCTCGAGGCGCAATCTCACGGACCGTCAGCTCGATGCTATTCGAGAATCAGGCGGTGTCGTGGGGTTCAATTTCAGTGTGTGTGACGTGCGGCCGGATGGGCATCTTGACCAGAACACGCCGATCGACACGGTGACCGCACATCTTGGCTACCTTGTCGAGCGCATGGGAGAAGACCACGTCGCCCTCGGCTCGGATTTCGATGGTGCGGTCATGCCCCTGCCGCTCCGAGACGCAAGCTGCCTGCAGACTCTGGTTCAGGCACTGCGCTCTCATGGCATTGACGATGCGGCGGTGCACAAAATCGCGTTTGCCAATTGGATGAGGGTGTTTCGGCTGACCTGGCGGTGAGCGTCGCGGTGTTGGCGTCAGTTTGCAGAAACTGATGCGGCGCCAGGTGAAACGCTTGCCTTTTCCACCTTGGACGGGTCCGGGTTGCGCGCTGCGGCATCGCGGCGGCCGCCGAACCGATCGAACTCGTTTCCCGAGGGCCTGCCAACCGTTGCGGCCGTGCCGCGGCACCGAGCCAATCGCCACCCCAGTGCACCCGCGGCGGGCGGCTAACTTTGACGTTACCCCCCTTGTTACTCCATGCTGTCATATATCTGGTTCTGAGCTTGGGGGCGGAGCCATGCGGGCTATCCTTGATGCGGTCCTGAAGCGGTTCATCACGATCGGGCGTCTCACCGTGCGCTGGCCGGATGGCCGGTTGCAAAGTTATGCCGGCCGACCCGGGCCGGAGGGCAGCCTCGCTATCCACACAAATGGCGCCATCCGGCGGCTGATGCTGAACCCCGCACTCGCGGTCGGCGAGTGTTATATGGATGGTACGCTTACCCCCGATGCACGCGGCGTTTACGATGTGCTGGACGTCCTGGTGACTAACTTCGCGGCGAATAGCCGCGAGCTGCCGATGGCACAGGTCTGGCAGACGCTGCGGCAGTTGAAGCGCAAGATCGACCAGCACAATCCCGCGGGCCGTGCGCAACGCAATGTCGCCCATCACTATGACCTTAACGGCCGTCTCTACAGCCTGTTCCTGGATCGCGACCGGCAATACTCCTGCGCCTATTTCCCACGCGGCGACGAGACGCTGGAGGAAGCCCAGGCCGCCAAGAAGCGCCACATCGCCGCCAAGCTGCTGCTGACCCGGCCGAACCTGACGGTGCTGGATATCGGCTGCGGTTGGGGAGGCATGGCGCTGACCCTGGCGCGCGATTACGGCGCACGCGTCACCGGCATCACGCTCTCCACCGAGCAATTGGCGGAAGCGCGGAACCGCGCCGCGGCCGAAGGGCTGTCGGACCGCGTCACGTTCGAGCTGGTGGACTACCGGGCGATGGCTCAGCGGTTCGACCGCATCGTCTCGGTGGGCATGTTCGAGCATGTCGGCATTGGCTACTACCCTGCGTTTTTTGAAACGGTGTCACGCTGCCTGAATCCGGATGGCGTCGCATTGCTGCACGCGATCGGGCGCAGTGACCCGCCAAGCGCGACCAATCCGTGGATCGCGAAATACATTTTCCCGGGTGGCTATTGTCCCGCGCTGTCCGAAGTGCTGCCGCCGATCGAGCGCAGCGGGCTGGTGGCGACGGACATTGAGGTCTTGCGCCTGCATTATGCCGAGACGCTGCGCCATTGGCGGCGCCGCTTCACCGCCAACCGCGATGCGATTGCATCGTTGTACGACGAGCGGTTCTGCCGGATGTGGGAGTTTTATTTGTGCGGTGCGGAGCTGTCATTCCGGCGTGAGGGCAACATGGTGTTCCAGATCCAACTCGCGCACGACCAGACGGCGGTGCCGCTGACACGGGATTATATTACTGCATCCGAACGTCAGATGCAACGAGAAAAGGCGTAAGGCACCAGCATCGGCGCGCGTTCCGTCATGGCCGGGCTTGGACCCGGCCATCTATGCACGGCCGATCGGGTCGCGTTGCAGATATGTGCGCCTTGGGAGCGCCGGGCCCCTCCCCGCGCGCGCCTCCCCCCGGCCCCCTCCCACAAGGGGACGGGGAGCTTCTTTTCATGTAATGGCTACTCCGTGACCACCACGTAGCGGTGCCCGCGGCTGATCAGAACCACGGCGGTTGCCGCTGTCGCGGCGAGTGCCATGATCGGCAACAGCGACAATGGATAGCTGCCGGTTGCGTCCTTGATCGCGCCGATCAGATAAGTGGCCCCGAATCCCGACAGATTGCCCAACGCGTTGATCTGCGCGATTCCCGCGGCCGCCACAGGGGCCGACAGGAATTCGGTCGTCAGGGCCCAGAACGGACCGTTGCTCGCCCGCGTCCCCACCACGACCAGCGTCAGCAGCAGCAGCGTCGGCCACAGTGAGCCAACGAAGCAGGTGCCGAGCAACCCCAAGGCAATAACCCCGATGGGCAGTGCATTATGCCATACGCGTTCATTCGTACGGTCGGAGTGATGGCCCCACATGATCATCAATACCGCTGCGATCAGGTATGGCACCGCAGTCACGAAGCCGGTTTCCAGATTGGTCAGGCCATAGGACTTGATGATCAGCGGCAGCCAGATCGCGAGGCCGGAACTGGCGGCGGCAGGCCCCGCATAGACCAGCGCCAGCACCAGCACGTGCTTCTCGCGCAACACCCGCCAGACGGACATATGCGGCACGCGCAGGGCAACCCGGCGTTCGTCATCGAGCCGCTTGCCCAACCAGTCGCGCTGTGCGGCGGTGAGCCAGCGCGCATGCTGCGGCTGGTCGGTGAGCCAGGCCAAGGCAACGAATCCCATCAGCACCGCGGGGATTGCTTCCAGGATGAACACCCATTGCCAGCCGCGCAGTCCCAGCCAGCCATCCAATCCGAGAATCGCGCCGGACAAGGGCGAGCCGATGAAGCCGGCGGCGGCGATCGCCACCATGAAGATGCCAACGATGCGGGCACGGTAAGCGGCAGGGAACCAATAGGTCAGGTAAAGAATCACGCCGGGGAAGAAGCCGGCCTCCGCCGCGCCCAGCAGCATGCGCATGATCAGGAAAGATTTCGTTCCGGCCGTGAAGGCCATGGCGCCGGAAATCAGGCCCCAGGAGAACATGATGCGGGCGATCCAGCGGCTGGCACCAAAGCGCTGCAGCGCGAGATTGCTCGGCACCTCAAGCAGGAAATAGCCAACGAAGAAGATGCCGCCGCCCAGGCCGAATATCGTCTTGGAGAGACCAAGGTCCTGATTCATCTGCAAGCCGGCGAAGCCGACATTCACCCGATCGATGTAGCAGATCAGATAGGCAAGGATCAGGAATGGCAGCAGGCGCAAGGACACACGCCGCATCGTCTCTGTTTCGATGTCGGCGTCTTGCGCCAGCATTTGTGACATCAGTTTCCTCCTGCGATCTTTCGCGCCCGGATCGCCGATATTGGGCGTGGCGGCTCACGAAACCAGCTACCCGGCAAAACCAAGTACCCGCAGCGTTTCTGCTTACGACAACCAAGGCCGATGCACTTTGACCTGGATCAAAGGGGTACGGGAGTCGGGCAATTGCCGGACATATTCGATTGCCCCCGCTATCCCGGTTTATCCCCGATGTTCACAGCGTGCCGTTCTGCTGCGGCGGCGCTAGACTCCGCGCCGCATGAACACCATCGATTCGCCCCTTCTCGGCCTGTCCCAGCGGCTGCCTCCCTCCAACATCCAGGCGGAGCAAGCCTTGCTCGGGGCATTGCTCGCCAACAATAAGGCGTATGAGCGGGTTTCCGAGTTTCTCGCGCCGGCACATTTCGCCGACCCGATCCATGGCCGGATCTTCCAGTCCATCGTGCGCCGGGTGGAATCCGGCCAGCTTGCCGATGCGGTGACGCTGAAGGCGGAGTTCGAGCATTCCGGCGTGCTGGAGGAAGTCGGCGGCACTGCGTATCTGGCGCAGCTTCTCACTGCCATGGTCGGCATCATCAACGCGGGGGAATACGGCCGCGCCATCCACGATGCCTGGCTGCGCCGGCAGTTGATCGATATCGGCGAGACGGTGGTCAACAATGCCTTCGGCGCCGATCCCGAACTCGGCGGTTCCCAGCAGATCGAATCCGCAGAGCAATCGCTGTTTGATCTCGCCAGCAAGGGTTCGACCGGGGGCGGGTTCATCATATTCGAGAAGGCGCTGATCGAGGCGATCCAGGGCGCGGAACGTGCCTTCCACCGTTCGGGCCATGTCGCCGGCCTGACGACGGGGCTGCGCGACCTGGATACGAAGACCGGCGGCATGCATCCGTCCGACCTGGTGATTCTGGCTGGCCGGCCGGGCATGGGGAAGACGTCGCTTGCCACCAAGATTGCGTTTGGCGCGGCCAAGGCGTTGCTTGCCGAGGCGCGCGCCAAGGACGCCAATGCGATGCCGCGTGCGGCGGTGGCGATCTTCTCGCTGGAAATGAGCTCCGAGCAATTGGCGACACGATTGCTGGCGGAGGAAGCGCAGGTGTCCAGCGATCGCATCCGCAAGGGCGAGATCCAGCAACGGGATTTTGACAGGTTCGTGCAGGTGAGCCGCGAACTGGCCGGGCTGCCGATCGAGATCGACGACACGCCGGCGCTGACACTGTCGGCGATGCGCACACGGGCGCGGCGGTTGAAGCGGACCAAGGGGCTGGCGTTGATTGTGGTGGACTATCTGCAACTCATGCGTCCGGCGGCGGGAACCAAGCCCGAGAACCGCGTGCTGGAAATCAGCCAGATCACGCAGGGGCTGAAGGCGATCGCGAAGGAGCTGGAGGTGCCTGTCATTGCGCTGTCGCAGCTCAGCCGCGCGGTGGAGAACCGCGAGGACAAGCGGCCGCAGCTTTCCGATTTGCGCGAGTCGGGAACGATTGAGCAGGATGCGGATTCGGTGATGTTCCTGTATCGCGAGGAGTACTATCTGGAGCAGCGGGAACCGCAGCAGCCGCGGTTTGATAACGATGACAAGTTCCATTCGGCGGTGGACAAGTGGAAGCAGGACATGGAGCGGGCGCATAACAAGGCGGACCTGATCATCGCCAAGCAGCGGCATGGTCCGACGGGGACGATCCAGTTGTTCTTCGAGCCGGAGTTCACGCGGTTCGCGGATCTCGATCGGGTGCATGGGGAGTTCGCGGGGTAGCATTCTGGGTGCTCACCCCAGCCGCAGCTCCGGCACCTCCATCCATTTCCCCTCCGCCACGCTGCGATATGCGAGATCTGCCAACTGCACCGCCTTCGCGCCTTCCACCAAATTCGGCAGGTAGGGCGCGTCTTCTGCCACGTGCCGCAGGAACGACTCCCAGCACTGACGGAACGGATTGCCCCCTGGCAGCGTGTCCGGCACCTCCTGCCATTGCGACATCAGATCGAGATTGCTGCGCTGCCCGCCGCCAAAGAATGCGTCCGGGGTGTTCACCGCCGATTGCGTGAAGCAGCGAAACCGTCCTGCTACTGCCGAACCATGGGTGCCGTCGATCTGCACCACCATCGTGTCGTCGCGCCGGATGCGCGTAGCCCAGCTATTGGCAATTACACCAACGCCGCCGCCTTCCAGGCGCAGCAGCGCATGCGACGTATCCTCCACGTCCACCCGATACCGCCGCCCCTGCTCATCGACACGTTCAGGAACCGCGGTCGCCATCAGCGCGCACACCCCCGTTATCGGCGCTGACAGGCGATCGACCATGTAGCGCCAGTGGGCCATCATATCAAGAGCCAGGCCGCCGCCTTCGGACTTTTTATAATTCCAGCTTGGCCGCTGGCATGCCTGCGTGGTGCCGTCGAAAATCCACGAGCCGGCATCGATGCGGATCGACAGCACGCGGCCGAAGAAGCCGGCGTTTTTCACGAACAGCAGCTTGCCGAAGCCGGGCAGGAACAGCTTGTCCTGGATGACGCCATGCTTGACGCCGGCCGTGTGCGCGGCACGGGCGAGTGCCATCGCTTCCTCCACCGTCGGCGCGGTGGGCTTTTCGATATGAATGTGCTTGCCGGCGGCGATGGCCGCGCGCACACGCGCGGGGCGGCCGCCCGTTGCGGCGCAGTCCATGAAGATTGCATCGGGCCCTGCCAGCGCTGCTTCCAGGCTGGTGGTCCAGCGCGGGCCGCCATGCGCTGCCGCCAGCGTGCGCAGACGATCCGCATCGCGCCCCACCAGCAGCAGGTCCGGGATGAGGCGGTCGCCATTGCGCAGCTTCAGCCCGCCCTCGGCGGCGATCGCCAGCAGGTTCGCCATGTGCTGGGTGGTGCCCATGCGGCCGGTGGCGCCGTTGATGATGACGCCGATTCGTCGTTCTGCCATGAGGCTCCTCCCGCTGATCCGTGTTCGGCCGGCCAACAGCTTGCGCCGAATCGGTCCGGCGCGAAAATGTGCCCGCAACTTGTTGCCTGAGACTCCATCGTGCGTCACCCAGCGTCGGCTCCAGCCATCCTTGAGATCGACCTTGCGGCCGTCGTCGCCAACTGGCGCCTGCTTTGCCGGCATCACCCCAGCGGTGCGGTCGCCGGTGTGGTGAAGGCGGATGGCTATGGGCTGGGGGCGCAGCGTGTGGCGCCTGCGCTGTACGCCGCCGGCTGCCGCCACTTCTTCGTCGCGCTGCTGGATGAAGCGCTGGCGATTCGCGCCGGCTTGCCGGGGGCGATGGTCGCCGTGCTGGGCGGTCCGCTTCCTGGCAGCGAACCTGACTATACGGCGAACGACATCACGCCCGTGCTGAACAATCTTGCCGAGCTGGATGCATGGGCCGCCACGGCACGCCAGTCCGGGCGGTCTCTGCCGGGGCTGCTGCACGTAGATACCGGCATGTCGCGTCTCGGGCTCGACCCGCGGGAGCTGGCCATCCTCCAGGCCGACCACACGCGACTGGCCGGAATCGACCTTCGCTACGTCATGACCCACCTGGTGTCATCGGAAGACCCCGACGACCCGCTGAACCACCGGCAGGCCGAACGTTTCGCCCGCGCCTGCGCCGGCCTGCCGCCGGCAGCACGCAGCTTCGCCAACTCTTCCGGGATCTTCCTTGGTGCGGCCTGGGGATCCGACCTCGCCCGCCCCGGCGCGGCACTCTACGGCATCAACCCGACGCCGGGACGCCCCAACCCAATGCGGCAGACGGTGCGGCTGACCGCGCGGGTCCTGGCGGTGCGCGATATCAGCCCGGGCGACAGTGTGGGCTACAATGCCACCTGGCGCGCGGCCCGGCCATCGCGCATCGCCACGATTGGCGTGGGCTATGCCGATGGCTGGCACCGCAGCCTCTCCGGCCGCGGCACTGCGATCTTTGACGGCACCCCACTACCGCTGGTAGGCCGCGTCTCCATGGACCTGACCACCTTCGACGCGACCGACCATCCGGCCGTGCAGCCCGGCAGCATGCTGGAATTGCTCGGCCCGACCCAGACACCGGACGACGTGGCCGCCGCGGCGGGCACCAATGGCTACGAGGTGCTGACCTCGCTCGGCCGCCGCTTCCATCGGGTGTATCGGCCGGCGTGAACGCGATGCTCGACTTCCTGGCGGCGATCGGCCGCGGCGCGATCAGCGTCTGCCGCGGCACCGGCGGCGCTGCGATCTTTGCCGGCAATGGCGTGTCCCATGCCGTGCGGCCGCCCTTCTATGCGCGGATGTTCGGCCGCGCCCTGATGGAGATGGGGTATTTCAGCCTGCCCGTGGTGGCGTTGACCGCGGTGTTCACCGGCATGGTGCTGGCACTGCAATCCTATACCGGATTCTCCCGCTACTCGGCGCAGAGCGCGATCCCCAACATCGTGGTGCTGTCGATCACCCGCGAGTTGGGGCCGGTGCTGGCGGGGCTGATGGTCGCCGGGCGCATCGGCGCGGCGATGGCCGCGGAACTCGGCACGATGCGCGTCACCGACCAGATCGATGCGTTGGAGACGCTGTCCACGGATCCGATGAAATACCTGGTCGCGCCACGGCTTCTGGCGGGCGTGATCGCACTGCCGGCACTGGTGGTGGTAGCAGATATATTGGGCGTGCTGGGCGGGTTCATCGTCTCCACCGCGTCGCTCGGGTTCAACGCCACCACCTATTTGACCAACACGTTGAACTTCATGCGCGCCGAGGATGTGGTCTCGGGCCTGGTGAAAGCGGGGGCGTTCGGTTTCATCATTGCGCTGATGGGCTGCTATCAGGGCTACAACAGCCGCGGCGGGGCGCAGGGCGTGGGCGCGGCCACGACCAATGCGGTGGTCAGCGCCTCCATCCTGATTCTTGCCCTCGACTACATACTGACCGAACTGTTCTTTGCGCGCTGAGCGCCGGGGCCGGCGATGCCGCAACACGCTGCGCCGGATCCCACGATGCTCCAGGCGATGGCGCTGCACCAGCAAGGGCGGCTGGTTGAGGCTGAACGCCTGTACGCGGCGATCACGGAGCAGGACCCCGACAACGCCCAGGCCTGGCACTTGCTCGGCATCATCGCGTTGCAGACGGGGCGGTTGGAGCATGCCGCCGAGCTGATCGGCGCGGCCATCGCGCGCGATACCAACGTTGCCGATGCATACTGCAATCGTGCCGTCGCGCTGCGCCGGTTGGGGCGGCTCGAGGAAGCGCTGGACAGCCTGGACAAGGCGATCGCGCTGGAACCCGGCAATGCCGAGGCACACAACAATCGTGGCACCGTGCTGCGTGACACCGGCCAGCATCATGAAGCGCTGACGGCGTTCGATCACGCCATTGCCCTGCGGCGGGATTACGTCGAGGCGCATATGAACCGCGGGCATTTGCTGCGTGCGGCGGCCCAGCCGGAGGCAGCGCTGCAGAGCTATGACCATGCTCTTGCGCTGCAGCCCAACAATGCGCCGCTGCACCACGGCCGTGGCAACGCGCTGCTGGACCTCTCGCGTGGCGCGGAGGCGCTGGCGAGTTACGATCGGGCGATCGCGCTGCGGCCAGACCATGCCGGGGCGCACGTGTCGCGTGGCCAGGTTCTGATGAACCAGGCACGGCCCGCGGACGCCCTGGCAAGCTACGATGCGGCGATCGCGCTGCGGCCTGACCATGCCGAGGCTTACGTCGGGCGCGGCAACGCCCTGCGCTATTTGCAGCGCGCAGAAGAGGCACTCGCCAGCTACGACCGCGCGGTTGCGTTGAAACCGGATGATGCGTCGGCCTGGTTCAGCCGCGGCGAATTGCTCCGTTCGGAAGGCCGCACCGATGATGCTGTTGTCAGCTTGCAGACGGCGGTGGCGAAAGATCCGCTGCATGGTGCGGCCAGGATCAGCGCGTGCACCGCCGAGCTGCCCATTCTCTACCGTACCGCCGATGAGATTCCTTTGCGGCGCCGACGCTATCTGGCGGCGTTGACACAGTTGGAAGCCGCGATCGAAGACCCCGCGGTGCGGCGGTCGGTGGCCGCGGCGATTCAGCCGCCGCCATTTTATTTGCCATACCAGGGGGAGAACGACATTGCGCCGCACGCCCGCTATGGCCGGATGGCATGTAGGCTGCTGGCAGACGAATACAAGCCGGTTTGCCTTGCCCGGCGGCCGGCGGCCGGCGAACGAATCCGGCTCGGCATCGTCAGCGCCTATTTCCACGCACATACGATCTGGAAACTGTTTGTTGAGGGCTGGCTGCGAGAATTGGATCGCAATCGCTTCGCCGTGCTGGGCTTCCACACCGGCGATCGGACGGATGAGAAGACGGCCATCGCTGCCGCGCAGTCCGACTTGTTCATTCAGAACCTGCCGTCGCGTGACGCATGGCGGCAGGCCATCATCGACTCGGCGCCGCATGCCCTGCTGTTCCCGGAGATCGGCATGAACCAGCTCACCGGCTGGCTGGCTGCGCAGCGGTTCGCTCCGGTGCAATGCGTGTCGTGGGGTCATCCGGTGACGACGGGCATGCCGACAGTGGATTACTTCCTGTCGAGCGAACTGATGGAACCGCCAGACGGCGATTCGCACTACGCGGAGCAACTTGTACGTCTGCCCAATCTTGCGACGCATGTCACAGCCGATGTCGCGCCGCCACCGGTGCTGGACCATGCCGATTTTGGACTGGACGCCACGCGGCCCGTGTTCTGGTCAGGACAGACGCAATACAAGTACCTGCCGCAATACGACTGGATCTATCCGCGCATCGCCGGGGCGGTTGGGCCGTGCCAGTTCGTCTTCGTCAGTTCGGTCAGCGCGACGCTGACACAATTGTTCCGCGACCGCCTGGGGCAGGCTTTCGCGGCCGCAGGTCTGGACGCGGACCAGTACTGCCACGTCTTCCCGCACATGCCGCATGACCGGTTCATGGGTCTGGCAGGTCTTGCGGACGTCATTCTGGACACACCGGGATGGTCCGGCGGCAGGTCAACGCTCGACTGTCTTGCTTACGACCCGGCGATCGTGACCTGGCCGGGATTGTTCATGCGCGGACGGCATACCGCGGCGATCCTGCGGCGCATTGGCTGCGAGGCGACGATTGCCGGTTCGCTGGACGCGTATGTGGACATCGCGGTTCGGCTGGCGCGCGACCCCGCCTGGCGCGCGGAGCTGCGCCGGGCTGTGGCGGAACGGAAGCATCTGGCATTTCGGGACACCGATTATGTGCGCGGTCTGGAGCAATTCGTGGCGGGTGCGGTCGCGGCCGGCTGACGGCACGCGTGCAGGCGCCGGCTGAGCCATCAGAACCTGGGCAACGCGTTCGCGGCATTGGGCTCCGCATCGCATCGCCGGTCCACGGGACCGTTGGCACCACGGCGCCGGCGTGACCCGGCGGGGCGATTTGTTTCGGTCGTGCTTGGCGTGCTGCCGTGCCCGGTTTAGCATCGGCCGCGGCGTCTCATGGCCGATAAACGGTTTGGATGCACAGCCCGGGCCAAAGCCGTGAGAGCAAACCTGAGAGGAAACGTCCATGCGATATGGCTTATTCGCCGCAATGGCTGTTGCGGCCACGACTTTGGGCGCCGGCGCGGCGCAGGCGCAGCAACCGGCGCAGAACCCGCTCGACGTGATCCCCGACAAGATGCCGTTCAACGTCCCGTATGGGATGCCGATTTCCTTGGCACAGGCACAGGCCGCGATCCAGGCGGTGGTGGATGAAGCCAACCGCCGCGGCTGGCCGGAAGACGTCGCCGTGGTCGGCCCCTCGGGCGATCTGGTCGCGTTCGTGCGCATGGACGGGGCGCAACTCGCGTCCATCGCCATCGCCCAGCACAAGGCCCGCACCGCTGCCCGCTACCGGCGGCCAACCGTGCTCTTCGAAAATGCGCTGCAGAAGTCCGACTACAAATACATGCTGTCGCTGGACGACGTGATCGCCTCGCGCGGCGGGATCCCCCTGATCGCGGACGGCAAGCTGATCGGCGCCATCGGGTGCTCTGGCGCCACCGGCTCGCAGGACGAGGCGCTGTGCAAGGTGGGCGTCGCCACGGTGAAATAGGCCGCGTCCGCACCGCGCGTCTGCACCAAACATTAACCAGCGGCGCCGCATGATTGCCGGGTGAACCTGCGGACGCCCGCGCGTGGCTGACGACTCGAACCATCCGGCACTGGTCCGGCTTCCTGACGCGCGGCTGCGGGAGGTGCTGCGGCGCCACGCCTTGTTCCGAAACTCACGGGAGGGTGGGCGCCGCGCCATCCTGACCGGAGCCGACCTGTCGCGCCTGAATCTCGCCGGGCAGGATCTGTCGCATGCCGACTTGACCAGCGCGTCGTTCTACGGCGCCCATCTCGCGGGGTGCAGCTTCGATTACGCCACCTTGTTCGCCTGCGACTTCCGCCAGGCGAACCTGGAAAATGCCAGCCTGGTGCGGGCCGACCTGCGTGGCTGCCATTTCGCCGGTGCCATCCTGGTGGGCGCCAATCTGTTCTCGGCCGACCTGCGCGAGGGGCTGCACGTCAGCCGGGACCGCCACGGCGAATTCCACTTGCTGACCCCAGAGCAACACGACGCCACGGCCATTTCGGGGGCCGACTTCTCCGGCGCCAACCTGACCAATGCCAGCCTCTCAGGGGCGATTGCCATCAAGACGGACTTTTCCGATGCCGTGATGCGGGGCTGCAAGCTGGTTCGCGCGCGGCTGCAGGGGGCGAATTTTGCCGGCTGCGACCTGGCCGGCGCCGATTTTGCCCAGGCCGACACGCGCGGGGCCTGCTTTCGGGGCGCGGTGATCGCGGGCGCCCGGTTCGAGTATGCCGACGTCGCCGGTGCCGACATGACCGATGCGCTGACGGACGCTCCCAGCGGCCGATTGGTGGACGAACTCGAGTTCGGGCTTGATGAGCTGTTGCGCCACCATCTGGCGTTTATCGGCAGCAACGGCGCCAAGGGCGCCGCGTTGGACCTGAGCGGGTTCGACCTGCGCCAAAGTGGATCCCTGGCGGGCGCCTGTCTCACTTTGGTGACCGCGCGGCAGGCCGTGTTCTTTGGGCTGGACCTGTCGCGGATCGCGCTGCAGGCGGCGAAATGCGCCGGCGGCGATTTCCGCGACTGCTGCCTGGACGACGCCGATCTGCGCGGCATCGATCTGGCCGACGCGCGGCTGAACAATGCGTCCCTGCGCAAGGCGGACCTGCGGTCGCTGGCGCTTGGCGGCAACCGGCGGATGCAAGCGGACCTGAGCAGAGCACGACTGCGCCATGCCAATCTGGCGGGCGCCCGCCTAGGCGATGTGCTGCTGGGCGGTGCCGACCTGTCTGGCGCCGACCTGACCGGGGTGGATCTTGGCCACGCCACGCTTCAAGGCGCGCGATTGTTCGGTTGCTCTCTGTCCCCCGAGCAACGGGCGATGGCGCTGAGCAGGGGAGCGCTGGTGGGAGGGTGAGGACGGCCGATCGGCGGTGCGACGTGCCAGGGGCTAGTTCGTAGGCCTCAACTTACCTGATGGTCCGGCGTAATTCCCCGACGCGCCAACTCCGCAGTCACATCTCCGGGCGATGTTCTCGATGACTGAGACTCTGTGCCTTACGTTGTCACCGGTTCCCTCGGAAAGCCCAACAACTACGAAAGTTCTGGCACAGCGCGCCGATTTTGTCAATATAAAAAACTAACTCTGTTGCATCGCTCCCCCTGCGTGTTCCCGTGGCCCGACCTGCTCCCGTTCGGGAGCAGGCGGGGCGGGAGAGATCCCCGCAATCCTGGAACGTAAGCTCACATCGGCGGGTTTACGCCGTGCATGCCGACGGTGACGCGCGCGGCGGACAGATGCCCGTCGGCATCCTTGCGCGCGACGATGAACACGCGGCGGCCCGGCTTCAGATCTGCCGCGGTTGCCGGCACCAGGGTCACCACGGGTGCGCGCGACGGTACGTGGATGACGACTGTGCCGCCCTGGTAGGTCAGCGTCAGGTTGGGGCCGTTCTTCCGGGTCGCGATGCCGGTCACCGGAGCGTTGGTCATCATGCTGCCGGGTTGCAGGTCCCAGGCATAGTTGCCGGCCCCTGTGCCGCGCATCGATTCGGGGAAGACCAGCACCTCCAGCGCCACCCGTGTGTTATGCGGGCCGATGCGGCTGGCGATGCCGAGGAAATCGCCCCGCTTGATGGACGCGAGCGATACGCGCTTCAGCGTCGCCACAGTCAGGGAGTCTGCCAGCGCTACCTCCAGCTTCGTGCCGTCGCGACTGGTCACTGTCAGCATCTGCGGGGTGACGGCGGCGATGGTGCCGCGGATGCGTACCGGGGGTGTCGCGGGCGCCGGAGCAGGCGCGGCGGCCTGCGGGGTGGCGGCGGCGGGTGGGGTTGCCGCCGGCGGGGTGGCGGCGGGTGGGGTTGCCGCGGGCGGGGTGGCGGCGGGTGGGGTTGCCGCGGGCGGGGTGGGGGCGGGTGGGGTTGCCGTGGGCGGAGCCGGGGTCTGGGCACTGGATGCGGCGGTCAGGCCGAGGAGGCAGGCGGCAACCAGGACGAGGGTACGCGGGTTCATGACGGTTCCCTTTGTGGGTTGTTGC
>Ga0335074_10005371_pt1 | contig 17722 bp, 13 predicted proteins | sample Lox_Sample_23_FD_206715 | JGI IMG/M metagenome (GOLD analysis project Ga0335074, IMG submission 206715) | Soil microbial communities from Loxahatchee National Wildlife Refuge, Florida, United States - Lox_Sample_2.3 | ecosystem: Environmental > Terrestrial > Soil > Wetlands | place: USA... | reverse complement strand
GCTCGGCGAATCGCTGGATGCCGCGCAGCGCGGAGCCGTCCGTGTCGCTGTCGAATATGAGCCGCTGCCCGCAATTCTCACCATCGAAGATGCCATCTTCGCCGGCAGTTTTCACTCGCCCCCACTCCATCTGTCGCGCGGCGACGCTTCGATCATCGAATCGAGCCCGCTGTGTTTCGACGGCGAATTGCACATCGGCGGGCAGGAGCATTTTTATCTCGAAACCCAGTGCGCCATCGCCTGGATGGACGAATCCGGAGGCGTCTCGGCGCATTCTTCCACGCAGCATCCCACCGAAACACAGGAAGTGATCGCTCGCGTTCTGGCCATCGGCCGCAACAAAGTAACGGTCGAATGTTTGCGCATGGGAGGCGCTTTCGGCGGTAAGGAAGTACAGGCGAATGCGTGGGCCGCCATTGCTGCCTTAGGCGCGTGGAAGACTCGCCGGCCCGTGCGCGTCCGTCTCACACGCGCTCTCGACTTCGCGCTCACCGGCAAACGTCATCCGTTCCTCGCCCGCTACACTGCCGGCTTCTCCCGCGACGGTCGCCTTGAGGGCGTTCGCATTGCGCTCTATTCGGACGGCGGCTGGAGTCTCGATCTCTCCGAGCCCGTGCTCTCTCGCGCCATGTTTCACTGCGACAACGCGTACCTGCTACCGGCCGCGGAAATCACCGGGTTGATTTGCAAAACTCACAAAACGTCGCAGACCGCATTTCGCGGCTTCGGCGGACCGCAGGGCATGCTGGTAACCGAGGACATTCTCGATCAAGCCGCGCGCCGTCTGGGCTTGCCGCCGGAACTCGTTCGCGAGCGCAATTTCTACCGCGCCGGTGACACCACGCACTACGGTCAACCCGTCAAAGATGCGAACCGCATCGAACTCATCTGGCGGCTGGTCAAGGAATCGAGCGATTTCAACCGGCGGCGTCAGGAAATCGATCGCTGGAACGAACGCCATCCCCATTTCAAACGCGGCCTCGCCATCACACCCGTGAAATTCGGCATCTCCTTCACCGCCACCTTCTTCAATCAAGGCGGCGCGCTCGTGTTGATCTACCGCGATGGCAGCGTGCAGGTCAACCAGGGCGGCGCCGAAATGGGACAGGGGCTGCATACCAAAATCCAACAGATCGCCGCCGAGAGCCTGGGCCTGGATCTGGATAGCGTCCGCGTCATGTCCACGAGCACCAGCAAAATTCCCAACACTTCCGCGACTGCGGCATCCGCGGGAACCGATTTGAATGGCGCTGCGGTCGCCGATGCCTGCTCCGAATTGCGCAGCCGTTTGACCGAGGTCGCCGCAACGATTCTTGCTTGCGATTTCGCCGCTGTCCGTTTCGCCGATGGTCGAGCATTTGCCGAAGGCCGGGAAGAGCACGCAGTTCCATTCGCGAAAATTTGCGAGGCGGCCTACCGCCAGCGTGTCCCACTGTTCGCGCACGGCTACTACAGCACGCCGGGGATTCATTACGATCCGAAAACCGGGCGCGGCGAGCCATTCCACTATTTCGCCTACGCAGCCGCGGTCTCCGAAGTCGAAGTGGACGGTTTCACCGGTGACTATCGCCTCTTGCGAACGGACATCCTCGAAGATGTCGGCGATTCCGTGTCGCCGCTGATCGATCGCGGTCAGATCGAAGGAGGATTCATTCAAGGCGTCGGTTGGCTGACGATCGAAGAGTTGGTTTGGGATTCGCAAGGCCGCCTGGCGACCGCGGGCGCATCCACTTACAAGCTCCCATCCTGGACGGAACTCCCGGAAGTCTTCGAAGTCAACTTTCTCGAGCGCGCCGCCGAGCCTGGCGTAATCTTCGGCAGCAAAGCCGTGGGAGAACCGCCGCTGATGCTCGCCATGTCGGTGCGCGAGGCGATCCGCGACGCCATCGCCGCATTTGGTCTTGGCGGGCCGGTTTTGCTCGATAGTCCCGCAACTCCGGAGCGCGTATTCTTCGCCGTCCAACGGGCGCGCGCCGAGCGCGAATCGCTCGCGAGACAGGTCAGCACCAGCGCTCCCGAAACAGTAGCCAAGGAAGCTCCACGCCAGTGACCCCCGCCTCCGGGGGCGAACTGCTGCGCGCGCCCCTGTTCCACACGCCGCGCAATCCGTTTCGCGAAGCCCGTGCCCTCGAATCGTATGCCGACGGAGGCTTGCTGATCCACGAAGGGCGCATTGCAGCTTGCAGCGACTACGCTGCTCTCAGCGCTTCGCATCCCGATGCCGCAACCATCGATCTGCGTGGCGGGTTTCTCCTGCCCGGCTTCGTCGATACGCACACGCATTTCCCGCAGCTCCGGATCCTCGGCGGCTTGGGCCGTTCGCTGCTCGACTGGCTGGAGCGCTGTGCGCTACCCGAAGAGGCGCGCATGGCGGATCACACACATGCCTGCCGCATCGCGCGCGCATTCGTCCGTTCTCTGGCCGCGCACGGAACCACGACGGCTTGCGTGTTCGGCGCGCATTTCGCTCCCGCAACCGCGGCCCTCTTTGAAGCAGCCCAATCTGCCGGACTTCGGATGGCTGCCGGCCAAGTGCTCTCCGATCGCCGGTTGCTGCCCGAACTCCATCAGACGCCGGAGCGGGCGTATCGCGAAAGCAGCTTGCTGATTGATCGTTTTCATCGCCAGGGCCGCTTACTTTACGCAGTCACGCCGCGCTTTGCGCTCTCGACGTCCGAAGCCATGCTGGAGGTTTGCCAGACGTTGCTGGCCGAGCACGAAGAACTCCGCTTACAAACGCATATCAACGAAAATGCCGACGAGATCGCCGAAGTCGCCCGCGCATTTCCTGGGGCGCCGGATTATTTAACGGTCTACGAAAAATTCGGTCTCGCCGGGCCGAACGCCATACTCGCACACAACGTCCATCCCACCAATTCCGAACTGGAGCGCCTGGCCTCGAGCCGCGCCACCGTCGCGCATTGCCCATCAAGCAACGCCGCACTCGGCAGTGGGCTCTTTCCCATGAAGCGCCACATCCATGCCGGCGTACGCGTCGCACTTGGCGCCGATGTCGGCGGCGGCACAGGATTCGGAATGCTCAAAGAAGGACTGCAGGCCTACTTGCTCCAGCGCATCGCGCCCGATGGAATGCTCCTTGATGCTGGACACCTGCTCTACCTATCGACGCTCGCGGGCGCAGAGGCGCTCGGCCTTGGCAAGGAGACAGGGGACTTTCACGCCGGAAAATCTGCCGACTTCGTCTATCTGCGGCCACCCGCGGCTAGCCCCCTCGCCGCAGTTCTCGAGCGCGAACAAGAATCCGAACGCATGCTGGCCGCAATTTTCACGCTTGCCGGCGCCGAGAGCATTCAGGAGGTGCGCGTCGCGGGGACCGTCGTCTATCGGTCGGCCAATGCGGAGCGGAGATGACGGTCGCGGAGTTGAACCTGCTTGATCAACCAAGCTTCATCGGCGCGATCGGCTGGGTTTTTGAGCAATCCCCGTGGGTCGCTGAGCGCGCCTGGGCCTCGCGCCCGTTCGCGAATCTCCACGCACTGCACTCCGCGCTGATCGACCAAGTTGAACGCGCAAGTTTCACCGAAAGGCTTGCCCTTCTCGAAGCCCATCCCGATCTCGGCTCGCGCGCCCGTTTGAGCACGGCCTCAACCACCGAACAGTCTGGCGCGGGCCTGGACAGCCTGACCCCGCCCGAATTCGAACAACTGCATCGCTTAAACACGGCTTATCGGGCTCGCTTTGGGTTTCCTTTTCTGCTCGCGGTGAAAGGCAGTACGAAGCACGACGTGCTGCGCTCGCTTCAAGCGAGAATAGAATCATCACCGGAAGACGAATATCGCGAGGCCCTCCGGCAGGTCTATCGCATCGCGAGATTTCGTTTGGAGGATCTGATCGCATCGTGATTAGACAATTTTCGAGCGGTTCGAAGCGAAATTATTACGGCAAAGGCGACGTGGTAGTTTATCGCCTGCAACGCGACGGCAAGACCGCGCCTGGCGCGAGTCCCGTCTTCGGCGCCAATATCACGATGCTGATCTACGGCGATGCCTTCTGGCCCACTTACACAACGGGCGACAACGCCGGCTTGATCGCGACTGACTCGATGAAGAATTTCGTGCAACGTGAAATGCTCACCTTCGAGGGCGCCGCTCTGGAAGAGTGTTGCCGCTTCCTCGCGTCGAAATTCCTCAGTACCTATCCACAAGTGGAAGGCGTGCAGATGACGGCCGTCGAGATTCCCTATGCCCCGCTGCCTGGCAACCACGTCGCGTTCGCGCCCTCCGGCCCGGATCGCGCCAACGCCCGGCTTGAGTTGACCCGCGAAGGCATCCTCGAACTCGCATCCGGCATCTCCGGGTTCAAACTCCTGCGGCTCGGCGGCAGCGCCTTTCAAGGCTTTGTGCGCGACCAATACACGACGTTGCCCGATCTTGCCAATCGCCCGCTTCACATGTGGCTCGATCTCGAATGGCTGTACACGGAGTCCGCCATTGGTTTCAGCTCAGGCGCCGTTACCGCAGCCGTGCGCCGCGTCGTGTGCGAAACGTTCCAGGCGTTTGTCTCTGGAAGCATCCAACAGGTGATCTATCAAATCGGGACCAATCTGTTATCGGAGATCCCCACCATCGCTGAAGTGCATCTCGAAGCGAACAATCGCACCTGGGACACGATTACGGAACGCGGCGGCGAACTTGGCATCTACACCGAGGCACGCCCTCCGTTCGGCATTCTTGGCTTACGCTTGAAGAGATAAGCATGGCTCGTGTCTCGACGCATGTGCTCGATACCTCGCGCGGCCAACCCGCGCAAAACGTCCTCATTGACCTGCATTTTTGTTCGAACGGAGCGCGGCGTCACATCTGCAGCGTCGCCACCAATGCGGACGGCCGAACCAATGAGCCATTGCTCTCCAATGATCGCTTGGAAACCGGCGTGTACGAGCTCACGTTTCACGCGGGCGATTATTTTCGCCGCGCCGGAATTGCACTTCCAGATCCGCCATTCCTCGACGAAATCGTCATCCGCTTCGGTCTCGCCGACCCAGCTGCCAATTATCATGTGCCTCTTCTGCTGAGCCCGTACGGGTACAGCACCTATCGGGGATCGTGATGACAGCGGAACAATTGATCGAGCGTTGCCGCCTGCTCGCTCGATTCACGGAACAACCCGGCGTGACTACGCGCACATTCTTGTCGGAACCAATGCACGGCGTGCACGCGCAGGTGCGCACGTGGATGGAACAGGCCGGAATGAGCGTCTCCGTCGATCATGGCGGAAACATCCGCGGCGTTTACGGGCCATCCGCAGCGCCACGCTTCTCTATCGGGTCGCATCTAGACACGGTGCCCAACGCCGGCGCGTTCGACGGCATTCTTGGCGTTGTTCTCGGTATCGCGTTAGTCGAGCAGCTGGCACGCCGCAGGCTGCCGTTCGGGATCGAAGTTATCGGTTTCTCCGAGGAAGAAGGAGTCCGATTCGGCGTTCCCTTCATCGGCAGCCGCGCTTTCATCGGCGATATCGACGATTATCTGCTCGCGCGCATCAGCGATGCCATCGCTAAGTTCGGGCTCGACCCCAACCGCATCGGCGAAGCACGCGCCTCAAGCGATGCCCTCGGGTACCTTGAATTTCACATCGAGCAAGGCCCCGTGCTCGAAAGTTTCCAACTCCCGCTCGGCATCGTGGAAACCATCGCCGGCCAAAGCCGCTTGGACCTCACGTTCGAAGGCCGCGCCAATCACGCCGGAACCACACCCATGCATCTGAGGCGCGACGCGCTCGCAGGCGCGGCGGAGTGGATCTGCGCGGTCGAACGTGAAGGCCGCGCTATTCCAGGCGCAGTCGCTACGGTCGGACGGATCGACGCATCTCCCGGCGCGAGCAACGTGATCGCCGGCTCAACGAAAGTTAGTCTCGATGTTCGCCACGCCGACGATGAAGTGCGCCATGCCACCGTGAATCGCCTGCTCGAATGCGCTCATCAGATCGCCGCTGCCCGCTGCCTGACCGTTTCCCATGAGCAGCACCTCGATCAGTCCGCCGTCGCCATGGACCCGTTTCTCACGCGCCAACTGCAGCTCGCTGTCGAAAGCGCCGGCTGTCCCGTTCATCGCATGCCGAGCGGCGCCGGACACGACGCCATGATCGTCGCTCGCCGCATGCCCACGGCCATGCTGTTTCTGCGAAGTCCCGGCGGCGTCAGCCATCATCCCGATGAAACGGTGCTCGCTGAAGACGTGGAATCTGCTCTCAATGTTGGAATGCGATTCCTCGCCCAACTGGAGGATCGCTATGCCTGATCTAGTCGTGCGCGGTGGAACGCTCGCGATCACGGGCGAGCAGACCGACATCGCGATCGAAGACGGCAAGGTTGCAGCCATCGGCCGCGAACTTCCCGGCGCCGCCGAAGAAATCGATGCGGGCGGACAGCACATCTTCCCGGGCCTCATCGACGTCCACCTCCATTTCAATGAGCCGGGCCGAACCGATTGGGAAGGCGCCGCAACCGGGAGCCGCGCTCTCGCTGCAGGCGGCGGCACGCTATTCTTCGACATGCCGCTGAACTCGACGCCCTGCACTGTCGACTCGGATGCATTCGATCGTAAGCAAGCAGCGCTCGCTGAATCTTCCATTACCGATTTCGCGCTGTGGGGCGGCCTGATTCCCGGCAACGTTCCCGCAATGGCGGAACTCGCCGCCCGCGGCGTCGTCGGGTTCAAAGCATTCCTGTGCGATTCCGGGTTGCCCGAATTCCCCCGCGCCGACGATCTTACGCTGTTCGATGGCCTGCGCGAAGCCGCGCGGCTCGGTCTGCCCGTTGCCGTACACGCCGAGAGCCAGGAGCTGACTCGACCGCCGCAGGACCGCAGCAGCATTCGCTCTTTTCTCGAATCGCGCCCGCTCATCGCCGAGCTTGAAGCGATCCACCGCGCCACATTGCTCGCCCGCGAAACCGGCGCAAAGTTGCACATCGTTCATATCAGCTCTGGCCGCGGTGTCGCGATCGCAGCCGAAGCTCGAGCGCAGGGAGCTGATGTTTCCATCGAAACGTGCCCGCATTATCTCTACTTCACCGAGAACGACATCGAACGCCTCGGGGCGATCGCAAAATGCGCGCCGCCACTGCGCCCCGCGACCGATCAGGAAGCGCTTTGGACACGTCTGCTCTCGGGAACCGTCGACATCGTTGCATCCGATCATTCCCCCGCGCCACCAGACATGAAATCGGGCGATTTCGGAAAGGCCTGGGGCGGCATCGCCGGCGTTCAATCCACGCTGGCGGTCTTGCTCGATCGCGGCCATCACTGCCGCGGCCTGTCGCTCGATCGCATTTCATCGCTCATCGCATCCGAGCCGGCTCGCCGGTTTCAAATCCCAGACAAAGGCTCAATCGCTGTTGGCATGGACGCCGATCTGACGCTGGTTGACCTCGCCCGTTCCGCCCAATTGCGAACGGACCATTTGAAACAGCGGTACGCCTTGAGCCCCTACCTCGGATCAACATTTCGCGGCACCATCGAACGGACCATCCGGCGCGGCGAAACCATCTTCGCAGACGGCATAATTACGGTGCAGAGCCGGGGAAAATTCGTACGGCCGGGGCTCCACTAACTTTTATGCATCACTTGGGACAAACCCGCAGCGCTCGCCGTTCCGATCACATCCTGCAAACTCCCGATACGTTCGTTCGCGCGCCGTTGCCTGGCATGCACAAAGCGACCGGCATCGTGCACGTCGGCCCCGCGATCGGCGCGGCCTTCACGCAATACACGGCCGAGTTCGAACCCGGCGGCTCGCTCGACCCCGCTTCGATACAGCGGTTCATTTACGTCATTGAGGGCGAACTCGAAGTCGCTGGCGCATCGCTCGCGCCTGGTGATTATGCCTACTTTCCACCCGCGAGCAAAACAACGATTCACGCGAAAGCCACCGCTCGCGCCGCGATCATCGAAAAGCCCTATCAACCTTTGCCCGGCATCTCGATGCCCGCAGGTTTCTTCCGCCGCGAAAGTGACATCGCTCCTGCACCTCTCATGGGCGACGAAGCTCTTGAAGTTCGCGCGCTCCTGCCCGATGATCCATCCTTCGATTTCGCCGTCAACATCATGACCTATCTTCCCGGCGCAGCACTGCCCAACGTCGAGATCCACATCATGGAGCATGGCCTGCTGATGCTCGCAGGCGGCGGCATTTACCGCCTGGCAGACTGCTGGTACCCGGTCGCTTCCGGCGACTTTATCTGGATGGCGCCGTTCTGCCCGCAATGGTTTGGCGCACTCGGAAAAACTCCCGCGAAATACCTCATCTACAAAGACTGGAATCGCGCGCCGCTATGACGCTGGCGGTCGATCGGGAGCGCCTAACTGGGGAGCTCGATGCACTCGGCGCGATTTCCCAGGAGCCAGCGCCCGTTGTCACTCGCGTAGTCTTCACCGAAGCCGATCTGCGGGGCCGCGAATTCGTGAAAATGCTTTGCCACGATACTGGTCTCGAGGTTCGTGAAGACGCAGGCGGCAACACATTCGCACGCTGGAACGGCGAAGACTCCACCCTTGCGCCTGTCGGAACCGGCTCACACATTGATGCTATCCCCAACGCGGGCCGTTTCGACGGCACTGTTGGCGTGCTTGGAGGACTCGAAGCCATCCGCGCTCTGATGCGCGCGAACTGCCGGCCGCGCCGGCCGATCGAGTTGCTGATTTTCACGGCGGAAGAGCCTACGCGATTTGGCATCGGATGCCTCGGCAGCCGGCTCCTGTCGGGGTTGCTCGATCCAGCCATTGCAGCTCAATTCAGAGACCGCGAGGGAATCTCGCTGGATGAAGCCCGATCCGCTGCGGGTTTCAACGGGCCACTCTCCGAAGTCCGTCTGCCCGAAGGTTACTACTCCGCATTCGTCGAGATGCACATCGAACAAGGGCCGATTCTCGATCGGAGCAACATTCCGCTCGGCGTTGTGACCGCGATCGCCGCGCCGGCCAGTTTTAGGATCGCGATCGAAGGCGAAGGTGGCCATGCCGGAGCGGTATTGATGCCGGATCGTCACGACGCATTTCTCGCCGCCGCCGAAATCGCATTGGCAGTAGAGGCGACTGCAAAGTCCAGCGGTTCCCGCGATACGGTGGCAACCACCGGGGTATGCGACGTGTTTCCCGGTGCGGTCAACAGCATTCCCAATCGCGTACGGATGGAGATCGATGTTCGCGATATCGATCAAGCCCGGCGCGACATCGTATTGCAGCAAATCGAGCGCGCTGTGAGCGAAATCGCGGGCCGCCGGGGCGTTCAGGCGAAATTGGAAATCGTGAACGCCGATCCGCCTGCACAATGCGCCCCACACGTGGTGGATACACTTGCAAAATCCTGCGAAACCCACGGTCTCCGATTCGAACGGATGATCAGCCGCGCTTATCACGACTCGCTCTTCCTGTCCCGAATCGCACCAACAGCTATGCTTTTCATCCCGTGCCGCGGCGGCGTGAGCCACCGTCCGGACGAATATGCGACGCCCGAATCTATCGCAAACGGGACGCTTGTTTTGGCGGAAGCCCTCGCGCGCTTAGCGGCGGAGTGACTCTAGCGCCCCGGCTTGTCGTCGCTGTCCGTTTCCGATCGCTTCGCGGCCAGAGATGCGGGGTATGGTTTGCCGCTCATCAAACCTTTCCAGAGGATCCTATTGAACTCCGCTGGATCAACCAGATCGGCGTCCGAAAAATCCATCCCCTTGGTTGCCCGCGCCCAGTATTTCGCACTGTGCGTCGGTTTCGGTACGATCATGCCGGACGGCTTGGGTGGCAACAGGAGTTGCGTGTTGTAGAGATAGGCCGAGGGAGTGGCGGTGAAACTCCAGGGGCTTGGCGTGGGGTTGAAGATATCCGCCATGGGCGCGGCTAATGCGTCGTTCAGATTCATCGGCGGAAGGCCCAGAACCTCTTCCATGGTTCGGATCAAGTTGATGGTGTTGTATTGCGTCGAGATCACGGCGCCTTGCTTGACGTACGCACCCGCCACTAACGCGACTGTGCGATGTGAATCGACGTGGTCGCCGCCATCCTGAGCGTCGTCCTCCACGATGAAGATCAGCGTATTGTTGGCGTACATGCTGCCGGCGATTTTTTGGACCAGCAGGCCGACCGCGTAGTCGTTATCGGCAACCATTAGCTCCGGCGTATTCACGCCGTCAATCGCGGCGGGAGGATGGCCGCCGGCTCCTGCCACAAAGTTTCCGGTGTGATCGTGCATGAAGCGAACCAAGCTCAGTGCGGGCAGGGCGCCGTTATTCGCGTAGTTGGCATCGAACTCGCGCGACCATTCCGCGTACCGGTAAAAATCCGGGAGCGCATTGTCGAAGCCGCGGAAGTATGGATCGGTATAGGGGGCCAGAGCGGCATTGGAAGAGTAGGCCACAATCGTCCCGGTAGCGAACGGGTTGCGTGCCACTGGAATCGCGTTAGTGGGCGTGTTATAGCGGGTGCCGTCCAGGAAGAATCCGTAATCGCGCACCGTCAGGCCCGCCCGCAGCGCATTGTTCCACAGATAGCCGGTATTGATTTCGTTGTTGGGACCATCCGGGGCAGCAACGTCGGTCTGGCCAGGCAACAGATCCGGGTCCGATGGGGTCAGCGGGTCGGCGTGCTGGCGCCCAGCCACGGTGGGAATGGCAACGTTCACATTGCGATTCGTACCCTCGGACTCCACGCTGAGGCCGCGATAGGCGTACGTTATCGGCCACTCACGTTCTATCATGTCGGGAGCCTGGGCCGATGTGCTCCACAGCCAGCCGTCGACGCTCACCTCGGCGGTGGCAAAGAAGTGATCGAGCGTTACGAAGCTTTGTGCCAGTTTATGTTCATTGGGCGTAACCGCTTCTCCGAATTCGGTCAGGTTGGAATCCGTGTCGCTGCCGTTGGTCAGATCGCCCAGAATCTGGTCGAACGTCCGATTTTCTTTGAGGATGAAGATCACATGCTGGACGCCTTGCCGCACTTTCGCCATGATCGCGGCGTCACTCGGGCTCTCCTGATAAGAGAAATTGTCGTTTGCCATGACCATTTGGGTCAGCATGGGGAGTTGAGCCGCGCTCGGAAGCGGCAAAGTCTGCAACCCGGCTTTCGTCAACTGGGGATTGTATTGATTCGCGGACATGCAGTTTTTTGCCGGCGGTCCCGGTCCGTAGCCGCCGTAGCACCAGCCGGCATTCGGGCCGGTGGGCGACTTACCATTCACAACGTACATGTTCACCGTGTCGTTGGCGCTGTAGGCGGCGGAGTTCGGGTACCAGTTGAAGCTCACCGAGTTGGGATACCAGCCGGTGGGAATAAGCCCGACCACGTGGTCGCCGCTATTGGTTTCGCCGAGCGCGATCACGGCGACGCAGTTGAGATTGCCATTCGTCACGTAAAGCTGCGTCTCATCCGGTGAAAGCGTCACGCTGTTGGGATTTGCTCCCTTGTAGTGACTTGGGACCAGCGCGGAAGGCAGCATGGACGCGATTACCGGTATGCTCTCGATCACCGTGTTGGTCGTAGTGTCGATTACATCAACCGTATCCGCCTGGTCGTCCGCGACATATAAGAGGGTCTGGGCCCTGTTCAGCGTCATTTTGTTGGGCTGGCCTTTCACCGGGATTCGCGCCGTCACTTTAGGGATCCCGTTCAGGTTCACGACATCGATCTCACGGTCGCGAATGCTGGATACATAGGCGGTCGCGCCTAATCCAGTGCCTTTGATCGCTACCCAAAATGGATACTCGCCGCCCGGCACGCCAGCTTGCGCCGGGTTGCTCTTGCCAGGCCGCAGGTCGAGTTCCGTTCCCTTCACCCAGTTGTAGCCTCCGTAAACCCGATTGAACAACGTTATGGAGTCGTTCCCGAAATTCGCTACCACGAGCGTCTTGCCGTCCGTCGATATGGCCACACCCGCCGCGCAGGGTGTCACGGCAACCTGTTCGTTGATGGGTTCCGGTCCACCGCTGCTCGCGGTCAGGCCCAAACCTCCGAGCGGACCATGACCCAGCGAAATCGGCGAGTTTGCAGCCTCCGCCCACAGTCCGGTACTGGCGCTCAAAGTGAAGATGTGGAGGTTATCGCTCGGGCCGCCTGCCACGTAGAAAGCCAGGCCGGACGGGTCGAACACTATTCCGTTGTAGGTATTGGGGACAGCCAAGGCTTGCTTGAGGACCGGTGTAGTCGTTGTGAGGTCATAGATAAAGACGTGCTCGGCGGAGTCTGTGGGATTCCATGCCGCAAGCAGCGGAAGTATAGGCTCGGCCGGATTGCTCGGGTTCGGCTGTAGTGGATTGTTGTAGATACGGTTAAACCCGCTCGTCAGGACCAGCAAAGTGTCGCCTAGCGGACTTACCACGCTCGTGACCGCGTGGGTGGCCGTCCATTCGGGATGGTCGGGCAGGCCCGGGTTCAATGGCACGAGGGTCCCTTGCGGGGTGAGATTTTGGCCGGTGTTGGGGAGGACGGAGGGCGTGGACTGCGCATCTGCGAGCGGCAATGTAAGAATCGCGAAAAACGAAGCCACGATCCAGCCGGCCTTGCAAAGCGGAATATAGCCGCAAGCTTTTGTTTTCATTTGGGTTAGGCTCCTTTGGCGGAAGGATGCCCGAGCCGCTGGGGAACGCCTGGGCGGTTGGGCAGCGTTAGGAGTGCCGCTCAACCGGGAGAGTTCTCAGCAGAACTTTCGAGCGGCTGCGATCTTGACAGCAATTAGACAAAATAGATAGACTTACGCCGTCTCGAGCACATGCCCATCAACGAACTCGTAACGCGCAACCGGAAGAAGCTCTCAGAACCCCACCCCCTGCCGGTGGATGCAATGGATTATCCGCGATTCGCGGGCATTCCGACCTTCTTTCGTTTGCCTCACATCACGGACCCCGCGCGGTTGGACGTCGCGCTGATCGGCGTTCCCTTCGATGGCGGCACCAGCTACCGGACGGGCGCCCGCATGGGACCGCGCCACGTGCGCGAGCAGTCGGCGATTATCCGGCCGTATAACCCGGCGCTGCAGGTGAGTCCATTTTCCGAAGTGCGGGTCGCTGATTTCGGCGATCTCTCGGTTAATCCGCTCTCAATTCAAGATACTTACGACAAAATAACGAAGGATTTAAAGCCGATTCTTGCCGCCGGCACGATCCCCATCTGCCTGGGCGGGGACCATTCCATTTTGCTTCCGATTCTGCGCGCGATTCATGCCCAACACGGCCCGGTGGCGTTGATCCAACTGGACGCGCACTCCGACACCTGGGATCAATATTGGGGGCAGAAGTATTCGCACGGCACTCCGGTGCGCCGTGCGATCGAAGAGAATCTGCTCGACGAACCCTACATCCTGCAGGTCGGATTGCGCGGCCAACTCTACGGACCCGACGACATGGATTACTGCAACGCGCACAACATCGGGGTGATCACGGGCGAGGAGTTTCAGCAGCACGGTTTGGCGCTGGTGCAGGAAAAACTCAAGGGCTTCGGAGCGCGGAAGACGTATCTCACACTGGATATCGATGTGGTGGATCCGGCGTTCGCTCCCGGCACCGGAACGCCGCAGGTAGGTGGCCTCACCAGCCATCAGATCGTCGAACTGGTACGGTCGCTCCGCGTTTTGAACCTGGTGGGGTGCGATCTGGTGGAAGTCTCACCGCAATACGACGCCGCGGAGCTCACTTCGTTGCTGGCAGCGAATCTGCTATTCGAACAATTGTGTCTGTTTTGTTTCGGTCCGATCGGCCAGGACTAGCCGGCTCGCGCCTCTTTACTTGGTCAGAAAAGAACCGAACCGCACCATAACATCACGGCCTCTTCTTGGCCCGCATTCATCCAGCGATGGGCTTGGCGGCTGGAAAAATACAGGCTGTCGCCGGTACTGAGCTGGTAATGCTCAACTTCATCCAGCCAGATATCGAGCGTCCCGCCCATCATGAAGATGAACTCCTCGCCGTCGTGCGTGTAGGAGCCGCCGCTGGTGGCGCCCGGCGAGACCCGAAACAGATGCGGCTCCATGGTGCATTGTCCGAGCGCGAGCAGTTCGATGGTCACGCCCGGATCGGTCACCAGGCGCCGGCGTTCATTGGGACGCACCAGTTTCTGCGCCGGAAGCACTTCGCCGAAAAACGAAAGAACATTGGTGTTGTAAATGGTCGCGAGTTTTTGCAGGATGGCCACCGACGCGTTGGCGTGTCCCCGTTCGATGTTGCTCAGGTAACTGACTGAAATGCCGGCGCGCTCGGCCGCCTCCGAAGCGGTCCATCCCATCTGCTCCCGCAGCCTCTTTAAACGATGGGCGATGCTCGGGATCTCGGGCGCCTTCGGGCCGTCGGTTCGCGATTCCTCATGCTCCAGCAGGTGAACCACGGCGGTGGAACTCACGTGCTTTTCGGTCTTCAGCTTCTGAACCTTCTTGAGGCGCTCCACTTCTAGATGGCTGAACCGCCGGTATCCGCTGGGGCTGCGTTCCGGAACCGTGATACCAAGGCGCTCCCACTTCCGCAAAGTCGAAGTGCTGACCTTGAGGATTCGCGCCACCTTCCCGATACTGAAATGGATCGGTTTCCCCTCCGCGCCGCGCTGCCGATTTGATCTGGATGTGCTCTTTGGCATGAAATACGGGTAAAGACACGGGGCCGCGGGGCTTGGCGACCGCTTGCGAATCCATCGTAGCTGCCGTGCGCAACTCGGGTCAACTTTCGAGTTTCGCCCGATTCAGGGCGCAGGATCTGCGCGGCGGCATGCAGCTTCCGTCAGCGGCGCCCGAAAGCCGCTGCTTACTCGCGCGTAACATCCGGAACCAGAGACACGTCTTGTAAGTTGCCACAAACCGTCGCCTTGCAGGATTTTGGTACGCTACGATGTGGCAGCGTTCGGCTTGCTCCTTCGAGCATGCCCGGCGTGCAGTGATAAAAGGGAAATGGAACAGTCAAACGAAGCACAACACCTGGCCGTGGACGTGTCTCCCACGCGCCGCGCCTTTTACATGGGATTTATCAATGGCGCGATGGGCCTGATCGGCTTGGCACTGGCTGCTCCGGCGGCCATTTACCTGTTGTTCCCGCCCAAGGTCCGCAAGGAAGCCCAATGGGTCGAAACCGAGGACCTATCCCAAATTCCCACCGGCATGCCGACCGAGATCGAGTACAACCGCAAGCGCGTTGACGGATGGAAGGTCAGCACGGAGAAAGCAACGGCCTGGGTCGTGAAGAAGCCGGACAACGAGATCGTCGCTTTCTCGCCGATCTGCACGCATCTCGGCTGCGCCTATCATTGGGACGATCCCAGCCATACCTTTGTTTGCCCGTGCCACACCTCAGTCTTCTCCATTGATGGAAAGGTCTTAAGCGGGCCCGCGCCGCGCCCACTCGATCGGTTCATGACCAAGGTGGAATCCGGCAGGCTGGAAATCGGGCCGGTGGAGCCTCACGCCTAACCAGACATGCGACCCATCCTCGACTGGCTCGAACACCGCACCGGCCTGGAAAGTGCGATTAAGAATTTTCTATACGAAGACATTCCCGCGTCCGCCGGTTGGCACCAGATTATTGGCAGCATGGCGGTGTTTTTCTTCATAATTCAGGTTTTCACCGGCGGCCTGCTGGCGTTCAATTACGCGCCGACGCCGGGGGAAGCATACAACAGCGTCCGGTACATCATGACGGAGGTGACCGGCGGGCCGTTGATCCGCGGGCTGCATCATTGGGGCGCCAGCATCATGGTGATCATCGTGGTGCTGCACATGACCCAGGTTTTCATTTATGGCGCTTACAAGAAACCGCGCGAGGCGACCTGGATGCTGGGCGTGGTTTTGCTGCTGATCACTATGGCGTTCGCCCTTACCGGGTATCTGTTGCCGTGGGACAACCGCGCCTACTTCGGAACAGTGGTGACCACTCATATTGCGTCGCAAACGCCGCTGCTGGGGCCATATATATTGCGATTAATGGGCGCGCAGGGGGATAGTGTCGGCAGTGTCACCTTCTCGCGATTTTATGCGCTGCATACCGTCTTGTTGCCGCCGCTGACAATCATCCTCATCGGCGTTCACATCTATTTGGTCCGGAAACATGGTGTGGCCGCGGCGCCCGGCGACATGGCCCCGAAACGGAAATTTTTCCCCGAGCAAGTTTTTAAGGATACGGTGGGCGTCGCGGTTGGATTCATCGTTCTGTTTACCATGGCGGTGGTGGCCAAGGTTCCGCTGGAGCGCCTCGCCGATCCTACCGACACCGCTTACATCCCGCGGCCCGAATGGTATTTCCTGTTCCTGTTTCAGACGCTGAAGTTCTTCAAGGGCCCGCTGGAGGCTTTTGCGAGCGTAGTTTTGCCCGGGATCGCAGTGCTTACGCTGTTCCTGATTCCGTTTATCGACCGTGGACCCGCGCTCCGCGTGGGCAAGAGAACATTTGCAATCTCCTTTGTGATATTGGCCGCCATCGCCTGGACGGGGTTGACCACGGCCGCGGTGGTAACCACGCCGAAAAATACGGAATCGGCTGACGTGACAGACACGCCGGATACGGGAGCTACTTCCGCCGCGTCGGTTGCAGCCGGCGCTTCGTCGCAACCGTGGCAGCAGTTGTCACCAGAGGAATTGGTCGGCCTCGGCTACTTCAAGTCCGAAGGTTGCACGGGCTGCCATCTCGGTCCGGGGCAGAAGGGCGTCGGTCCCGATCTCACGCAATTGCCGAAGGAACACCGCACCGTCACCTGGCTGATCCCGCACTTCAAAGATCCTTCGCAAGTGGTGCCGGGCAGCGCGATGCCTCCCATCAACTTGCCGAGCGCCGATCTCAACGCGCTTTCGCTGCTCGTTCTTAAGCTGACTCCGCAGAATGAGAGCGCGCTCCTTTCGACGCCGGCTTTTGTGACGCAAGGCGCCAGCTTGTATCAGAAGAACCACTGCGATTCCTGCCATCAGATTGATGGCGTGGGCGCGACGCTCGGCCCGGCGCTGGATGGTGTGGGGATGCGTCACGATCGCGCGTGGCTTGAAAAACATTTCGCCGATCCGGCGGCGGTCACCAAGGGCAGCATCATGCCGCCGTACAAGTTCAGCACCGTGGACATGGACGCGATCTGCAAGTACCTGCTGCAACTGCCGCCCAAAACCGCGTAACCGGCGCTCGCTGGTAATCCACGTTTTTTCAGTATTCGGGTGTCAAATTGCACTTTCACGAAATGGTAGTGGAGGTGTCTATGGCAAGCCAGAAAATTGTAGAACGGGAAAACAAGCGCGAAAGCGGGCTACCCGGCGGAGGCGCTGGGCGGAAAGACCAAGTGGGCGGATCCGGTGTTTATCCGATGTCGGGACCGCATCCGGCCGGCAACGCTCCGATTGTTACTCCCGCTGCCTGGGGGCAAGGGAAGCGAGGCGCCGAGGGTTATGAAGATCACGGCGAATCCGAGCTGAGCATCATCAGCGTCAAGCCGGAAAAGTGCCGTGACTTGATGACCAAAGATCCGGTCTGTTGTCTGCCGTCCGATACAGCAAGTTATGCGGCTCAGCTCATGGCGCGGGACGATATCGGCGCTGTACCCGTGGTTGCGGATCGGGAAAGTAAGAAACTGCTGGCGATGATTACGGATCGCGATCTGGCCATCAGCGTAGTCGCGCAGGGCCGCGATCCGCAAAGCGTGCGGATCGAAGAGATTATGTCGAGCGATCTGGTGAGCTGCTCGCCCGACGATGCATGCAGCAAAGCGCTCACCTTGATGGAGGAGCACAAAATCAGGCGGATTCCAGCGGTGGATCAAACGGGCCG
>Ga0335074_10005370_pt1 | contig 17723 bp, 12 predicted proteins | sample Lox_Sample_23_FD_206715 | JGI IMG/M metagenome (GOLD analysis project Ga0335074, IMG submission 206715) | Soil microbial communities from Loxahatchee National Wildlife Refuge, Florida, United States - Lox_Sample_2.3 | ecosystem: Environmental > Terrestrial > Soil > Wetlands | place: USA... | reverse complement strand
CACCTGGCTCCACGCGACCTCCCAGATCTGGTTTGTGCCGTCATCCCGAGCCTACGGCCTTTGCCTGCCGGGAGCATGCCGCCTCCCTGGCCAGCGCGCCGGCCGCTTCAGTGCGCCGCAGCGGCCCTGGTCAGGCCAGGTCTGGGCAGCACCGCCTGTGTCATGACCCGTCGAGGTCCTGGATGACCCGCCCGCCGAGCTCGCGTTCAACGAGGTCGGTCCCCGTCAGCATGTCCGGCGCGGGCGCATCGGACGGGTCCGGAGTATGCCCGGCTCCGGCCGGCGCATCCCAGCCGGGCTGCGCCCCGGTCTGGCGAGCGGCCGGCGTGCCCGGCCGGCTGCCGTCGCGCGCCGCGTTCCTGGCCCGCGGCTGACCCGCAGAATCCTCGGCCGGCGGCTCCGCCCGGCGCTGCGGTTCACGGGTCGGCGGAGAGGCGGACGGGCTCGTTTCCGGCTGAAGGTCTTGTCCTGATCTGCCACTGGTTGTGACCGACGTGCGGATCTGCAGGCTGACCCCGAGCAGGTCCGACAGCACCTGGGCGAGATCCCGGTCGTAGCCGCCGGCCTCGAACCCCTTCGCGATGCCAGCCTGGGCAAAGGCCAGCGTCAGGACGCCGTCCGCGAGCGACGCCACGCTGGCGTGGCTGAGCTGCATCCACGCGACGCGCTTGCGCCGCTGGATCGCGTCGAGCACCTCCGGCCAGCGGGAGCGCAGCGAGTCGGTGTCGGCAGGCCCGGCCGATGCAGCCTGCGGGGCAGGCTGAGCCCCATGCGCGGGCTCGGCGGTGCGCGCCGGCTCAGCCCGGCGCTCGGGCTCAGCCCGGCGCTCAGGCTCGGCGGTGCGCTCAGGCTCAGCAGGCCGCTCCGTCGCCGGCGCGGACTCGGCCCCGGACGCGCCCCGCGCTGCTGGAGGGGACGATTCTGGCCCGGACGATTCTGGCCCGGACGGTGCGGGCCCGGACGCCGCTGGCTTGGACGGTGCTGCCACGGACGGTGCCGGCCGGGACGATGCTGGCTGCGATGGTGCAGGCCGCGACGACGGGTCCGACCCGGCGGCAGAAAGCCGCCGCTCGAGTCGTTCCACCCGCTCGGCCAGCGCGCCGCTCTCGCCAGCGGGCGGGAGCAAGACCTGGGCGCACATCAGCTCGAGCAGCAGCCGAGGCGAGGTCGCGCCCCGCATCTCCACCAGCCCGGCGCTGATGACCTCGGCTGCTCGGGTTAGGCCGGCCAGGCCGAAGCCTGCAGCCTGGGCCGCGAGCTGCTCAAGCCGGTCGGCCGGAGCCTCGATCAGGCCGGTCGAGCCGGCATCTGGCACAGCTGACAGCACGATCAGATCGCGCAGCCGGTCGAGCAGGTCGGCAGCGAACCGGCGCGGATCATGGCCGGCTTCGACCACGTGGTCGACAGCATGGAAGACAGCAGCGCCGTCGCCGGCCGTGAACGCCTCGACCACCTCATCCAGCAGCCGGTCGTCGGTGTAGCCGAGCAGCGATATTGCCCGGTCGTACCGCAGCCCGCCTGCGTCGGACCCGGCAATCAGCTGGTCCAGCACCGACATTGCGTCCCGGACGGAGCCGCCGCCCGCCCGGATCACGACCGGCAGCACGGCTGGCTCGTACGGCACGCCCTCGCTGGCGAGGATCTGCTCCAGGTGCTCCCGCAGGATCGCGGGCGGCACGAGCCGGAACGGATAGTGGTGCGTCCGCGACCTGATCGTCGCGATGACCTTCTCCGGCTCGGTGGTGGCGAACACGAACTTCAGATGCGGCGGCGGCTCTTCCACCAGCTTGAGCAGCGCGTTGAAGCCCTCCCGGGTGACCATGTGGGCCTCGTCGATGATGTAGACCTTGAAGCGGCCGGAGACCGGGGCGTAGAAGGCGCGCTCTCGCAGGTCCCGCGCATCGTCGACGCCGCCATGCGATGCGGCGTCGATCTCGATCACATCAATGCTGCCGGGTCCGGCCGGGGCCAGGGCTACGCAGGACGCACACTTGCCGCACGGGTCGGGGGTCGGGCCCTGCTCGCAGTTGAGCGAGCGGGCCAGGATCCGCGCGCTGGACGTCTTCCCGCAGCCGCGCGGCCCGCTGAACAGGTAGGCATGATGCACCCGGCCGTTGCTCAGCGCCTGCCGCAGCGGCTCGGTGACGTGATCCTGACCCTTGACCTCGGCAAAGCTGCCTGGCCGGTACCGCCGGTACAGTGCCAGCGGCGCAGCGGGAAGGCCCTTGCCGGACTGGGCCGGCCAGCCGGAACCGTCGGCGGTACTGCTGCCCGTGCCGGGGAGACTGGGGGAGTCGCCTGCCATGACCTCATCCTCGCCGGGAATCCGCGTCCGTGCGGGGAAACCGGGGGCCAAGGTCTGCCCATACGGGCGGATCGCGCACCTCCCGGCGCCCGGGCCCGGACGATAAAAGGACCCCCCGCACACCCGACAGAGCCCGCGTACCCTTGCTGCCTTCCGGCCCTGGGGGGGTTGGCGGGTTGAACGCCGTGCGAGGGGTCTGCCAGCCAGTGTAGTCAGGCCCGGTGACAGTCTGGTCCAGCGGTCTAGCCAGCGATCCGGTAGCCGACGTTGGGTGTCGTCACGATGACCGGCGGGTCGCCGAGCTTGCGCCGCAGGCGGCCGATGGTGACGGTGACTGTGTTCGTGAACGGGTCGGCGTACTCGTCCCACACCTGCTCCAGCAGGTCCTCGGCGCGCAGGTAGGCCGGGCTCGCGCGAAGCAGCGCTTCGAGCACGCCGAACTCTTTGACCGACAGGTCGAGCTGCCGCCCGTCGCGCGTGACAGTCCGCCGCACCGGATCAAGCTCAACCCCCGCGCCGCGCAGGATCCTGCCCCGAGCGGACGGCTGGCGCCGCGCCAGCGCGTGGATCCGCAGCACTAGCTCGGGGAAGTGGAACGGCTTGGCCAGGTAGTCGTCAGCCCCCAGGCCGAGGCCGCTGACCCGGTCGCCAGGCGTCCCGGCGGCGGTGAGCATCAGCACCATGGCGCGCTCGTCCCGCTCGGTGATCATCTGGCACAGGGTGTCGCCGTGAATGCCCGGCAGGTCCCGGTCGAGTACGACCACGTCGTAGCCGGTCAGGTCCAGCTTGGCGGCCGCCTCCAGCCCGTCGTGCGCGGCGTCGACGGCCATGCCCTGATCGCGGAGACCTTCCACGAGAACGTCGGCCAGCGACCGCGAGTCCTCGACGACCAGCACTCTCACCCGGGCCTGCCCCCCGGCGACCCGACGGGCGGCAGCTCAATAGTCACGCGCAGGCCCCCGTCCGGCCGGGCGAACAGCTCGACTGACCCGCCGTGCGCTGCCGCGATGGCAGCGACGATCGACAGGCCGAGGCCTGAGCCGCGGTCCGAGCCCACCCGGTCAGCCCCGAGCCGCCGGAACGGCTGCGTGAGCGCCGCGACCTGCGGCTGGTCGAGCACCTGCCCGCCGTTCTCGACCACGATCCGGGTGCCGGCCGGCACTGCCCATGCCGCCACGTCGATCCAGCCGCGCGGCTGATTGTGGACGATGGCGTTGTCGATCACGTTGTCCACCATCCGGCGGAGCAGCGGCTTGCTGCCCTCCACCAGGCCGCTCCCGCTGTCGGACGCGTCGGTACGCAGCCGCAGGTGCAGTCCTGCCGCGCTGATGTCCGCCGCTCGGGCGCTCACCGCGTCGGCAACCAGCCCGTCCAGCGAGATCACATCGTGGCTGGGCAGGGCGCCGTGCTGCGCTCGCGCCAGCACCAGGAAGCTCTCCAGCAGTTCGTCCACCCGGTCCAGCTCAGCACGCAGCCTGCCCGCCAGCACCTCGGTCTGCGGCGGCAACGGCCCCGGCTTGGCGATGGCGACATCCAGCGACGCGCGCATCGTGGCAAGCGGTGTCCTGAGCTCGTGCGAGGCGTTGGCGACGAACCGGCGCTGAGCGGCGAACGCGGCCTCCAGCCGCTCGAGCAGCCCGTCGAAGGTGTCCGCCAGGTCCTTCAGCTCGTCTCGCGGCCCCTTGAATGCGAGCCGCTCGTGCAGGTTGTCCTCGGAGATCCGCCGTGCCGTCGCGGTGATGCGGCGGAGCGGCCGCAGCGACCTCCCCGCGAACATCCAGCCGACCAGGACCGACACGGCCGCCATGATTGCCAGAGCAACCAGCGATGCCATGAACAGCGCGTGCGACAGGGCGGGCGCCTGCGCAGTCTGCACAGCCTCGAGCTGGTGGAGCTGCTGCTGAGTCGGCGGGAAGCTGCCCGGAGCCGGGCCGGCGTGGTGGGCGGCAGCGACACTCATCCGCGCTGACGACTTCACGACGACTCCGCTGGCGATGGCCAGCAACGCGGCGCCGGACAGCAGGAACAACCCGCCGTACAGCAGGGTCATCCGCGCCCGGACCGTCCGCGGGCGGAACGGCCGGGTCAGCCAGCGCGCCACTTCCATGCTCACCCGTCCTTTCCGCAGACTGCGCCACTTTCCCCAGGATGCGCGCCCGGACCTAACGACGACATAACAACCTGCGTTCCGGCCGTGTTATGGCCGCTGCCATACAACCAGGCCAACGACACAGACCAAAACCAACGACAGGACGGGAACGTGGCCGCATCAATCGATGTCGCTCGCCTGCACAAGCGGTTCGGGGCGACCAGGGCACTAGACGGGATGACCTTCACCGTTCAGCCCGGTCAGGTCACCGGATTCGTCGGGCCCAACGGAGCCGGCAAGTCCACCACCATGCGGGTCATCCTTGGGCTCGACAAGGCTGACGACGGGCAGGCGCTCGTCGGCGGCCGGTCGTACCCGAGCCTGCCCTACCCGATGCGCGTGCTCGGCTCGCTGCTGGACGCGGGGGCGCTGCAGCCCGGCCGCAGCGCCCGCAATCACCTGCTCTGGCTGGCTCACTCACAGGGCCTGCCGGCCAGCCGCGTCGACGAGGTGCTCGAGCAGGCCGGGCTGACCGATGTCGCCAGGCGGAAGGCCAGCGGCTACTCGCTCGGTATGCGGCAGCGCCTCGGCCTGGCCGGGGCGATGCTCGGTGATCCTGAGGCGCTGATGCTGGACGAGCCGTTCAACGGGCTGGATCCCGAAGGCATCGCCTGGATGCGCGGCTTCCTCCGGGCGCTGGCGCGGCAGGGCCGTGCCGTGCTCGTGTCCAGCCATCTGATGAGCGAGCTGCAGGACACTGCCGATCACCTGGTCGTCGTCGGCCGCGGCAAGGTCGTGGCGGACACCAGTGTTGACGATCTGCTGGCGGCGGCATCCGGCGACCGGGTCAGTGTCCGGACTGCCAGGCCGGCCGAGGCCGCCGCACTGCTGGAGCGGGCCGGCGGCGGGGTGCTGTGGCCCGAGGAGTCTCGCGCCGACGGGGTACTGACGGTCAGCGGGCTTGCCGCCGAGCAGGTGGTCAAGCTGCTGACGGCTGGCGGCGTGCCGTTTGCCGAGATCTCGGCACACCGCGCGACGCTCGAGCAGGCCTACCTAGACCTCACCAGGGAGCAGGTCGAGTTCCGCGCCGAGCCTGCCGGGGAGGTGCCGGCATGACCACGACGGTCCGGCCAGAGCGCCTGGCTCCGCCAGGGCAGGCGAACGGGTTCGGCCGCTCGCTGCGGGCGGAGTGGACGAAGTTCCGCTCGGTTCGCGGCTGGAGCATCGGCCTGATCATCGGTGCGCTGCTGACGATCTTCCTTGGAGTGTTCGCCGCCGGGAACGCGAGCGTCGGCTGTGGCAGCGTCATCAACGGGGTGCAGACGTTTCAGAGCGGGAAGGCATGCCTGCCCGCCATCCCGCTCGGGCCGGGCGGCGAGGCGGTGACCGACACCTTCTACTTCGTCCGGCAGCCGCTGAACGGGAACGGCAGCATCACGGTCCGGGCGACCTCGCTCACCGGCTTCCATTCGAACGGAAACCAGCAAGCGCAGTCGGGCCCTGGCGGGAACCCGGCCGCCGGGATGCAGAAGGGACTTGTCTCGTGGGCCAAGGCCGGAATCATCATTAAAGCCAGCACTAAGCAGGGCTCGGCGTATGCCGCGATGACGACGACTGGCAGCCACGGCGTGCGCATGCAGTACAACTACACGGGAGACACTGCTGGCCTGCCCGGTCTGGTCTCCGCTACCTCGCCGCGCTGGCTGCGGCTGACCCGCGCCGGTGACACGATCTCGGGCTACGACTCCCTCGACGGCAAGCACTGGAATCTGGTCCGCACAGTCACGCTGGCCGGACTGACCGGCACGGTTCAGGCCGGGCTGTTCGCCACCTCGCCGATGTACCTGAAGATCTCGCAGTTCGCGGGTGGCGGCAACATCCAGTCTGGTCCGAGCGTCGCGACCGGTACGTTCGACGACATCCGGCTGCAGGGCAGCTGGCCCGCCGGGCGATGGACAGGCACGTCCGTCGGGGCCGGTCAGCGCGGCTCCTACCCGGACGCGGGCGGCGATTACCACGAGGCGGGCGGGCAGGTGACGGTGACCGGATCCGGCAATATCGCGCCAGTGGTGCCCGGGCCAGGTAGCGGCTTCCCGAGCGCGACCGTCGACCAGACCCTGGTCGGCATATTCGTCGGCCTGATCGCGATCGTCACCGTGGCCGCCCTGTTCGTCACCAGCGAGTATCGCCGCGGGCTCATCCGGGTCACGCTGGCAGCCACCCCGCGGCGCGGCCAGGTGCTGGCAGCGAAGGCAGCGGTCGCAGGTCTCGTCTCCTTCGTGGTCGGCCTCGTCGCAGCTATCGTCTGCATGACGTTCGGCCTGCAGCGGCTGGGCCGCAACGGGTTGTACGTCCTGCCGGTGTCCGCGTTCACCGACGCGCGAGTCCTGGTGGGCACGGCGGCCACGGTGGCGGTCACAGCTGTGTTCGCGCTGGCCATCGGCGTCATATTCCGGCGCAGCGCGCTCGCCGTCACCACCGCGATCGTGACCGTGGTGCTGCCATTCCTGCTCGCCGTGACCGTACTGCCGGACAGCGCAGCCAACTGGGTCCTCCGGCTGACGCCGGCGGCCGGGCTCGCAGTCGAGCAGAGCATCCCGCACTACTCGCAGGTCGCCTACATCTCGCAGCCCGCAGGCGGCCAGTACCCGCTGCCGCCGCTGGCAGGCTTCGGCGTGCTCTGCGCCTGGACCGCCGCCGCGCTAGCGCTCGCCGTGTTCCTGCTCCGCAGGCGGGACGCATGAGCGACGTCACGGCCCGGACCGCGGGCCCGCCGACAACTGCACAGCTCAGAGCGGAGGTCCGGCAAGTGGTCAGCCTTGGCAGCCTGGTCCGCACACTGCGGGCAGAGTGGACGAAGCTGCGAACGACCTCGGGACCCGCGTGGCTTCTGGTCGGCACCGTCGTGGTGACCGCTGCTATCAGTGCGGCGGTAGCAGCAGCCAGCCGGTGTCCGGCCGGTACCAGTTGCCAGATCGACATGGCGAAGACCAGCCTGACCGGTGTGGAGGCCGGCCAGGCGGTCGTGGCCATTCTCGCGGTGCTGACGGTCTGCAACGAGTACAGCTCTCAGCTGATCAGGACCACGCTGGCGGCGATGCCGCGCCGTAGCGCCGTGCTCGGCGCGAAGGCGGTGCTCGTCGGCGTCCTGGTCCTCCTCGCGGGGGCGGTCGCGGTCGGCGCGTGCATCCTGGTCGGACGGGAGATACTCCCCGGTCATGGCTTCACCGCCGCCCGCGGCTTCCCGGCTCTCTCGCTGACCAGCGGACCGGTGCTGCGCGCCGCCTGCGGGTCAATGCTGTATCTGACCCTGATCGCGCTGCTGAGTATCGGCATCGCGGTGCTCGTGCGGGACTCAGCGGTGGCGATCGGGGCCGCGCTCGCCCTCCTCTACGTGTTCCCGATCGTGACCTCGTTCGTCCAGAACCCGACCTGGCAGCACCGTCTGCAGCGGTATACGCCGATGGCCGGGCTCAACATCCAGGCGACGACCGGTCTGCACAGCCTGCCGATCACGCCGTGGGGCGGGCTCGGCGTGCTCGCGCTGTGGGCTGCGGCGGCGCTGCTGGCCGGCGGCGTCGTGTTCAGGCTGCGGGACGCTTAGACGGCCGCCAGCTACGCGTAGCATCGTGATGTGAGCGACCTTCGCGCATGTGAGCAGTGCGGCACGTCGTTCGTGCCGCGGCGCGAGCACGCACGGTTCTGCTCTGCTAGCTGCCGGGTGGCGTGGAATGGGGAAAACCAGTCCCAGCCGGGCAGGCCGGATTGCGCGCTGGCGTGGTCGATCACCGCGATGGCCGAGGTGACCAGCCGACTTCCCAGCATTGCCGGCCTGGACCACCCGAGGGCATTCGCCCTGATCAGCGAGGCAGTCTGGTGGGTGACACTGGTCGACGCGAATCTGGTGCGCTACCACCCGGACGTCTACGACGAGGTGCTGGCCAGCCGCCCGGACGCGGACCGGATGCTGATCGAGGACACGCTGGGCGGCCTGCGGTTCGTGCGCAACCAGATGGGCAACGACGACGACCGCGCCGACTTCATCCTCCCTGCCGAGGACAGCGCGGGAACGGGAGAGGCTCGGGAGTGGACCTGGACCCCGCTGCCAGAGCCGAATGGCGAGTCGCTGTCGCCGCGCAGCCTGGAGTGGGAGCTGGCCCGCTACCGGGCCTACCGGGCTCGCCTGGCCGGGCGGGCGGTGCCGGAGACATTCCAGTGTGCGACCACATTTCTCCAGGCGGCAGCCGACAGCGTGAGCTGGCCGGCCGCCGTCGTGGCGAACGAGTAACTGCAGTCGCCGGGCACTGGCGAAGTCAGACCTGAGCAGCCGTCGTGTCCGGTGGCGGAGCAGTCAGCGCGGCGGCGATGGCTTCGCCCAGAGCCCTCGCGACGGGCGGCGGGAAGGCGTTGCCGACCTGGCGGTAGGCGGCGGTTTTGCGGCCGGCGAACTGCCAGGCGTCCGGGAAGCCCTGCAGGCGGGCGACCATCCGGGTGGTGAGCTTCGGCATGCCGGTCAGCGGGAAGTCCGGGCCGGGCGCGTGGTCCGCGATTCCGAGGCCGTCGACGCCAAGCTCGCGCCACGCCGCCCTGGCGCGGGTCGGACCGAGGTCCGGACCGCCGTGCTTCTTGCTGCCGCCGACAATGGTCGGCGCGATCCCGGACGCGGCGCTGGCCCAGCGTGGTGCGCCGGGCCAGCCACGTGAGCCCATCAGGTCGCTAAGCGTCGCCCCGACAGCCGGCGGCAGCGAGGCGACCGGCTGCGGCCACTGGAAGGCCGCTGCCCACGGCTGCCGGATGGCCACCAGCACGAACCTCGGCCGCAACTGCGGCACGCCGTGCTCGCTGGCCTGGACCAGGTTCCACCAGGTGCGGTAGCCCCGCGCGTGCAGTCGGGCGAGGACCTGTGCGCGATAGCCGTCGAACTGCCGGGCGGCAAGTCCGCGGACGTTCTCGAGCAGCACCGCGCGGGGTCGGCACTCGGCGATCAGCCGCAGCGCCTGCGGGAACAGATCCCGCTCGTCGCCGGGGCCGAGCTGCTTGCCGGCGACGGAGAACGGCGGGCACGGTACGCCGCCGGCGAGCAGGTCGATCTGCCCGAACGCGCCGCCGTCCACGTTCGCGACATCCCCTTCGACGACCTTCCAGGTCGACCCCCGGTTCTGCCGGAGGGTGTCGCAAGCGTCCGGGTCGAGCTCGATGACGGCCTCGTGCGTAAACCCGGCCTGCTCCAGCCCTAGCGCCTGACCGCCAGCGCCGGCGCAGATCTCGATGGAGCTCAGCTGGCTCACATCGGCTCCGCGCGTCCGGTTCATGGGCTGATTCTGCCGGCTGGCGCCGGCATCGGCTGCCTCCCACGCCGGAGCGGCGCCTCGCCGGTTTCGTGCGCAGCGGGCAGCGCTAGAGGCCGTACTGCTCGAGCAGATAGAGCCAGAACTCGCTGACAGTGGGGAACGCCGGCACGGCATGCCACAGGCGGTCCAGCGGGATCTCCGCTGTCACCGCGATCGTGAGGGCGTGCAGGTGGTCGACGACAGCGGGACCGACAACGGTGACGCCGAGCAGCACCTTGCGGTCCTCGTCCACGACCGCCTTCACCCGGCCGGCGTAGCCGTCCGCCTGCAGCGCCGCGCCGGGGATGCCGCCCATGTCGAGCATCACCGTCCGCACCCGGAAGCCGTCAGCACGCGCTCTCGCCTCGGTGCGTCCGGCCGAGATGACCTGCGGATCGGTAAAGATTGACTGGGGCGCACCCCGTGCGTCCGCGGTGTCACGCAGCGACGGCATGTCATCGGCGCGGCCCCTGGCGCGCGCCACGATCACGTCACCGCACACACGTGCCTGGTATTTGCCCATGTGGGTGAGCATGTTGCGGCCGTTCACATCGCCGACTGCGTACAGCCAGCCGTCCCGAACCTCAGTGACCCGCATGCTGTCATCTACGGCCAGCGGACCGTGCGGCTGCAGGCCTGCCGTCTCCAGGCCGATATCTGCCGTCACCGGCTGGCGGCCGGCTGCGACCAGGATCTCGTCCGCATCCAGGTGGGTGCCGTCATCGAGATCAACAGCGACAGGTCCGCCCGGTGCGGGCCGCTCTACCCGGTCGATCGACCGGCCGAACCGGAGGCCGATCCCGGACTGCTGAAACGATCGCGCCAGCATCTCGCCGGCGAACGGCTCGCTCCTGCGCAGCAGCCGGTCATCGCGCACCACCAGGGTTATCTCCTCGGTGCCGAGCGCATGCAGGGCCTGGGACATCTCGCAGGCGACCGGGCCGCCGCCCAGCACAATCAGGCGCTTCGGTACTTCCTCGACGCTGGTGGCATCCCGGTTCGTCCACGGCCGAGCGGCTGCCAGGCCGGGAATGGGCGGGATCAGCGGGTCGCTGCCGGTAGCCAGCACCACGGCGTGCCGCGCGCTGAGCGTCCGCACCGCTCCGTCAGGCTGTGTCACTTCCAGCCGCCGCGCTCCGGCTAGGCGCCCCTGGCCCCGCACGAAGGTGGCGGGCAGCTTTTCGAGCGCGTTCACCGGGCCCGAGTCGTCATGGTGGTAGACGAAGTCGTCACGCCGGGCCAGCACCGCGCCAGCGTCAATCGGGCCGGCCAGCTTCAGGCCTGGCATGCGGCCGACCTGGGCGGCCAGTTCCATCGGCCAGAGCAGCGCCTTGCTGGGGACGCATCCGTAGTAATTGCACTCCCCGCCCACCAGGCGCCGCTCGACAACGGCTGCGGTGAGACCACCGCGTACGGCCCGTGCGGCGGCTGTCTCGCCGACCGGTCCTGCGCCTACCACGATCACGTCGAATACGTCGCCGTCGGCCGCCATCATGCCCCCCGGCAGGTCGCCCGCGCAGGTCGCCCTCGCAGGTCGACCTGTATGCCGGCAGCAATCATCCCCCGGTTAGAGCTCCTTCAACGGCGGCTCGGCCCAGGACTGGGCCGTGCGCCACTGGCTGTCCGGGTATCGGGCCTGCAGCGTGCGCCGCCAGTTGCCGAGCAGGTCATTGGGCAGATGCGTCCGCCGGTACCGGCACACCGCGTGCCAGTACGCCGCCTCGGGCGCGACGTAGCTGGTCGGGAACCGGCGCAGGATCTCCTCGTAGGCCGCCTCGGCATCCTGATCGCGCTCCTGACGGGCCAGCGCGCGAGCCCGGCCAAGCAGGAGCCGGGCGGCAAACTCGGCCGGAGGCCAGTACCCCTGCCAGGCGTCGTACTCGAACCCGTCAGCGCCGAGGACGCGCGTGTCAGGTGTCCAGATCTGGCGGAAGCGCTTGACCAGCGGAGCGTTGGCGGCTTCAGTAGTGTCGATCTGAACCGGGACAAAGTTCTCGGTGACGATAGCGGCGACCGCCGCCTCGCGGTAGCTGACACTGGCCAGCGCCGCACAGCCGCCTCAAGTGGGCGAAAAGAAGTCGACCAGGATGAACGCGCCGGCTTCCCGTGCTTCCTCGCTGGCTGCGTCCAGGTCAGCGGGCCGCCATTGGATCGTTTCCACTGATGTCCGCCTTCCGTCAAGCCTCGGCCAAGTCTTCACCCTAACGGGCCGCCCTCGGCATCCTCTGACGACGCCCCCGGTGCCGGTGAACCCGACGTGGGCGGAGACGTTGGCGGCGCTGAGGAACCCTGCGTGGGTGTTGGTGACGGGCTGCCTGACGACGATCCCGTACCCGAGGGCGACGGGGACGGCGATGTGCTCGCCTGCACCGCTGGCTCGCTGACGCTGCCCGGTTGCGGCGCGCCGCTCTGGCCGCTCGCCCCGCTGACCACCACCGTCGCCTGGGCTTGTATGCCATCGATGTTCACCCAGACCAGGGCCCGGCCGGGTTTCTCACCGATGACGACCCCGCTGTCTACCGACACCACTCCCGGGTTGGATGTCGACCACACCGCCCCGGCCAGGTCTGCTCCGGTCGCCAGGCGGCCGCTGAAGAGGCGGCCGTGAGCCGTCAGGTGGCGGGCGTGGTTCACCTTCAGCCAGAACTTGGCCGGGCTGATCCAAACCTTCCGGACCACCCCCGGAGCCGGGATCTTCACCAGCACCTGCTGCCATGACACCCGGCTGTACGCCTGGACGTAGGTCATGAGCTCTTGTTTGCTCGTTCCGGCCGCAGGCACGGGCACCTGGTATGTCAGGACCGCATCCTTACCGCGTCCTGGCACGGGCAGGTCCCACACCATCCGGCGCCCCACTATCTCCGGCGCAACGCCGCCGAAGGTCATCGCCGTGGCACCGAGCGCCACCTGCGGCATCGGCTCCACGAGCCGTGCGTAAACCGGACCGCTCGACGAACTGCTGATCGTCATGCTGACGTCAAGCACGGATCCGTCCGTTCCCGCCAGTCTCCACACCTGCGAAATCGCTAGTCCGCTGGGGAACGAACCGCCGAACCGGTCGGCAACGGCCTGCCGCTGACGTGGCGTGGCCGCCAGCCCGAACCAGATCGCCGCTGCGACCCCCGTCACAAGAATTACCGCGACAGCTCCGCTGACCAGTGCTCTGCGGGAGTGGCAGAGCCGGGCTGCCCGCGTCGGCTCGAGCGTCAGATGGGACGTGGGTCGCGGATCGGTGCCGACCGCGGCCACCGGCAGCGATGCCGCCAGCGGGTTCACGGCCGCTGGATGCAGCGTGGATTCTCCGCTGTTGTCGGAGTACGCCGGCGCCCGCTCCTTGGATTCAGCAGCCTCAACGACGAGAGCCTTGAGGCCAAGGGCAGCGCGCAGCGCCCGGGCGAAGTCCAGGCAGCATCCGTACCGGTCCGCCGGCGACTTGGCGAGGACCCGCGCGAACACGTTATCCACGGCGGCCGGCAGCTCCGGACGCACGGACGCGGCTACCGGGGCCGTCGCTGACAGATGTGAGTACAGCGCCGCCGGGGGCTGGCCGCCCGGGTATGGAGGCTGCCCGCAGAGCAACTCGAAGGCAGCGCAGCCGAGTGCGTACTGATCGGTCCTGCCGTCCACCGGCCGGCCGAGAATCTGCTCCGGCGCGGCGTAATCGATCGTGCCGACGAACTGACCGCCGTGCGAGAGCCCGCCGGTGCTCAGCGCCGTCTTGCTCAGCCCGAAGTCCGACAAGTACACGTGATCAGGTCGGCCGGGCCGTACATCGAGGAGCATGTTGGCCGGCTTCACATCGCGATGCACCAGGCCGCGTGCGTGCGCGGCATCAAGCGCGGACGCGACCGCCGACACGATCCACTCCGCCCGGTCGGGCGCGAGCGAACCGTACTGGACTACCAGGGTCCGCAGGTCACCGCCGCGGACCAGGCGCATGGCGATGAACAGGACGCCGTCGGACTCGCCGGCTTCGTAGACGGGGATGATGTGCGGGTCCTCGACAGCGGCAGCGGCCCGCGACTCCGCGATGAAGCGCTGCCGGAACACCTCGTCCGTGGCGAGCGCCGGAGTGAGGACCTTCAGCGCCACCAGGCGCTCAAGCCGCTCGTCGTAGGCGGCGAAGACGACCGCCATCCCGCCGCGACCGATCTCCCTCTCGAGCCGGTACCCGGCGATCCGGTCACCGGCAGCAAACCCCGCCGGGTCTGTCTGCGGGAGGCTCGGACTAGCCACCGTTGCACCACCGTGTGCCGTGCGGACAAGAGTGCACCGCATTATCGGCTGCGGGCAGGCAGAGCGCAACAGGCGTGATCATGCGACCGGCCGGGCGGAGCAATCCTGACTGTAGGCTGACAAAATGTCTGACCGCGACGAGCTGATGGCGTTGCGGCAGCGGTGCGCCCGGTCGCTCCAGGGCCACGGGCTGGCCACCGCCGCCGCCATGCTGGCTACCATCCCGGCCGACACCGTGCTGGACAACTACGGCCTGGGCGGTGTGGTTGGCGACCTCGAGACCGAGATCTGCCGGCTACTGGGCAAGCAGGCGGCCGCGTTCCTTCCCTCCGGGGTGATGGCACAGCAGGCAGTCCTCCGGGTACACGCGGATACGCGGAACCGCCGGACCGTCATCTTCCACCCGATGTGCCACCTCGAGCAGCATGAGGGCCAGGCATACCAGCGGCTGCACGGACTGGTCGGCAGGCCAGCCGGGCAGCGAGACCGGCTCATCACCATGGATGACCTGACGGCGATCGCCGAGCCGCCGGCCGCGCTCCTGCTCGAACTGCCGCAGCGGGACATCGGCGGCCAGCAGCCCGAGTGGGACGATCTGACGGCCCAGGTTAACTGGGCGCGCGACCGCGGTGCCGCCGCGCACATGGACGGAGCGCGGCTCTGGGAGGCGTCGGCCGGGTACGGACGCTCCCCGGCGGACATCTCAGCCCTCTTCGACACGGTCTACGTGTCCTTTTACAAGGGGATCGGAGCGCTCCCCGGCTGCTGCGTTGCCGGGCCCGAGGATGTCATCGAGCAGGTGCGGGAATGGCGGCGCCGGATGGGCGGCACGCTGTACGGGCTGTGGCCGAGCGCGGCCTCGGCGCTCACCCTCCTTGCCGAGCGGCTGCCGAGGTTCCCCCGGTACCTCGATCATGCGCGGGCGATCGCGGCCGCGCTGTCCGGTGTTCCTGGCATCACGGTCCTCCCGGATCCGCCTCAGGTGCCGATGATGCACCTCCTGCTGCGGGTGGCGAAGGACGACTACGCCAAGGCCGCCCGGCAGCTCGCGGAGGACCAGGGGATCTGGGCGTCGCCGTTCTGCATGCCGACGGCGGATCCGGCGGTGCAGCGGCTGGAGTTCTCCGTGGGCGACGCGACGCTGGAATTCACGCCGTCAGCGGTGGCTGAGATCTTTGCCGGGCTGAGCAGTGCGCCTGCTCGACGCTAGTCACTGCGGCGGAGCACCGTACGGGGTGAAGGCCCACAGGACTCCGTTTCCCCCCGCTGCGTAGAACGTGCCGTCCACGAGGGCCGGCGGCCGGAGCAGCGTGCGGCCGGCCGCGTAACCCCAGACGATGCTGTTGTACGTGCGCACGCCCTCGACCAGCCCGGACGAGGTCGTGACGAGAATCGCGTCGCCGGCGATAGCCACGCCCGTCACGGTTGCGCCGAGGGGATAGGCCGCCAGCTTCGCCCCGGTCGCTGCGTTGAGGGAGTAGAGATCGCCGTCGGCCGAGCCGATGTACAGCCTGGTGACACCGTTGGTCTGCCCGGATCTGATGAGCGCTCCGGAGTCACGGATGACGCCACCTGCGGCAAAGGTCCAGCGCCGCCTGCCCGTGGCTTCGGACACGGCGTACACGTGGTGGTTGCTGGAGCCGACATACACGTCGCCGCCGCGGACGAGCGGGGATGTCGGCCTGGTGACCCGGAAGGCCCACCGCGAGGCGCCAGTGCTGGCGTCGAGTGCCGTGACGCTGCGGTCGGCCGGGATCACGAGAACGTGCCGGGACGAGCCGAACGCCGGAGCGCCTGATATGCCGGCGACGGCGGTCGACCAGGCCCTGGCTCCGGTGGCCTGGGACAGCGCAGCTATCCGGCCGCCCGTCACAGCGGCGTACACGTGGGTCCCGGCCAGCAGCGGCGATTCCACGTCGCCGCGGCCGATCCTGGCCGACCAGGACAGCTTGCCCGACGTGGTGACGGCGTAGAGCTTGCCGTCGGCAGCGCCGACGAATACCAGGTGAGCTGCTGGGTTGACCGATGGCGATCCGGTGATCGCCGTGCCATCGGGAGTGTGCCAGCTCCAGAGCTGGGTCCCGTCGTAGGCCTGCACCGCGTGCAGAGTCCCGCTCCGGCCGCCCACGTAGACCACCTGGTCGCCAACAACGGGCGAGGTGAGCGCGCCACCGGCGGAGAAGTGCCACGCCGGGTAGAGGAGGACGTTCTGACCCGGGTCGACCGTCTCCGTGATCACCGGGTCGTTCGCCTCGAACCCCGCGTGGTCTGGCCCGTCCCCGAGCTGCGGCCACTCGTTAGTGATGAAGATGCCTGCTGCTGCTGCCTTGCTACTGGTGGCGCCGGTGGCCACGAGGGCCGTCGGGCCGAAGCCGGTGGCGGCCGGGATGGTCACCCGCACGGGACGGACGGACCCGTCAGCCAGGGACGTGGCGTGGCCCACCACGGTGCCGGCCAGCGTGACGGTGATGGTCTCGTTCGGCCCGAACCTGGCGCCGCTGACGGACACCGACCCGCCCGGGCCAGCGAAGTCGGGTGAGAGGGTCAGGCTGGGCTCGCCTGGCTCTGGCCGGACGAAGAAGTCATCTTGAGCAGCCGGCGCTGCGGCCGGGCCATTCGCCGATACGGTGTAGGCGTCAACCCGGTAGGCATCGCCCGACAGGGGCACCGGGAAAGAAACGCTCCACCCGGTCGTGGTGGCCCCGGGCGCGGCGAGAATGGCGCTCTGTGTTACCGGCGTCGCGGACCAGCTCGATGTGCCGGCGTCCCACCACAGACCGTCGCTGCCGCCCTGGCGGATCGCGGTCAGCACTGCAGCCACTCCGGCGCTGTCGGACGACGTTCCGAGCACGGTGAGGTTACCGCCGGGATTCGCCACAGCTGAGCGGAAGGCCGGGGAGGAGATAGCTGTAGTCGGCCTGCTGCCGCCCCCGCCTGCTGCGAAGTCATAGAGGAAGCCGTCGGAGGAGCCGACCAGGATGTCCCCTCCGGATACGGCCGGCCCGCCTGAGATCCAGCTTCCCGACCGGTACTGGTAAAGCAGCGCGCCAGTTGCGAGCGACAGCACGCGGAAGGACCCGCCGAGGTCACCGAAGGCCACTACTTCCTGACCAGCAGCCCCTGAAATGGCCGGCGAGGAGATCACCTCCGAGGGTCCGGGCGGGACGATCGTGGAGGTCTCCGGGGTTCGGTAGAGCCATCTCCGCGCTCCGGTCCTGGCGTTCAGGTCCTCCACCCCGACGGCGTCGCCAACGACCAGGTTGGTGCCATCCAGTGCGGCTGTGGACAGGCTCTCGTTGGGCACGCCCCCGAGGCGTCCGAGGCTGGCATTCCACAGCCGCTTGCCGGTCGCGAGATTGAGCGCGTACACATGGCCGTCCTTGCCGGGAACGTAGGCGACGCCGTCGGCGAAGCCGTTGACGCCGGCGGCGGAGATGGTAAGCCCGGAGCCGATGTCGTAGTCACCGCCGTTGGCGGTCTTGTAGTGCCAGACTTCCTTGCCGGTGACAGCGTCGACGGCGTACGCGGTGTCGGCGGGATCATCGGAGCCGAACAGGACAAGCGGCTTTCCGCTGGCATCAACCGCATAAGCGAGCGGGTCCCAGGTTCCGGTGTTACCCGAGGAGGAGGTCCACCGGATAGCGCAGGTGGCCACCGAGACCGAGATCACGGGGCCGGTAGCGAAGTAGACCGAGGCGGTACCGCCGGGAGGGGTGGCCGCCACCGGGCTAGACAACAGCTGACCACTAGTTCTCTGCGAGCA
>Ga0335074_10005369_pt1 | contig 17723 bp, 12 predicted proteins | sample Lox_Sample_23_FD_206715 | JGI IMG/M metagenome (GOLD analysis project Ga0335074, IMG submission 206715) | Soil microbial communities from Loxahatchee National Wildlife Refuge, Florida, United States - Lox_Sample_2.3 | ecosystem: Environmental > Terrestrial > Soil > Wetlands | place: USA... | reverse complement strand
TCGGTGCCTTAGCTCGGCGGCTGTTCGGCTCCGCCAATGACCGTTACGTCAACAGCCTGAGGCACATCGTCGACGCGATCAACGAGCTCGAGCCGCTATTGGCGGCGATGTCCGATGACGAGTTGCGGCAGCGCACCGTACAGTTCAGACAGCAGCTGGCTGACGGGGCAGAGCTTGACGACCTGCTGCCCGACGCTTTTGCGACCGTGCGCGAGGCGGCCAAGCGCACGCTCGGCCAGCGCCATTTTGATGTGCAGATGATGGGCGGTATCGTGCTGCATCGCGGCATGATCGCCGAGATGAAGACCGGTGAAGGCAAAACCCTGGTTGCAACCCTGCCGGTCTACCTCAACGCGCTGACCGGCAACGGCGTTCATGTCGTGACCGTCAACGACTATCTCGCCCACCGCGACGCCGAGTGGATGGGCCAGATCTACCGCTTTCTCGGCTTGCGCGTCGGCTGCATCGTCCACGACCTCGACGATGCGCAGCGCCGCGAGGCCTATATGGCCGATGTCACTTACGGCACCAACAACGAGCTCGGCTTCGACTATCTGCGCGATAATATGAAGTTCCGGCTCGAGGATATGGTCCAGCGGCCGTTTCAGTACGCAATCGTCGACGAGGTCGATTCGATCCTGATCGACGAGGCGCGCACGCCGCTGATCATTTCAGGGCCGACCGAGGACAATTCCGAACTGTACATTCAGGTCGACAAGCTGATCCCGGCACTCGAACCCGATGATTACGAAAAGGATGAAAAGCAGCGCACCGTCACCCTGACCGAATCGGGTGTCGAAAGGATCGAAGCCATGCTGCTTCAGTCGAGGCTGATGACGGCCGGGAGCCTCTACGACATCCACAACGTCTCACTGGTGCATCACGTCAATCAGGCATTGCGCGCCCATAAGCTGTTCGCTCGCGACACCGATTATATCGTCAAGGACGACAAGATCGTCATAATCGACGAGTTTACCGGCCGTATGATGGAAGGCCGCCGCTATTCTGAAGGATTGCATCAGGCGCTCGAAGCAAAAGAGGACGTCACCGTACAGAATGAAAACCAGACGCTCGCATCGATCACCTTCCAGAACTATTTTCGGCTTTATCCGAAACTCGCCGGCATGACCGGTACGGCGATGACCGAGGCGGAAGAATTCGGCGACATCTACAAGCTCGAAGTCATCGAGATCCCGACCAACGAGCCGGTCCGGCGCGAGGACACCGACGACGAGGTTTATCGCACCACCCGCGAAAAGTATGATGCGATTGTGCAGCATGTGCTGGCATCGCGCGAGCGCCACCAGCCGGTGCTGGTCGGCACGGTCAGCATCGAGAAATCAGAAGCGCTGTCGGCGCTGTTCAAGAAGACCAAGATCGCGCACAACGTGCTGAACGCGCGGTACCACGAACAAGAAGCCCAAATCATCGCCCAGGCCGGGCGGCCCGGTGCGGTCACGATCGCCACCAACATGGCCGGCCGCGGTACCGATATCCAGCTCGGCGGCAATCTCGAGATGCGGTTGCGCACCGAGCTGGCAGCGGTCCAGGACCCGGCCGAGCGCGAGCGCCGCAGCGCGGCGATCCGCCAGGAGATGGACCGCGCCCACGAAGAGGTTGTGCAGGCCGGTGGTCTCCTCGTCATCGGCAGCGAGCGTCATGAGAGCCGGCGCATCGACAACCAGCTGCGCGGTCGTTCGGGCCGCCAAGGCGATCCCGGCGCCTCAAAATTCTATGTTTCGCTCGAAGACGATCTGATGCGCATCTTCGGTTCCGAGCGGATGGATTCGATGCTCCAGCGCCTCGGCCTGAAAGACGGCGAGGCGATCATTCACCCCTGGGTCAACAAGGCGCTGGCCAAGGCCCAGCAAAAAGTGGAAGCGCGCAACTACGATATCCGCAAGCAACTGCTGAAATTCGACGACGTCATGAACGACCAGCGCAAGGTTGTTTATGAGCAGCGCCGCGAGATCATGAATTCCCGTGACGTCGCGATCACCATCGCCGATATGCGCAACGAGACGATCGATGAGATCACGGCGACGGCAATCCCGGAAAACGCGCTGCCCGAGCAGTGGGATGTGGCTGGGCTCCACGCCGAATGCCTGCGGCTGCTGGCCGTCGACCTGCCGCTTGCCGATTGGGCCAAGGAGGACGGGATCTCGGTCGACGAGGTGCGCGAGCGCATCATGGCCGCCGCCGATCGAAAAATGGCAGAGAAGTCGGCCAATTACGGCCCGGATCTGATGCGCATGGCCGAAAAGAGTTTGCTGCTGCAGCTGCTCGATCAGATCTGGAAGGACCACCTGCTGTCGCTGGACCATCTGCGTCAGGGGATCAATCTGCGGGCCTACGCGCAGCGCGATCCGCTCAACGAATACAAGCGCGAAGCATTTGATCTGTTCGGCGCGATGCTGGTCAGTCTGCGTCAGCAGGTCACCTCGGTCCTGTCGCATGTCGAGCTGCGCGTGCCGCAACCGGCGTTTGCCGAAGCCATGACCGAACCCGAGGAAGAGATGGCGGAAGCGGCGCGCGCCACCGGCACGACCGGAAGAGCGTTGCCGAGCCGGGCGCGGCCGGCGCGGCGCGGATCATCCGGGAACGGCGCCGATCGGAGCGAGCCGCTGCGCAGCGCGGGTCCGGGTGCAGCCTGGGCTGGTACGCCGCGCAATGCGCCCTGCCCTTGCGGCTCCGGGCGGAAGTTCAAACACTGCCACGGCCGCATCTGACAGCAGGGAGCGTCGCCTCGACAATCCTGAGCAGCTTTGCTAAAAGCGCGGGCCACAGCGGGGTGCATAGCTCAGTTGGTAGAGCAGCTGACTCTTAATCAGCGGGCCGTAGGTTCGAGTCCTACTGCACCCACCACCGCTCCGCACATTCATAACTTAGCGAAGCCGCGCGTAACCTAACGAAGCCCATAACCTTAACGAAGCTAACTTAACGAAGTCGCGTTCGGACAAATCCGGGCACCGTGACGCTCCGGCGCAGGGCCGCCTCGCGCGAGACGAGTTCGACAGGCTGCTGACGAACAGCTTTATGAACCCCCAGCAGGTTGCGGCGGCCCGCCCGGAACCGACGCCACGAGCCGCACCAGAGCCGCGGAAGAGTGCACGCCGGCCTTATCGAACACTCGGCGAGCGTGCGTTTTCACGGTATTCAGCGATAGGCCGAGCGCGTTTGCTGCTTCGGTGAGACCAACGCCGCTGCCCAATAGGGCGGCAACCCGCGTCTCGGCGGCGGTCAAACCCACCAGCGGGCCTAGCCGTTCGGCCTGCGCATGAATGGAGGCTTGCGGATCGACGATCTGGACGATCACCCGTGCGCCGCCATCGATCGCGCTCCAGGGCGAGAAAGCTGGCGCCGGCAGAGGAGTCACCTGCAACAGCAGGGGGCGCCGGGCGGCCGAACGCTTGATTTGCAAAATGCCCCCCAGGCGCTGCGATTCGCCGCGTGCCACCGCAAGCGCCTGCTTGATGCTGGTTGCGAGTCGCGAAGAATCGCCGCGCGTCTGCGCGCTGAGCGTCCGATGGCTGCCCCTGCTGATCAGCAGCCCGTCGCATTCGCCGAGCAGTGCTTCCGCCGGTGCGGTCATCTGCAGAATGCTGCCGTGGCGGTCCAAGAGAATGACCGCGCCCGCCATGGTCGCGAGCAGGTGGTCGAGGTGGCGCTGGCCGTCATTCAACCGGCTGGTCATCAGCGTGAAATCGAGGGCATGGCTGAGATGAGAGACCAATTTATCGAGACGCCTCGCGGCCAGCTCGGCGTCATCCGCCCGCGGTTTCGAGACATTGAACAACACGCCGCCAACCCCGTCCTGCGACAGATTGGGATGCTTGACCGCGATATTCCGCGATCCCCTGGGGCGCGAGAATATCGGCATAGAAAGCGCTGCGGTACAGCACCTCTTTTTCGATGAGCGCCTCGGTCACGAGTGCCTTGCCGGTCGGCGCGCGCGCAAACGCGAACGCATAGGGATTGCTTGTGTGATGCTGCAGAAAAAGCTGGTTCAGATCCTCGCGCAAGCGTCTGTGAATGATGAAGCTGCCATCCTGCGACGCGGATAGATGCAGCACCATGCCGCTGTCGGCGCCGAGGTAGTCGGAGATCAGTTCAAGTGTGCCGCCCCAGAGTTCCGGCTGCATCGCCGCCTGGTAGATCGCAATGATGATTTCCGAATAGCCAGGCTGCGTCATTGCAGGACGCCCCTATGTCGCACGGCTGTTCGCCGTCACCAGCCGGACTTTGGCATTCCCAACGCACACCAGACCATATCAAAAATATATCGTCCGTCACGTCCGGCAGCCCGTCCGGACAATGCTTGCGAAATTGTACAGAGGCCGCAATTTTTGAGCGCCCCGGCGAGCCCGCAGGTTCGAGTGTGGTGCGCCACGCTGACGCCCGCGACACTCCACAGAAAGGACGAAATCGGCAATAACGGCGCCCGATGATTTCCGCGTCACCCAACAGGGTAACGCGCGAGACTGGCCGGTTCGTTATCCTTTGACGAAACGGGCCGCAGCGCCGTGCAACCCAGGAGCCTGGATCGCGGAGGGAACCATGAAGTACTTTGCCATTGCCATATCCCTTTTTGTGTCGCTGATCGTCTCCTTGCCTTCGGCCTCCGCCGATACGGCAAAGGACCTCGTCGGCACCTGGAAGTTCGTTGTCAATAAGACGACGCGGCGAGATGGCAGCGAGTTCGACACTTATGGCAAGGAGCCCAAAGGCATTGTCATGTTCGATGCCACGGAAATTTTGTGCTCTTCATCGCCAAGCCCGATCCGATGAGATTTGCGTCCAACAATCGTCTCGACGGAACGCCCGAAGAGTACAAAGCCGCCGTCTACAACTCGATCGCCTACTACGGCACATACAAAGTCGATGAAGGGGCAAAGACGATCACCTGGTCCATCGATGCTGCGACCTTCTCGAATTGGTATGGCGTAACACAACAGCGGCATTTCTCGATCAAGGTCGACGAACTGCGCTTCATGAATCCGGCGGGATCGAGCGGCGGGTCGGTATTGGCTGTGCTAAAGCGGCTTGATTGACCCGATTGACCGATGGCCTTGTGGCGATTTACCGGCGCGTTGATATTGAGGCAGCCGTTACGCTGCTCCCAAGGATGGGGGCAGCGGGCAACGTTACCTCAGAACAGCGCTGTCTTCAGAAGCCAGTGCCCGGTTGACCCCGCTTGCTCCACCATACGATCCCGCTCGAGCAGCGCGGGGCGCAACGGAACACCGGACTGCAAGGTTCCCTGCACCGGTCAGGCGAGGATCGGTTCGGCTTCGGTAACGGTTTCGAGCTGACCGACGGTCTCGCGCCCAAAGACGACCGGGATGAAGGCGCCAACCGCGACCACGACCAAAATCGTGCCGAAAAACACCGTCGGCGAGGCGGTATGCGGTTCCATCAAAAACGGCGCCAGCACGCCCGCGAACACCCGCCCGAACGATTCTCCAAAGATGTGGCCGCGCCCGCGCAGCGCCGTGGGGAACTGCTCGGATAGATAGACGCGGGTGGCGGTGAAGGCCGACAGCACGGTGAAACCGGTAATCAGCCCACCAGCCAGCATCAGGATGGTCGCATTGGCGCCGGCCCGATGCGCCATCAGCATCAGCAGGAGGCCCGGCAAGGATCCGGCAAGCGCATAGAAAATCGTCCAACGCCGGCCGATGATCTCCATCAGGAAGCCGGTAAACGCTTTCCCCGGGATACTCGCCACATACACAATCGTGGCCAGGCCAAAGCTCAGATTGACCGCCGCACCCTGATCGACCAGCGCCTTCGGCAGCAGCACATTGATCAGAAAGGCAGCCGTGCCGGCGCAAATGCCGCTGAAGATCCCGACCGTGGTCCAGCGCAGCTGGCCCCGGTGAAACAGAGCCCAATAGGGCGGGAGCGGTTCGCGGCTGGCGGGCGACCCGTCGCCGAGCCCATCGCGGGTTAGCGGCGCCACCCGGCTGCCGGAACGGCGGATGATTTCGTTGACGACCTTTACCGCGGCGTCGACCCGGCCTCGACGCAGGTGCCAGCGCGGGCTCTCGGGTATTACAAAATGGATCAGCAACGGCGCGATGAAGAGAACCAGCCCACCCGGCAAGGCCACCAATCGGAACGCGTTCGGATTGCCGGCCAGCAGAAAGGCGACAAACGGCAGGATGGCGAACGAGCATGCCAACGACATTTCATAGATGGCGCCATATGTTCGACGGTGCCGCGCCGGCATCAGCTCGGCGGCGATCGGAAACGCTGCCGAGACCGCAAACCCGCCGCCCAGCCCGGTCAGGAGCCGCATGATGATCAGCTGTTCGGCATCCTGCACCAGCGGGATCAACAGCGTGCAGGATGTCGTCGCGACCACGCCGATCTGCATGATCCGCTTGCGGCTCCAGTGGTCCGAAATCGCCGAAGCCGTAAAGCCGCCGACACAGGCCATCAATGTCGAGGCGATGGCGAGGAAGCGAATGTCGGCCTGGGTCAGTTTGAGCGGATGTTTTGCCAATACAAGCAAAGAACCGGTCATCGCCAGGTCATAGCCCTCGACAAAACCGACAAACCCCAGAACGGCGATGATTGCCACGTGGTATGGACTGAACGGGATGCTGTCGAGCTTGCGCCCGAGCATAAAGCCGGTGGCCGACGGCGATTGGCCGAAGCGACGGATCTCTGCCATTGCGAGCTCCCAGCTGGTTTGAACTGGAACCAGCCTGTGCGGCAGCAGAAAACGCGCGAGGCCGATGCGCCGATTGTGAAAGGCCGGTTATGTAGGCCTCGCCGTTGCAGCAAACCGCGTCAGCCGGTTCGACGCGTTGCTCCTGTTCGAAGGGTGGGCGGCGTTATTGTGTCGGTTCATCGGTGGTCGCTCACGACCATCACAATCGGTGTCAGAGACCGGGGAACACCCTCGGCCATGATGTCGCGGGTGCCGGACCCGCCTCGAAATCCTCGGCGGCGGCACCTCCGGGCGTTCCCGGCTCGATCCGGTGCCCGGGGAGGACATCATCCGTGATCCGGGCGGATGGCAGCACCGGGCTGCAGGTGACCGCCCTCCCCGATCTGGCCCTCCCGTTCCTCGCGACCTCCCAGACGCCGAGCGCCCCGGCGCGCCTTTTTGGCACGCCGAAGGCTTCGGCCGGTGATTGCTTTGCCCTTCGCGCCTCCCAGACGCGAGGCCGATCACGTACTGGACGCATCATTCCGTCACCTGTTCGTTCCCGCAGTTTTCGCCGGGTTGGCCGGTCATATACGGGTTCTGCAAAAATAGCATGGCGGCCATGAATAAACCAGGGGCCGTTTAAAAAAATTTATGGTGCTGCCACGCGCTCGATGTGCCGTGCAATCCCTCGGGCACTACAAGGAACAGGCGACACCGTCCGCGGCCATGCCAAAATGGCCAGGCTTTCTCGCTCGTCAGGTAATGCGTGGCGGCGGCCGAGCCAGCCAAGTGGTAGGGTACGGGCACCAATTGCTGGCGATAAGGGCACGACGATGGACCTCACGGCACTGCTGCTGTCGCGGATCCAGTTCGGATCGACTGTCGCCTTCCACATCATCTTTCCCTCTTTCACAATCGGATTGGCGGCGTGGCTTACAGTGCTCGAGGCGCTTCACCTCGCGACCGGCCGGCCGATTTACCGGATCGTCTTCGAGTTCTGGCTCAAGATTTTCGGCGTCGCGTTCGGTCTCGGCGTCGTCTCCGGGATTGTCATGGCGTTCCAGTTCGGCACGAACTGGAGCGTCTTGGCGCGGATGTCGGGACCGATCCAGGGGCCGCTGCTCTCCTACGAGACCTTTACCGCCTTTTTTCTCGAGGCGAGCTTTTTTGGCGTCCTGCTGTTTGGCCGCTCGCGTGTGCCGCCCTGGTTTTACCTGCTATCGACCGCGATGGTTGCCCTGGGCACCACCCTCTCGGCCTTCTGGATCATGGTCAACAACAGCTGGATGCAAGTGCCGGTCGGCTACGCCGTCGAGAACGGCATGTTTATTCCGGACGACTGGGCCAAGATCCTCTTCAGTCCGGTGGTGTGGGTGCGCTTCCCGCACATGCTGCTCGCCTCCTACCTGACCGGTGCCTTTTGTGTCGCCGCGACCGGCGCGTGGTACCTGCTGCGCGGGATCTTTGCCGCCGAGGCGCGGATCATGCTCCGCATGGGTCTGTACCTCGCGGCAGTGTTGGTGCCGGTACAGGGTCTTTTCGGACACCTCAACGGTGAATATGTCGTTGACCACCAACCGGCGAAAATGGCGGCGATCGAAGCCCGGTGGCACGACGAAAAACCGGCTTCCGAGGTGCTGCTCGCCTGGCCAGATGCCGCAACCCAGCGAAACCTGCTCGCGATCACCCTGCCTGCTCCATTTGGCAGCCTGATTGACTCGGACAGCCTTTCGGCAGCAGAGGTCGGGCTTGACAGCATCCCGCCGGAAAACTGGCCTCCGGTGGCAATCCCGTTCTTCGCCTTCCGCATCATGGTTGGCTGCTGGGTGCTGATGCTGCTGGTCGCCTGGGTCGGCTCGTATCGGATCCACCGGGAGCGCATCGGACAAAGCCGGCTGCTGCTGTGGGCGACGTTCCTCAGCTTTCCGCTGCCGTTCATTGCGATCTTGACCGGTTGGGTGACCGCCGAGGTCGGGCGCCAGCCCTGGGTCGTTTACGGCATTTTGCGCACGGCCGACGCGATGACGCCGTTCCTGACCGGGCGTACGGCAGCGATTTCGCTGGCGGTGTACTGCCTCGTCTACAGCTTCATTTTCGCGTTCGGAATCTATTACATCTACCGGTTGCTGCGCGCCGGACCGGAAGGGCATCTGGCTCAGCCGCCAGCCGCCGCCGTCCCCAACCGTCCGATGTCGGTGGTCGATGACCACCATACCCATCCGCCAGCGCCGCGGCACATCCCTGCAGGAGAATAGCGGTGATCATGTTCTGGGTCGCCATACTGGCGGTCAGCATCCTCCTTTATGTGCTGCTCGACGGGTTCGATCTCGGCATTGGCATTCTCTTCGGCATGACACGCAGCGAGACGCGGCGGCGCGCGATGCTCTCGGCGGTGGCGCCGATCTGGGACGGCAACGAGACCTGGCTGGTGGTGACCGGTGTCGTCCTCTGGGGAGCTTTTCCCATCGTCTACGCGACGCTGTTCTCGGCGTTCTATCTGCCGCTCCTGTTGATGCTGGCAGGGCTGATCCTGCGCGGCGTCGCCTTCGAGTACCGCTACAAGACGGAACGGCTGCGCTGGATCTGGGATGCGAGCTTTGCCGGAGGGTCGCTGGTGGCAGCCTTCACGCAGGGCCTCACCGTCGGCGCCCTGGTGGCGGGGCTGCCGATGGCAAACGGCCAATATACGGGTGGTGAATTCGGCTGGCTTGGTCTGTTTGCAATATTGTGCGGGATCGGCCTCTGTCTCGGCTATGCGCTGCTCGGCGCCTGTTGGCTCATCAAGAAATGCGAAGGCGATGTCCGCAACGCGTCCTATCGCTTGCTTCCGTACTTGGCGATTTCGCTGCTTGTCTTTCTGGTCGTCGTCTTCGGTTATGCCTTGAGCGAGAACCTGCGGGTCATCCGCCGTTGGCTTGAGCGGCCGTATTTGTTTGCTTTCCCGGCAATCGCTGTTGTTGCCGCGGTGATGGCGGCAGAGGGCGTTCGACGTCGCCGGGACGCAGTGCCGTACTATATGGTCGCGCTGATTTTTACGGCGGCATTTGGCACGCTCGCGATTTCGTTCTGGCCGTATATGATCCCGTTCTCGATCACGATTGCCGATGCCGCAGCACCCCATTCCAGCCTCGCCTTCATGTTCTGGGGCGAAGGTCTCTTCGTCTTCCCGCTGATGCTGATTTACGCCGCGATCATGTACAGTGTTTTCAGGGGCAAGGTCTCGCCGCCCACCGATCATTATTGATCCGCCTGATCTAGAAACCTCCGGCGGCAAGGTAGCGGGTGTGCCCTCATTTTTCTCGAAGGCCAGCTGGCATTATCGACAGCCAGCCGGCCGGCGCCGAGGCCCGTGCTCAGGGGCTCAACATGGGCCCGTTCCGGTGACGCTGCAGCGGTGATTGCCGACGCCCGCGGCGCCTTCGCAGTTTTATCGCCGCGTGCTGGCCGCTCTCGGAGCCCCAACCTCGTCCGTGACGCGGCTTATCCGACGCCTGGTCAAGGGCCATCGGTGCCGGCGTTTGACGGCCGTCGTTCGCCGGTGATCTCGCCCTTCGCCGGTGGGCGCCCTTTGGCGAGATCGGGGCGGGTCAGTTCGCCATGCGCCTCGGTCCCCTCGATATCGGCTTTCCGGCGCTCCGTTGTGTTGCCTTTTGTTGAGGAATGTTCCCGTTCGGCCGCGTGACGCTGTTTTTCGGCGGCTTTGTTCACGTCCATCTCCGCCTCCATTCACCCAAAATCGGGAAAGCACCGGCTTGCGGCATTTCCCGTACCGTAAACCGCCGGAATCAGCCGCGGTTCACTGTGATCACCAGGTTCAAGGACCGGAGGTTCGCGTGGTCCAAACAAAATCCCGACTGAGGTCGGATTTACCTCGGTTACGGCCAAAATTGCGGCGACGACCCCGCACAAATCACGAAGAAAAAGGGGCCGCCCCGCGGGACGACCCCTTTGCCGAATACCGGCGGCCGGTCACGGCCGCAAACCGTAGCGCCTAGATCAGGCGCGGATCTCCACAGAAGAGATCCTGGTCACGGCAGCGGTCGACCGCGGTTCAAGGCTAGACACAGGATCACCTCCTTTCAGTTGTTGCGCCAATGGGGCTAATCTATGCGGCACGCCGCTTGGGCGCAAGCGACTTGTTGCGCGCAGGTCACGACCGCGCGCCACCACGATCGCGGTTACGCCATGCGAACACTTGGATTATCGAGAGGGAGGCGACGATGCGCCGCAGCGAAGACCGGATCTTGACCACCCACACCGGCAGCCTGCCGCGGCCGCCAGAACTGACCCGGCTGCTGATCAGCCGCGCCCGCGGCGATGCGGTCGATCCGGCCGAGTTTGAAAGGCTGGGACAAGACGCCCTACGCTGGGTCGTCGCCAAGCAGGCCGAGGCGGGGGTCGATATCGCCAACAACGGCGAACAGCAGCGCGAGGGCTTTTTTCTGCACATCCGTCATCGGATGAGCGGGTTTGGCGGATCGTGGCAGCGCCGCACCCGTGCCGACGCGCTGCGCTACCCGGTGTTTCGGCGGATCATGGAAGAACAGCTCGCGGCCCGCCAGGCGGTCAGCAATATGGGGCCGCCAAAGGCGATCGGCGCGGTGCGTTATCTCGGCCGCGATGCGGTCGAGGCGGAATGCGCCGATTTCCGCGCCGCTCTTGCCGATACCGGCGCGCATTTTGTCGAAACCTTCGTCACTGCTCCTTCGCCCGGGATCATCGCCGGGGCAATGAAAAACGAGCATTATCCGACCGAGGCCGGCTACCTCGCCGATCTCGGCGTCGCTCTGCGCGAGGAGTACGAAGCAATCGTCGGCGCCGGCTTTCTACTGCAGCTCGATTGCCCCGACCTGGCGCTCGAACGCCACCTGTCGTATCAGGATCGGCCGCTTTCGGATTTTCTCGGCTTTGTCGAACGGGTCGTGGCGACGATCAACGATGCCCTCGCCAACATCCCGCGCGACGCGGTGCGGCTTCACGTCTGCTGGGGCAATTACGAAGGGCCGCACGATTGCGACGTCCCGCTCGCCGACATCCTGCCGATCCTGTACGAGGCCAAGGTCGGGGCGTTCTTTTTGCCGTTTGCCAATCCGCGCCACGCCCATGAATACAAGCTTTTCGAAAAGATGCCGTTGGCCGACGGCCAGATCCTGATCGCCGGCGTCATCGACAGCCTGACCAATTTTGTCGAGCATCCCGAAGCCGTCGCCGACCGCATCGAGCGCGTGGCGCAGATCATTGGCGATCCGCACCGGGTGATCGCCGGCACCGATTGCGGATTTGGCACATCGGCGGGGATGGGCCGGGTCGCCGAGGACGTGGTCTGGGCCAAGCTCAAAGCCCTCACCGAGGGTGCGGGATTGGCCTCGCAGCGCTTGGGCATGGGTTAGATCGGTCCTGCCGATGGTTCTTCGTCGCGGCGCGCCGCTCCGACCTTATCAGGCGCGGACATGCGGTCCAGAGACGGCATTAGGCGGCGGACACTCACCCCACCATTAGGGGGCGGACATGCGGCCTTGAGGCGCCGCCGGCAGATTCAGGCGCGTAATCTGAAGGTCACATTCCCACGCTAACATTATGGCCGGTATGGCCAGGAGCGGATCAGAGGGCGGAGTCGACAAGATGGATCAGGGGCGAGCGACCACGGTGCCACCGCCTTTGGCTGCGGGATCGGCGACAGACCCGGCAACAAGTCTGTTGGAGCAATATGGTTGCGGTCCGATTCGCTTTTCCGGCCACAACGATGCGCTCTATGAGCGGCACCTGTTGTTTGACGATGCTGTCGATCCGCTCGCAGCCGGTGCGCGCAATCGCTTCGAGGCGGCCGCCCGCTCGGTGCGCGACGTGCTGTCACAGCGCTGGGTCCGAACCGAGCGCACCTATAACCGGCTGAACCCGAAACGCATCTACTATCTGTCGATGGAGTTCCTAATCGGGCGGTCGCTGACCAGCAACGTGACCAATCTGCTGCTCGACCCTTTTGTCCGGCGTGCGGCACAACAACGCGATCTTGATTGGCTGGGGCTGATCGAACAGGAGCCCGATGCCGGGCTGGGAAACGGCGGGCTCGGACGGCTGGCCGCCTGTTTTATCGACTCGATGGCGACAATGCAGCTGCCGGCAATGGGTTATGGCTTGCGCTACGAATACGGCATGTTCCGGCAGTCGATCGAGGACGGATGGCAGCGCGAATATCCGGACAATTGGTTGCGCCGGCAGGATCCGTGGGAAGTCGCCCGACCGCACGAAGCGGTGGAGATCAAGCTCGGTTCCTCGCTCGAAATGCATGCCGGGACCCTGCGGATCGTCCCTGGTCGGCCCTCGACCCTGATCGGCGTCCCGTTTGACCGGCCGGTAGCCGGCTATGGCGGCAGAACCATCAACACGCTGCGCCTTTGGGCCGCGGCAACCCCGGACTATTTCGACTTTGAGGAGTTCAGCCGCGGCGATTTTGTCGGCGCGCTGGCGGGTACTCTCGCCGCCGAATCGTTGACCCGGGTGCTCTATCCCGACGACAGCACCGCCATGGGACAGAAGTTACGGTTCGTGCAGGAATATTTCCTCGTTGCCTGTTCGCTCGCCGATCTCGTGCGCCGGTTTCGGCGGCGCAACGGCGATTGGCACCTGCTGCCCGATAAAATCGCTATCCAGCTCAACGATACCCATCCAACCCTGGCCGTGCCCGAGTTGATGCGGATCCTGCTTGATGACGCGCATCTCGGCTGGGACGAAGCTTGGGACATCACGCAAAAGGCTTTGGCCTACACCAATCACACCCTGTTGCCCGAAGCTCTCGAACGCTGGCCGGTACAATATTTTGAAGAGTTGCTGCCGCGACAACTGGAGATCGTCTACGAGATCAACCGACGCTTTCTCGACGAGGTGCGAAGCCGTTGGCCCGGGGACGAGGCTCGGGCGGCGCGGATGAGCCTGATCGAGGAAGGGCCTGAGCGCAAGGTGCGGATGGCGAACCTGGCCATCGTCGGCACTCACAGCACGAATGGCGTCGCCGCGATCCACTCGGCGCTGCTGCGCAAGGTCACAGTCAAGGATCTGGCCGAGATGTTTCCTCAGCGCTTCAACAACAAAACCAACGGCGTCACCCCGCGGCGCTGGCTGCTGCTGGCAAACCCGGGGCTCGCGCGCACTGTCACCGAAACCATCGGCGAAGGATGGGTGACCGATCTCGACCAATTGCAAAAGCTCCGCCCGCTGGCGGAAGACGCCGGCTTTCGTGAAAAATTTCTCAACGCCAAGCGGGTCGCCAAGCTGCGCTTTGTCGAGTGGCTGCAGGACAGTTCCGGCGTCACGGTCGACCCGGACACGATTTTCGATTGCCAGATCAAGCGCATCCATGAATACAAGCGGCAGTTGCTGAATGCATTGCGGATTATCGTTCTTTACAACCGGTTGCGGGAGAATCCCGAACTCGACATGGCGCCGCGAACCTTTTTCTTTGCCGGCAAGGCGGCGCCGGCATACCAGCTCGCCAAACTGATCATCAAATTCCTGAACAATCTCGCCGGCACGATCGACGGCGATCCGGTCACGCAGGGTCGGTTGAAGGTCGTGTTTCTCCCGGAATATTGCGTGTCGTTGGCCGAGCGGCTGATCCCGGCGGCCGACGTCTCCAATCAGATTTCGACCGCCGGATACGAAGCGAGCGGCACCAGCAACATGAAATTCATGATAAATGGGGCATTGACGATCGGCACCCGCGATGGTGCGACGATCGAGATGGCCGAGGAGGCAGGAGAAGAGAATTTCTTTCTGTTTGGCTTGACTGCCGACCAGGTGGAGGGCAGCCGCAACTGGTACAACCCGCATTGGCATTACGACCACGACCCGGAAACCCGGGCCGCGCTCGACCTGATCTCGGGTGATTATTTCAGCCGCTACGAGCCCGGGATTTTTGCGCCGATCCATGACGCGCTGTTGGCCGGAGGCGACCACTATATGCACCTGGCGGACCTGCGAGCCTATCTCGGCACCGACCGCCGGCTCACCAGGTTGTACGCCGACAGCCGCGAATGGGCGAAAAAGGCGATCCTGAACGTCGCCGCGTCCGGCAAATTTTCGAGCGACCGAACGATTTCGCAATACGCCGCCGAGATCTGGAACGCCGAACCCTGCCCGGTATCCTGAACGAGCGCGATCAGAAGCCGATCAGAAAGGACTGCCGATGACGATCTCGCCGCTGGCCGGCAAGCCGGCGCCCCCAAAGATGCTGGTCGATCTGGCGCGGCTCGAACGCGACTATTACGAGCGCCGGCCCGATCTCGACGACGCGCAGCAGCGGGTCAGTTTTGGTACCAGCGGTCACCGCGGCTCACCATTTCGCGGATCGTTCAGCGAAGCCCACATTCTCGCAATCACCCAGGCAATCTGCGACTGGCGCCAAGCCCAAGGTATCGACGGCCCGCTTTACATGGGCAAGGACACCCACGCGCTGTCGGCGCCGGCGCAGCGCACCGCTCTTGAGGTTCTCGCCGCCAACGGGATCGAGACCGTCATCCAGGAGGCCGACGGGGTCACGCCGACGCCGGTCATCTCACGCGCGATCCTCGTCCATAATCGCGGCCGCTCGGCCCACCTCGCCGACGGGATTGTCGTCTCCCCGTCGCACAACCCGCCCGAGGATGGCGGTTTCAAGTACAACCCGAGCAATGGCGGGCCGGCCGACACCGATGTTACCCAATGGGTCGAAAACCGCGCCAATGAATTGCTGCGCAGCCGCAACGTTGCCGTAAGGCGGATGACGCTCGCCGCGGCGATGCGGGCGAACACGACACATCCGCAGGATCTGATCCACCCCTATGTCGAGGATCTGCGCAATATCGTCGACATGGACGCGATCCGCAGCGCCGGCTTGAAGCTTGCGGTGGATCCGCTCGGCGGCGCTGCGGTGCATTATTGGGAGCCGATCAACAGCGTCTACCGGCTCGACATCGATGTCGTCAACCCGCGCGTCGATCCGCGTTTTGGCTTTATGACGGTCGACCATGACGGCCAGATCCGCATGGATTGTTCGAGCCCGTGGGCGATGGCGCGTCTCGTCGGGCTCAAGGATCGTTATCAGGTGGCGTTCGCCAACGACCCGGATTCCGATCGCCACGGTATCGTGACGCCGAGTGCTGGGCTCCTCAACCCGAACCATTATCTGGCGGTGGCGATCGGCTATCTGTTGACCCATCGGCCGCAATGGCCGGCGCATGCCGCGATCGGCAAGACCCTGGTCTCAAGCAGCATGATCGACCGGGTGGTCGACAAGGCCGGACGCCGGCTCGCCGAAGTGCCGGTCGGGTTCAAATGGTTCGTGCCTGGCTTGTTCAACGGCTCCTATTGCTTTGGCGGTGAGGAGAGCGCCGGGGCGAGCTTTCTGCGCCATGACGGCTCCGTGTGGACGACCGACAAGGACGGCCCGATCATGGATCTGCTCGCGGCTGAGATCACCGCCCGCACCGGCAAGGACCCGGGTGAGCATTACCTGGCGCTCGAGGCTGAATTCGGCGCGGCGTATTACACTCGGATCGACGCCCCGGCGACCCCCGAGCAGAAGGCGAAATTAGCCAAATTGGCGCCGACAACCGTCAAGGAAGCGAACCTTGCCGGCGAGCCGATCACCGCCAAGCTAAGTCATGCGCCGGGAAATGATGGGCCGATCGGAGGATTGAAGGTAGTCGCGGCCAATGGCTGGTTCGCGGCACGGCCGTCCGGCACCGAGGCCGTCTACAAGATCTACGCCGAAAGCTTCAAGGACCAGGCCCATCTCGACCGTATCGTCAGCGAAGCTCAGACCATGGTCGACAACGCGCTCGCCTCATAGGAAGCCGGCCGGCGGCACAGCAGTCATTCGCCCCAGACCAGGAACAGGCCAACATCGCCCGGCATCCCGCCGGGATAGTCGAGGATCCGAGCCGCCAGGTGAAAACCGTTTGGTTTCAGGTCGTGCTCCCAGCGGAGATAGAGTTCGGCGGCCTCGCCGCGCAGAGTGGCTGGCCAATTTGGCTCATCCGTATTGATCGCCCGACCGTGGTCGCTGCATAGCTGGGACGGAAACCGCAACAACATCGACTCGGTTTGACCGCGCTCGGCGGCAAGGCGCGCATTGTGCAGCATCCCGCGCCACATCGCGTCGCCGACATGGTGGTCGATCAGCTCTTTTACCTCGTGCTGCCGCCGCAGAACGGCAGCACGTCGCTCTTCTTCGCGATGTTGCGCTTCGCCGCGCTCGTGGTCGCGGACCAGTGCGCGGAAATCGTCGGCCGGTGTACGCGGCTCATCGGGTACGGCCCTGACACCCGCGGGACCAGGCGCCGGCTCCGCGTGACGATGATTGCGATACTGCCGGTCGATCCACGCGAAGAAACCCGCCCCCGTTGATGCCGTCGCCGCCCCAGCGGCCGGCCGCGAGGCTGCCAAGCCGCGCAGCAGATCGGCGCGACTGACAATGCCAACAATATGGCCATCGCGCACGACCGGCACCCGTTTGATCCGATGCGTCGCGAGAAGGCGTGCGATTTCGGAAACCTCCGCTTCCTCGCCGATCGATACGATCGGGGTCGCCATGACATCGCGTGCGATGCGGTTCTGGGCGCGCAGCTGCCCCAGAAATTCCGGCGACAAATTTTCGCCCTCGGCGAGCAGTTCCAGCCACCAGTCGCGCCTCGCCTCACGATCGGCATCGCTGCGGCCGATCAAGTCGCCCTCGCTGACCATGCCGATCGGCGCGCCGGTGGCGTCGATCACCGGAACGGCGCTGATCCCTTTCTCGAGCAGGATGTGGGCGATCTCGCGGGCCGGCGTTTCCGGGCTGACCGAGACAACCGCAGTTGTCATGAGATCGCGTGCATTCATGTGGTCAGTCCGTCAATTCGTGTTGCGTCGGCTTGGACAGAGAACAGAAGATATGTCGCCGGCATTCGATAAGCACGCTCTCCGCGGAAGTCCATTCGAACCTCGATTGGCGTCAAACCCGTCGCGCGGCGTCAGCATTGCGCCTGTGCGCTGCTCGATGGCAACGTGGCGGCCAGCTGGCCGAGCCAAAGCGACGCCGCACATG